>ERZ773010.497-NODE-497-length-27582-cov-5.240273_pt1 | contig 27582 bp, 18 predicted proteins | sample MGYA00580842_ERZ773010 | MGnify/ENA primary metagenome ERZ773010 (study PRJEB29015, sample SAMEA2737982) | human oral metagenome | biome: human oral; feature: human-associated habitat; material: dental | place: China | collected 2107 ...
TCTGGAATGCTGTTCCAGTTGAATTGGAACCCTGTTCCAACTTATCTGGAACAGGGTTCCATCTTAGCTGTAACAAGGCGGAAGCTGAAAAAGCTCACTACAAGGGCTTATCGGGTGAGGCGTGAAAGGTGGTGTTTGGAGGGCGGAAAGGTAAGTTGGTAGCGGTGATTGGCTGTGGAAAGAATCGCCTAGATAATGCCAAGCAGGTGTCAAACGTTACGAGAATTCGGGATAAGAGAAACTCGTTGTGCTAACTACCACGTAGCACTACGTTGGTGAGATAGCCATTCGTTTTTTATCTAATCTTGTTTAAAAAGTATCTTCTCTTATCCCGAACTCACGTAAATTTTATGTTGAGGCACTGCTTATTGTGTGGGAAAGGAGCGGTAAAGAATGGTTGCGTGCGTTGCGAAACCATATCATGACAGTGCGTATAACAAGTATTCGTTGGTATTTTCTTATTAGTTAGCCAGCCTGTTCTTGTTTATCGAGCCGTACAAAGCCTTTTGTAGTCACACTACAAGTGCTTTTGTAGCCCCACTACAACTGCTTTGTAGTGGCACTACAATTTGTTTGTAGTCACGCTACAACTTGCTTGTAGTGGCACTACAAAAGGCTTGTAGCGAAGTAAGCGAGCAGTAAGCGTGTTGTGTGGCGTTGTTTATCAGGGGTAATTTGTTATCTCGAACAGGCTCAAAATAAAGGTTAGCGAACAACAATAAGATAAAGGGTAATAGGCGTGGAGAAGTGAATTGTCGCCCCAAGCAATTTTTTAGAACCTGCCTTAATTGTTTGTTCACCCCTTCCCCACTAGCATCCAGTGTTTACCTTGGGCATCGGTGGTGGCGAAAATAAAATGCTCGCCACCGTCTTTCAGTTTTAGTTTCTTGCGCAGTGCTTCGGGTTTAAGGGGGAAGTTGCGTGTGGCGATGTTGGCTTTGCTGATACCTTGCAGCGCTGTTTTTAGGTCGTGCTTGTTAAACGAGGTAGCGGCAACGAGTTTAAACCGTCGACCGGGGAAGTTGGGAATATCGTTGTTGGCCACAAATAGATGCGAGTTGGGGGCAATGGCCTGTACCCCCAGCCTACTACATAGCAAGCCAAAACAACCCGCTTTCATGATAGAGGCATTGGGTTCGAAAAGAAACATGCCTGCTTGTGGTGGCGTTTGCAAGATGTTTTGAGTGGTGGACTCGGCTTCGGCAAGACTGTATTGAAACGTGTCGCCATCGTTAAAGCATGTAATGTGGGTGCTGTTGGTGGGGCTTGCCACTTGTTTTGGCGTTGGCCCTTCTAGTGGGGTGGGGTGTAATTGCGCGCTTTGCACGATAGCCTGGCTTAGGTTTTGTCCGTGGTTTTTCCTATCCGTGATAAGGAAGAGCAACTCTTTGCACTCGTTTTTCACAGACACGATGTGCAGTTGTCTTACCCATGCGCCTTGTTCTTGCAGTTGCGCAATGGCCTGTTGCCAATGTAGCATGGGCGAGAGTTTAACCATCAACAAGCCACATTTGGCTAAAAGCGTGGGCAATAGTTGGAGAATATCGGGCGAACAGTGTTCAATCAACACTGTTTTACCTCCATTCTTATCCCTTCGTGCGGGGTCTAGGTAGATGCACGATACCCTTTTCATCGTCTCGAGATGACTTTCGGCCTCGGCGGATACCACCTTGGCATGCCCAATATTAAGGGCATTGAGGTTGTGTTGCACCAATTGGCAAAGTTGGGGTTGGCGTTCTACGTATGTGGCGCTTGTAAAACGAGCGGCCATAAAGGCAAAATCTACACCGAATCCCCCTGTAAGGTCTACCAGCGAAGTGTGTTCGCATTCGCCGACTTGTTTTTCATCGTTATCCACTTGCCCTTTGTCGCAGTTGTTGATGTTACCTTGTAGCATGCCCTTTACAAACTGCGAGGCCACATTAGCCTTGTATTCGGCAGTGGTTTGCGATGAACATTGCTCCATAGAGAGGTGAGGCGGATACACGATGTTGGGGTTTTCGGCCCACGTAGGCAGTTTCCGACAAGCCGTTTGCCATCCTGCAATTTGGTCGAGGGCAAAGGGTAGGTCTACGTTTGGGGCTTTATGGGCGGCGAGGGCCAGCTGTGGCACGCTTTCGTTTCTATGTTCTGCAATGAAGCGAAGGGTATCGTCGTTGGTGTACATGTTGCTGTGGGGCGTTATGGGAGTAGGGGATTGATGCGCCTGTAGAGGCAAAACGTGCTTGGCATAGGTGTTATCTGTGATGCTGGTGGACCCATGCGTGCCCACGATTTGCCAAGACTTAGTTTCATTGAAAACGCGAAAAGCCGTTGTTTATTATGTAAGAGGAGGGAACATTGTGTGCAAGCACGCTTTCTCGGCGTAAGGCATAGAAAAGCCCCCACAGGCGTATGAAGGCCAATGGGGGCGTTGGGTATGGTGTTAGTAGTGGGGTTGTGTGGCTTTTAAACATTGCAAGTGTACGTGCTACAGTGGGTACAGGGGTGCAAAATGCTGTTGACCACGTTCCCCCTATAAACTTATTTGTAGACTTTTATCTCGCCAATAACGAGGTATCTCGATGAGGCAGGCTGTACGTTAGAGAGCCTTACGTAGGTGCACTTAACGGGCTTGGTAAAGCGAACAACGAAGGGTTCTCCACTGCTGATGCTGTTGTCGGATCTCGTTATCTCGCCTTGGCTCGTCCATGTGTTCCAGTCTTCGCTGGTCTCAACGGTCATACTCTTAGCCACCCAGTTGACATATCTTGGGCTAGGCTCAAGTGTTATGGCAGAAACATTGGTGTTTTCTGGCATTGCAATGACGAAGGTGAAAGGCCCTTCGTTAGAAGCCTTAAACCACACGGTTGACAAGTTGCCATCGTATAGTTTCTCAAGCGCATTGTTTTGGTTATCGTACACGAAGTATTCACTAATGTCCATAGCGGTTAGTCCATTGGCATTACCATTTTCTACCACGTTGCTTTCCTTGTAGTTCACGGTGATGTGCATGTTGGCATAGCTGCTGGCCACCTCTACACCTTGTGCAGCGTTCAGCGTAAGCGTAGTGGCACCGTTGCCGTGAGTGGTTTTTAGCGTGTCGAGAGCGTTACCCTTCTGCGCCACCACCTTGATGGGATCGGTAGATACGGTGCTTCCCTTGGCGATGGTAACCGTTGGGGTGAGGATGTTTATTGCTCCCTTATCGAGCACAGTAACGCCGGATGCGGCCTTAGTAGCACTTGGATTTTCGGCCACACTCACTTCGAGGTCGTGATTGAGCGGTGACGACAGGCGCACATAAAACTTAACGGTGTCTTCGAGCAGGTTTAACTCGCCGTTGGCGTTGACAACACGAAGCACACCTTGGTTTCCTAGGTTGGCCAAATCGTGTATGTACAGCTTAGGCAAGTTGCTAGATGCAGCCTTATCGTATAGGTTTGAGCCCACTTCGGGTTCGCTTTGGCAGGCTGTAAACAGTGTGGCAAGCCCCACGAGGGCTGGCAATGTTATCTTTAAGATTGATTTCATATTGATAATCTTCGTCTGAATGTTTGGTTTGGAAAGTATTAGCCCGCTTGTCCCAAAGGGCTTTTATCGGCCTTGGGGCAAGCAGGGCGTATACGATTTGTTATTTTCCGTCGATGCGCACGTTGGCATTCCATTGAGGAAGGGTGGCAGCCTTACCGTTGTTTCCGTGGCCTGTGGCATCCTTAAAGGTATCGCCACTGCCCTCGTTCATCTTCCAATAGGCTTCAAGACCTTCGCTTGCGGGGTCGCAAACGTACATGTCGTTGGCCACTTCGTTTTGCGTGCGGGCCTTAGTCCAGAAGCGCAGCTCGCTCACTTGTACGTTAGCCTTGAGGTAATCGGTGGCTCCAAAGAGCATGGTATTGCCTACATTGACAACCTTTCCAGGTAAATCCATCTGCGAATCGAGCTTACCGTTAACGTAGAGCGATAGCTTCGTGCCTTCGCAAACAAAGGCCAAGTGATACCATTTGCCAGCCTCGAAGAGTTGGTTGCTGTTAAGCTGTGAACCTTGGGTCTTGATTTGCAGGCGGTTGCCTTCGATGGGAGCATCGCCGAAACGAGTGTATATCTCGCCATCCTTACCCGAAGGCGCCCATGCACCAAAGAGCATCTGGTTGTTTAGTTCGCCAATGCCCTTGCCTAGCCTGTCGATGTTAACGTTCATCTCTACCGTCCATGCCGTTAGCGCATACTCTTGGCGCATGTTAAAGGTGATGCGTGCGGCAGAGTTGATAACGGGCACATCTTGGCGAATAACCTGATCGATGATGCAAACGAGCTTACTACCCGCTTCGAGCACGTCGTTAGCTCCGTTTTTGCTTTTCAGCTTTAGGGCCACGGCATACTTCTTACCCGAATTCTTCACCTCGTTGGATAGCGGTTTAACCGTAAGCAACACGGGTGTAGAGGTTACACCGCCTGCATTAACAGTGGCTTCGGTGCTGGTAAGTTCGTATTCGCTAGCGGGCAAGGCCACGTATTGTGTGGCGTTGCGTGCATTATACTCTTTAAGGGCTGACTCGTCGGCCGACACTTCGAAAGTACTCGTTTGCTCGGCAGGCGATGAGAGCCTGACATAGAAGTTCTGTTGCACGTTGTCTTCACCCACCGTGATTTTCATTGAGGTGTTGGCGTTGGTGCGTGTCTGCTCGAAATAGGCCTGATTAGTAAGCTCGCTATATTCGGCATTGTTGCATGCGACCAGCGAAAGGGCTGCGATGGCCATTGCAGCGGCCTTAATGGTTATGCTGTATCTTTTCATTTTTGCGTAATGATTAAGTGTGGTTTTACTTCAAAGAAGGGTTCATTATCTGTATAGCCTTGCGCAACCAGGGATAGGTTGTTTGTGCCGACGACTGTCCGTATTCGTATTCCATGTGGTACGAACCCACGCCACCCTTCTGGTAAGTTTGGCCGTTGTAGGTGGGTTGCCAATAGGCCATGCCGAGAAGTGAGGGTATAATGGTACCCTGCTTTGTGCGGAAATCTACGCCACCCTTTGCGGCATAGTTCTCAAAGTTCTCGCAAACGATGATTTTCTTTGCCACCTGTTCGGGTGTGAGCTTATTTTTGAAGTGCTCAATTTGCGTTCTCAGGCGTCCGTCAAGCTGTTCGTCGTAGTGCGTGCTGTAGGCTTGCAGGATGAAATAGTCGAAGTGATCGCCCAGCGAATCGGGCAATGCGTCGGGTTCGCCGTCAACAACGAGCATCTTATTGGTACCCGATTTGGGGCCAATACGCTTGCTTAGGGTTTGAACGAAAGCGGTCATCACGCCCTGTTCATTCCACATTTCCTTGTCGGTAGCGAAAGGTTGTGCGAAGTTAGGTTCGGCATCGATGTCAAATCCATCGTATCCGTACTTGTCAATGCTATCGCAAATGGCGCTGGCATACTTTTGTGCAGCGGCAATTCTCGACTCGTTAGAGTCGCCCCAACCCCAAAATTCCTTCCTCCATTGTTTCCAAGTGGTTCCGCTGGCCACCTTATCGGCGGGTATCGGCGGCGTCATTTGGTCGCCAATGTCCATCACGATGAAGCACATCAGCACCTTGGTGCCTTTTACCTGCTGAACAAATTGCAGGTCTTTCTTTTGTTTGTCGTTCAAATTTCGCCAGTTACCCCACAGCGAAACAAAGTCTACGCTGTCTGGAAGACCTTTGAGCGAGTTGTTGAGCATGGTTGCCTCTCCGGTCCAGTTACCAAACCAGCCGAAGGCCTTTGGATGATCGCTGTTTTTGTACTCACGCAATTTGGCGTAATATTCATCGCTTTTGTTGGTGACGGTCAGGTCGGTAGGGTTCTTAATTTCCGTTTCTGTCCAGTCGCTGCATGCCGTGAGGGCCATCGTAGCCATCGCAAGGCAAAGCAGGGTTTTATTTTTGATATTCATTGAATTCTGTTTTTATTATGTTGAGGGAGTTGGAGGAGTTGCCAAGTTAACAGGTTGACGAGTTAACCAGTTTATAAGTTGACGAACTTACAAGTTTACGAGTTGACCCGCTTACAAGTTACCCAGTTAATAAGGAGAGGTGGAGTTGGTGGCCTTTAAAGCCGTTTGCCATAGCCACATAGGTGCTTGGCTCAACTCCATAACCCCTTTATTCCTTCACTCCTTAGCTTTTATTCCTTCACTTCATTACTTCTTTTGCCACCACATCTTCGTTGCATAGTCGTCGTTTCCGCCGATAAGCTGCACGGCTTTGCGATAGTTGGTGGGGTTTTTAGTAAGTTCGTCGATGGCGAAAGGAATGCGGTTGGGCACCTTCAAGCTGTATCCCGATGTGCTTTGAGCCACGGGGAATACCTTGGGATAGCCTGTACGACGCAGTTCGCTCCAAGCCTCTTGTCCGTCGGGGAATAGTGCAATCCACTTCTGCGTTATCAGTCGTTCGAGCTTTTCTTCGGCAGTAGCGTTGTCATCCCATTTGATGGTGATGGTGCTAACGGCAGATTGCGACTGTCCGAAACCACCTTCGGCGTCGGTATAGTCGGCTTGTTTGGCCGTGCTGTTTTCAAGATAGCTTGCTGCGCTACCTGCTCCCCATTGTTCGAATGATAGTGTTACGCCTTCTTTGTATAGATCTTCGGCCGTACCACCCATGCCACTCCAGCCTGCTAAAACACCTTCTGCGCGACAGAAAGCCATTTCAGCAGCAGTGAGCCATAAGCCACGAGTGGCCTTATCCACGTTGGCAGCAGAGTAAACTTCATTAGCCTTTTTCTTGTTTTCAATCTTTGCACCAGCTAGGCAACCCACGATGGCGCGGCCCGAGGTCTTTTGTGCAGGCTTGAAGAACGTTCTGAGACGGGGATCAGAATAGCCCGTGAGGAAACATTCTAAGTCGGCACAAGCGCGACTGTCTCCCCACTCAATAGAGGTCTTGTATTGTCCGTTGGGCGTATAGGTAACGGCGCAGTTGTCGTCGTTGCTTGTAATAACGCCATCAGCAACGGCAGCTTCACCCGTCTTCTTTGCGAATGCAGGGTCGGCATAACGCATGCGTATGGCCATTCTCAACTTCAACGAGTTGGCCAGCTTATACCATTTAGCCACTTTACCTTCGTAAACTTTGTCGTTCTCTTCGTTTACCGATGAGCTGTTAAAAGGTTTGAGCAACAATGCGGCGGTGTCTAGGTTGGCAACGAGCAACTTATATACATCTTCTTGCGAAGAGTAAGCAGCGTCGTCTTGCTCTAAGCCCACGGGTAATGCGCCATACATGTCAACGTAGCGTTGGTAAACCTGTGCGCGTAGCACTAAAGCCTGAGCGTACAGCACACCTTCACGACCCGTCTTGGCTGCGATGGCTTTGAAAGCCGACGTTGCTTTGGGCAACGAGTTGTTGAAAGGCCAGCTCACCCAACCGTTAGGTGCATTGAAACGAGCGAAGTTTTTGTCGCTAAAGCCATCGTTGGCATAGGTCATATAGCGACCCAGATAGTTTCCGATAAGGTCTTCGGTCATCTGATACGTGTTCTCTTGTTCGGGGAAAGCCTCGTTTACCAATTGGGTAAGGAACGAACTGGTGGAATAGTTGTCGCGATCCAGTTCTTCTGCCGATACCTTATGACCAGGTCGGTTGGCCTCTTCGAAACCATCGGTGCAAGCCGTTTGCATGGCCATACCGCCTAATAACAGAGCGCCCAGAGCCATCGACTTGAATATATGTTTGTTATTCATCGTTGTATTCTTTGTGTTGAATATATAAAATGTATGCGTGCGCGTTAGAATTTCAGTTTTACGTTGAAGCCCAACGAGCGCAAGCTAGGCTGCATAAAGTAGTCGAAACCCTGATAGTAGGTACCTGTAGAGGCAACGGCTTCGGGGTCGAATGGAGCCTTGTTGTAAATGAAGAAGAGGTTATTCGCAGTTAATCCCAGCGACAATTCCATGCCTTTAAGCCACTTCTTAGGCAAGGTATAGCCCAAATGTGCCTCTTGTAGGCGTGCGTTGGTTGCGCTGTAGATGTACTCGCTCCAGATGGGATTGTCGCCACCAACGATGCGATAGTAGTTTTCTGCGCTAATCTTACCGCCATTGAGGTTGATGCCGCCATTGTTGCGAGCGTCTGCCGAGGCTTTCGATACGCCCCAAGCATCGAGAATGGCCTGCGTTTGCGATAGCACGATGCCACCAAAACGAGCCGTGATAAGGAAGCCAAAGTTGAAACCCTTCCAAGCAAACTCGTTAGAGAAACCGATGTTGGCCTTAGGTAAAACCGAACCGCGATATTGGGGATTGTCTAGGTTGCGTTGCAATACGCTACCCGTATTGTCGGTAGCGATGTTGCCTTCGTTATCGCGAAGGAAGTCGGTCGTCATGTAAATGTCGCCCATGGTGCCGCCCTTCTTCAAGATAATTTCGGCTCCACTAAGTCCACCCTTCTTTGATACTTCGCTGTCGTCGTCGAACAGTTTAACAATCTTGTTTTGGTTAGAGCTGAACGTGAACGATGAGTTCCAGTCCAAATCGCCAAAGCGGTGGTTATATCCCAGCGAGAGTTCGATACCTCTGTTGCGCACGTTACCAAGCTGGATATACTCCTTATCGTATCCTCCTGCCGTTACGTCGCGTAGGAAAGTCTGCTTGCGCGTGTTGCTTTGGTAGAGCGTAAGGTCTAGCGTTAGCGCGTTATTCAAGAAGCGCGCGGTAAGACCAGCCTCCCAAGAGTCGGTGCGTTCGGGATAGAATGTTTTGGGGAAACGATAGGTAACGGTGCGATAGGTGCCCGTAGCGGGAACGTATTCGTAACGCCAGGGCGAAGTGATGTTAGGCGAAATGGCACTACCTACCGATGCCCACGAAGCGCGAACTTTCAGGTAATTAACAAACTTAGGCAGCTCAACCATTTGCGAAATAACGCCCGACACACCCACTGAGGGATAGAAGAACGACTCGTTGCTGGTGCCGTCGAGTGCCGAATCCCAGTCGTTACGTCCGGTAAGCGTTAGGTAAAGCATGCTCTTCCAACCCAATTCAACGTTGGCGAAGAGTGAGTTTACAGCGTGCTTGTGCAAGTCGTAGATGGGTCGGTTGTCGTTTGTAACCTGTGAATAGTCGATGGCATTGGGGGTGAAGATGTTCGATGGAGCCTTCAAACCACCCTGATGGCCTTCGTTATCGTATTTGGTTCGCGAGAACGAGCCACCCACGTTGGCACCGATAGAGAAGTTTTCGAACGACTTATTCACGTTGGCCATCAAGTCGCCGTATAGCGATCGGTCGTTAATCTTAGCATGTCCGTAGTATCCGTACTTCGAATGTGCGAAGAGGTCGATGGTAGATGCGTAGCGCTTGTCTTCTTGTTTAACGGCAGCATCGTCCCAACGCAATCTTCCCGTAACGTCTAACCAGTCAGTAATCTTGTATTTAATACTTCCACTAAGCATGTAACGGTTGCGGTGATTTTCGCGCACCATGCGGTTTGCTACCCAATAGGGGTTTTGCATTTTCAACGCGTCGCCATAGTTCCAGTTCTGTACGTAGATGTTGCGGTTGGGGTCGAATATCTCGTATGTACGAATGGCGTCGAAGCTTTCGCCACGGGGGAAGAGGTAAACCGAAGTAAGGGGATTAAACCATTGTCCTTGTGCCGTAAGGTTACGGTCGTTTTCAAGGATGTAGTTCAGGCCGAAGTCCAAAGTCAGCTTGTCGCCAAGCATGTTCGTTGTATTCCTGAACGTAAAGTTATAACGGTTGTACTTGTTGTTTGGCAAGATACCAGCGGCGTTCGTCGTACCTATCGATAAGTAGGTTTGGTTCTTGTCGTTGCCAGCTGTTAGGGCCACGTTGTTCTGTATGTTCGTACCCGTATTAAAGAAGTTCTTGGGGTCGTAGTTGCCGTAGGCCGACGGTTTTTTGTCGCCCCAGCTAGCAACGCTTCCTGGCTTGTTTACGTATTCGTTTTGGAATTCGGGCATTTTGAAAGGGTTTGCAAACTGCGTGCTATGGCTAACGGTAACGCTAACCTTGCCTTCCTTGCCTTTTTTGGTGGTAATCATCACCACACCTTGAGCGGCGGCCGAGCCATAAAGGGCTGCTGCGGCAGGGCCACTAAGCACCGAGATGCTCTCGATATCTTCGGGGTTGATGTCGGCAATGCCTTCCGAGCCGGGTTGCGATGAATACATGCTGCCCGTTTCGCCATGCGAGGTGTTGGTAATTGGCACACCATCGATAACATATAGTGCCTGATTGCTTTGCGAGATACTCTTAGGACCACGCATCACTACGCGCGTAGCACCACCCATACCTGCTGATGAGGCGTTGATGTTGATACCAGCGACCTTACCATTAAGCGAATTCATGAAGTTGGTGTTCTTTACGGTGGTTAAATCGTCTGTTCCCACCTTCTGTACGTTGTAGCTTAGCGCCTTTTCAGAACGTCGAATACCCAAGGCCGTAACCACAACCTCGTCAATTTGACGCGATTCCGACTTCAACGTAACGGTTACATTGCCATTCGCAGGCACGGCCACTTCTTGTGTTTGATGGCCCAAGTAGCTGATAACGAGTGTTGCGCCGGCATGAGTTGAAAGCGTAAAGTTGCCGTCGATGTCGGTAACCGTAGCTGTTTGCTCGCCCTTAACGCGCACCGTGGCTCCGATAACGGGTTCGTTCATGCTGTCGAACACAGTTCCCGTAACCTTCACTTCGTTGCGGTTTTGTTGTAGATTGTTGGGCATAGTGGCCCCAGTTCTCCCTGTTAGTTGTTTGGCAAGTGCTGCCCCGTTATTGTTTGGGGTAGCGTTGCTGGCCATTACGCCAGTGCCGAAGCTAACAAGGAAGACTGCCATTGACAGGATTCTTTCCTTTTTCATAGATGTTATTTTGAATGACATTTAAAAATTGATGTTTCGTTGTTGAGGCGTTTGCACCGCTTGAATTTTGTGGTGCGAATGTGATGGCTGCTTGTTGGTGGGTGGCGCAAGCGTATGCACCTACTAGGCACTAGCTAGCCAAGCTTTGTGCAAGCATGTTGGGCATGCGCCCAGATGGTTGTTGGTGTAGACACGAATGACTTTTCCCGCTCCGTTGATGAAGAGGAAACAGGTTTGCCTGATATCAATGTCTAGGGTGTGCCAAAGCGGCCGAGCAACATGATGTGGCTCAGTGCGGGTTGGTTTGTTTCACTTTTGGGTTTGTTCCTAATGCTAGTAAGCACGATTTCACAATTGAATTAATTCCATTGAGACTTGCTGAACAGTCTTTCGCAGACAATGCTAAGGCGAAAGGGCCTGAACGGTTAGCCTGAAACCTTGTTTTTAGTCCCTAATGTAGTGGAGCAAGTTGTTTTAGTTAGGCTGAGGATGGTTTCTTTTGCCTGTTACGAATACTCCGTTAGAGGTGTTGCCGAAATGGCATTCTCAATCTTACTTTTTGTTATCTTGGGTGCAAAGGTATAGCTATCCTTGATATAAAACAATTATTAGCAGGAGATTAACATTTATTGTATGTTTGTTTATAGGTATCCTTTAAGCTGCTTCTAAACATTGTCTTCCCTCTGTTTTTTAGCTCCTAGCCCAACATACTTGCCCTGTTTCTTGAGAGGGCGTGGTTGCTTCATTCCCTCGCCTTTCTTTATCCAAGTATAGCTGGGGTGCCTGTTGTGTAGGGGAGGTAGGGCTTGGGTATAGCAAACCGCGGCAGACTTATCCATACCTTTAAACGGCTTGGTTAGATTTTAGGCGAAATTGGTTTGTTTCAAGGTCGTTTTTGGGTGATATATCATTGTGAGAAGGATAAGTAATGACTGTTGGGAAGAAGGTGTTTTGAATGGTGAAACCTACCGGAAACCTTCTCTTTTTGTTAAATGCGTTGAATTGTTTTTACAAAATATGCCTTCTGTTACTTCCCTTTCTAGAAGCGTTTATCTCCGTTTTCAAAGCTTTTACGATGAAGAAAGACTTGTTTGTGGACTATAAAGTGCATTTGATTACGTGGTTTTTTGTGTTGTAGTTATGTATTAACCAACGTGTTTAGGTTCATTCGCCCTTCGCCTCTTCGTATATTTCTCTCCGCTTTCTCTCTTTAATTGGTTGTTATTTCCTTATCAATGGGTCGTTTTTCCCTTTTTACTTTCCTCCCATTTACTCATTGCTTTGTCGGTCTTTTATCTTCGTTTGTAAGCAACTTTTACAGCAAACGGGTTGGTTTCGCTATGATGGAACCTTGTTACATCTTAGCTGGAACAACCTTCCAGTTGATATGGAACAATGTTCCAGCTTATGTGGAACACCTGTACAGCATGCTAGATCCAACACGAAAGCCCTTAAAATAGAGCGTTATAGCCCTTCAGCAAGTAAACGTTTCATCGTCGTGAGATGGCAAGTTGGCGAGTAAACGTGTTGATAACGCAGCTTTCTTAGTTTGTAATTGGGTGGAAACGGCCTTGTTACGCTTATGTGTACGGCATTCCATTTTCCTGTTTGCTTAGCGTGTGCGATAATCGATTATTTGGCCGACGAACGACCGCATGTTGGGGTAGAGGGGTGCTCATAGTGTTAAAGAACGGTTAGAAAATATTACAAAACGCGTAAAATCGGGGTCAATGTTCTCTATTTCTGCGTTAATTCGTCATAAGATACGAAGCTTGTTGAACAAGATTAGATAACAAAACGAATGGTTATCTCACCAACTACCGCGTAGCTGTAGTTGGCAAGATAGCCATTTCTTTACCTAACCCTATCTTGTTCTAAAGGCATGTCATCTTATCACGAACTCAAATACCAATACAAAAGCTTGGTATAACGAATTTATCTTATCCCTCACATACGTATTTTAGTTATGCAGAAAAATCCAAGATACCCTTATTTCAGAAGCAATTGAGTAATGTTGGGTATAATAAACGTTTGTTGCTTTTAGTTTTGCTTAGATGGTATGGTGGTTTATCTTATCCCTCACTAACATGTAATTTTGTATGATTTACCCATCTTATTGTCACTATAAAACGATTGAAGACCATTTACAAATCACGCTATACAGGCGCGGTTCGTAAATGGCCCTCAATGTGTTTGGCTGCAAATGGGGTGTTTATCGTTGCTATCTAAGCCTTGAATGATAGGGGATGGGTGCGGTGCAAGCGATTGGGCGTGCGGTAAGAACCTACTTTGCTGCTTGGTTGAGGCCTGCTCGCGACATGGAAAAGCTAGCTGTCTTACATGGAGCAACTTATTACCTCACTTGGAGATGCTTATTACCTCACATAGAGATCCTTATTGCTTCACATGGAAAAATTTGCTGTCTCACTATCTCGCAGGCCCAAAACCCCGAGCCCTCGGTTATTTATACTCCAACTCGGGCATGGGTATATACTTCACCTTACGGGCATCCCACGTGGCTTGAGCAGTTCCGCCGACTATCCCCCGACGAAGATCGTCGATGCGGCAACCATGAAGATAGAGGAATATATGGCGCAGATGGGCCAATTCTTCCAGTGTAGGGGCGGTGCTTATCGTTTGGTCTGCGCTGTATAATGCTAGTATATCGTTAACCAGTTGCACTGCGTCGCCCTGCATCAAACCCCTTACAACCAGTTCGGCCTTGATGAGTTTCATCTCCTTTTCGTCGATCACTACCAGCGGAGCGTATTTTTCTAGCGATGTTAAGTATCGGTGACCGTCCTTGTTCTTAGCTGTCTTGATGGCCTTCTTTTCGGCTATCCCGTTGAGCGAAGCCACCAGCGAAGTGTCTACTTGAGCATTAATCGCAGGTTGCCCAACCGTCGAATACAATTCGTTTACCCCACCATCGATGTTGTAGACGATGTCTACCTGCAAGCCATTGCCGTATGCTTCGTCCCATTGGGTTGCTGCTTCGCCATATTGTTGTCGTTGCATGGCAAGCTTCACCATCAGCATGCGCACCTGTTTGGCCGCTGTTGCGGGGGCAAAAACACCTTTCTTGTCGGCCAAGAGATTGCCCGTGGCCTCGGTTAAAGCCTGCGAATAGTGTTGCTGCGCCTTGTCGAGCAACTCTTCGTTACCTATAATGGCATTATTAATGCGCACGCCATCGGCCTTATCAGTGGTTCGCGAGAACATTTTTCCTAACAACTGGTAAGCTAAACCTGCATATAGATGCCCCGTAAAGCGGGCGTATGCACGCACAGCATCAAAGTTTTCCGTGCCGTCGTTGCTTAGTTTCGCCTCTATTTGCAGCACTTCTTCGGCCCTAGCACGGAAGTTTTGCAGCTTGTTCCATGTGGTAGCCACATCACTATTGGGCTTCACGTCGTCGCTTTTAAGCTGCTTATAGATAAGGAAGTTGGGCTTGGTGGTAGGCTCAATCTCATCGGTCATTGCGCCCGAGGTAAGGAACGCCGCCGAAGCCGCTACACCAGCCAGTGTTTTTACATTGGCAATCATGGCGCCATCTTTCACCTCCTTGGTGCGAATGGTGGCCAACATGCTGGGTGTTACTATCTGTTCGGAGGTGAGCATGTTGTTAGGCGTCTTGGCATCGTCTATCCAACCGTCGCACGATGTTAGGCAGGCGGCCATGGCCAACACTGCTATTGATATATGTATTGATTTCATTTTCTTCAAAGGAGTTAAAGGAGTTAGGGAGTTAAGAAGTTAAGCCAATGGCCTTGCTGCCGTGAATGATTGTAGAAGCATTTTGTTGACGGACAATCTCGATAATTTTCCTTCTCGCCATTTTGTCAACTTACTAACTGGTCAACTTATTGACCTCTTCGTTCGTCAACGTATCATCTTGTTGCTTCAAAAACTCAGAAACTCAAAAGCTTATGAACTTATAAACCCAAATTAAAATTCTATCGCCAACGTTCCTGTAAATGTTCGGGCCGAAGGCGCATTGGTAATGTCGCGCGAAAGGCTACCCATACCTCGCGTTTGGCGAGTTCCGCCATTGGATTCAACCTGCGGTTCGATGCCGCTGTAATTGGTGATGAGGAAGAGGTTTTGAGCCGTGAACAGCAGGCGAGCACCTTTAACGAAGCCCGACGTTAGTTGTTTGGCCCAAGAACTGGCGTCGTAGCCCAGCGAGATGGATGAAAGTCTGAGGAAATCGGCCTTCTCTATGTAGTTGGCACGACTGCGTTCGGTGCGTGCCAGCTTCTCGGCCACGGCGCGATAAGCGTCTGTTCCCACTGTTTCGGCAGCGAGTTGGGTGCGCAGGTCCTCGCGTTTCTTGAGGTTGTCGCCCAGTCCGGCCACGTTGTAGAAGCTTTGGTTGTAGACCGATGCCCCAACGGCCCAGTTGAATTTGGCGCTAAGCGTGAAGTTAGACAGCAAGCGGAGGTCGAACCCGAAAGCACCGTTGAAGTCGGGGAAGGGTTTTCCCAGATAGTGATATTCGTCGCTTTCTTTTGCTCCAAGATATTTGCCCGAGGCATCGTAGCGCGCTCCTGTCACCTCTTTATAATAGAAGGCGTAGGCCGGTTGCCCCTCTTTAAGCACGTTGGGCAGGTTTTCGATGTCTACGCCACCCGTGTCTATCACGCGGTTGCCTTGATAGTTGGCCGTGAGGAAGACGTTAAGGTCGGCCGTGCGAGTAGAGTTTTGCCATGCTTTCCAATTCCAGCTAAGCTCCACACCCCAACCGTTTACGCGACCCACGTTGTGCGGTTCGTCGCCCACCCAGCCGTTGCTGCTGAGCAAAGGCGTGTAGATGATGGCGTCGGAGGTGAATTGCGCGTAGGTGGTAAGTCCGATTTGATGGCGCGCCGGTGCCCAATCGAGGCCCGCTTCTATCTCGCGCATGCGTTCGGGACGAATGTTGTCGTTACCCTTCTTACCAGGAACGAGCAGCGGGCCATAGGCCGACATGCCTTTCATCTCGTAATAGGTGAAGGCGTCAGTGGGGTAAGGCAGTCGCCCCGACTCGCCATAAGCCGTGCGAAACTTGGCGTTACCCACGTTGTAAGACACGCTTAGCGAGGGGTAATAGATGCTGGCCACGTTTCGGCCGATGAGGTTGGAGGCATCGCGACGCAAGCCCGTGTTGATGAAAAGGCGGTTGTCGTAGTTAAGAAAGGCCTCGCCATAAAGGCCCCACGTGCGTTGTTCGAAGCTCGATTCCAGCACTGAGCGCTGTGCGGCAGCCGCAATATTATCGATGTCGGCAGGGAAGATAGATGCCGAAACCTTATTCATCGTCTCGCGGCGTTGCACAATCTGCGAGAGCAGCGTTGCCGTTAGGTGAAGCTTGGGGTTAAGTTCAAACTGTCGGTTCGCCTTCCAATCCCACGTGATGTTTTGGTTACGGCGGTTGGATATGTCTTTTGCGCCCTCGTCGTTCGTGCCCAGCAGGTAGCCGTAAGGCAGCGAGTAGAGCCCTTCTATGTGGTTGAGGTCCAGTCCGAGTTGTGTTTCCAACTTAATGTCGTAGGGCAAAATGTAGGCTATGCGCAATGCTGCGGTAAGGCGGTCGTTATCGTATTTCCACTTCATGGCTCGCCATGTGCGTTCCGATACATATCCCCACGGCTTTTGCGCACGCATAAGGTTCCAGATGGCATCATTTCTTCCTTGTGCCGTTTGGGGAATGCTGATGTTGCCATTGACGTATCCCACCGAGAAGTTAAGCGTAAATGGACCTTGCTTCATGTCGTAAGCGGCGCGCAGCGAGTGGCGTACGTCTTTGTTTCCAGGTACAATACCGCCCACGTGGTTTTCGTTTAGCGAGAAGAAGAGTTGATTGCCAGGCGAGAAATTCTTCGTAAAGCTGGCGTAGGCACTGGTGTTATGGCCCGTTACGAAGAAGTTGTTGATGTCGGTGTTGTTAACAAACTGGGTGTACTCCCTAGCTTTCGTGCTCCATCCTACCGTGATTTTGGCCGATGCCGATAGCTTTCCGCGCTCCACGTTGTGAGCACTTTGTCGCTTGGTGGTGATAACGATAACGCCGTTTGCCGCTTCCGCACCATACGAAGCTGCAGCGGCAGGCCCCTTGATGATGTCGATAGAGGCGATATCGTCCATTGGTAGGTCGTTCAGTGCACTGAGGGCGTCTTGCGATGTGTTGATGTCCGATGTGTGCGAGTTGTTATATCGCACACCATCTATATAGATAATGGGGTCGCGGTCCATGCTTAGCGTAGCCCCACTGCGCATGTTAAAGCGGATGGGCATACCCACCTTGCCGTTGCTTTGAAACATTTGCATACCGCTAACACGGCCGTCGAGCAGGTCGCTAAGGTTCGAAGCCTGTCCCTTATCAAGCAGTTTGGTGGCGTCTAGATGTGCAACATCGGCCCCTACAGCCTTTTTGCTTCGTGCGCTGGCAATACTCGCCACCACATTCACCTCTTTTAGCGTAAGGCCTTTGTCGAGGTTTACCACTGTTCGTTGTTGCGTGTCGTCGATGCGCAGTTGCTTATTTTCATAGCCAACGTAGGATATGCTGACGCGTTCGCCTCGTTTAACGTTTATCTTAAACTCTCCGTTCAGGTCTGAAACCGTCTTTTCCCCGCCTGCCGTAGCAATCACGGCTCCTATAAGCGGTTCTTTTGTCTCTGCGTCTAACACAATGCCCGACGCCATTTCTTGCGCCATTGCCTCGCAAAAAGCTATGGCAAGGGTGCAAAGCATTAAAGCTCTCCTCAATGTTATCATGAATACGAATAATATGAATTGTATAAATCGGCATAAAAGATACAACTATAGTTAACGCTCGGCAATACCTAAAAATAGGTAAACCGCTTTGTTCTTGGAGGTTTTTGGCGTTTCTTTGAGCTGCGCGGAGAGCATAAGGCGAGGGTTATAGGGTTAGGATCCTTCCCCTATATATAATAAGGAGTAGTTGCCCAAAAGGGTGGTTTTTGATTGGCATGCATCTGGCACGAATAGAAAGCGAAGCAAACGCATAGCCTTAAATATTTAAGGGATTAGGGTGGCTGACAGCAGTGTTTTTCACGCCTTTTTTAATCACTATCCCAATCACTATCCTAATCACTATCCCATAAAACCTTGACAAGGGCCTTTCAGTTGTGTAACTTTGCAATCGTAATCAGTCATCAACCACACCGTCGCCCACCAACGGGTACATGTCCAAAAGCATGATGTCGACTAACGCAAGCGGAACGTATCGCCACTAAAAAAACGGGCGCAGCGGTCGAGATGAATGATACGAACGACACAATCGTTCTCAACATTATTAATCAAAAAACCTTTAACACACAAATTAATTATGGCAGTATTGTATAAATTGCGTCAAGAGAAACGTACGAAAAGCAAGTTCAAGGGACAGTGGTATGCACGTTCGATAGCCATCGACACGGTGAACACGGCAGCCCTTGCCGACATCATGCAGCAGAATTGTACGGTGAAGAAGTCGGATATTCTGGCTGTTATCGCCGAACTTGTTGAGGTGATGAAGCAGCAATTGCAGGATTCGAAGAACGTTCGCCTCGATGGATTCGGTACTTTCCGCATTGGTTTGAAGACCAAACCGGCCGTTTCTCCCGAAGAGTTTAACGCTTCGAAGAACGTTGTAGGCACACACATCCTGTTCCGTCCGATAACTCGGGTGAACAAAGACAAGTCTCGTTCTAGGGTCTTCCTCGATGGTTGTCGTGTGCAAGAGTTGCCCGCTAACGCCGTGATGAAGAAGCAGAAGAAGGCTGGTGGCACCGCTCCTGGTGGTTCTACGCCTACTCCAGGCGGTCACTAAGCACGTAGGGGAGTGAACGGGTGAACAAGCTGACGAGTGAGCAAGTAGACTAGTTGACAGGTTAACAAGTAGAAAAGTTGACGGGTTAACAAGTAGAAAAGTTAACCAATAGACGAGTAGACAAGTTAACAAGTTAAATGCCTAACCCATCTTTTCACCTCGTCACCTTTTCACTCTTTCATCTTTCGCTGTTTATCACAAGCTTATAAACTTACAAACTCACAAACTTATAAGCTTATACACTTATAAACTCATCAACTCACAAGCTTATAAACTCATAAACTCACAAACTAAAACCATTCTATGCACACATCTAAGTTATCCACCATCAAGTTAATTATCAAGGTAATCGCCGCTATCGCAACCGCTGTTTTAGGCGTGATTGTAGGCAAAGGGGTAGACGATGAGGCTTAACCGAGAACGTCGTGAGATGATTCTATTTGTTCTCAAGGTCATCGCCCTGATTGTCACAACTGTGGCGGTAATCAGTTGTAGTTGGTTATTTGGCTAGCCCTTTCATCTTCATCTCTTCTCGTTAACGCGGGTTCGGGTCTCTCCGAGCCCGCGTTTTCTATTGTGGCGAAACATCCCTCGCATCGCCATTATGGTCCGTTTGTTATTCCGAAAACGGAAAGGTGCACAGGCATGAAGGCTTAGAATATGACTAATTGGCTTGTTTATGCGCCCAATCTTTTTCGCATGATCTTTTCGCCTTTTCACCCCTTCATTTTTCATTTCCCTTTCTCTAACGACTTGTTTTCTGGCCATGGTAGCGCTTAAGCAAGCTTGTATGATGCATTGGACTTAGCGACAATGTTCTTATCGTTTATTAACAAAAATACTTCTGGCTGTGAAATGTCCTTTCTTCATATAACGGTAAGTTTGCATTTGAAAAAAGAAACACACTATCATTAAACCAACTATATAAACAAATGAACATGTATAATCCTTTTAACACGACAGCCTGCACAAGCCAAAGTCAGCGAATGAGCGAGGCACAGCAACATCTTATCAAGGCCTTTGTGAGACTGATTGCGAAGAAAGATGGCCGTAAGCAAAGGTGGGCGGGTACGAAGACCGACCTTTTGGAGATGGCGCACTTGGCTTACACCTTCTCCTCAGTGCGCGACGAGCAGGGTAGACCTGCCACTTTCCTATGGATGGCACGACATGTATGCACCAATTTCCATCTCTCGATACCGCGAAACCCTAATGCCTTAGTAAATAGGGCTATGCGACGGAAGAACGCCAAGCAAGCTCCTTTGCTTGAGCGCTATTGTCACTTGCTCTTCGAAAAAGGCATCAAAGAACCTTTGCGCACATGGCTAGCCGTTTAGACACACACGAAACAACCCACACAAACCCCAACCAAAAAACATCATTCAGCTATGAACACACAACACATTGACCTCAACCTGCAGCTAACCACTCACTTTGCGCTATCCGAGTTCATACGTTCGGGCGTTGCCTTGCGTTTGCGAATTGCGAATACTCCCACACCCGAAGTGGTGAATAATCTTCGCTTGCTTTGCGAACACGTACTCGAACCCTTGCGCCGTCGCTTCGGTGTGATACGCATAACTAGTGGTTATCGCTGCGAACAGCTTAATAACGCCGTGTATGGTAAACCCAATTCGCAGCACCTCCTTGGTCAAGCGGCCGACATTCACCTATCTAATAAGGAGGTGGCGATGAAAATGTTTCACTTTGTTGCCGAAAACCTGGACTACGACCAACTAATATTCGAACGTAGGGCGGGCGATGGAGCGAGATGGTTACACGTGTCGTATAGGGCAGAGGGTAACAGACACATGGCCTTAAAGATGCAAGTTAAGGAACGAACAGCTAATGGCGCACTGGGCTAATGCCCAAAAACACACCGTATGATCTTCATCGCGCCATTCTTAAAGCTATGCTTTTGATGGCGCACTAACAACGTGTAGCGGGGTTACAATCTGTTTGTAGCCTCGCTACATTTTTTTGTAGCCCCAGTACAAGTGCCTTTGTACTCCCACTACAAGTGGTTTGTAGCCCCACTACAAGTGTGTTGTAGTCACACTACAAGTGCTTTGTAGTCTCGCTACAAGTGGTTTGTAGCCCCCGTACAAATGCTTCTGTATTGGGCCTACGACCTATGTTTAGCGCAGCGTTTAGCCCACACCCAGCAACTCAACCTCAAAAACGAGGGTCGAACCGCCCGGTATTCCTTCTTGCCATTGCTTTCCATAGCCCACCTCGGCAGGTAAATACAGTTCCCATTTATCACCTACATGCATCTGTTGCAGGGCAATTATCCAACCCTCAATCAGTTGGCACAGTCGGCAAGCAAGGGGCACACCGCCCAAGCTCGTGTCGAATTGGCGCCCGTTGATGGTTCGCCCCGTGTAATGAACCGTTACGATGCTCTGTGGCGAAGGGCTTGCGCCGCCTGTTTCGCCTTGCTTTATCACCTTATACATTACGCCCTTAGCAAGGCTTTTTACCCCCGTTTCTTTTGCTTTTTCTTCAAGCCAGCGTTTGTTGGCTTCTATATATGCACGTTTTGCCATGTTGTTTTGGGTTTATTTTTGGGTTTGTGGTGAGGCGTAAAAAATATGTGCGAGGGGCTAAAAACAAGCTGTTGCGCACCGTTTTTCTCAAATTAAATGATTACTTTTGCCTTGGCAGTTTTTACACCTTTTTGTTATAAGTCACTAAGGTAGGTAAATTTTCTGTCTGCACCAAGCTCCTTACCTGCTTTTTTGTGGGTTTGGGTGTGTGCCTTTTGCCTTTGTGCCGTGCGTGGCATGGGGCTAATACCCTACGTGAACAAGCCAAATAAAGATAAGACATACATACATAAAATGACTAGTTTAAAACAAAGAGACGAATTGCAGGCTGCCATTTGGCGCATTGCCAACGATGTGCGCGGTGCCGTAGATGGGTGGGACTTTAAGCAATTTGTGCTAGGTACGCTTTTCTACCGATTTATTAGCGAGAACTTTTGCCAGTATATCGAGGGCGGCGACGACCAGGTGCATTATGCCGAAATGGCTGACGAGAATGTGCCCAGCGAGGTAGTGGCAGACGCCATTACCACTAAGGGCTACATGATTTATCCCAGCCAGCTGTTTGTTAATGTGGCTAAGCATGCCTACACCAACCCCAACCTTAACACCGATTTGTCGGATGTTTTCCGGGCCATTGAGAGTTCGGCTAGCGGAACAGAGTCGGAGAGCAGAATTAAGGGACTGTTTGCCGACTTCGATACCACCAGCAACCGCCTTGGCACCAATGTAGATGAGAAAAACAAACGCTTGGCTGCCGTGATAAAGGGCGTTGAAAGCCTCGACTTTGGTAGTTTTGAAGACCATGAAATTGACCTTTTTGGCGATGCCTATGAATTTCTTATCTCTAATTATGCAGCCAATGCGGGTAAGTCGGGTGGCGAATTCTTCACTCCGCAAAATGTTTCTAAGCTTATTGCGCGCCTTGCCTTGCTGGGTCAAGCTGAGGTTTACAAGGTTTACGATCCCGCTTGTGGGTCGGGTTCGCTGTTGCTTCAGGTAAAAAAGCTGCTTGGCGAGAACGTGATAGAGGGCGGCTATTGGGGACAGGAGATAAACCACACCACCTACAACTTGGCGCGCATGAACATGTTTTTGCACAACATCAACTACGATAAGTTTCATATTGCGCTGGGCGACACGCTGTTAAATCCCCAATACGGCAACGATAAGCCTTTCGATGCCATTGTTTCAAACCCGCCTTATTCGGTAAACTGGGTGGGTGCCGACGACCCTACGCTTATCAACGATGTGCGTTTTGCCCCTGCTGGCGTGTTGGCGCCCAAGTCTAAGGCCGACTTTGCTTTTGTGTTGCATGCCCTTAACTACCTTTCGGCTCGTGGTCGTGCTGCCATTGTATGCTTCCCCGGTGTGTTTTATCGTGGCGGTGCCGAGCAGAAAATAAGGCAGTATCTGGTGGATAACAACTTTGTGGAAACGGTTATTGCCCTTCCGCCCAACTTGTTTTATGGCACTAGCATTGCCGTTAACATTCTGGTGTTGTCTAAACATAAGCACGACAGTCGTACGCAGTTTATCGATGCCAGTGGCGAAGCGTTTTATAAGAAAGAGACCAACAACAATGTGTTGTTGCCCGAGCATATCGACTGCATTGTAGGCATCTTTGAAGCAAAGGCCGATGTGCAATATGTGGCCACCTCGGTAGACCAACAGGCCATTGCCGAGAACGATTATAACCTGTCGGTTAGTTCGTATGTGGAGGCCGAAGACACACGCGAGGTGATAGACATTGTAAAGCTTAACAGCGAGGTGGCGCAAACCGTGAAGCGCATCGACACGCTTAGGGCCGACATCGACGAAATTATTAAACAACTGGAAGCATGAAATATATTGAGAAGTTGCTTAATGGGGCAGAGGTGAAATGGATGCCGTTGGGGGAAGTTACTACATACGAACAGCCCACAAGCTATTTGGTAAAATCAACGAATTATAATGATTCGTATACAACTCCTGTGTTAACGGCAGGCAAAACCTTTATTTTGGGTTACACAAATGAGGAGGATGGAGTATACAAGGCTTCGGTATCTCCTGTTATTATATTTGATGATTTTACAACTGCAAACAAGTGGGTTGATTTTGATTTTAAGGCTAAATCTTCTGCAATGAAGATGATTACTTCAAAAGATGAATCTAAAGTGTTGCTAAGGTATATATATCATTGGTTGAACACTTTACCAAGCGAACTTGTTGAAGGTGACCATAAAAGGCAATGGATAAGTAACTTCTGTAACAAAAGAATTCCCATTCCTTGCCCCGACAATCCTAAAAGGTCCTTTGAAATCCAACAAACTCTTGTCGATATTCTCGATAAATTTACTACGCTGGAAGCGGAGCTGGAAGCGGAGCTGGACTGCCGCAAGCGGCAGTATGAGTATTATCGCAACCAATTGTTGTCTTTTGATATGTTAAAGAGGGGGGGCAAAAGTTAAATAACGTAGAATATAAGGCTCTGAGTGAGGTGGCGGAAATAAGAAGAGGTAAAAGACTTGTAAAGAGTGAATTGAGCACTTCTGGAAATTATGCTGTATACCAAAACAGTATGATACCGCTTGGATATTATAGTAAAAGTAATGTTTCAGAAGGAACAACATTTGTTATTAGTGCAGGGTCTGCAGGTGAAATAGGCTATAGCCCTAATAGATTTTGGGCGGCAGATGATGTTTATTATTTTATCTGTAACGACGGAGTTTGTAGCAAGTATGTATACTACTTCCTTTTGATAAAGCAGCAAAGTATTAAACGGCAAGTTAGGCGTGCAAGTGTACCGCGCTTATCAAAGACTGCATTTGAAAAACTCAAAATCCCTATCCCCTCTCTCGCCGAACAGCAACGCATTGTTTCCATCCTTGATAAGTTTGAAGCGCTAACCACTTCGATCAGTGAGGGTTTGCCTAAGGAGATAGAATTGCGTAGAAAACAATACGAATATTATCGCAACCAATTGCTGTCGTTTGCTTAACCGCTGCTCACAACCTAGCCATAACGCACTAAGCGGTTGCAAAGGCAACAAAAATGATGATTGAAAACTTTTAAGATACATAACAAATACACAATGACACAATACGCCACCATAGCAGAATTGCAAAACTTTATTGTGCTAGACAGCTACACCAAGGCTGCCATGCTGAACGAAACACCTGCTGGTTACCAAACGGAAGCACAATTGGAAAGCGAGCTTATTGTCGACCTTAAAAGCCAAGGCTACGAATATTTGCCCAACCTTAATTCGCCCGAAGCCTTGCTCAACAATGCAAGGATACAGCTGCAAACGCTTAACAACATCGTGTTTACCGATGCCGAATGGAAGCGTTTTAACGATGAGTTTCTGAATAAAGAGAACGACGGTATCGTAGAACGAACTCGAAAAATACAAGGATGCTGCGTGTGCGACTTCACGTTCGACGATGGACACTTGCAAAACATCATGCTGATTGACAAACACAACCATGCGCGAAACAAGTTGCAGGTGATTAATCAGTTTGAACAAACAGGCACGCAAGCCAATAGATACGATGTAACCATACTGGTTAACGGGCTGCCGATGGTGCAAGTGGAACTGAAAAAACGGGGCGTAAACATACGCGAAGCCTTTAACCAAGTGCACAGATATAGCAAAGAAAGCTTTAACAGCGATTGCTCGCTGTATAGGTACTTGCAAATCTTTGTTATATCTAATGGCACCGATACGCGATATTTTGCCAATACCGTGAAGCGAAACAAAAACAGTTTCGACTTTACGATGAACTGGGCTACCTTTGATAATAAACGCATAAACGACCTGAAAGACTTCACGGCCACATTCTTACAGAAAAACACCTTGATGCAAGTGCTGTTTACTTACTCGGTGTTCGACGTTACCGACACGCTGCTGATTATGCGCCCTTATCAAATTGCCGCTACCGAAAGGCTAATATGGAAGATTAAAAGTTCGTACCAAGCTAAGCAGTGGAGCAAACCCGAAGGTTGGGGGTATGTGTGGCACACAACGGGGAGCGGTAAGACACTTACCAGCTTTAAGGCTGCTCGCCTTGCTACGGAGCTCGACTTTATAGATAAGGTGTTTTTTGTGGTAGACCGTAAAGACCTTGATCACCAAACGATGAAAGAATATAATAAGTTTGCGCCCGACAGCGTAAACGGGTCGATAAGCACGGCAGAACTGAAACGAAACATCTTGAAAAAAGATAATCGAATTATCGTTACCACCATTCAGAAGCTGAACAACCTGATGAAAAGCGAAGCCAACTTGGAGATTTATGGTCAGCAGGTGGTGTTTATCTTCGACGAATGCCATCGTTCGCAGTTTGGCGAAGCACAGAAAAATCTGCAACGAAAGTTCAAGCGCTTTTATCAATTCGGCTTTACAGGCACGCCTATCTTCCGCGAAAATGCAGCAGGAGCAGAAACAACGGCCCACGTTTTCGGAAACAAATTGCACAGCTATGTTATTACCGATGCCATTAGAGACGAGAAGGTGTTGAAGTTTAAAGTGGACTATAACGCCGTGCGGCCACAGTTTAAGAGCATCGAAAGCGAGCAAGACGAGGAGAAACTGAAGGCTGCCGAAAACCCAAAGATGCTGCTTCACCCTGCACGCATTAAAGAGGTGTCGCAATATGTGCTGCAAAACTTTAGAAACAAAACCCACCGAAGCGCAGGAAACGGCAAGGGTTTTAATGCCATGTTTGCGGTGAGTAGCGTTGAGGCTGCCAAGCTGTATTACGAAGAACTGAACAAACAACAACGCGATAGCGATAAGAAACTGAAGATTGCCACCATCTTTTCGTTTGCAGCTAACGAAGAACAAACGGCAGTAGGCGAAATTGTAGACGAGAACTTTGAGGTTACGGCCATGGAAAGTAGTGCCAAAGAGTTTCTCACGATGGCCATAAACGACTATAACGCCATGTTTAAAACCAACTATGGTGTAGATAGTAAGGGGTTTCAAAACTATTATAGCAACCTCTCTGATAGGGTGAAAAACCAAGAAGTAGACTTGCTTATCGTGGTGGGTATGTTCCTTACTGGCTTCGATGCGCCCACGCTTAACACCTTGTTTGTAGATAAGAATTTGCGCTATCATGGGCTGATTCAGGCTTTTTCGCGCACTAATCGCATTTACGACGCCACAAAATCCTTTGGCAACATCGTTACGTTTAGAGACCTTGAACAGGCCACGATAGATGCCATCAGTCTGTTTGGCCAGGCCGATAAAGATAACGTGGTGCTTGAAAAAAGCTACAACGAATATATGTTGGGCTTTATGGATATTTTGTCGGGTGAGGCAAAAAGGGGTTATGTGGAAGTGGTTAAACAGCTGAAAGAACAGTTTCCTGATCCTACCGAGATTGAAACGGATGCCGATAAAAAGGCGTTTGTAAAACTGTTTGGCGAGTATCTGAAGGTTGAAAACGTGCTGCAAAACTACGATGAGTTTACGCAACTGAAAGACTTGCAGAAGATAGACATGACGAATGGCGCTGCTGTGGAGGCGTTTAAGGATGCGCATTTCTTAACCAGCGAGCAGGTGGAGGAGATGATGCAGGTAGATGTGCTTACCGATAGGGCCGCACAAGACTATCGCTCGACTTACAACGACATACGCGAATGGTTGAGAAGGCAAAGAGAAGAGAATAAACACGACGAGATAAAGATAGACTGGGACGACGTGGTGTTTGAGGTTGATTTGCTGAAATCGCAAGAGATTAATCTCGATTATATCCTGGAATTGGTGTTTGAACATAACCAGAAAACTAAGGATAAGGATGCGCTGATTGACGAGGTGCGTAGGCTGATTAGGTCGAGCATCGGCAATAGGGCGAAAGAAAGCTTGGTGGTCGACTTCATTAACCAAACCGATTTGGAGGGTATCGAGGATAAGGCGGGTATTATCGAAGCGTTTTTTGATTATGCACAACAGCAACAGAGGATTGAGGCAGAGAAGCTTATTGCCGAAGAACAACTGAACGTTGAGAAAGCAAAACGATATATACATAAATCGCTTAAAGACGAATTTGCCAGCGTAAACGGTACCACACTCAATGAGATACTACCCAAAATGAGTCCGCTAAATCCCCAATTCCTGCCTAAAAAGCGAAAGGTGCTGCAAAAAATCGTCGACTTTGTAGAGAAGTTTAAGGGCGTGGGTGGCTCGCTTTAAGGTTGGGATGTTGAGGAAATGGCATCCTTAAACGGACTGAACAATAAGACGACGAGGAGGGTATCTTGCCCATTCTTTGCCTAGAAGCGTGTTTAATGGAAACAGACCAAGACCTACGGCCTTGAAGGATAATATACGTTGGCTAGGCAGGGTAGGTCGCTTTCGCTCCCAACCCTGCCCTTCCAAAAGACCAACCGCTACG
>ERZ773010.499-NODE-499-length-27467-cov-25.141507_pt1 | contig 27467 bp, 26 predicted proteins | sample MGYA00580842_ERZ773010 | MGnify/ENA primary metagenome ERZ773010 (study PRJEB29015, sample SAMEA2737982) | human oral metagenome | biome: human oral; feature: human-associated habitat; material: dental | place: China | collected 2107 ...
CGGGCTTCGCCCGACCGTCAGAAAGTCGTTCACGCGTACCGCGAAATCGCCGCAGGAGCCCCCCGCTCCCCGTGCCGCCTCACAAGTTGAACCGTTGCAGCTTCGACGAGAAGGGAACTGTTCTGAAGCGTGCCTGAACTGGGCGGGGTCCGCTGGGTCGTTCCATCCATGCATGCGCCGAAAGGAAGCTCCCCTGGGCACGCAGGTGTATGTTGATGGTGCTCCGAAGGCACAAGGGGGGTCTGAAGCTTTGCTACCTTGTCCTGCACGTCCCAAAGAGGGTGGCTGGAAATCCTGCACACCCAGAAGGTGCTGCTGGAAAGAATGAGTTCATGAGACGATCCAGGGGGCTCCCTACCCTTTCCGCTTGATGATGAACGCATTGTCGGCGTGGGCCATGCCGATCTTCGGGTAGTAGGCCATGGCGCCGGGGGCTGAGAGCAGGATCAGGGAGACCTCGTCGCCAAGCTGTTCCTTCGTGCGCTGGATCAGCGCCCTGCCTATGCCCTGCTTCTGGCAGCGCTGGTCCACGGCCAGATCGGACAGATAGCAGCAATAGGCGAAATCGGTAATCGAACGGGCCACGCCCACCAGCTCTTCGCCCTCCCACGCCGTCCACAGGATGTCCGCATGGTCGAGCATGGTCTGCAGGCGCCGCAGATCATGCGTGGGACGACGGATGCCCGAGCGGTCGAAGACGCCGGCAAGCTGTTCGGCTGTAATTGGTCTGTCGTTGCAGTAATGGATCATGATCAAGAATTACCCGAAGCCGCGCTGTATGAACCTGAAAAGCGCCCCGGGGAGCGGGTAGCTCACGCGGCGATTTCGCGGTACGCGTGAACGACTTTCTGACAGGCGGGCGAAGCCCGGTTGTCGGGGCGCCCCACTCGAAGCCATCTTCCATGAGACGGCAAGCCTCAAACAGCCACCGCCTCCTGCGCCTTCCCGTACCGCTTCACCACGTAGTTCTCGACGATGGCCTGGAACTCCTCGGCAATGTGATCACCCTTCAGCGTCACCGTGCGCTCGCCGTCGATGAACACCGGCGCCACCGGCGACTCGTCGGCGCCCGGCAGCGAAATGCCGATGTCGGCATGCTTGGATTCACCCGGGCCGTTCACGATGCAACCCATCACGGCCACATGCATGTTCTCGACCCCCGGATACTGCGAACTCCACACCGGCATCTGCTCGCGCAGATAGCGCTGGATGCGGTCGGCCAGCTCCTGGAAGAAGGTGCTGCTGGTCCGGCCACAGCCCGGGCAGGCCACCACCATCGGCGCAAACGAACGCAGGCCCAGCGACTGCAGAATCTCCTGCGCGACGATCACTTCCTTGCTGCGGTCACCGCCCGGCTCGGGCGTGAGCGAAATGCGGATGGTGTCGCCAATACCCTTTTGCAGCAGCAGCGACAGCGCAGCCGACGAGGCCACGATGCCCTTGCTGCCCATGCCGGCCTCGGTCAGGCCCACGTGCAGCGGATAGTCGCAGCGGCTGGCCAGTTCGGTATACACCGCCACCACGTCCTGCACGTTCGACACCTTGGCCGACAGCACGATGCGGTCGCCCGGCAGGCCGATGCGTTCAGCCTCCTGCGCACTCTCGATGGCGGACGTAACCAGTGCCTCGCGCATCACGGCCTGGGCATCCCACGGGTTGGCGCGTTTCGAGTTGGCATCCATCAGCCGGGCCAGCACGGCCTGGTCCAGCGAGCCCCAGTTCACGCCGATGCGCACCGGCTTGTCGTACTGGCAGGCGGCCTCGATCATGGCGCGGTAGTTGTCATCGCGCCTCGAACTGGAACCGACGTTGCCGGGGTTGATCCGGTACTTGGACAGGGCGGCCGCACACTCGGGAAAATCGTGCAGCAGCTTGTGGCCGTTGTAGTGGAAGTCGCCCACCAGCGGCACCTTGCAGCCCATGCGGTCGAGCTGCTCGCGAATGGCGCCCACCTCACCGGCGGCAGCGGGGGTATTGACGGTGATGCGCACCAGTTCGGAGCCGGCCTTGGCCAGCGCCCGCGTCTGGATGGCCGTGGCGATGGCCTCGGCCGTGTCGGTGTTGGTCATCGACTGGACGACCACCGGGCCATCGCTGCCGATCACGACCTCGTTGTCGTCCCAGCGCACGCGCACCTGGCGGGTGCGGCGCCGGGGGCTGGCGCCCACCGGCATGGGAATGGGGTCGTTGCTGTCGGCCATCGGCCGTGAGTCGCCTGCCTGTGCGGTCATCTTCCTGCGGGGGTGCTTCTCTCTTGCGTCACTCGGAGCCTGCCGTACCTGCGGCAGGCGTCTGATCGGCCGGCGCCCAGCTCCAGGTGACGGATTCGGTTACCTTGCCCGAGGAACGGCGAACGGCCGGGGTAGATTCTACCGGCTTGCCGGACGCAAGAAACTGGTCGACCCAGTTTTGCGGCTGCCAGCGGGCAGAATCGGTACCAAACCATATGCCGGCACCGATCACGACGGCCAGGCCGGCCAGTCCGAAGAACCAGCGCCCGGCATGACTGCGGCCGGGCGGCACGTACTCGGCGCCCATGTCGGCCTGCAGCGCGGCCTGCGAATAACGCAGCCGCACGGTCAGCGGCGCCGGTTCGGCATACCCCCCCACGGTGGCCAGCAGCGGCGCCACATCCAGCCCCAGCAGCTGGCCGTAGTTGCGCAGCGCGGCCCGCACGAAGGCACGGCCGGGCAGCTCGTCGAAGCGCCCTTCCTCGAGCGCCGTGATCTGCCTCACCTGAAACTTGGTCTGTCGGGCCACATCCAGCCGGGTCCAGCGGCGGGCCTCGCGAGCCGACTGCAGGTCAGCCGGGGTGATGGCACGCGTGTGGTCACTGCCGGCTGCAGGCTGCAGCGCCCCCAGACCGGCAATGAATGGTCCGGGCGTGGACGGCGTGCCGGACAGGCCGGTTTCGTTCAGCGTGGCGGGTGCCATGTCACTGTCCTTTCCCATGCTGGCTTTCGCCATCTCACCGTCCCTGTCCATGCTGGCTTTGGCCATCCCACTGCCCTGCTCCATGCTGGCCACCGTGCTGATGATCGCCGCCATACGACTGGCCTTCACCGTGCTGCTGGTCACTGCCGTCGGACTGGCCCTGGCCATGCTGGTCGAGTTTTGCCACTTCCGGCGACTGCGGGAAGCGGTTGCGCAGCTGGACTTCGAGCTGGTCGGCGTAGCTGGTGTTGTTGCCCAGCTGCGCCACCCGAATGCCCTGGTACAGGGTTTCGGCCGTGGGCTGATAGGTGGACAGCAGGCGGTCGGAATAGAACTTCGCCCGGTCGTAGGTGCCGCGCTTCAGGTACAGCTCGGCCAGATTGAACATGGCCACCGCATTGGACGGATCCAGCTTGAAGGCCTTGAGCAGGTAGCCCTCGGCACCGCTGTCGTCACCCACCTGCATCAGGCAGATGCCGGCATTGTGCAGCGGCTTGGCCGGCGTGGCGTAGGTGTGGTCGGCGGCCGCCACGTCGAAGTAGCGGATGGCCTCGCGCTGGCGCCCGGTCTGGCACAGGTACCAGCCGTAGTTGTTGTTCAGTTCCGGATCCTTCGGCGTGAGCTTCAGGCCCTGGCGGAAGTTGGCATCGGCCCGCTCGCCATCGTTCATGGCGGCATAGACCAGTGCGCGCATGCCCCAGGCAGCGGCGTAGTCGGGATCGATCTTGATGGCCTGGTCGATCTCCTGCAGGGCCAGCGGCATGTTGGCCGACTGGTAATGGCTGACCGCCAGCTCCAGACGGATGCGGGCACGACGGCGTTTTTCTTCGGCCGGCGAGACCTGGCTGCTGACCGACGACACGCTGTCACCCGAGGAGCCACCGGCCGGCGAACCGCCACCCTTGTTGTTGACCGTTTCGGTGGTGACGCAGCCGGCCATGCCCAGGCCGAGCGCCAATGCCAGAATCAGTTTTGCTTGCAGCTTCATTGTTCCATCCGTGAAAAACGTCGATCCATCCGTGATGATGCCCTGCCCGTAGCCATGACGCCATGGCGCGCACGCCACAGGGCACCGTCTGCCTGCACCCGTCCCACCACTTGTCGGGAGACCGGCCCTTTCACGAGCCGTTGCAGGCAGTTCCGGTGCCCTTTCCCCAGACGCAGGCATGCCGGCCCCGTGACGCGCACCGGTTTGCGGCTACCTGTCCAGAGAACAGCGCCGCACCCCACAACCTGCATCCGTATGCCCCACCAGCGTCCGCGTGCCCCAACGGGGCAGACAGGCCGGCCCCCGGCAGGACAGCGCCCCAGAAAACAGGTTAGCACTCACAGGAGGCCACCTGCCCGCCGGAAACTCAGGCACCGGCCCCCTGGGTGGCCAGCACCTTCTCGGGACGGTGGATGCGCACCGTGCGCTCGCGCAGCCGGGTGCGATCCACCACCTCGCCGGCCAGCTGGCCACAGGCGGCATCGATCTCGTCGCCGCGCGTGCGCCGCACGGTGGTGACGATGCCGGCCCGCAGCAGCACTTCCGAAAACTGCCGGATGGTGCGGTCGGACGAGCGGTTCAGCCCCGAGTTGGGAAACGGGTTGAACGGAATCAGGTTGAACTTGCAGGGTATATCGGCCACCAGCGACACCAGTTCGTGCGCGTGCTTCACCGTGTCGTTGATGCCGTTGAGCATCACGTACTCGAAGGTGATGAAATCGCGCGGCGCCACCTTCAGGTAGCGCTGGCAGGCGGCCAGCAGTTCCTTCAGCGGATACTTGCGGTTGAGCGGAACGAGCTGGTCACGCAGCGTATCGTTGCTGGCATGCAGCGAAACCGCCAGTGCCACCGGACAGTCGTCCGACAGGCGGTCGATGAGCGGCACCACGCCGGAGGTGGAGACCGTCACACGGCGGCGAGACAGGCCGTAGGCGTGGTCGTCCAGCAACGCCCGCAGCGCCGGCAGCAGCGCACCATAGTTGAGCAGGGGCTCGCCCATGCCCATGAAGACGATGTTGCTGATGGGGCGTTCGGCGCCACCATCGTCGAGGTCCTCGTCCATGCGTGCCATGTCGTCGGACCCGTTCCAGCGCGGCTGGGCGCCGGACTGGCGCAGCAGCTGGTTGGCCAGCCAGATCTGCCCCAGGATCTCGGCGGTATTGAGGTTGCGCGAGAAGCCCTGCTTGCCGGTGGAGCAGAAGCTGCAGTTGACCGCACAGCCGGCCTGCGAAGACACGCACAGCGTGCCACGCCGCGCCTCGGGAATGAACACGGCCTCGACCGCGTTGCCGCCACCCACGTCGAACAGCCACTTGCGGGTGGAATCGCGGGCGGTGTGATCCTTCAGCACCCCGGGGGCCCGGATGAGGGCCTGATCCTGCAGGCGCTCGCGAAAGACCCGCGCCAGGTCCGTCATGGCCGACCAGTCGGAGACGCCGCGCTGGTGCACCCAGCGCATCAGCTGCTGGGCGCGAAAGGGTTTTTCACCCAGGCCGGCGCAGAATTCCAGAAAGCCCTTGCGGTCCAGCCCCAGCAGGTTGACGGGGCCGGCCGCCTTGCGGGCCACGGCCGTGGCCCCCGGCATGCGCGAGGTGGCCGGTGCACTGGCAGCACTTGCCGTACTGGAGGGGCCGGCTGCTTCTGCTGCGCCCCCTGTTCCTGGTGCGCCTCCCGGTGCAGCCGTGTCGGCAGACCCACCGGCCATCCCATGAGGGGCACCGGCACCACCGGCGCCTGCAGTGCCTTCGGACAGCCCGGCACGGGCCAGGGCCTGTTCACCCGGCGAAAGTGCCACGATGGCCGCAATGGCGGCGCGCGAGGCTTCGTCCGTCCGGTCGGTGGCCTCGCCGGCGGCCACCTGGGCCGAGACGATGGCCGGTCCCCGGACGGTCCGGGGGGGCGTGACCCCGGGCGCTGCACCGGGTGCAGCGCCACTGGCCGCACGGGATATCTGGCCGGATGCGCGCGCGCCGACGCCACCGGCTGCCGGAGCGGATGCACACGCACCGGCACTGCCGGATGCGTGGGCGCGCGCAGCAGACGCAGAAACGGCGCCAGCCTGCGGCGGCGCTTCGGGAATGGTGGAACGGGGTCCGTTCTGGACCGGTACGGCTTCCATGTCGATGACTCCTGACATCATTCCGAAACGGCTGCACACAAGGCGGCGCCGTCAGGCCGGGCAGCAAACGCCGCCCGGCACACGCGAAACACGATGCTCAGCGCGAGCAGATCTGCATCGACGGGAAGAAGAAGGCGATCTCGTTGGCCGCCGTTTCGGGAGCGTCGGAGCCGTGCACGGCGTTGGCGTCGATGCTGTCGGCGAAGTCGGCGCGGATGGAGCCTTTTTCGGCTTTCTTGGGATCGGTGGCGCCCATCAGCTCGCGGTTGCGCAGGATGGCGTTTTCACCTTCCAGCACCTGCACCATGACGGGGCCGGAGATCATGAAGGCGACCAGGTCCTTGAAGAAGGGGCGCTCCTTGTGGACGGCGTAGAAGGCTTCGGCTTCGGCCTTGGAGAGCTGCATCATGCGGGCAGCGACGACTTTCAGGCCGGCGGATTCGAAGCGGGCGAGGATCTGGCCGATGACATTCTTGGCCACGGCATCGGGTTTGATGATGGACAGGGTTCTTTCGACAGCCATGGGTAGCTCCGTTGTGGCCCGGTGCGCCAGAGGGCGGCGGGCGGCTTGATTTGGGACAAAGGACACACGCCCTTTGCTGGGTCAATCTCGCATTATAGCCGGAATGAACGGCGCTTACACCGTCACGGACGGTCAATCGGGAACGGAAGGGTGACCCCTGGTTTTGCGACCCGTGTTGCCGACAGGCAGGAGGCGGCTTACGGGCGACTTGCGGGCAGGGCGACGCGGGGAGCGGGAGGCTCCTGCGGCTCATGCACTCAGCCCGTTTTTGACGTCCACGACCTTCGTCGTGGCCGGCAAAAACAGGCGCCTGTGAACTTTTTTGCCCTGTGGGCAAAAAAGGTTCCACGGCTACCGCGAAATCGCCGCAGGAGCCTCCCCTCCCCGTGCCGCTTCCCAGACTCGTCATGTCGCGACTTCGACGGGAACTTGCCGGGTACGGTGCGGCCGGAAGTGTGTATGGACCTGTTTGTCCCTGTCTCTCTGGGCGAGCAGGAGAAGGCAGCAGGGGGGCAGAATCCTCAATGACTTCAGGGCACTGCTGGAAAGCATCGTTGCTGGCCGTGTTGTCGTGTGTAATAATACACATTTTAGATACTGAGTCCCCATGGTTGGCAGCAGGCAGTTGATCAGGATGATCGAGGAAGATGGCTGGTATCTGGTTGCCACGCGGGGAAGCCATCGGCAGTACCGGCATCCGCAGAAACCAGGACGCGTGACGATCCCCCATCCCAACAAGGATCTTCCACAGGGAACGGTCAACAGCATACTCAGGCAGGCAGGGCTGAAATGAACGACAAACGATCCAGAAGCAGTGTCATCCATCTTCCGGTGGCCATTCACAAGGATCCGGCGTCCGTGTATGGCGTGAGCGTGCCGGATCTGCCTGGCTGCTTTTCGGCAGGAGAAACCGTCGAGGAGGCCATGGAGAACGTGCGCGAGGCCATCGGCTTTCACATCGAGGGGCTGCTCGAAGACGGGGCATTCAACGGCATTCAGGCCAGCCGTATCGACGATCTCAAGATGCAGGAAGGCTATGCCGATGCAATATGGGGGCTGGTCGACCTCGATGTGGGCCGATATTCTGTCCGGCAGACCCGTTTCAATGTAAGCTGGCCCGAGTATCTTCTGGCACGGGTGGACGCCTATGCCTCGGCTCACCACGAAACGCGATCGGGTTTTCTGGCCAAGGCAGCGGAGCGAATGCTGTCGGCCGGCGCATCCGGGGGCGACAGCCCTTCTGCCTAGAACGTGTCATGGACTCAATGGCCCTTCGGTTTCGCTGACACGGAAGTGGTCATCCCCGGAATCACCCGACGTGTCATGAATCTGCTCAACCCTGCGCGGATGCAAACAGGCTCCCGACACATTCCAGACATGACGCAGGTTTTACCATGACGCATTCCCCTTCCCCCCTGCCCGCGCTGAGCGCACCCGCTGCGGGAAGCCAGACCGCTTCGTCTCCGGTTCAGGCGCAACCGGCAGCGCAGACGGTTCACCAGCAGTTCGTGAACTGGCTGCGGCAGGTGGCGCCGTCGATCCACAAGTTTCGGGGGCAGACCTTCGTGGTGGGCATTCCGGGGGAAATGCTGCTGGTGGAAAACGCGCTGAATGCGCTGATTCACGATCTGAGCCTGCTGCATTCGATCGGAATCCGGGTGGTGATCGTCAATGGTTGCCGGCCACAGATCAATGCACAGCTGCGGCTGCGCGGGCAGGCGTCGCATTATCACGACGGGCTGCGCATCACGGATGCGGTGGCGCTGGAATGCGCCAAGGAAGCAGCCGGCGAAATCCGCTACGACATGGAGGCTGCGTTTTCGCAGGGGCTGGCCAATACGCCAATGGCCAATGCGGGGATCCGGGTGGTGTCGGGCAATTTCACACTGGCACGGCCGGTGGGCATCGTGGATGGAGTGGATTTTGCGTACAGCGGACTGGTGCGCAAGGTGGATGCGGCCTCGATCCGGCATGCGCTGGACAACCAGCAGATCGTGCTGCTGTCCAATATCGGCTACTCGGCGACGGGCGAGGCGTTCAATCTGGCCATGGAGGACGTGGCGGCGATCACGGCCATGGCGCTGAATGCGGACAAGCTGGTGTTCCTGGCCGAGGTGCCGGGAGTGCGGGGTGAGGACGGGCAGATCCAGACGGAGATTTCGGAGGCGCAGGCGCGGGCGGTGCTGGCGCAGCCGGATCTGGAACTGCCGCTGCGGATCTATCTGACGGCAGCGCTGAAGGCGTGCGAAGGGGGCGTGGCGCGCTCGCACGTGGTGCCGTTTGCGGTGGATGGCTCGGTACTGCTGGAGTTCTTCCTGCACGATGGTGTGGGGACGATGGTGGTGCGGGAGACGCTGGAGGCGGTGCGCGAGGCGACGATCGAGGATGTGAGCGGGATTCTGGCGCTGATCCAGCCGCTGGAGGCGGACGGGACACTGGTCAAGCGCGACCGGGCGCTGATCGAGGCAGAGATCGGCAATTTCACGGTGATCGAGCACGATCAGGTGATCTTTGGCTGTGCGGCGATGTATGCGTTTGCGCAGGAGCGGATGGCGGAGATGGCCTGTCTGGCGGTGAACCCGTCGGTGCAGGGTTCGGGGGACGGGGAACGGCTGCTGCAGCGGATCGAGCAGCGGGCACGGGCAGCAGGCATCACCCGGCTGTTCGTGCTGACGACGCGGACGGCGCACTGGTTCCTGAAGCGGGGCTTCGTGATGGGGTCGGTGGACGATCTGCCGGGGTCGCGGCGGCAGCTGTACAACTGGCAGCGCAAGTCGCAGGTACTGCTGAAGCGGCTGTGAAAGGCGGCAGGCCATTCACAGCCGGGCGGGGGACGCGGTACCATCGGCGGTCATCTTGTTTTGAGGAAGAGCACCATGGCCCGTATGGTCCACTGCATCAAGCTGCACAAGGAAGCCGAGGGGCTGGATCGTCCGCCGTATCCCGGCGATCTGGGCAAGCGTATCTACGAAAACGTATCGAAGGAAGCCTGGGCTGGCTGGATTGCCCACCAGACGATGCTGGTGAACGAGAACCGGCTCAATCTGGCCGACATCCGTGCCCGCCGCTATCTGGCTCAGCAGATGGAAAACTACTTCTTCGGCGAGGGCGCCGACCGGCCGGAAGGCTACGTGCCGCCGTCAGCCTGATGGCCAGCCGTCGGGAAGGGACACCTTTTCCCGATGGCTTGCGGTGAAAAGCCGGCCCAGGGCCGGCTTTGCGCTTTTCGGGATGGGCCGTGCCCCGCAAGGCCCTGATACAGATCCCGCCCGGGCAGCTGGCCCGGGGGCAGTTTCCCGGCGCTGCATGGCCGCGTTCCTCCCTGCGCGGCCCCGGTCATGTACCGACGGGCCGCCATGTGGAGGCAGGATCGGCCCTGCCCCTGGCTCAGGCGCTGTCCTTGCCCAGCACCTGCACGCCGTGCATGCCGGCGATCAGCACGGTTTCGGGACGGCGGCGGGCGAAGATGCCGTTGGTGACGACGCCCGGCCACTGGTTGATGGTCTCTTCCAGCGCGACGGGGTCGCTGATCTGCAGGCCCGAGACGTCGAGAATGGGGTTGCCGTTGTCGGTGATGTAGCCGGCACGTTCGCGGACGGTACCACCCAGTTTCTCGAGCTGGCGACCGACCAGATGCATGGCCATGGGCACGACCTCGACAGGCAGCGGGAACTGGCCCAGCACCGGGACGTACTTGGATTCGTCGACGATGCAGACGAAGTGGCGTGATGCCTGGGCGACGATCTTCTCGCGGGTGAGTGCGCCACCGCCGCCCTTGATGAGGGCAAAGCCGGGATCGACCTCGTCGGCCCCGTCGACGTAGCAGTCGATCTCGTCGATCTGGTTGAGGTCGAGCACCTCGATACCGGCCTCACGGAGCAGTTCGGTGCTGCGCAGCGAGCTGGACACGGCCTGGGGGAAGTCCTTGCGGCGGCGCCCGAGGGCCTCGATGAAGAAGGCGACGGTGGAGCCACTGCCCACGCCCACCACCTTGCCGGGGGTGAGCCAGTCGAGTGCCTTTTCGGCGGCGGCCTGTTTGAGTTCGTCCTGATGGGCCTTGCGGGCGGCCTTTTCTGCTGCGTCCATGGGAGCAATTTGTTGTCCGTAAAGCGTTATCGTAACGCTTTGTATGGCAGGACGCGAAACGATGGCACCATCGGGCTGCGGGCTGCAGGTCGTGGGCAGCAAACGCATCGGGCGTGGAGCGGCCATCGCCTGCCGGTGCATGGCACGTTCGGCAGCGAGAACGCACGCGGCAACGACGGCGCACACGACAGCGATGACGTACGCAGCAACGAGGGCGTCTTCTATGAATGGCCCATCGCCCAGGCTGCACATGAGCGCGCCGTGTGCTCGTTCCGGCACACAGCTGGAGCCAGCGCGAGGGCGAATGCGTCTAGGAGCCGGCGGCCGTCCCCTCCCCCGACCAGCCGCGCCCCGGCATGATGTGGTTCTCGGTCATCCAGCGCTCCAGCTGGGCGGCTGTCATGGGTTTGCTGAACAGGTAGCCCTGCAGGTCCTGGCAGCCGAGCTTCTGCAGCATGTGCATCTCCTCGGTGCGCTCGACGCCCTCGCCGATGATCTGCAGGTCCAGCGCCCCGGCCAGCGCGATGATGCTGCGCACGACCTTGAGCTGGGCGATGTCGTTTTCCATGTTGCTGACGAAGACGCGGTCGATCTTGAGGGTATCGACCGGCATGCGGGTCAGGTAGGAGACCGACGAGAAGCCGGTGCCGAAGTCATCCAGCGCAATGCGGATGCCGGCCTTCTTGAGCGCCCAGAGGGTGGGCAGGACGTTCTCGATGTCGCGCATCACGTCGATCTCGGTGAGTTCGAGCGTAAGTGCGGACGGCTGCATTTCGGTGGCTTCGAGTGCCTGCAGGATGGAGCGCAGCAGGCTGGGCTGGCGCAGGTGGCGCACGCTGAGGTTCACCGACACACCCGGGATGGCCACCCCGCCCCGCTGCCAGCGGCGCAGCTGCTGCAGGGCCTCGGAAATGGCCCATTCACCCATGCGGAAGTCGAGGCCGCTGTCTTCGGCGAGCGGAATGAACTTGCCGGGCGAGAGCATCTGCGAGCCCCGCATCCAGCGCATCAATGCCTCCACACCCACCACCCGGTTGTAGCGGGTGTCGATGATGGGCTGGTAGTGCAGGATCAGTTCGTTGCGGTCCAGCACGGTGGCCAGGGCCGACTGCAGTTCGAAGTCGCCGCGCAGCTGTTCGCCGTAGGCGTCATCGTAGACGAGCAGGCGGTTGCCGCCCTGCTGGCGGGCCACGCCCATGGCCACGTCGGCCTTGGCCAGCAGCATGTCGAAGTTGCGGCCGTGCCGGGGGAACCAGGCGGCACCGATGGAGGTGCGCAGCATCAGGTCCAGCCCGTCGATCTGGAAGGCGCGGCGCAGGTGCGCCTGAATGATCTCGGCGGCCTTGCGGGCGGTTTCCTCGTTGGGCAGGCTGGAGAAGACCAGCGCATATTCATCGCCGGTGAGACGCCCGATCAGCAGGTCGGGCATGTCGGTGTCGTCGCCGGCATTGGCGGGATCGGCCTGGCGCAGGTTGCGAAAGGCGTGACGCAGGCATTCGGCCACGTGCTGCAGCACCCGGTCGCCGGCCCGCTGGCCGAAGGCCTCGTTGATGCGGCGGAAGCGGTCGATGTCGAGCATCATGATGGCGGCCACGTGTCCCTGCGGCCGGCGGCGGCGCAGCAGCATCTGCCCCTTCTGCATGAAGGCGGCACGGCTGAACAGGCCGGTCAGGGGGTCGCGGTTGGCCTGCTCGCGCTGGCTGCGGATGGCATCGAGGGGGTCGACAGCGGCATCGCGGCCACTGTTCTCGCCCTTTTGTGTCCCGGATGTATCATTGCCGGCCGCCTGTGCCTTGGCAAGATTGATACCATGCAGCAGTCGTTCGGCCAGCTGGGTCCATTGCTGTGATTTCTGGCAGTAGTCGGTGGCGCCGGCCGCCAGGGCCTTGCCGATGCCCACGTCGTTGTCGTGATTGGACATGACGATGATGGGGATCTGCCGGCTGCCGATGGCTTCGCGCAGCTGCCGAACCGAGGCCACGCTGTCGGTATCCGACAGGGAGTCGTCGACCATAACGGCATCGGGCATCAGGCGTTCCAGCATGGGAATGGCCTTGCCGAGCTGATCCGTGACCTGGACGTCGATGCCCCTCTCGCCCAGCCCTACCGAGATCATGTGCTGCCAGGCCGGATCATCCTCGACCAGCAGTACACGCAGTTCGCCCAATGCGGTTTTCAACATGTCATACCCAGGTACTTTGCAGAAATTCTGGCCAGCGCAGCAGGACGCCACTGGCCCGCGCCAGGGTGCAGCCCAGAGCCGGGCAGCCGCAGTGATCCGTCTGTCTGCCCGGGACGGAAACGGCGGCTCATCCGTTTCAGACTGTGCCCGTTTCCCCGCCCCTGCCACCTGCTGGATGCACCCATGACGCGTACCGACAAACATAGCCGCAAACCCGTGCCCCTGTCTGGACAGCTGCTGCTGACCGGTCTGTTATGCGCTACCGCCGGTCCGGCACTGTCGCAGGGACAGCAGACGCCTTCGCAGCAGGCCACGCGGGCCGTCACGCGGGCCGAGGACGTGCTGCGCCGCCCGGGCGAGGATGATCCGCGCTGGCACTTTGCCATCGGGCTGGTGAGCAACTATTCACCGGAATACAGCGGCTCGCGGAAGATGGGGCACGCCTTTGCACCGGCGGCCCGGATCAGCTGGCGGGGCTATTCGATCAGCCGCTCGAGCGTGGCACGGGCCAGTGCCAGTCACAACCGCCGGGTGTCGGAAACGGGGCTGGCCGGCCCCCTGTGGCATGTGGACCGCTTCAGTTTCGGGCTGGGGCTGTCGATCAACCGCGGCCGGGATGTGGACGAGGAGGATCTGGCCAAGGGACTGAAGCCACTGCGCGGTACGCTGATCGGCCGGCTGCGGATGCGCTATGACCTGACGCGCACCATCCAGCTGCAGGCGCGGCTGCTGGGTGATGTCCTGGGCCGCCAGGGCGGCTTCGAGATTCCGGTGGGCATTGGCTGGAGCAAGCCGCTGGGCAGGAAGCTGCTGCTGAGCGTGGATGCCGGCGTGACCTGGGCCAATGGCAACTCGATGCGCAACAGCTATGGTATTGGTGAGCGCGAGCATGCGGCCAGTGGCCTGCCGCTGTATGACCCGGGCTCGGGCCTGCGCGAGGTGGGCGCCTCGGTGGGGCTGACGGGCGAGCCCTCGCCGCACTGGATCTGGGTGGCGCGGCTCAGTGCCGTGCGGCTGACCGGCCCGGCGGCACGCAGCCCGATCGTGAAGCGGCATGTGATGCCGTCGCTGCTGATGGGAGCGGCGTACCGGTTCTCGCTGTAGGGTCACAGCCAGACGGAAGAGCCGCCGCCCTCTTCCGTACCGTTGCCGGGCGCTGGCGTGGATTCGTTGCCGTCCCGCAGGGGGGGAGGCGCGGGGCGGCGGGCGTCGTTGCTGCCGTCGCTGTCGTCACGACCATCACTGCCGCGGCTGTCATCGCCGCCATCAGTGTCATTGCCGCTACTGTTTCCATTGCCACGGCCGCTGCCATGGCTGCCACCCCGGTTGTTGCTGTCGCTCCTGTCGCTGCGGCGGCTGCCGTCGGGAGCAAGATTGTGTGGGGTATGCGGCGTCACCGAGTCCGGATCGACGGGCTCGTCGTCATCCCCCAGGGTGACGATGAGCGTACCGTTGCGCACAGCCAGGCTGCGCAGGGTCAGGCGGGCCATGGACTGGCGGGGATCGGATTCGTCGAGCGTCCAGAGGGGCTGATCGCTGAAGAATTCATCACCCAGCATGCCGGAGACGAGGCTGGCGATCTGCCGGGCCTCGGCGATGCCCAGACCGGCCACGGAGAGATCGAGCAGCTCGGGCGAGCGCAGGTAGAAGGCCCCCTGCCGGGGATCGTAGGCCGGGATGCCAGCCACCTGGGCGGTACCGCTGGTGGTGCCCTGCCCCGGCAGCGGCTGGAACTGCACCTTCAGGTCGAGAAAGAGCCGCTGGTCATTGGGCTGCATGCGCACGACGGGGTTCTGCAACCGCACGCAGCCCAGGTTGCCAAACACGCAGCGTTTGAGCGGAAACGAGGGAGCCAGCTGGCGGGTGATCTGCGGCCCCGTGAAGCGCAGCTCGCGCCGGGCAGCCTGTGCAGGTGTGGTGGCACAGGCCACCAGCAGGCTGAGCGAGGCCAGGGCAAGGGCGGTCAGACGATGCGTTCGGGTCAAAAGAAAAGACATGCCGGCATTGTGGGAGACGGATAACACCCCCGGATCGTAGCAGGCCGGGTACATGTTCCGGGCGTGTCTGTCTCCGCGAGGCCACCTTTGGCGCGTGTCATGGACCTGTTCGTCCCTGCAAAATCCCCTTTGGGATGCACGAGCATGCTGGCAGTGCCCTGAAGCCATCGGGGATGCATCCCTGCCGCTTCGTCCTGCACACGCCATGCGCTCAGTTCATGACACGCTCAGGGGCTCCTCCCTGGGCGACCGGTTTCAAGGCATGAACGACGATCTCGCCGTTGATCCAGGCCACATCGGCCTCCTGCACGGGCTGCAGCTCACCGGCGCCCTGCGGGCCGATGACCAGCCGCTGACCGGCCGGCACCTGCCGGGCTGCGCCGCTGCCACTTGCAGCCTGGACCTGCGCCGAACCATGCAGGACACTGAGGACGGTGCTGTCGCCGAGACGGCCGATGGCCAGGCGGGCATCGGAACTGAGGATGCGCCCGTGCGGCGTGTGCACGACCAGCGGATGGGCCCCAAGACCCTGACGGAGCAGGATTTCACCGTCGAGCAGGCGGATTTCACGGGCGTCGGGCTGGCCACCCACATCGAGCGAGGTGCGGGTGTTGAGCAGCAGGCGGGTTTGCGGGTCGATGACGACTTCTTCGCGCCGGGATACGTCGGTATGGTGATCAGCCACCAGACGACGCCATGCCACGCCATCATCGACCAGGCCCGCAGCAGCAGCCGCCAGAACCAGGACGGCCAGACGGTTGACGAAACGGCGGCGGTACGCCCCGTCCGACGGAGTGAGCAGGGAGGAACGCGGCGGCACGGACTGGCCACCACCCGGACGCGACGACCTGGTCCGGAATGCAGGCGAGATGGATTGGGGCATGGAGAGACATGCGCTTTCCCGGCCCGCAAGCGAACAGCCGAACGACGCGGAAAGGCGACGCCGGACGTGTCACGAGCTGGAACAGAGCGGTTCCCGCAGGCGCGGGAAGGTATGAGGGAAAGCGATCACAGTTGGAACCGTCCGGAATTATCGGACAATTCATGCAGGGTTTTCCTGTCATGCGGAACGTCTGCGATAGTATTTACGCATCTGTTACGCGAAGACGCAGCAGACGGCGCTTCACGGCGCCATGTTGCCTGCATGTCAACATCGCAACAGGACACCATTCGAGACATACGGGTATGGGAGACGCGCCGGCCCTGCCCTGCCGGCTTCCGAGCCCCTGGCGGGGCTGGAACCACCGGGACGATCGGAATGACCGGAATGACCGGAATGATCGGAACCACCGGAACTGCCGGACTGACCGGGAGTGACCGGAACTGACCGGACGCACCGGATACACTGTACCCACCGGATGCGACGGGCCACAACCAGGAGACACATGCATGACCGATACGATGACCGCAGTCCAGCTGCGCCGCCCCACCCCGCACACCACTGCCGCCTACTGGACGGTCTGCGCGGTGGAAGCCCTGTTCGAGACGCCGTTCATGGACCTGGTCTATCGTGCGGCCACCGTGCACCGGCAGCACTTCGATGCGCAGCGCATCCAGCTCTCGACCCTGCTGTCGGTGAAGACCGGGGGCTGCCCCGAGGACTGCGCATACTGCCCGCAGTCCATCCATCATCCCAATGCGGTGCCGGCCCAGAAGCTGATGGATGTGGAGAGCGTGCTGGAGAAGGCACGCATTGCCAAGGCACGGGGCGCCAGCCGCTTCTGCATGGGTGGGGCATGGCGTGGCCCGAAGCCGCGCGACATCGAAAAGCTGCAGGCGATCATCCGGGCGGTGAAGGCACTGGGACTGGAGACCTGTGGCACCTTCGGCCTGCTGGAAGAAGGCATGGCCGAGGATCTGAAGGAAGCCGGTCTCGACTACTACAACCACAACCTGGACACGGACCCGGGCTATTACGGCGAGCTGATTCACACCCGCCGGTTCGATGACCGGCTCAATACCCTGGGCAAGGTGCGACAGGCCGGGCTGAAGGTGTGCTGCGGCGGCATCATCGGCATGGACGAGACCCGCAAGCAGCGGGCCGGGCTGATTGCCAGCCTGGCGAATCTGGAGCCACAGCCGGAATCGGTACCGATCAACCAGCTGGTGCGGCTGGAGGGCACGCCACTGGCCGATGCCCACGAGCTGGACTGGACGGAGTTCGTGCGCACGATTGCGGTGGCGCGCATCACCATGCCGGGCAGTCATGTGCGCCTGTCGGCTGGCCGGCAGGACATGCCGGAGAGCACGCAGGCACTGTGCTTCATGGCCGGCGCCAATTCGATTTTCTACGGTGACAAACTGCTGACCACGGAGAATCCGTCGGAGGATGCCGACCAGCGGCTGATGCTGAAGCTGGACCTGCTGCCGGAAGCCGCGCCGGGTGAGCGCCTGCCGCCGTCAGTCGCCGGGCACGCTGCTGGCGCCGGGCACGGCGCAGACGGAAGCGTCACGGGTGACGGTAACGAAGCTGTCGGACGCACCGGCGGATGCGGGGGCCGTGGCTGCACCTGCGGCGGCTGAGGGGCGGTGCCGGTCAGAAGATGATGGCGCAGAATGCCGTGAGCAGCAGCAGGATGTTGGCGCCGATGGTCATCATGAAGCCCGCCGCGCGGGTTTTGGGATCCTTCACGTACGCCCGGGCGTAGACGAAGCGGCCCACCAGATAGACGATGCCCAGCAGGGACACCCAGGTGCCCGCGAAGTAGTGCCCAGCGATGAGCAGCGCGGGCAGGAAGACGACCAGCTGCTCCAGCGTATTCATCTGCACGCGATAGACCCGCTCGAAGTTCTCGTCACCGGTGACGGCGGGCGCCTTGATGTGATAGCGGTCGCGCGCCTGACCGGTACGGGCAACGAAGAGCAGGTACTGAAACACGGCCAGCAGGGCCAGGAAGTGGATGAATGCCATGATTTTCTCCAGAAGGGAAGTTCCCGGAATCCAGAAGGGGACTTACTGAAAGGATACTCCCAGTCACGGATGGATTTGACCTGCGTCGCATTGATGTTTCTGTTGCACGTCGTCTGGGGTTTAAGTAACAATTCGTCGCGCTGCACACACGTGCGAATGGTGCCGTAACAGCCAGTCTGTCCGCACCGGCGCTGGCCGCGCCACACGTACGTGCGGACGATACCCCTGCCCGCGTTCCGCGAGCCTCCCCCTCTGCTCCTCACCGTTTCCCGGAGTCTTCCATGTCCCTGACCCGACGCACCCTGCTGGCCGGCATGACGGCCCTGACCCTCTCCTCCCTGGGCCTGGCCTCTGCCGCCCACGCCGTGACCGTGAAGGACGACCATGGCGAACTGACACTCGACAAGACCCCCACCCGCATCGTGGCGCTGGAGTTCTCGTTCGTGGATGCTCTGGCCAACGTGGGCATCTCGCCAGTGGGCGTGGCCGACGACAACCAGGTCTCGCGCGTGATCGAGCCGGTGCGCAAGCTGATCCAGCCGTGGAAATCGGTGGGCACGCGTTCGCAGCCGAACATGGAAACGATTGCCGGGCTGAAACCGGACCTGATCATCGCCGACACCTCGCGCCACAAGGCTGCCTATGACCAGCTGCGCAAGATTGCCCCGGTGCTGCTGCTGGATTCGCGCTACGGCGGCTTCACCGACATCCTGAACCAGGACCAGATCATCGGCGATGTGGTGGGCAAATCCACCGAAATGAAGGCAAAAATCACCGAACTGCAGCAAAAGATCAAGGGCATCGCAGGTGAGATCAAGCCGGGCCAGACCGCCATGTTCGGCGCCTCGCGCGAGAACACGCTGGATGTGCACACCGGCAGCACCTTCGCCGGTGGCCTGCTGACGGAGCTGGGCTTCAAGGTGCCGGACAACACCGGTGGCAAGGACATCTACGACATCGACCTGGAACACGTGCTGGCCATGAACCCCGACTGGATGTTCATCGCCCACTACCGGCAGGAAAGCGTGGTGCGCAAATGGGAACAGGAGTCGCTCTGGAAGGCCCTGACGGTGGCCCGCCAGAACCAGCTCGTGTCGGTGGACCCGCAGCTGTGGGCCCGTTCGCGTGGCATCACGGCAGCCAGCCTGATGGCAGATCAGGTCAAGGCAGCGGTGGAAAAACACTGATCCGTGAAAAGGCACTGATCACGTTTCTCCCATGACGGGGGCGCCCCGGCCACCCGGGTCGGGGCCGCACCCGGACAGGCAGCCGGCAAAACGCGCCGGACTGCCGGTCCGGTCCGCGGACCTGCGCCTGCTTCCCTTCCTCCAAGGATCACCATGTCCCTCCTCCCAGCCTGGCTGAGGTGGCTGGTACCGGTGCTGCTGCTGGCAGCGCTGGGCTTTGCCTCGGCCTTCATGTTCTCGCCCGGGGCGCTGCACATCACGCCGGGTGATGTCCTGGTGGCGCTGAAATCGCCCAACAGCACCAGCCTGAGCATTCCGCAGATGCTGGTGGTGGAGACCCGCCTGCCCCGCATCATCGTGGCCATGCTCTGTGGCAGCGTGCTGGCCGTCAGCGGCCTGCTGTTGCAGACCATGACCCGCAACCCGCTGGCTTCGCCCTCGCTGCTGTCGATCAACGCCGGCGCCGGGCTCGGCGTGATTCTGGTGGGAGTGTTCATGACCGGCTCGGGCGCCTTCACCCAGTCCACGGCCGCCGCCCTGGGAGGCGCTGCCTCGTGGGCACTGGTGATGTGGATCAGCTACCGCGATGGCCGGCTGCAGAAGAGCCGGCTGATCCTCTCGGGGATCGCCGTGAGCGCCTTCTGCGCGGCGCTGGGCAAGGCCTCGCTGATTCTGGACGAGAACCAGGCCTATGGCGTGATGAACTGGCTGGCCGGCGGCGTGGGCAACATGAGCTGGAAGCAGGTGAAGGACTACTGGCCGCTGGTGGCGCTGCCCATCGTCCCGCTGGTGTGGCTGGTGCCCAAGCTCAACATCCTCAACCTGTCCGACGAAGCTGCCCAGTCGCTGGGGCTGTCGGTGCGTTCGCTGCGCTTCTGGCTGAACGTGGTGGTGCTGATCTGGGTGGGGGCCAGCGTGGCCACCACCGGCCCCATTGCCTTCATCGGCCTGCTGATTCCGCATCTGGCCCGTTACTGGATTGGCTATGACCTGCGCCGCACGGTACCGATGGCAGCGCTGCTGGGCGCCCTGCTCTTCGTGGCGGCCGACCTGCTGGCGCGGGCGCTGGCCCATCCGGCCGAGCTGCCGGCCGGGGCCGTGCTGGCCATTCTGGGTGCGCCCTGCTTTGTGTTGATTGCCAAACAGCGGAGTGACGCATGAACCATCCGGGACGATATCTGACGGTACTGGCCGTGCTGATGGCGCTGTGCTTCCTGGGGGCGCTGATGTTCGGCTCCACCTTCAAGACCCCGGCCGCCGTCTGGCAGGGGCTGGTGCAGCATGACTTCGACATCTGGCAGTACCGTCTGCCGCGGGCGATCCTGGCGGTGCTGGTGGGCGCGGCGCTGGCGCTGTCGGGCACGATCATCCAGGGCATCATCCACAACCCGCTGGCCTCGCCCGACATCCTGAGCATCAACCACGGCGCCAGCCTGGCTGCGGTGCTGACGCTGATGGCCCTGCCGGGCACCTCGGTGTGGATGCTGCCGCTGGCGGCGTGCGTGGGGGCGGCCGTGGCCTTTCTGGTGCTGCTGCTGGTGGCCGGCCGTCATGCCGGACCGCTGCAGACGGCGCTGATCGGGGTGGCGCTGTCGGCCTTCTACGCGGCCATCACCGACTACCTGATGCTGACCCATCCGCTGGAAGTGAACACCGCGATGGTGTGGCTGACGGGCAGCCTGTGGGGCCGGACCTGGTCCTTTGTGGAGGTGGGCGCCCCGCTGCTGGTGCTGCTGCCGGTGGCCCTGCTGTTTTCCAAATCGTTCGACCTGCTGACGCTGGGCGAGGCCAAGGCCTCCACACTGGGCGTGAACGTGGACCGCAACCGTATCCTGCTGCTGGGGCTGGCCGTGATGCTCGCCGCCGTGGCGGTGGCCATTTCCGGACCCATCGCATTTCTGGGCCTGGTGGCGCCCCATCTGGCGCGCAAGCTGGTGGGCGGACGGCACCGGGTGCTGCTGCCGGCCTCCATTCTGACCGGCGCCCTGATCCTGCAGATCAGCGACATTGCGGTACGCACCATCCGGCCACCGCTGGAACTGCCGGCCGGCATCTTCACGGCGCTGATCGGCGCCCCGTATTTCTTCTACCTGCTGCGTCGGAGCCTGTGACCATGGCATTGAGCGTGAAAAACCTGAAGGCGGGCTATGGCGGCAAGGAAGCCATCCACGACCTGACCACCACCATTCCGGAAGGCAAGATCACGGCGCTGATCGGCCCCAACGGCTCGTGCAAGTCCACCCTGCTGAAGACGCTGTCGCGCCTGCTGCCACCGATGGCCGGCGAGGCAACCATCGACGGCAAGCCCATCTACCAGATGAGCCCCCGGGCCTTTTCCCGCAGGCTGTCACTGTTGCCGCAGCACCAGCTGGTGCCGGAGGGCATCACGGTGCGCACGCTGGTAGGCTATGGGCGCAGCCCGTACCTGAACCTGTGGGGCAGCCTGGGCAAGAAGGACGAGCAGATCGTCGAGCAGGTGATGGCGGCCACGCACACAGACATCATCGCGGACAAGCGGGTGGACCAGCTCTCGGGCGGCCAGCAGCAGCGCGCCTTTCTGGCGATGACGCTGGCACAGGAAACGCCCTATCTGCTGCTGGACGAACCGACGACCTATCTGGACCTGAATCACCAGGTGGCGCTGATGGAGATGATGGCCGCGCAGCGCGACCGCGGCGCCACGGTGGTGGCGGTACTGCACGACCTGAACCAGGCGGCGCGGTACTGCGACCATCTGATCATCATGAAGGATGGCGCGCTGATGGGTGAAGGCTCACCGCAGGAGGTGCTGACGGCGGAGATGCTGGCGAAGGTGTTCCGGGTGAGCGCGGCGCAGCATGTGTGCCCTGAAAGCGGCAAGCCGATGGTGGTGGTGAAGAATGCGGGGCTGACGGAGCAGATGGTGGTGTTGCCGGATCCGGGGTGGAAACGGGGGGAGAAGGCGGCCTGATTCTGTATCCTTACTGGCTGGAAGGAACGGCGCCTGCGGGGGCCGTTTTTTTGGAAAGGCCGTTTTTTGGGAAACCCCCTCGATACCGGTTCCGTGGTTAATGGAGGACGGCTTTGATGGCAGGTTCGTACTTCATGGAGGACGGCTCTGATGCAGGTTCGTACTTCATGAAGGACGGATTTGATGGCAGGCTCGTGCTCCATGGAGGACGTCTCCAGGCGGGGCGGCGCGGGGAGCGGGAACCTCCTGCGGCTCATGCGCTCACTGCCGTTTTGTCGCCCACGACCTGCGTCGTGGTCAACAAACCGTCAGGCCTATAAAACTTTTCGACAACCGGGCTGGCGCCCGCCCGTCGAAAAGTTTTTACGGCTTCCGCGAAATCGCCGCAGGAGGCTCCCGCTCCCCACACCGCTTCCCAGAAGCGTGCATCGCGGCTTCGACGGGGAATGTCGTGAATGGCTTGTGCCTTCAGAGCGCGTTCTGAACTCATTCATCCCCGCACAGGCCCCGGCCGTATGCCGGGAAGGTGCACCGAGTTCAGGTCTAGAACACCCCGTTCTGGTGAACCGCGTATTCGTCTTCGGGCATGGGGACGATGAGATCCCACATTTCGGCGAGCAGGCCGTTTTCGATGCGCCAGAGTTCGACGCAGGCATGACGGACGCCGCCCAGACGGGCTTCGCTGTGGGTCAGGACGAACTGGCCTTCGGCAACGGTACGGTGGATGTGCTGATAGTCGGGCGCCTGTCCACGTGTACGCAGGGCGTCGTGCCAGTCGATGGCGGCGTCGACGCCGTCGGCCATTTCGGGGCTGTGCTGCAGCAGGCGGGTGCCGTCGGTGCTGAAGCGAAAGCCGCTGTAGTTGGCGTTGAACAGAGTCCCCACCACATGACGGACCACGAAGGCACGATTGGCTTCGGCGTCGCCACGGCCCGGCGCGGTCGGGCCATCGAGCTGGGTGCGACCGCTGGCATTGGGGGCGGCTTCGGCCGCCAGGGCGGCCCAGTGTTCGACGATGCGGCCGCCGCTGAGGCGATAGATGTCGAAGCCCACGAGCGGCGTGCTGCCCAGACCGGTGTAGCGGCCATGGATGGCCACCAGATCGCCGTCGGCGAGCACCCGCACGACCTCATGGTGCAGGTCGGGGAGCAGTTCCAGCATTTCACGAACGCCCTGCAGACCCCCCGACATGAAGGGGGAATGGTCGATGAAGCCCGGGGCAAAGTCGGTGTCGAGCACGCTGGCGTCATGCCGGTTGCAGAGTGCATCATGCACGCGGATGACCTGCTGCCGGTTGCGCGCCCGCAGGGAGGGGTTCTTGGGCAATGTCTCACTGTAGAAGAGCCCGGGGGCTCTCACACCACCAGCGGTCTGTACCTGCTCGAAATGGAACGGGACGCTCATCGTCAAATGCTCCTGGTCGGCATGACCTTTCAAATGAATGTGTTCAGGCTTCAGGGCGTGTCATGGGCCCGTTCATCTCCGGGGCCCCTTGTGGCTGACTCCGGACAGAACCGGATAACCGGTAAAACCGGGTAATGCACCTCCTGCGGGCGTCAGCACCGGTTTCAATCACCACGACATCCGGGCACTGCGGAATCCGAATGAGAATCGCCGTGCATTGTGTTCAGCAAATGCGGCACACGACGGGAACATCATCCGGGACCACGATGCAATGCCCTTGCGGAACCTGCGCGCCCGGCTGGGTGCCGAATGTTGCTGGCGGTGGCTGACTCCCGGTGTCGCGCTCACGCGTCCGGCACCTGAGACCACGGGACGGATCTGCATGGGCCACTGCACTCACGTTGGCCTACGCGCTCTGCGTGAGGCGCAGCAATCTGCAAGGGACCGCCGTGGTCACCTTTACACATGGTCAGCCATTGCGAACGCACAGCCATGGCGCACGCAGAAACTCACGACAGCCGGACACGCAGAACCCGGACAGGACATGCCAAGCCCATCCTCGCCCTGGACTGGACGGGCAGAACCGGCAGCCCATTCGGTCATCTGCATTCATTCTAGAACGGAAGAATCAGCCTTCAGCTGGGCACATGTTCTGCACAATGTCTGTTCTCCTCCGGCGGGTAAACGCATATTGCCTGCGTATACTCATGTGTCAACAAAAGGATTTTGTTTTCTCAAAGTTGCCACTAGACCAACAAACAGACAAAACTTTTCTTTTTATTCCGGCAGTCGGACGAAGATACGGCCCTGCCGTCAAGCAGGTTTTGCGATTCAGGCAACGGCCAGGCATGGCACATCAGGGACAGACACGCATGATTTGTCGTGCAGGCGGTTCCTGAAGACGCCAACGCAGGCAGCGCCGCACCAGGCCTGAAGGCAGGTTATGAAACTGCAACGGAGGGAAATGGGGGAAGGAAAATGCAGCAGAGAACCTGCTACAGGACGGCGCAACCCGGAACGGGAGGCCTGAGGCGAGGGAGGATACAACCGGGACAAGAAAATGGGGTGGCTGATGGGGCTCGAACCCACGACAACCGGAATCACAATCCGGGACTCTACCAACTGAGCTACAGCCACCACTGATAAAACAACTACTGGCCTGCCCGACAGGATTCGAACCTGTGACCCTCAGCTTAGAAGGCTGATGCTCTATCCAGCTGAGCTACGGGCAGTTCTATTCCGGCCGATGGACCCCAGCGAGCCGGGCAGATCAGGATAATACCATGATTTTCGGCTTTTTTGCTGGTCGGGGTGGAGAGATTCGAACTCCCGACATCCTGGTCCCAAACCAGGCGCGCTACCAGGCTACGCTACACCCCGAATGCGTGAGTATAACCGAGGCAAAATACGTTTGCCAAGGGGGCTATGCCATTCGCACCGGGAGCTGTCTCCGGGGGATACGGGAGCGCGCGGGGCCTGCATCGACGGCAACGCCGGCGCGGCCCCGTGAGGCTGCCTGGCCGGCGTTCTTCCATTTCGGGCCGCGATCCCCTGCCCTGCAGGCGATCACGGCGACGGCTGTGTGGTTTCAGTGATTGAGCGAATTGGCCATCATCTGTGCCAGTTCGGCGGCCAGCGAGGCGGAGCTGGACTCGACCATCACGCGCAGCACGGGCTCGGTACCGGACGGGCGGATCAGCACGCGACCCTCGTTGCCCAGACGGGCCTTGGCCTCGGCAATGCTGGCCTGCAGGCCCTCGTGCCCTTCCCAGTCGAAACCCTTCTTGACGCGTACGTTGATCATCTTCTGCGGCATCAGGTGCAGCTCGCCCTTCAGTTCGGAGAGCGTGTGGCCGGTACGCTGCACGGCAGCCAGCACCTGCAGGGCGCTGATGGTGCCGTCGCCGGTGCTGTGGGCATCCAGCGCCAGCAGGTGACCGGAGTTCTCGCCCCCGAGCAGCCAGCCGCGCTGCTGCAGCATTTCCAGCACATGGCGGTCACCCACCTTGGCACGTTCGAACGGAATGCCCTTGTCGGCCATGGCGCGCTCGAAGGCGTAGTTGGTCATCAGCGTCCCCACCACGCCATCGACCTTGCCCTGACGGGCCAGCCGGTCCATGACCATGATGTAGAGCAGCTCGTCACCATCGAAGATGCGGCCGGAGGCGTCGCACATGATCAGGCGGTCGGCGTCGCCATCGAGCGAAATGCCCAGGTCGGCCCCCTCGCGCAGCACGGCGGCGGCCATGGTCTTGGGATGCACGGCGCCGACGCCGGCGTTGATGTTGGTGCCGTTGGGTTCGGTACCGATGGCGATCACCTCGGCCCCCAGCTCGTGGAAGACGTGCGGGGCCGTGTGATAGGCAGCACCGTTGGCGCAGTCGACCACCAGCTTCAGGCCCTTCAGGTCCAGGCTGTACGGGAAGGTGCTCTTGCAGAACTCGATGTAGCGGCCAGCGGCGCTGTCGACCCGGTGCACCTTGCCCAGGCGGTGGGATTCGACGCTGACGATGGGCTCGTCGAGCAGCATCTCGATGCGTTCTTCCATCTCGTCGGGCAGCTTGTTGCCATCGGCCGAGAAGAACTTGATGCCATTGTCTTCATACGGATTGTGTGAGGCCGACAGCACCACACCGGCGTTCAGGCGCAGGCCGCGCGTGAGGTAGGCAATGGCCGGGGTGGGAATGGGACCAGTCACGTGCACATCCACGCCCGCTGCGGTGAAGCCCGCGGTGAGCGCCGCTTCGAGCAGGTAGCCGGAGATCCGGGTGTCCTTGCCCAGCAGGACGGCCGGTTTGCCGCGCGTGCCTTCGGAGAAGATCCGGCCCGCGGCATAGCCCAGGTGCATCACGAACTCCGGCGTAATGGGCGGCTCGCCCACTTTGCCCCGTACACCATCGGTTCCGAAATAACGACGTCCCATGATCTTCTCTTTACTCCTCGGCAGTGTGGCCCGTCTGGCCTGCTGCATTGTGAACGCTCCCGGCCCGCATGGCCGGCAGTCCTGTCGCGACCCAGACGGCCAGCGCCTGGGCGGTTTCGGGTACGTCATGCACCCGTACGATCGTTGCACCGGCCTGCACGCCGGCCAGCGCCGCCGCCAGACTGGCCGGCAGACGGCGGTCCACCGGCTGGCCGGTGATGGCCCCCAGCATGGACTTGCGTGACACCCCCACCAGCACCGGCGCTACCTGCGCCCAGCCGGGAATGCCACGGTAGAGGGCCAGGTTGTGTGCCAGCGTCTTGCCAAAGCCAAAGCCCGGATCCAGGCAGATGCGCTCCGGCGCCACGCCGGCAGCCATCAGCGCGGCCCGGCTCTCCAGCAGGAACTGCCCGACCTCGGCCACCACATCACCGTACCGGGGATCGGCCTGCATGGTGGCGGGCGAGTCGCCCAGCATATGCATGGTGACGACGCCGGCATCACTGGCTGCCACGGCAGCACGTGCTTCGGGCGTGCGAAAACCGGAGATGTCGTTGATGATGCTGGCCCCGGCCGCAAGGGCCTTCACCATGGTGGCGGGGTGACGCGTGTCGATGGACAGTGGCACCTCCAGACCGGCCAGTGCCTCCATGACGGGAGCGAGGCGCGCCCATTCCTCATCGGGCGAGACGGTTCGCGCGCCGGGGCGGGTGGATTCGGCCCCGATGTCGATGATGCCGGCCCCCTCTTCCACCATCCGCCGCGCAGCAGCGACGGCCACCTGCGGATCGCGAAAGCGCCCGCCATCGGAGAAGGAGTCATCCGTGATGTTCAGGATGCCCATGATCTGCGGCCGGTCCACCGCCAGCCGGAAACGCCCGCACTGCCAGTACGCAGGGGCGCTGGCGGGGGTTTCGGGGCTGGGGGATGGTGCTGCGGGCATGGAGGGGGCGCGAATCGGCAAAGATCTTTATGTTAACGGTTCCTGCTGGAGGACGTCGTTGATGCATTTCCTGCGAACAAGGAAATTCCCGGTGCGGGCAAGACAGCCACAGCGTTCAATCCGCCCTGGCTGCGCGCCTGAGCAACGGAAACAGGATGGTTTCGGTGTGTTCTCACGGCATGGAGGGCGGCTCCGGTGTGCTTTCGCGCGGCATGGAAGACGACTCCGATGTGCTTTCGCGCGGCATGAAAGACGACTCCGATGTGGCACGCGCCGCGGACCGGTACGCCCCTGCGGCTCATACGCTCAATCCAGTTTTG
>ERZ773010.501-NODE-501-length-27269-cov-23.916183_pt1 | contig 27269 bp, 25 predicted proteins | sample MGYA00580842_ERZ773010 | MGnify/ENA primary metagenome ERZ773010 (study PRJEB29015, sample SAMEA2737982) | human oral metagenome | biome: human oral; feature: human-associated habitat; material: dental | place: China | collected 2107 ...
GAAAGACCCTTATAGGGTCAGGGCAAACCACCCGTTCTACGGGTGGTTATGATTTTCAATGACTGATTCGTCAAGCTGAGTGCCGTCAGGTAAAAATGATTTTACAATCAGCTTATTCGGTGTCACTGTCATAGACATATAATTATTCGTTTCAGGCTGAGGTGCTACATATACATCTAAAGGATGTTGCTTCCACTTAGGACGTCGTGCATCACCAGCTATTCCTGTAAGAATATATAATGGACCAGATGGGTCTCGATCAAAGTTTCGCACATGACCGCGATTGCGATATGTATGTAAATGAGCAGATAAGACTAAATCCACATTAAATTCATCGAAGATAGGCATAAATAATACACCCTCGTCATCGAAACCAACATCTCGACTTGCACCTGGTCGGTCAAAGGCATATTGGAATGGATCTCGATGCATAAGAACGACAGTCCATTTTTTCGTATTAGCTGCAAGATCTTGGCGTAACCATTGAACCTGTACATCGTATAAATCAGGATGATGCGTATCATGATTATCCTCATGATTGCTTTCATATAACATTGTATCTAATACAACGTAATGAACATCGCCAAAATCATAGGAATAATAACGACGATTAAAAATTTTATTCCCATTAGGAGGTACTGCGAAGTAATTCAAATACGCATAAGGCTCGCGCATTTTCCAATCTAATGTATACATCTCGTGATTACCTAATGTCGTTGCTAACGGCACATTAGCACTCAACGGTCTAATGGAATTTAACCAAGTACGCCATTGATAGGCCTGCTCTCCATTATCTACAAGGTCACCCATGCTAATATACAAGGCGGTCCTAGGGTTACGATGTGCTGAGTCCATTACAATCTCTTCCCACTGAGAATAATCCCCCGACTGAGAATCTGGATAGATAAGAACATCATACACACTGGCGCCAGCCGTTTCCAGGGAGTACCAATCACTACGTCGATCACTACCATAACCAACTCGATATTCGTATTTAGTACTAGGCATCAAACCAGTTAATGTACCCTCATGGATATAGGTAGTACTACCATCATCGGTAAAAGCTTTGTCTGTAGCTCTTATCGTTTGAGTCGTATCGGATCCAACAAGACGATACTCTATTACCGCATCAGCTTCACTGCTATCTGATTGCCACATAATAGTACGACTCGTGCTGTTATCTTGAGCTACAATTTGCCGAATATAACGACTTTCAGAATCGAGGAGTGGCTTAATTTCTTGTCCACTTACAACGGCAGCAGTTCTAGCTATACGACTCTGTATAGCATCCTTATGGACATATCCACCTATAGTAACACAGACCAAGGCAATAATGGCTAGCACGGATATAATTAATCTTTTTTTGTTCATATAATTCTAATTCTTTTCGTAATATTGTTTCATTTGTGTATAGCCATTAACAATGACTTCGATTTCACCCGTTCTAGGATGGAAGATAAGACCGTGAATAGGCACATCTTTAGGAATCAAAGGATTCATACGCAATTCGTCTACTGTATCCTCTACATTTTCAGCAGGATGTGTAAAGCCATCAGCCCAGCGTTCCATTTCTTTACGGACCATATGAATCGCTTCTGGTGCAATACCACGAGCCAACATTTTTTCTGTTAGATCTTTTGCCGTAGTTTTTGCCATACCACATTCGTGATGACCAATGATAAAGATTTCGTTAACACCTAGCTCATAAATACAAACAAGTAAACTACGCACAACGCCATCAAAGGGACCTGTAATACAGTTACCTGCAGTCTTTACGATTTTCGCTTCACCGCGCCCAATATCCATGGAATCTTCTAAGAAGTTAACAAGACGTGTATCCATACATGTAACAATTGCCATTTCACGACTAGGCATTTTACTACACTTTGTATCTGTATCTACATAACCTGTATTTTGATCTTCTACATATTCTCGATTATGGGCTAAAATATCATCTAATAAGCTCATAGTACCTCCTATATAAAAAGAGACCTTGGCACACAACCAAAGTCTCTATATCAATAATGGTCGATATAGACATTATATCATATTAATTTGTACACACTTTAAGCCACAAAAAATAGGTCTATTCAAATACATGTATTATATATTTGAATAGACCTAAAACGCTTATAAAGTACATTTAGAGTACACACCTTATTTGTCAGGTGTGGATAAGGCTTCAATGGCAACGCTACCACCGCGCACGACTTCAATACGGTTCACGAACATATCTTTAAATAAGGCAATCATATCATTATTTTTAGATACAGTTTTTACACATTGAACAAGTACAGATTTACGATTATAATCCACAACTAATAGATCAAAGGTTTTGGCAATGCGAAAAATTTCTTGTTTGTCCGCTTCTTTACAGCTATTGACCTTGATAAATAGTAATTCTTTTTTCGTAATTCGCATGTCAGTAAAGTCGATAACTTTAATAACCTCGACACTGCGATTTAGTTGCTTAATAATTTGTTCGTACGTCAAATCATCACAAGTAAGATCAATCGTCATACGAGACATGGTAGGGTCTTCAGTTTCCCCTACCGTCAATGTATCAAGATTATAATTTTTGCCTGCGAAGAGGCCTGAAATCTTAGCTAGTACACCGATTTGGTTTTCTACATACGCTGAAATACAGCGTTTTTTCATTTGTACTTCCATAGCCCCTCCTATTTTTTATCCTTCAACAACATATCACTTAAAGACTTACCTGCTGGTACCATTGGCAACACATTGAGCTCCGTTGGAATGATGAACTCGAGTAGGGTTGGACCATTTTTGAAAGTATCTGCCAATTGGAACCCTTTTTCGATGTCCTCTACCTTAGTAATACGCATTGCCTTTGCGCCATAAGCTTCTGCCAATTTCACAAAATCTGGTACATATTCAAACTCATCATTATCGATTACATCACGTGTTACTAGGGCACTTTTATCCATCAATAAATTCGTGCATGCATATCGTTTATCGTAAAATAATTGCTGCCATTGGCGTACATTTCCGAGGAAGCCATTATTTAAAATAATTAACGTCACAGGCAAACGGTAGTGCATAGCAGTGGCAAACTCTTGGATATTCATTTGCACGCCACCATCACCACAGATGGCAAATACACGCTTATCTGGATTTCCCATTTGCGCCCCTAATGCAGCAGGAAAACCATAGCCCATAGTCCCTAAGCCACCAGACGTCAACATTTGATATTGACCTTTCACATCAAGGAACTGGGTAGTCCACAATTGATTTTGACCTACATCGGTTGTAACGATAGGATGTTCATAGTGATGATTGATGTACTCGATAACAGTTTGAGGTGTTAACCCCTCTTCGTCAGTTTGAGTGACAGGGCGCTCTGCCTTAAGTTGCTGTAATTGTTTTGGCCATTCGCCAAGATCGTGAGGTTCAATATATTCTAAGATTTTTTCGATAGCCAATTTAGCATCTGCTACGATTGGAATATCAACCTTAATATTTTTAGAAATAGATGCCGCATCTACATCAATATGGATAATCTTACAATTTTGTGCAAAGGTACTTAGTTTCCCCGTAATACGATCATTAAAGCGCGTACCAATAGAAATCATCACGTCACAGTCAGTTATAGCTACATTAGGAGCATAGCCACCGTGAATCCCTACATTACCAAGATACAATGGATGACGGCTGTCAATAGCACCTTTCCCCATCAAGGTTGTTACAACAGGTATCCCTGTTTTTTCAACCAACTCCATCATAAGGTCGTTGGCACCACTAATGCTTACCCCACCGCCTAATAGGAATAGAGGCCTTTTAGCTTTACTAATAATAGAACAGGCCTTTTTAACTTGACCTACGTGAACAGTGGTATTTGGTTTGTAACCACGAATATTAACCTCTGTAGGATACTCATCAGACCCCATAGCCTTCTGAATATTCTTAGGAATATCTACTACAACAGGACCTGGACGACCTGTGCGAGCAATGTAAAAAGCTTCTTTCAAAATACGACCTAAATCTTTACGATCGCGAACAGTAACGGCATATTTACAAATATTGCGCACGATGCCAACAGTATCTACCTCTTGAAAAGCATCATTGCCCATGAGACCTAAATCAACTTGTCCAGTAATACAAACGAGGGGCACACTATCTGCATACGCTGTGGCAATACCAGTCACAAGATTTGTAGCACCTGGACCGGAGGTTACCATACACACCCCTACTTTACCAGTACTGCGAGCATAGCCATCTGCAGCATGAGCTAAGGCTTGTTCATGACGAGGCAAAATAACCTTTACTTGATTTTGTTTATATAATTCATCCATGATATCGATGGTTGCGGCCCCAGGATAGTTAAATAAAAACTCTACCTGCTCCTCTTGAAGGGCTTTTACCAAATACTGTGCGCCTGAAATCATAGGTATCTCCTTATTTATATAATGCATGCATATCGAATTCTCAATATTGACATCAGATATATCTAAAAAATTGAATATCTTATCTAAATATGTTATACTCAGTAGTGTACCATATGTTGTGGTACATGAATATGTATAAAATCTCAAATTATAGAAATATATGTAGATTCTATTTTGAAAGGACTGAATATCATGAAAGAAATCTTAGGTTTCCATTTAAACGGTTGCCCTTATTGCGCCAATGCATTCCGTGCTATCGATGAACTCGTTGCAGAAAATCCTGCATACGCAGATATTCACATCAACTGGGTTGAAGATCAAGATGCTCATGAGCTCTTCAAAACTCACCCATATGAATACTATCCAAACTTGTGGTTCGACCTCGACAAACAATACGAGGCGCAACCTGGTGAAAGCTATGACCAAACAAAATCTTTAATCAAAGCTGTATTGGACAAAGCACTCGCGTAAAAGGCTATATTTACAAATAAAAATGCACCCCTAACATATAATCTAATGTTAGGGGTGCATTTTAGTATATTGTAAGATTATGACTTTCTTTGTACCATAAACTTACTGACTGCCTTATACACAATTAAAATCAGTGCAATTTCTAAAGGGAAACAAATTATATTTTTAATAAGACGTCCAATAAATATAGCAGATACTGCTTTGTTATAAAATATTGTAAGCCACATTGTATTCAATATCAGATGTATGCATACAGTAACAATCGTTTCCGGTAAAAGTAATTGTTTAAATGTAACATTACGACCGTGTAAAAAATATCCATACACATAGCCTACAAGAAATTCAGATACGATAAAGCCGGGAAAGAATACCCCTTGCCCAAATAGGGACATACCTATAAAACAGGCAATAGCAGCCATTATACCTGCTGCCATAGGCCCATAAAGAATGCCAAATATAGCGGTTGATAAAAATCCAAAGGTAATATGTATAAATGTAGTATGAATAGCAAATATATAAGATAGTAAGACCGTCAAGGCTACAAATACGCCTGTCTTTACAATCATATCAGTTTTCATAAGATGTACGGTTCCTTTTTCTATCCTTCCACTCTAAATACATATGACGAACAACTTGAATGGGTGATACAAATAACATTCTAGGTCCACCATAGCGCATGATTTCACGTATTTTCTCACGATACGTAGGAGCATAGCAATGCGTTTTACATACGCTACAGAAGGTTTTGCTTTCCATATGAGGACATACATCTATACGATGTTCTGCATATTGCCAAACTTTCTGACACTCCTCACAAAGTTGCCCTTTAGGAGTGTGGTGCTTATTATGACAATAGATGCCAATAATTTGGTACATAGTTTTTAATTCTAACTTACGTTTCTCATCAACTGTCATGTTTTTCTCCTATTTCACAGACCAAGAAACCCATGCCACCTTATCAACAGTCTTATTATGGATTTCTCCATCAATAGCTAGTGGCTCAATGAGATTTCTAATCTCTTCTTTCATGTCTTCCATGTCTCCCCATCCATTATTATGAAGTCGCATGGTAAAGTAATTAACTGCCTTTTCAAGAGACATAACCTCTGTTTCAGGAACTGTTTTATAAGTTACTTTCACATTATACCCCATCTCATAGATTGCATCTAAACACTCTTTCATCTTGCCATCCCATGGGAAAGAATCACGACCAAAGAAATGTTCAGATAGCATATCTACCATTTCGTCACTGCGTTCGCTAAAAGCAATCCACAAGCATTTATCCTTACTTGCATCATTCATAGCGCGAATATTTTCTACATCAAACATAATTGGGCAGAAGATACTATATGCTAAGTCAAAGCTTTTATCCCAACCGAGTTCTCGACGAGTTTCATCAGACCAAGGGCCGATATATAAGCTAAGGTCTAAACCTTCTGACTCTGCCAATTGTTTAGCACCACGAATCATACCATCAGATAAATCAATACCAGTCGCTTTATAGCCTTCACGAGCTAAGCCCAATGCATAATCACAAACACCACAGCCTACATCAAGTGTACGACCATTCGCTGCAGGTAATAAATTTTCATCCTTTAAGAAGGCTAAAAAATCAGTGACCTGTGCCTTGCGATCCTCGCGATTGTGCATTTCTACAAAGTACTCGGAACGATGGTTCCATGCGTCTTGCTCATCACGCCAAACTTCGTTGACGGTAAGCTCTTTTATTTTATTTGTCATATTATCCCCTCTAAATAGCCACATCCCTAAATAGATGGGCTATAGATACATATATAAGTAATATTCACTTAGTTAAATTCACTACGTAATTTAACGCTCCCCTATATGTCCTAGTGTTCCGGCTAGGATGTTCAGATTTTCATATAGCTATCCTTATTGTACATCATTCTCAAAACAAAATGTGTTACCCAAATCACATTTATTATGTTATTTCGATATTATTAAATATTAAACTCTATATCGAAATCTTATCAGCACCTCAGCTTATGTATTTATCTATCTCTAACTAGTTCATGCACGTATCGCCATGTATTTCTCTCCCATTAATACAAACAAATAGCGCTTCAAACTTGATTATACAAATTATTTCATCCGATACCTATTTTTATTATAATAGAAATAAGAAGGAGTTAAAAATATGGGAATCTATATAATAATCCTAATATTTGTATTAGTCGGCATTGCTGTAGCTTTTGCTACTTATAACCTATCTATAATTAAATCCATGCCTCCTGAAGAACGTTATAAACTTCTTTACTTTAAAGATGATCAAGTGTCTATAGGCATTGGATTAGTAAAAAGAACCTATAAATTAAAAGATATTCGAGAAGTGCGTTTCTCAAAGGGAAAAAAATTCCGTAGTATGGGAAGCTGGGCAGGCAGAATGAAGATTTGCAAACTAAATGGTAAGACAAGTCGTTGGATAGAATTTGATGGTACTGTCTATTACAAAAAGATAGTATATATAACAAATGAAGAAATCATTGATAAATCAATAAATATACTCATGAATGAATTTAGATCTAGAGGAATTCAATGTAATAAATATAGATAGTAAATTTAGAATACTAAAGTACACTAAATATGATATTCGAATATATAATTCTCTGTCCTATAGACTAATTATAGACATACAAAAAGGCCTCTCGAAATTTCGAGAAGCCTTTTATTTGGTGCGCCTAGCAGGATTCGAACCTGCGCACCCGGTTCCGGAGACCGGCGCTCTATCCCCTGAGCTATAGGCGCATGAATACCTAAAAATTATACCATATTACGCTATGCTTCGATAGTATAAAGTACATATGAATACTAGGTTTATACCAAGCAGCCCCTAATATTAAGTCCTATGTTACCTAATATTAGAGGCTATTTTAATTACATATTCTCTTTAATCAATGCTAGTAGAGCATCACAGCTACGGCTCACATCGTCATATGTTTCATCAAATTTTCCCGTATACCAAGGATCCTTTACATCGCGGCTTTCACCAACGAACGACATCGCCTTGTATACCTTGGAATCTACATCATCACCGATGATACAACGTAAGTTCCGCCCATTATTTTCATCCATGATGATGAGATAATCAAAGTTGTGATAATCCTCCATCGTCACTTGGCGTGCCTTGCGACGAGTATAAGGAACGCCCATTTCATCTAATTTCTGTTTAGTCCCATAATGGGTATCGTTCCCTATCTCCTCACGAGATGTACCAGCGGACTCGATATAAATAGAATCACTTAAGCCAGCCTGCTCAACGATATACTTCATATAAAACTCTGCCATTGTAGAACGACAAATATTGCCGTGGCAGATGAATAAAATCTTAGTCATACACAATCCTTATATTGGTAAATAATGATATCCCACATCATCTTTCCAAACCAAAAAAACAGTATTTTTTTCTTCCCATAAATCATTAAATCGTTCTCTTGCCTTAGTGGACATCGTCCTATAAACTCTAAATAACCAAAAATGTTTAAACTCTGTTTCTTCTAATCCATTTTTAAAACTATTCTTATTAACCATCAAATACTTTTGACTATTGCCCCAGCATTCATTATTATTATAATACTTAGCTACAGCCACACCATCTTTATCAATATAATTAAATCCATCACCATAATTTATTTTACATATGTCTCTAAGTAATATAGTTGGAATCATAAATGAATAATCACTTTCTGATTCATACTGAGTCGTACATTCACTTATAAGCATACATACTTCTACATCAACACCTTCATATTCAAATGTAAGTTTATTATTCATTTCCTTATCAGAATGTAGAAGACAAACGTCTATAGGTGTACAATAGTACCTACAGTCTTGGTAAGCATGAAAGTCGCTTACATTACAAAGTACATCTTTTATCTCACTCCCCTGTTCTACAGATTTTATAAGTACATTAAAATCTGCTGTGTTTACAATACCACTAGAAATCCAAATAGCTTCATTAATTCCACTTGATTCATTTTGCACATTAGCAAACATACTAATAATAATATTATCATCGATTGGTTCAAACCATTTACCAAATTCAGGAATACAATCTTCTTTTATCCACTTAATAATATTAACAGCATCAAGTCTATCAGAACACATATTTGCCAATAGATCTATATGGATACAGGACTCATCAACATCTTTATTTAATCGAATAATATATTCCTGATATGGATTATTAAAACTCTCAATTTCGGAGTAGTCATCTATAAACTCATAGCAGGAAGAATCTTTATAATAAGGTAGTTGATTTGAAAGCACAGCTTCAATTTTATGTCTCGCCAACCAAACATTTTTTTCTGTAATAGTCATAATTCTACTTCTAGACCCATGCGATGCCTGACCGTAAGTACGCCTAATTAACAAATCAATACCTAGTCTGTCTTTATCAGCATGAGAATAAAAAACTTCAGGAGACCATCCTTGACTTAATAAAAACTGATATGCAGCAGCTATAATAAACCCATCATATTTAAACTCGTTTGGATTAAAATAAGATTGATACTTATCTTTAAAATGTTCCAGCTCTTGATCTGTATCATGAATACTAGTGGACCACCCCTTAAAAAAATGCTCCATTTTATCGCATAATACATATCTAGATAAGTCATAATCTATTGAATTATAACCAGACATTCGTTCTGATAGAATAGCTTTTTCAAATAATTCTAATCGATTGGGATCGTAATTATATATAGGTTTAATAAGATTACTATAACCTCTATCACTTATACCTTCTTTTATAGACCTTTTTACTATTCCTTGTGCATAATATCTGATAACAATATTTTCGTACCTATATAAGCCATCCTTAGAAAATACATTCTCCAATATCCATTCTGAAAAGACTTTTAAATAATCAGAAGGAACATTTTGTGATAATGCTAATCCATATGCAACAGAAAACAATTCCTCAATTACCTGAAAATCATTTATATCAATACACTTACAAAATAGTTGATAAAAACCCATATAATTATCTAAGGCCCAATTAAAAAGCTTTCTTCTACTTTCCTGACGCAACTCATTATTTACATTTGTAAATGTCCACACTATCAATAATGGCTTATTTAAATAGTTATCTTTTGAATTCAACTCTAATCCAGCAAAATTAATTTCTACATATGATTTCCATTCAGCTTTATCATTATCATTTAAATAAGCAGGAATAGACCACCAAATATCCCGCTCTGCAGAGGATTGAAAGCTACGTAAAATCTCATCTAATAATTGTGAGCCTAAGGGATGTCCATCTATATTTGCCACAGGAAGGATAACTCTATTTATTACATCCCGAAACTGTGCTACTGAAGAATTCAATAAATCTTTTATACATTTACGATAATGATATGCTACCTCTAAGGAACAATTTGCCAAAGCATAACAAGTAGAATTATACATTATATGACTATCAAGATTAGCCTCTGGATATTCATAAAGCAAGTGTCTATCTTCTATCGCAATTAATGATAGCATTTGATATATGCCCTCTGTATATTCTATGCCAGTTATCTCTTTACACTTAAGTTTTTTATAAATTTTCTGTGCAATCAAATACTCTAATGCAGCCTGCTTTCCCCATGAATAAAATATTTCTGGAGCTTCAAACACATCATTATCTTTTGTATAAGTATATATAAATCCTTCTTGATTTAGAAAATTTAAAATTTGTTCTAAATACGGTTCTACTTGTTTAGAAACAGAATCTAATATTTCAGAATAAGTTATAGCTCCCTTTTGAATAAATAAGTCCGCAATTTCCATTAGTGCAATTTTTAATAGCCCCAATGGTGCACTTTGTTTATATACCTTAAACCCTTTATCAAGTTCCTCTATTTTCTTATTGTATAAATTTGTTATAACTAATGTATTTTTAGCTAATTCAGTAATATCACTCTGTCTATAAAGATCACAAAACAATCTTACCGCATCTGGAGTTCTCAAATAATTTTTAATCCAAGTATGATTACCAATATTAACACCATAGTATAAGAAATACTTTTCACATAAAAGTTCAATCGCACTATCTCCATTATTAGGTAAGGAAATCAGATTAGAAAAGCCATGAGATTCATACTCCTCACGAAAAACATAAGGTCTTGATAAAAACACGAACTTAACTTTAGGAAAATCCTCTTTATACGCTCTAACTTCATCTATCTTACTTTTCCAAAATGCCCATGATTTAGCTTCATCTATCCCATCAACACAAATAACACATTGTGCATTAATTCCAAAATCAGAAACTATATCATGTCTTAATAATGCAGTCATCTGTAGTGCTGCCAACAGTTCTCTTTCATTCCATTCATTAGATAAGCCAATAGAGTTACATATTATTTTTGTCCATGTATCACCTTCATAAAAATCTTTTGCATGAATTAATATTGGCAAATGGCTTTTTTCTTCCAAAAAATGGACTCCCTCTGCTACAATTCCAGCAGTCTTCCCTGTACCTTGATTCCCCAGTATAATAAGATAATTTTCTTTGTAATCATTAATCAATAAATGCAAATGATAAAAGTCTTCTTCAATATTATCTAATAAAACCTCTATTGCATTAAAATGGAAATATTTTCTAAAACGAAAGTTACTATAATTAATATCCCAATAACCACACTTCAATCCGATTTTAGGATTCTCAAAATAAATCGGATTTCCTGATAAAATTATTTGTTCAATAGATAAGAATTTTTCTATCCACTTATCAAGTGTTTGTATATCTAATTCTATCTTTTTTTTTAAATCACTATCAGCATTTCCAATATTTAACTCTAGCAAATCAATGTAAGCGCGCTTTAGATTTACCAAACGTTCATTAAAATTGGTTACTTCCGTATAGCGTCGTTCATTTAAACTAGTAGATCCTAAAAAATACTCTAGTTTATCATGAATATAACCAAAAGAATAGACTTCAGGGATATATTTTGACTTAGCCCAACTACTTTGAGCTTTAAAGAATGAAGTTTCTATTTGATTATTAAAAACCAATGTAGTTTCAAACCAAAATTTGTATATACCAGCATTACTTTCTTGTGTAAGTTCTTGTAGAATCCTTGTTTCATCCCAAAGAACTATTTCAATATCTGGATATATAGACTTAATCTTTTCTATAAAACTGCTCCATCTATCAAGTTCAGTTTTACTACTTATCTTACCTCCACGAACAACCTTTTTTGAAGCTAAATCTCTTGGTATACAAACAATATATTTTTTAATATTAGGTCTGACTTTTAATGCCGTTTCAAAAGAACCTCGTATTTGCTTTATTTGGGAATTCTCAATTTTATCTGGAAACCATTTGCTTTGAATACCTATAATTTCATCATTTTTTAGTCTAGCAAATGCTTCAATACCACCATCACCACCAGCACCATTAATAAAAGCAAGCTGTAATAAATCTTCACCATACTCTTTCTTACACCAATTTTCAAACAAAGTATTACACATTACTTCAAAAGCATGGTTAGTGGATTCTCCATGCGTATTAAACTTACTCCAATTCACACCAAAAACTCCTTTCATAATCAAGCTATAAGTGTAATACTAAGATAAAAATCTTAATTCACCCTTAAACGCCAACAATAATACTCAATCACTAACTATATATAGTTCAATCTACTAAAATAATCTTATATATAAAATTATATATTCATGATGAATTGTAAAATATATTGCGACAAATAAAAATACTCATATTGGAGATCTCGTGTAAAATGTAAATAACCACAAATACATGACACGGAGGTCTCTAATATGAGCTATATACATCTTACCATAGAAAAACGAAGTCAAATAGAAATTTTAAGAAAAGAAAGGTACTCTGTTCGTAAAATTGCTAGCTTAATCGGAGTCCACCATTCTACTGTAGCAAGAGAATTAAATCGCGTTGAAGGCGAATACTCTGCGATTAAAGCACAGCAGTTAGCAACTAGTAAGTCTGCTAATAAAGGAAGGCCAATAAAGTTAACACCTCAATTAGCGGCTTTAATTGAATCCAGATTACAACAAACTTGGTCTCCAGAAGAATTGGTTGGTGCTGGATTAGTTGGAGTTCTACGCTTTAAGACAATATATTCCTGGATCCATCGTGGTTTTCTTTCTGTAACGGAAAAGGTACTTCGCCGGAAGGGGTAAAAGCCCGGTACGCAAGAAACTCGTGGACGCTTCAATATTAAAAGAACTATTAAAGAACGACCTCAAGAAGTTGAAAACCGTGAGGTTTTTGGTCATTGGGAATTAGATACAATGGTTTCTTCCAGAGGTCAATGTAAAGGCTGTTTAGCTACATTTGTTGAACGTAAAACTCGATTCTATGTAGCAATAAAAATGAATGATCGAACTAAGGATTCTATGTTTTTAGCTATTAGTTCCCTATACAATACATTAACCAGTAAATTACTTAAAACCTTTACGGTGGACTGTGGTAAAGAATTTGCATGCTCTGAACAGGTTGAAGCCGAGTTCGGAATACCAATGTATTTTGCCGATGCTTACGCAGCATGGCAACGTGGTTCTAATGAAAATAGTAATGGTTTACTTCGACAATTTTTTCCTAAGAAAACCGATTTAGCTAAAGTAACACTAGATAAACTAACAGAAGCACTAATGTTGATTAATAATCGACCTAGGAAATGCCTTGGGTTTAAAACACCATTTGACATGTTTAAACATGAGATTAGAAAATTGATTTAATTTTGTCGCATTACTTATTACAATTCAAGTTATAAAATAACTATTATTAAAACTTTAGATACTAAAAATTTACATTAAACTTAGTATTTAACCATTTTATTCCTTACAAGATAAACAAAATCCATCTCCAGCATCATTATGGTAGTTAATTTTATTTCCACATTTAGGACAAGTAGTGTAACCTTCAATAAATTCCATCTCATCTGATTCGTCCCATGGTTCATATAAAGATTCCTCAAAACTACCATCAATAATTTCTTGCACTTCAAAACTATCTTCATTCTCAAAATCAACCAAGATATTAGCTTCTCTTTTTAAAGATACTCTAATATGTCCTTCAAACTCATGATAATCTCCTGGAGAAGTAATAATATTTTTAGTCTCATCATCCCTACCCCAGTAATCATATGAGTACCCTGATAAAACAACATCATATACTAAAAGATAATATATATTATTTCCATCTTTTTTTTCCTGAGTACCATAGTTATATGAATATGAAACTATTTCAAATTCATCAATTCCTATTAAACCAAGATGAGCTGAATCTTTATCTATATAATACATACCATTATATATAAGCTGATCAACTATTGTGTCAAAGACTTTATCTGAAATTCTCTTACAATAATCATCATCGGTTAAATTTAATGCATACTCAAACATATCAGGCACTGAAATATTATATTGTTTACCAATAAGCTCATAAAAAGACTCTGATGTAAATCCATATAATTTTTGTCCTGTTTTTTCAAATTCGCTTACTAACTCAGCTCTTAATATATTATTTTCCTTATCATCTTTACTCCACCAGTCCTCTTTAACATCATTAGTAACCAAAAACACATCACATTTATTTTTTTTTGCATATCTAATTACTTCTTTCCACCAAATAAAATCACCATACTTATTTAACCCACTTTTTTTACCTTTATCATCTTTATATCCTGGTGGTAATTTATTATTATACCGTTTTTCGCCTTCTTCACAAAGTCTATACAATTCTAGTTGTGAAAGAGCGGGAAAAACATGTTTTTGTTCCACTATATACCTATAAATTTCAAAAACACGATCTACACCACCCCAACCATTAGCTAATAGTGTCATTACTTGTTCCCTATCGCCAAAGAATTCATCTACACTTTCTATCATATCAGTATAATATCGGTCTAAGGTTTTATTAAGCTCTTCAATCTCATCAAAGCCTAATTTTTTTAAGCTTATATTTATAGATAAACTATCACTTTGTGCTTTTGCAATCTGACGAATAAAAGTATCTTTTGAGTCTAGAATACGTTTACTCATTTGTTTAAAACAACTTTTATAATGTTTTTTATACTCAATTTCTATCACTGATGGCATATATAAATAGTCTTTTATCATATTTAAACAAGATAAGGCATATTCTGAATAATTTGGCGAATACGAATACACATGTAAGTATACATTAGTATCACAGACAATTATTGTATTACCACGTTCAAGAGTTTCTTTTATTATTTCCATAATGGATAATTTCCTTTTTTTAATATATTCATTTAATTAAAGATTAATGTATATACTAATATTGTTCTATAACTAACTTATTCTATTTCTTTAACTAACTTATTCTATTTCTTTGCTATTAAAATATATTTAAGTTTATCTGAGTCATTTATTATAGAAAAAGCTTTCTCTGATGTATATAAAATTCGCTTTATTAAAGCTCCAAAAAAATAACTATATTCACTTCGCTTTATATCATCTTCATCAAGGAGTCCATGAGCAATATCATTTCTTATGTTCCCACAGGTATTCTCAATCAATAATGCTCTAAACAAGAACAAAATATCCGAATTATAACATTCTACTAATTCAGTTGTTTCAAATATACTTTTTAATAGTTTTACCTGACCTATACCGTTTTTATCAATTGTAGTAATTACCCCACCACAATTTTTTGCTAATTCTCTAAATAAATTCTCCACCTGAGGAGCTAAAATATGCATGGCTTCATATCGTCTATCAAAAAAATATAGATATATAGCGTATTTAAATATACTCTTTCTATTCTCTGGTACTATAAGATTATCTTGTACTAAAAAATCCAACGATTCAAGACTAACATCAAATGTTTGTTTTATATGATTTATTAAATATTCAATTCCCAAAGAATAAATTTGTGTTTCAATCAATAGTTTATGAGCCAAATGTCTATCTAATTCAAAAGAATCTTCATCTAGATCAACACTAATAATTGGCTCTAACAAACCAATTACACGCCCAGTTTTATTAACTATAGAAACTGGTATCATTGATGCCAATGGAGATATTCTAATCTCATCTTTTATCCTTTGTTTTATACTATCTTTGCGGGGAAAATCAACTACTTTTAAAAAGTAAATTATACATTCTTCTAAGGATAAATCTTTTATATCATGCTTAATCTCTTCTATTATTGATGTAACATTTAATTCAACTTTTATAGACTGTAATTGTTCAACTACTAACGGCTCTATTTGTTCCACTTTTTCACGTACAAAAATAACATCTTCTGTTTTCCCATTATTTCTATATAATTCAATAGCATCTATATAGCATTTTTTAGCTATTAAAATATCATCTAATGAAGATTTAGTTAAACAGTCAGCATAATTCACAAGGAAATTAGCCAATGAAATATTTGTTAATTTAATATTTTCGCGTTGTTTTAATAATTTCAAACATTTCAACTTACTTTTATATGCATGTTCAGCCCTATATAAGTTATCTTTGTATAGCCCAATCTCCTTGTCTAAAATAACTATTAAATCTAACCATCGCTCTCTATCATATTGTATAAGTATATCTATAAAATATAGTCGTTTAAAACAATCTCTGCGAGGCATAGCATCAGAAATTATAAAGCTATAAATTAGTTCACAGCAAGACTTAGCAAAATCATCATTTTTAATTTGTACAGCAATAAATAAAGCGCGTCTTATAATCTCTATATCAACTTTAGAGTCTATATTATTTTTTAATACTTTAAATAATTCATAGTAAGCATTAATAGCCACATTACTATAATCATAATCTTTTTTTGAGTCCATATTAAGTCAGCTATAAATGCTTTTACATTATTGGATAACTGATTGTAATTAATTTCTTTTAAGAGATCAAAATCCTCATCACTCAAATCATCTATAAAAAAGCTTCTTGAATTATCCTCATAAAAAAAAGAGGATTATAAATTATTTTTCCTTCATTAAACCTAAAACCTATTTCTGAAATTTTAGCTAACAAGTTAAATATAGTCTTATCCCAATTCTGTGTAAAATCTGATTCATTATAATTAATAAAAATTTCGTAATCTAAACCATACTCAGTATTATTGTACTGATTTAAAAAGCTATATATATCCATACGCCTACCCCTAAGCAAATATCAATTATTATATATTTATTGTAACAAAATTCTTGTATTGTGACTTTCATCTTATCTTAATTAAAGAAGTTCTTATAGTAAAATAATACTTCTGCTGATTTCATTTGCAAACCTTACTCATTGCCATTAATTATAAATGATAACATTTTAACCTAATTATTTATTCCTGCTAGAAATCAAAAACCTCTGTAGCGTCATATACTACAGAGGTTTTGATGTATTTAATTAGAAGTTATGATGCACGCCCACATCAATACGCCATGTATTATCGATGGTCGCACCAAAGTTTTTAGTGAATGTACCATATAGATATGTACTAGGGCGAACACTCCAAGACCCGCCAAGTTCTGCATCAAGCCATGTATCCTTCAAATCTACTGTTGTTTGTACTGTTGGATTGCCTGGTGCGGAATATGTTGTATTTGCCTTACCAGAGAATTCATGCGCTAACGCTAATTTAGCGAAGATATTAGACTTTTCTGTTTCTTTCCCAATGCCAATACCAAGTCTGCCTACAACAGAGTTCACAGCATCAGCTTTCACATGCATAGAACCACCACCGACAACAGAAGCATCATAGGATACACCATTCAAACGGCCTACAATAAATTCTACACTAGGATCGATGTAGAAGCCATTTTCCTTCTTAATACGTTTACCATATTCAGCACTTAAGGATGTGCCATATGTATGGTAATCACCGTTCACACGTTGCCCACCTACGGAGTAGAGCTTATAATCATTGGATAATCTATTACCACGTGCAATGATATCTAAATAACGACCATCGTCATGATGTTTTGTACCATATAAGGCAATACCACCAAGTTTACCGTCCCCACTACCATTAACGTATGAATTACTAGAAGTACTGTAATCAATAGCACCACCAAAAATCCAACCATTAGATACTTTATGATCGTAGCCAACTTGTACGCCATTATACGTCATATGTGCATCAGCACCGTCTGTGATTTTAGATTTACCGCCTATATATTTCGCCCATACACCTTGATTTGTATTAGCTAGACGAAGATCTCCTAAACGGCGTTGTAAATCATTGGTATTACTCTTCCATGCCATAGCGGTCGATGTAAGAGCAGATTTTGAACCACTCACTAAGGATGATTCACTAGCACGATTAATCTTTGTTGTATCATTTACAACAAGACGCCCCTGTGAGTCAAAATGATCTGCACCTAGTTCTGCAACAGCACCAGGACTAGTAATACCTTCATTAATTTGAACTGTTGTGCTCAGTTTCTTATCATTGCCCGTATATTGTAATTTATCAGCTAAGGCTTGTATTTCCTTTTTATAACTTGCCTCATCAATGGTATTACCAGAATGTTCACCTTGAACGGTAATATGGCTATTGTCTGCAGCATGTTCAACAACGATATTCCCCTTTCCATTTTCACTAGCTGGAACACCGGCCTTATAAACAGCATTCACATAGCCGCTATAATTTTGAATTGTAATAGGTCGTGCATCAATAGGATGAAGTATACCGGCTGCCGATGGACTTGATCCACCTACGAGATTGCGAACCTTACTGCCCTTGTATAGATATGCTGCATTATCCCCAGATGGACGTTCTCTTTTAGGGGTAGGACGCTCCATACCAATCCATTCATTATTCCAAGTTCCTCCATTTTGTAAGTAAATGTCAGCACCAGAATTATGAGGATTCTTATTGCTTTCAGCATATTCATTTAGTACGGCACCCGTAAGTTTAGAATTAGGTGTTGTAAAAGCTAATGCTATATTCGTTGGCGTTTCGTTATGATTTGGATCACGTCCATAATCCTTATTAATTAACCCTACATTACCAACAGCGACCAATTCCTTAGAACCCGGATGTTTTCCGTCAGAACCAGTATTAACGTATACATCACCCTCTTCTGCCACCACAGAGTAAGTATCAGAAGTTTCTAAAGGATGCGTGATGATACGTCCACCACCATCAACAATAATATGACCACGTTGATTAGCTTGTAAACCGACACCGATAGCATCGATATCTACATTGCCTTTGACATGAATATTAGTATCTCCATAATCTCTATCAGGATTGTCCTTGCTGAGTCTTGGCACTTTACCGCCGTAACCAGCATACACAGCGCTCATATAGTAATGACCGAGTTCCCTTTTTGAGGCTGGTGCATCATTTTTAAGGCGTACAATCAAATCTTTATCCACCGTCAATTGTGATCCAAATCCATTATAAATACCTGATACATTTTTATTTTTACCTGTATCTGTTAAGCTTTTACCATGCACATTAACCGTCAAGGTATCTTCTATATGCTTAACTTCTGGTTTTGTTTGTACAGGTGACCCCATTGTTAATCCAAGCAATTCCTCCGCTTTATCACTTGTGGCATTAATTTCTGTAGCAAATGCAGAGCAGGTCATTCCAGTTAATACCAACGCAGCCATCACAGCCGATACATTTCGTTGTAATTTCATAAAAATCTCTCTTTCTTACCCCGCCTAATACGAGGCTCTCACAGAACGCATTTATACGTACACCCTAAAAATATAAAAAGACCCCCTAAGTCCAACTTAGGAGGTCTTGTTTATTTCACACACTTAGTAAATAGTTATATCCTATATTATTCAGGATTGATGATGAAGGACAATGCACTGAAGTATTTATTTTGCTCACCTTTAGTTTGAGTTGGGAAGCCCACTTCAACGCCTACTACGTTAAGGCCATTAGCACTTACAGTAACAGTTGCTTTACCATTAGCATCTGCTTGGCTTTCATTAGTAAGATCATTAATTACGTCTTTAATAAGAGGTGCATTTGCATATGGTTTACCGTCTTTCAAGACTTGGATTTCATATGTATCACCTTTTCTAAGAGTTAATGGGTTAACAGATGGAATGATTTGAATGAAAGCATCTTTATTATTGAAAGGTTTTGCTTCTGCATTCCAGTAGTGAACGTCATATTTAATGGCATGTGTACTTTTTTGAGCACCTGGTACTTCAGAGATTGGTTTATGAACAGTTTTACCATCTTTGTCTTTTGTCCAATAACCATAGTCAAAGTCAGTTACTGTAATACCCAATTTATCATTTGGTACAACTACTACATTTTTTTCATGTTTAATAACTTGTACAGGAATTACCATGCCATTGTTATCTAAGCCAATGATGCTTTTTACCATTTCTGGGCTATACGCATCATCAACAGGGCCTTCGCCAAGTACTAGCGCCTTTTCATCTAAGCGGTTAGCAAAGAATACGCCATGCGCATCAACGGAAGAACACACACAACCTGCAGCTAAACCTACTGCAAATAAAGAAGCTAAGATTTTCTTATTCATAAGAACCTCCATAATCAATAACTTTTTCAATAAACTTGTTATTATTATACAGCGTTACAAATATTTCGTATATACCAATACCCCTATCAGCAAGTTATTATGCGTATTTAGTATATTAACTCATTTTTATACCCAATAATCATAAATGATAAAATTATCACCTATTTTCATGAATATATGACTTGTAAGAATATGTTAGATAAATACTTATAGATTAGATAAAAAAGGCGCTCCTTAAGGAGCGCCATTATATCCGCATGAGATACTATTTTTTATTCTTCGCTGCTTTCGCACGTGCGTTACGATCAAGAATTGTTTTACGCATACGAATGCTTTCAGGTGTTACTTCAACAAGTTCATCATCGTTGATCCACTCAAGAGCTTGTTCCAAAGAGAAGATACGAGGTGGAGTCAAGCGTACCGCTTCATCAGAGGAACTGGAACGCATGTTGGTAACATGTTTTTTCTTACATGGGTTAACATCCATATCAAGTTCACGTGTATTTTCACCGATAACTTGGCCTGCATACACGTCTTGGTTAGGGCCAACGAACAATGTACCACGATCTTGAACGGAGTTCAAACCATATGGAGTAGTTTCGCCATTTTCGAATGCTACCAAAGCACCACGTGTACGGGAAGGAATTTCACCTTTATATGGTGCATAGCCATGAAATACATGGTTCATGATACCATTACCTTTTGTAGCTGTTAAGAATTGTGCACGGAAACCGATCAGGCCACGAGCCGGAACTACGAATTCCATGCGAAGATAACCGGCCAATTCAACCATGTTAGTCAACTCAGCTTTACGTTGACCAAGATTTTCCATTACAGTCCCCATAAACTCCTGAGGTACATCGATGGTCAACGCTTCGAGCGGTTCACACAATTGATCGTTAATAGTTCTGAAAATTACACGAGGTTTTCCCACTTGTAATTCATAGCCTTCACGACGCATAGTTTCAATCAATACAGCCAAATGCAATTCGCCACGGCCGGATACTTTGAACGCATCTGCAGAATCAGTTTCTTCCACTTTCATGGATACGTTAGTTTCTACTTCGCGGAACAAACGATCACGCAAGTGACGGGATGTAACAAATTCACCTTCGCGGCCTGCGAATGGAGAGTTATTTACGGAGAACACCATGGACAATGTTGGTTCGTCGATGGAAATGGATGGCAATGCTTCAGGATTTTCAGCATCCGCTACCGTTTCGCCGATATTAATATCGTCGATACCGGCAAAGGCGATGATATCACCCATTTCAGCTTCATCAGTTTCAACGCGATTCAAACCATTGTATGTATATACGCGACCGATTTTCGCTTTACGAGTACTTTCACCGTTCATGATGGCAACCTGTTGGTTAGTTTTCATTTTACCTCGTACAATACGACCTACGGCGATTTTACCGATGAAGTTATCGTAATCAAGTGTAGTTACCATGAATTGAAGAGGGCCTTCCATATCACCTTGTGGTGCCGGAATCTCATCAATCAATGTTTTGAACAACGGTTCCATGTTTACAGCTTCATCATCCCAGTTGGTTTTGGACACACCGGACCGAGCAGATGCGTAAACCACAGGGAAGTCGAGTTGATCATCATCAGCTTCAAGTTCCATGAACAATTCAAGGACTTCATCCTCAACCTCTTTAACACGTTGGTCAGGACGGTCGATTTTATTGATAACTACGATTGGTTTCAATTTTTGCTCTAATGCTTTACGCAAAACGTATTTAGTTTGAGGCATTGGACCTTCGTAAGCATCTACGAGAAGCAATACGCCATCAACCATGTTAAGTACGCGTTCCACTTCGCCGCCGAAATCAGCATGGCCTGGAGTATCAACGATGTTGATTTTGATGCCATCATGCATAACAGCAGTGTTTTTAGACAAAATAGTAATACCGCGTTCACGTTCCAAGTCGTTGGAGTCCATTACGCGTTCTGCTACCTTTTCATTCTCACGGAACACATGGCTTTGTTTTAATAATGCGTCCACCAAAGTAGTTTTACCATGGTCAACGTGGGCGATAATCGCTACATTACGAAGATTTTCGCGAATCATAAGATCCTCCCTTTAATTCTTTCAGTATATTCTATATCACATAGCCTCTGTGAAAGTAGCTATGTAGGTATATTTTCCAAAAATGGCAACAGTTAATTATAACGCAGTCTATAGAAAAAAGTCAAAATAGTACACCTATTCTAATCATGGCAATTTCAACATTCGATTATACTTTTGACTCATCTTAGGACAAAAACCTATTTACGCGCTATCGCCCGCTTAGCAGATTTACGCAACAACGGAATTTGTTTATCTGTTAAATGGAAACAGAATTTAGGAATCAGCTTTTTTATAATCTCCACATCAGAGGCTTTCAAAATATATTCTGGCTGTAGCAACGGCTCTAATTCATCAAGTCCGGGATAATCCAGCCCTATGCTCCAGTCATGGTCTGCATTAAAAGGGCATGCATCCTGGCAGTTATCACAACCTAATATCCACGCCTCCAGCATATCGTCTGTGACACCATCCGGTAACTTACCATCACCGAATGTATTAATAAAAGATACACATGTTAACGGATTCATAGTAAACGGTGCAGATAAGGATTTTGTCCTACACCCTTGCTGACATAAATTACAAGAATCCGGACATGGTGGTATCTCTAACTGTTGAATATACTCACAGGATTCATCAATTAAATAGCCTACCAGTTCATAGCTAGAACCTTTAGGTCCATAAAAAAAATTATTTTTTCGATAAATGCCTAAACCAGCTGCTACCGAAGCGGGCCGCAAAGGAATAATTCCGGCAGGTTTCGCCGTTTCACCGCCAATATATCGTATTCCATTTTCACCAAGCCAGACTTCAAAAGATTGCCGTCGTTTAAACTCATCACTGTGAGGAATATTTAACAAAGATAACAACAACCCTTTTGCATATCGGTTTCGAAGAGATACAGGAAACTTATAATCACCAAAATATTCAGTACAAACCACTATGGATTGTGCCCAAGGATACTTTTCTTTTAATGCTAAAAAATCTTTACTATGCGCATATACCTCTTTACTTTCAGGTACATCTTCTAAACGCTTTATCAACCGTTCTTTATAAAAATCAAGTGCATCAAGAGGCACTATACCACAACTGTCATACCCACACGCTAGCGCTTTATCATAAATCTCCTGGGCCAACAAAGTATTCATATCATCGCCTCCAAAATATGAACTAACTATAAACCTATCATACTCTTTTAAAAACTATAAAAAAAGATTTCTTATGAATCCGTCATCCTTAAAAGAGTAACATTACATAAGAAATCTTATATTAGTATTTAATTTGTATTAATCTTCACCAATCATGCGTACTTCTGGTTCGAGATGTACACCATGTTGATCATACACACGACGTTGTACCTCACTAATCAGGTCAAGTACATCCTTCGCACTTGCACTACCTGTATTGATTACGAAGCCAGCATGCTTATGAGATACTTGCGCATCGCCTACAGACAAACCTTTTAGGCCTGTTTGTTCAATCAATGTACCTGCAAAGTACCCTGGTGGGCGCTTAAAGGTTGAACCTGCACTGGCATATTCCAAAGGTTGCTTGGATTCACGTTTTTCTGTTAACTCATCCATACGTGCCTTGATGGCATCCTTGTCACCTGGTTTGAGTGTCATAATGACTTCCCCAATAACTTCATGATTATCGTGGAATACACTATGACGATAAGCAAAGTCCAAGTGAGATGCATCATATTCTTTGATATTACCTTGGAAATCTACGGCTCTCACTGCAGTAACTACGTGGCTCATTTCACCGTCATAAGCACCTGCATTCATAAATACGGCACCACCAAGTGTGCCTGGAATACCAATGGCAAATTCAAGTCCAGATAAACTATTCTCCCAAGCAAATTCAGAAGCATCTTTTAACATATACCCAGAACCAATGCACAATGTGTTTTCATTACAGTCCATGATTTGAGTCATATGTCGAACTGATACAACAGCACCACGAATTCCTCCGTCTTTCACCAAAATATTAGAGCCACAACCAATAATAGTTACAGGCACATCTAATTCGTGAATGGTACGAAGCGTAAAACTAAGTTCTGCCATCGTAGTAGGTTCAATAAATAAGTCTGCAGGTCCTCCAATTTTGAATGTCGTATGATGACAAAGGAGCTCCTGCTCGCGTACACGTGTACTTGGTAATTTTTCTAATAAAGCTGTTTGTAATACCTTAATGTTGTAGTTGTTGTTCGCCATGATCTAACACTTTCATCCCCTCAGTGATTGGTTCGCTAATGATTTTGTAAATATCATTAGAAATCTGGCTCCAACGCATTTGCGCTTGCAAATAAGCAGTCGCTGCAGCATTTTCTTGAATTTGAGGCATCAATTCCTCTTGTTTCTTCTGCAACTCATCTGCTTCTGGAGCACCGGACAACTTAGCATATTCCCACTGCATTTGTTGTGCCATAAATGTGCGAACCAACCCCGTTGCTACTGCATCTGCTTTCACTGCTTCCTGAGCAGCCATTAACTCTTTGTACTCTTCGGATTCACGCATTGCGTGAGCTAAATCATGAGCTTTATCGTAGTTCATAATATCCTCCTCCAAACAACACCGTTAAAATCGCTACCGGTCATATAGATTTGGTAGGTCTCCTAACACATACGTATAATATATTCCTCAATTGTAAAAGTCTATTTATTTTGATTGAATCCAATTGCCTTCAGCCTTAAGGTCTGGATAATCAAGTTGACGCATACCTTCATAAGCTATGATTGCCACCGCATTAGATAGGTTCAGAGAGCGTGCTTCATCTACCATGGGTATACGAATGCATGTATCCTCTTTACCATCTAATAAACTTTCAGGCAATCCTCTTGTTTCAGGGCCAAAAACGAGCATATCACCAATTTCATATTTCACCTCGGAATGAGTATGCTTTGCTTTGGTAGTGGCATAGAAATATCTACGATTAGGATATTTCTCATATAATTCTTGAATATTTTCATGTACCTGTACATCTACCAAGTGCCAGTAATCAAGGCCAGCACGTTTTACATGCTTGTCATCAATAGAAAAGCCAAGGGGTTTGATCAGATGTAAGGTCATATGATTGGCGGCGCATAAACGCGCTATATTTCCTGTATTACCTGGAATTTCAGGCTCATAAAGTACTATTTCCATTTTCAATCCCCTATTCTTTATATCTATATTATTCTACAAAGGAACGGACAAAATGTCCACTTTTCCCGCCTTCTTTTTCTACAAGATATGTAGGGCCTATAATCATCCCTTTATCAATAGCTTTACACATATCGTAGACTGTTAAAAGTCCTACTTGAACCGCTGTAAGTGCTTCCATTTCAACACCTGTCTTTCCTGTCGTTTTTACGGTAGCCCGAACCTTAACAGCACGATTATGTGTAGCATCTGTACAAGCAGGACTTTCACCATCAACAAGAGTACAATGCACCTCAACCTTAGTTAATGCCAAGGGATGACAAAGGGGAATTAGATTACTCGTCTGTTTCGCCCCCATAATAGCTGCTAATTGAGCCACACTAAGAACATCGCCTTTTTTTATTGTTCCCGCCTCGATGCGCTCATAAATGGCATCATTAATAGCAATAAAACCTTCTGCCACGGCAGTACGAGTTGTAATATCCTTATCTGATACATCTACCATCCAAGCATTTCCATCTTGATCAAAATGTGTTAAATCCATAATATATCCTTACTAATTATGTATAAATTATCACCAATAGTTTTATTTTCATTTATTATATTATACAATAGAATTAAGAATTGTATGTACAAGGAAGGAAGTGTTCCTATGAAAACAAAACTAACTTATTTTGGTCACGCTTGCTTTATGCTCACACGTGGCGATGTATCCATGATTTTCGACCCATTCTTGACCGGTAATACATGGGATATCGCTAAAAGAGAAGACATCAAATGCCAATATATCTTTGTCAGTCATGGTCATGATGATCATTATGGCGACACAGATTTTATTGCCAAAGCAAATGATGCACTCGTTATTTCTACTGCTGAGGTAGCGGGTAAAGCGGCAGCTGCCGGTTGTCGTACACACGCCATGCATTTAGGTGGCAAGTTCGACTTTGAATTCGGTTCTGTTCGAATGGTTCCTGCCTTCCACGGCTCTGGCATCCCTGGCGGTCACGCTGCAGGTTGTATCGTAGATTTCTACGGAGATATCCTATACTTCGCTGGTGATACAGCACTCTTTAGCGATATGAAATTATTAAATCGTTTTGGTGAAATTGATTACGCCCTTCTTCCTATCGGTGATAATTACACAATGGGGGTTGAAGATGCAGCTCTTGCTGCTTCTTATGTAAAAGCGCGTATTTCCATTCCAATTCACTACAAAACATGGCCCGTTATCGACCGCGAACCAGGTGTATTTACAAGTCTTGTAGAAGGTAAGTATAACCAAACAGCACTCATTATCGATCCAGGTTCTTCTATTGAGCTTAACAGCTAATACAAAATCTACAGACCTAAAAATGACGCAATCCAAAGGATTGCGTCATTTTTGTATATAGTCTTGGTTCAAGATCAAACCCATAAAAAATTGCATTCTAATAGACTAAATCTCTTGATTTGCCATAGAAAAGCCCCCACGGTTAGCCATGCGTACAAACTCATCAATATCTTGAGTTTCATCAACACCAACATAGCCGAGTTCACGAACCAGGCCGTATGGGGTATGCAAAGATAATTGAGGGTTCTCACCGGTCAACACCCACAGCACCTTATAGCCCCTTGGCGCCTCTCGAAGTCGCTCTTCCCCTTTGCCATCCGTAAAATATACAAGTAAATCTACACGGTTTTGATTAGCCAGAGAGAATACAGGGGTAAAGG
>ERZ773010.504-NODE-504-length-27194-cov-14.280703_pt1 | contig 27194 bp, 27 predicted proteins | sample MGYA00580842_ERZ773010 | MGnify/ENA primary metagenome ERZ773010 (study PRJEB29015, sample SAMEA2737982) | human oral metagenome | biome: human oral; feature: human-associated habitat; material: dental | place: China | collected 2107 ...
AATCACCACAGTAGCCGCACTCGAATTCTACAGAAACACATTCTGACTAAGCCTCTATGTATGTAGGCATTTAGATGACCGTGTGGCCCCTGCCGAAAGTTATTTACACCCCGGTATCACCAGCGTGGGACACGCAGGCACAGGTTCTTATTGCATGTTGGCGGAGGGCGCGCTATATTCACTCACATGGGATTGTCCCATGTTGGGATGTTTCCATTAGGTTTGATCTAGTAATCAATAATGGTTGACAGGAAACCCGCATCGAGGGGATCACGCATGCAGTACCAGCGTAAGTTGTCCGCGGATGTTCTTGTGGTGGGTGCTGGGCCCTCTGGGCTCTCTCTTGCTGCAGAGTTGAAGCTCCGTGGTATTTCTGTCGTGCTTGTGGACCGTGAGCGTCGTCCGACTCCAGAATCCCGGGCCTTGGGGCTGACGATCGGCGCCCTGGAGTATTTGCTCTCCCGAGGTCAGATTGGCAAGTTCGGAGAGCTTCGAGTGCGTGACCAGGTGCACTTTGCCGGATTCCCGCTTTCAACGGCGGCGATCCCAACTGATCTCTTGCCCGCTATTGAGGTTCCCCAGTTCCGGACTGAGGAGATCCTGACGGCGTGGTTGGAAGAGGTTGGCGGTTCGATTACTCGAGGTCAGGAGCTCATCGATTTCTCACAGGTCGATGACGGCGTAGTGAGTTTGCTGGCTGACGATGATGAGGCCCGGACGGAAGTGAAGTCGAAGTTCATAGTGGGGTGTGACGGTTCAAAGAGCACCGTCCGTTCGATTGCAGGTCTTGACTTCGAGATCTCGAAACCTTCCGTGCAAATGTTGCTTGGCGACTTCCTCGACAGCGACCTCTATGACAACCCGTTCGGCAAGAGGAACGAGCGCGGTATGGTCATGTCGGGGCCGATCGGTGACGGCGCAGTACGAGTCATCGTAGCGGAGTTCGGCGCTCCTCTTCTTGAACGTGGAAAGATGCTCACAGGAGAAGAGATCGCGGACGCGTACGAGCGGGTGCTTGGTGAGAGGTTCACCTGGAAGGCTCTTCACTGGGGCAGCTCCTTCACTGACGCATCGGGTCTGGCCGAGTCGCTTGTTGACCGACGCGCGATCCTCATTGGCGACGCCGCACACATTCACCTTCCTGCGGGAGGCCAGGGGATGAATGTGTCTATCCTGGATGCGGCGGCACTTGGCTGGCGGCTCGCCCAAGCCGTTCGTCATGACTCGCCGGATCTCTTAGGTACGTTCGATGAAGAGAGGTTGACTGCGGCGCGTGCACTCATCACCAACACGCAGGCGCAAGGGCAGCTCTTCTTGCGTGGCGCCGAAGCGGACTCGCTGCGAGAGGTGTTCGCGACATTGCTCGACGAGCCCCGTAGTGCCGCGAAACTTGCGCGGGCCGTAAGCAGCATCGACGTCAAGTATGTCTTCGACTACGCGGATGATGACGACGCGATTGGGTGGCGGGCGCTGTCGGGGAGTTTCCCTGAACTGACGAGAGATGAGAAAACCTCCGGTCTGCAGAGGAGTGGGGAATGGTTGTTCGTCTCTAACGATGGACCCGACCCGGAGCAGAGTGCTCTGCTGACGGGCGCTGATGTCCGTTGTTTGGAGACGAGCGCCATCCTGCTCGAGACGGGACAGGGGCAGCAGGATCACCGAGCGGTCCTGCTGCGTCCCGACGGTGTCGTCGCATGGACCGATCGCAGCAAAGCCTCGATCGATGCGGTCCTTCGTTATTGGGCCATCGGAATCGAGCAGGGCTAAGAAAGGAATTGCTCCATGTCGCTTCACACATCTCTCATCATCGCAAAACTGAACACGGATCGATTCGACGAAATCAGAAACCTGTTCACAGAGTTCGACCGATCACATATGCCAGAACGCATGGGTACCGTTCGTCGGCAACTCTTTACTTTCCACGACCTCTACTTTCACCTGCAGGACTTCGAGACCGAAGACGGCGCCGATCGCATCGAATCCGCAAAAACCGACCCGGTCTTTGTGCAGATCAGCAAGGATCTTCGCCAGTATTTTAAGCCCTATAATCCGAACTGGAAGAGCCCGAAGGACGCGATCGCGAACCGTTTCTACCACTGGGAGCGTCCTCTTGGGTGACAGGCTCGATGCGATCGTCACAGGTGTAGGCATCGTCGCGCCTGGAGGGGCTACCCGGGAGACCTTCTGGGAAAACACGCGCCAAGGTCAGTCCGCAACAAGGACTACCACGCTCTGCGATCCTTCTCCGTTCCGGTCAAAGATTGCCGGTGAGGTGGACTTCGACCCAATTGTCGGCGGGCTCTCTGTGGAAGAGGCCGAGTTTCTTGACCGTGCTGCGCAACTCCTCGTCACCGCAACCGTCGAAGCGGTTGCGGACTCAAGCGGAGCTTTAAACGATGTGCATCCTGAGCGCATCGGCGTGTACATCGGGTCAGCGGTGGGAGCAACGATGTCGATGGAGGAGATATATCGGCTCACGTCGCGAGACGGTGAAATGATTGAGGTTGACGAGATCTTGGACCGTGATCTCTATCAGTACTTCGTCCCCAGCTCGTTTGTGGCGGAGATCGCCCGTCGATTTGGAGCTCGCGGGCCGGGGGAACTGATCTCGAACGGCTGTACCTCAGGTATCGACGCGCTCGCTCAAGCGATGGAGGCGGTACGTCGAGGCGATGTCGACGTAGCAATCGCAGGAGCCACAGAAGCCCCGATCGCACCGATTACCTTTGCGTGCTTCGACTCCATCATGGCCACTTCCAATCTCAACGATACCCCTAAGTCGGCATCTCGGCCCTACGATGCTACGCGTGCAGGTTTCGTGCTGGCAGAAGGCGCTGCCGTGATGATTGTCGAAAGCCGTGAGCACGCAGAGCGCAGGAAGGCGAGTATATACGGCATGATCTCCGGCTACGGTGCCCGAGCGAATGCCTTTCACATGACGGGCCTGAAGAACGACGGTACCGAACTCGCAGAGGCTATCTCCGCCTCACTCGCCTACGCCGGCATCGAACCGAATCAGATTGACTATGTCAATGCGCATGGCTCGAGTACCACCCAGAACGACATCCACGAGACCGAGGCTATTAAGAAGGCGTTGGGGGCGCGGGCCTACGACATACCAGTCAGCTCATTGAAGTCGATGACGGGGCATTCCATGGGCTCGATCGGTGCGATCGAAGTGGCGGTGTGTCTCCTTGCTATACGGGACAGTTTCATCCCGCCGACCGCGAACCTCAATGAGATCGACCCTATTCTCGACCTCGACTACGTACCGAACGAGGGCCGTTCGGAGAAGGTCGACCGTGTGGTATCCATCGCGAGCGGATTTGGCGGATTTCAGAGTGCACTTGTGATCGAAAGGGCTGAATATGCCGAGTGAATCACGCGCTTGGATCTCCGGAGTAGGCGTGGCAAGTCCTCATGGCAGCACCGTATCGAAACTGTGGCGGAGCGCGCTGCGCGGTGACGTCACGATCAACGAGGTCAGCGCATTCGATGTGTCGTCTTACCGTGCCTCGCTTGGGGGTGAGGTGACCGACTTTTCTCTTGAGGACGTGCCAGGAATGCTCCGGCCCCGCACCGACCGCTCCACCCAGCTGGCGCTCGTCGCTGCCCAGCGTGCCCTCGAGAGCGCCGCCGATGACTATCACCAGACGGACCCGTATCGTCGTTCCATCGTGACAGCAAACTCAGCTGGCGGGTATGCGTTTGGTGAGAAAGAGCTGCGTCATCTCTACCAAAGGGGCTCTTCGTACGTGAGCACCGCCCAGTCCTATGCCTGGTTTTACGCGGTAAATACGGGGCAGCTTTCCATTCGATACGGTTTCAAGGGGAGATGCTCGACGCTCGTCGCTGATGCGGCCGGCGGACTTGATGCGATCTGGGAAGGCGCACGTCTGCTGCTTCAAGGCCAGGAGATCGTCCTCACAGGAGCTATCGAGAGTTTCTTCTCACCGTTGGCGTGGGTATCCATGGAAAGTACAGGTCGGGTGAGTGAGCGGCGCAGGCCCTCAGAGTCCTATCTTCCCTTTGATGAACGAGCAGAAGGATTTGTTCCAGCTGAAGGTGGTGCCTATCTCCTCCTGAGCCCGAACCGGCCTGATGTGACGGTCGGTAAAGCGCTTCGTATCAGCGGACACGGCAAGTCGATGATGGTTGACGAGCCGGATTCGCGTGCGCTTGTTAGAGCGATTCGACTGGCGCTTGCAAGTGCGGAGCTGAGGCCACAAGACATTGACGTCGTCTTTGCCGATGGAGCCGGGGTCAAGTCCGAAGACGATCAGGAGGCAGCAGCGATTACTGAGGTCTTTGGAGAGCGGGGCGTTCCCGTAACTGTGCCGAAAACTGGCTTCGGTCGCGCGGGCTCGGGGGCGGGTGCTCTCGATTCCGTACTCGCGGCGCTCACATTGCGATCCAAGACGATCCCTCCGACGCCCGGGGTCTCCATCAAGAACGGAACAGGACTCGATCTCGTTACGGCTCGCCGGAAGCTACCATCCGCTCGCCACGCGCTTGTTCTCGCGCGCGGAGTACCGGTCTTCAACTCCGCGCTGGTCATCAGCGCGGCATAGCCTGACAAAACTCACTATAAACAGAGAGAAGCAAGCAATGAGTGCAAACATTGATATCAAAGACGTCTGGACCGCGCTAGTCGAAGGCTCGGGTACAGATGACGCGGACGCCCTCCTCGCTGCCCTCGAGACAAGGTCTTTCGACGAACTTGGGTACGACTCGCTGGCCGTTCTCGAGACGGGTCTGCGTCTGCGTCGCGACAGTGGTGCGGATGTACCCGACACGCAGATCGCCAACGTCCAGACGGCCCACGAGCTGATCAACCTGATCAACTCTCACCTCCCGGAGAAGGCCGCCGAAGGAGCACAGCAGCAATGAGCGTTCCCGACACGAGAGCGAAGGAAGAGCTCGTACAAAGTGCTATCGTCACCGGTGGGACGAGCGGGATCGGACTGGCCATCGTCGAGCGACTGGCCACCTTGGGATACCGAATCTATTTCTGCGCACGATCGGCAGATGCCACTCGTGACGTCGAGGAACGATTCCGAAAGGAAGGCGTCTCCATCGAAGGAACCTCCGTCGACGTGTCTAGCTCTTCAGAAGTGAACTCCTGGGTCACGTCGATCTCTAAACAGGAAACCATCATCAACGCCGTCATCAACAACGCCGGAACTAACGGTGGCGGTGAGCTGGGTAACATTAGTGATCAAGACTGGGACCGTATCCTGTCGACAAACCTCAACTCTGTCTTTTTTGTTACACGGGCACTCTCCCGCGCGGATCTCATTCCGGACTTCGGACGCATCGTCAACATCGCTTCCACGGCCGGCAAACAGGGGATCGCATATGCGACGCCATACTCGGCATCAAAGCACGCAGTGATCGGTTTCACCAAGTCACTCGCCAAAGAACTCGCTCCGCGTGGCGTCACCGTCAATGCGGTATGCCCCGGATATGTGGAAACCCCCATGGCTCAACGCGTTCGAGAGGGGTATGCCAAGCACTACAAGAAGACCGAGGCGGAAATCCTCGACGCGTTCTCAGCCAAGATCCCGCTGGGACGTTACAGCACGCCCGAAGAGGTCGCTGGTTTAGTCGCCTACCTACTGACCCAAGATGCGGCGTCGATCACTGGCCAGGCTCTGAACGTCTGCGGCGGCCTGGGCAACTACTGAACGGACATTCTCGAATGATCGAACGAGAAATCACCCATGAGATTCGTGTCGAGGCTCGTGCTGAGCGTGTCTACGACTTCCTCTCAGACGTAACGCGTTGGGCTGACATCTTCCCGCCCACCATATACGCCAAGCAGGTGGAATCGTCCGAGCGCCAGGAACTCATTCAGATCTGGGCAACGGCAAACGACGCTGTACGCACCTGGCGATCCCGCCGCACCTTCGAACCGGAGAAATTGCAAATCACGTTTACTCAAACGCAACCCGCTGCACCGGTGATCGAGATGTCGGGGACTTGGGAAGTCCTCGCTGAAGGAGAAAACGCCTCGGTGGTGAAACTCGGACATGCCTTTACTGCGCATACAGAGAACGACGCCAATTTCATCGATGCAGCCGTAGATACGAACAGTCAAAAAGAGTTGGAGGCTCTCCGCAAGTTCTTCGCGGTTCCAGAGACTGAGTATTTACATGGACGTGTCGAGGAAGCGTTGCCAGTGTCAGCGTCGGCAGATGACGCGTTCGAGTTCCTTCTTCAAGCCGATCGATGGGCTGAGCGGATTCCGCATGTCGTCGATGCGACACTGACGCGGTTCGAGACCGGTGGTGAGTTGCTCCGGCTCGTCACGCAGTCGAAGGATGGATCCACACACGAGACCGCCTCATACCGTGTGGTCTTGTCTGACTCGTCGATCGTGTACAAGCAGATAGAAACCCCAGGAGCGCTAGTCAGCCATCGTGGAAAATGGCACGTTTTCGTGGAAAACGGCCAGACGTTCGTGAAGAGCGTGCATGAGTACGCGGTAACCCGGACGACTGTGACGAATGTCCTCGGCCTGGAAGCCTCACTCGCGGAGGCCATCGAAATCGCCGGCACGAACCTCATACACAACAGCACGCAGACGATCAAACTGATCGGCTCCACCAACCGCGAAGGTCGCTGAGTGACACAGCCCCACGAGCATGTAGACACGGAGGTGAGCGTGATCGGAGCGGGACCGGTCGGTTCTTTGCTTGCTGGGATGCTCGCCCTCAACGGCATTGACGTGTGCATCTTCGACGCGAGTGCCGACGTCCTTGAAGGTCCGCGTGCCATGGCCGTGAATGCCCGCACGGCGCAGATCCTTGATGTTCTCGATCTCAAGGATGGTCTCCTTACGGCTGCGCCATCCGCCTTCAGCCATTACGGGCGTCAGAAGGTGGACCTCGGTCGCGTTGACACTCCCTGGCCTGGAATGTGGCCGATCCTTCAACAGACCCTCAATCGAGCGCTGATCGAATGGGCCCTCGACGCAGGTGCACGCCTCGTGCGTGGCGCACGCTACCTGTCGTCGCGCGTGCGCCCTGATGGCATGATCGATGCTGCCCTCAGCAGCAGCCTCATCAAGTCAAGCAGCTCCTACATCCTGGTTGGGTGCGATGGTGAAGACAGCACGGTGCGCTTGTCAACGGGAATGGGCCAGATAGCGGTCGCCGGTAAGCGACGATTCGTCACCGCGAATGCGCGTGCTGCAGACATACCAAGCTACAGGCTCAAGACCTTCGCCGACGGGACAGTGGTCAGTTCAGGGCAGATCGAAGATCGGCTGTACCGGATCATGATGCATGTTCCCGCTGCGGTACCCGCCATAACTACTGCGCATGACGTGGAGATGGTCTGGGCCCAGACGATGGGGGCAACGATCCAAGGGAAGATCATCTCGTGGGGTTTACAAACAGACCGCAGAGTTGTGTCCGATTCGTTCCATGATGGCAAAGTGCTCCTCGCCGGCGACGCAGCTCACAGCCAGCTTCCTGTGGGTGGGTGCTCTCTCAACTACGGGATAGAAGACGCCTTCAGCCTCGCCTGGAGGATCAAACACACCCTCGACACAGGCACGTCTCGACTGCTCGACGACTATGCTGCCGAACGCAAATTCGCAGCGCAGCGACTCCACGAGCTGGTCACCACACAAGTGGAGGAGCTCTACGAGACCCATCCAATCAATGGCAGCTCGGCCGACACATCGTCGACCACGAGAGTGCAAGACCCAGCAGCGTTCCTCTCAGGCACAGACATCGACTATTCGTCGTGCGGGACGAGTACCGAGAAGTTGCTGTCACCGACCAGAGTCCCTTTTGCTCAGTCGCAGCTGCTCGGCCTCAAGGACGCGCACCGCTCGCTCCAATACAGCCGTATCGGCTCAACTGATGGATCTTTCCAGGCTTCTCCATCACTGCAGAAGCTACGCAACATCGAGAGGCGTCCCGAACATCGTGGTCCGACTTCGGGTCGGGATTTCCTTCTCGTGCGACCCGACGGATACGTGCTGACCAATGCCTAGACACAGTCTCAAAGAAGAGAGGTGAACATGACGATACGTATCGCCATCGCCCCAGGCCACGCATCATCGATGAATGATGTGGTCAAGCGACTTGAGCACTACCTCAGGAGCCATAATCAGCGGAAGTCCATCATGGCTCTCGCATATGATGCCGGTTTTGACCTAGAACATGCTCTTGCCGAATGCGGAAAGACAGAACCTCTGGCGAATCGCTTCGCGCAGCCTCTCCAATTCCTTCTCGGCTATGCCGCTTGGACGTCGTCCCGCGATGACGAGAGCATCGTCGACGGCGTCGCTGGCCATAGCCTCGGCGAGTTCCTGGCAGTGGCGATCGTCAAATCGGTGAGTTGGCCTGACAGCCTCCGATTGGTTTTGCGCTGCGGTGCGGCCATGGACGCGGTGCACCGGATCAGGCCGGGGGCTATGAGCGCCCTACTCGGATTCAACATGGCAGAGACATCAAAGTTGTGCACAGATACCCTGGATACCGTCCCAGGTGCACTGGAGATCGCTAATGTTAACCTGATCGATCAGATTGTCGTCAGTGGCGATCTCCATTGCGTGGAAGAACTGGAACGACGCGCTCAGACCCGGGAGGGGAAGCGGATCGTTCGTCTCAGCATCGCCGGGGCAGCACACTCTTCAATCTACGCCGATCGTGACCCGATGCGTGCCGTCCTCAAGAACGTATCGATCGTATCCCCACAGATTCCACTTTACCTGTCGACCAAATCGCAGCGGATCTCAAATGCCAAAGATGTCAGCTCAGCACTCGCTGAAGTTCTCGCCAATCGTGTGGACTGGGTTCGGACTCTGGAGCTCCTTGATGCGGAACAGCCTGGTTTTTCACCAGAACTCATCTTCCCGGATCGAAGTATGGCAAGCATTCTCAAACGCGCTGGCTACTGGAGTCGAATGAATTAAGGGAGTATAATCAATCCGGTAGTGACTAGAAAGAGAAGGGCGGAGCAGCATGATCAGACGTCCCGTGGCATTCCTGGCCAGCGGTCAGGGTTCGCAGTTTGCGGGTATGGGTGTTCCACAATTCGAGAATGACATCGTATTTCATAATACCATGAAAGCTCTGCTTACCGGACCTCGTCTGTCCCGAATCCTTAATGCCTGGTTGAAGGGCTCACAGGAAGTATTAGCTAGATCCGCCTATACACAGCCATTGCTCGTGGCTCTCGGCATCGCTTCCGCTCGAACGCTCTCATCCCATGGGATCCATCCAAGTGCTCTACTTGGACACAGCGCAGGAGAGTTTGCCCTTGCGGTCTTTGCAGGCTTGATCGATGATGAGGCCACGCGGGTTGCACTTGAACGTCGATCCGAGATCCTGAAAGATGGTCCGAGTGGGTCAATGCAGGCCGTTCGGAGCGATTTCGAGACAATTACATCGATAATTCAAAACCACGATTTGCAGGCATGGATAGCTGCAGAGAACTCTCCAAAGCAGTGTTTGGTATCCGCTGAGGTCGATGTGCTGAGGGAGTTCGCAGATGCTGCAGAGTTGCGATCGATTCTGAGCATTCCGGCTTTTTCTGACATGCCATTTCACTCGCCTTTAATGGAGAAAAAGTCATTACAGATCGAAGAGTCGTTACGTGGGCTCCATTTATCTAGTTTGCGAGTCCCGATGATTTCGGCTTTTACGGGACAATGGCTCTCAAAAATTCAAAGTAAACAGCCCAGTTTTTGGGGTGAACAGCTATGGCATCCAGTGAAGTTTTGGTCAGCTCTGGAGACCCTGCTTGAAGACGACTGGGTCCTTGTTGATCTTGGTCCCGGTGCTGGTCTGTCAGCTATCGCGTCTAGCCACTCAAGGGTCAAATCAGGGCGATCCGAAGTGATCTCTCTGATGCCCAATAAGAGAGACAACTCTTTCTCTAGTTGGGTAAAGAAAATCCAGTATATTCGGAAAATCAGTATTTGAAAGGTGGTGTGAATTAAATTTATTTTCAAAATGACTCCATTGGAAATTGCAGTGCGAGGTGCGGTAGATGCCGTAGAAGATTTTGTTTGGCCGTGTTGCCAGAAGCTAGCAAAAGCCAGCTAGGTTGCAGACAAAGTTGGTGTGGTGACAGTTGTCTTCAGGTTTTGCTCCTCGCTTCTCTTCGGAGACGTTTCTTGCGGCTCGGTACCCTTCGTGTGTCTAGTGGCTTGACAAAGCTTTTGATCGGATCGTATGTATGATTTTGTATATAGAAGTCGTTAATTCGATATCCTATCTTTCTGATTACGAACACCATTTTTAACAAGAGGTAATATCATGAATACAAGCGAAGTCGTGATTGTCGGTGCTGGCCCTAGTGGACTTATGGTCGGTCTGGACCTAATGATGCAAGGCATCAGCTGTACGATTTTGGAGAGACGCGGCTCAATTGCTTCGAATCTGACACGTGCATTCTCTGTACATGCTCGCACGCTCGATGTGCTGCACGCGCGTGGACTCGCAGATCCGATATGCTCCCGAGGAGTGACGGTAAAATCAATTCCTCTTCTATGGGGGATGGATGTTCGATTCGATCAAGTGAAATCTATATTTCCTGAGATGCTTGTTATCCCTCAGTTTGAGATCGAGGATGTCTTGCATCAGCGATACAGGGCTCTCGGCGGTAAGATCGAATACGACGCCGAAGTACTGGGGCTCCAGCAGGCGGAAAATTGCGTTTCAGTATGCATACGGCAGCAGGGTCAAGAGCGATGGATAAAGGTAGCATATCTGGTGGGAGCCGATGGCCATCGTAGTGTGGTACGTAATGCTCTTAATGTCGAATTTACTGGTTCCTGCGTGTTACCTTCAGTGATTATTGGTGACACCAGAATTAAAAACCCATCTATTGAACCTCTGACTCTGATAGCAAATGCGCAGGGCTTCGTCTTTATTGCGCCTTTTGGGGATGGATATTACCGTGTTCTCGGGTGGGATCCTGACTTAACTCCATACGACGATGAGACTGACGACTTCGTACGACTTCACAGAATCATTAATAAAGTACTCGGAAAAAATATTGGCCTCCATGATCCTAGGTGGTTGTCGCGTTTTAGTAGCCATGAGCGCATCGCCGCGCAGTATAGACAAGGCCGGGTCTTTCTTGTTGGTGATGCTGCTCATGTTCATTCTCCGGCAGGGGGGCTGGGGATGAACCTGGGTATCCAGGACGCAATTAATCTTGGTTGGAAACTAGGTGCTGTTCTCCATCAAAAATCTTCGGAGCGCCTTCTTGAATCTTACGAGCGAGAGATGCGGCCGCTTGGACTCAAAGCATTAAAAGAGTCAGGGCGACTTATTCGAGAAGCCACAGGGCGTCGTGGTATTGTGGCGGCTATAAAGGATGCCATATTTACTGGGGCATCGAAATTCTCACCGATCAGAGAAATGATTGAATATGGTTTAGGCAGTTCGATCTCGGGGTCAAATTCAATAATGCGCGTTGAGGAATGTGTGCCGATTCACTCTGACCGCCATATTGGGACATTCGCGTTTGAACTGATGCGAAATGATAGTGTTCTTAATGCTCTGCGTCAACACAAGTATGTCGCGGTATTCCCGAAGGATTGCTCTTATAGAGCTTGCCCTGACGTCAAAAATCTAGACCATGTCTGCATCGAACTCGATTACGAGTTTCGTGGAAGCAAACCCCGTCTCATCCGTCCTGATGGATATATCGGTGGCTGGAAACAATAAAGCAGAGCGTCCATGCTGTCTATGGGTAGTTAAGGGGTTATTCACAAGCGCCTTGAGAGAATACGAAACCCCTTGTCAGAGCCCACTAACCCAAGGTCGTGAATAACGCCCTTATAGAGAGCCCTCTTCCTCGCACTGTTCTGGATGGAGGGCGCGACTTGGCGGATTCACGAACCTTACAGCGGCTAAACTCCGCTTCGCCTTCGACGTGATCCACCAGCGCCAGATGGAGTACCTCATGGCATCGGACCCCGTCAGTTTAAACATCTCAGGCCTGACCTGCACAGGCGGTGATGTTTGTGTTGCTCAACATTGTTACGGCTTGTCAGAGTAATTTGATGCCTGATGTGGGGGCAGTAAAAAGCCTCTGTAGGTTCGGGGTTATGGCCCCGTCACTGCGGAAAGTGCCCACGGCTTCTGGTGCGACTGTGGTGCAGATCGTGGAGAAAAAGCATGGCAGGCACACGGTTGTGGAGCATTTGGGCTCCGCACATACCGATACCGAGTTGGCCGTCGTGATGCAGATCGAGCAGGAGAAACTGTATGTTAATCAGCCTATACTCGACCTCGATGAGTCTGCTTCCGGGGGCCGTCTGGCCAGGGATAGGGCGCGGGTGGAGCATCAAGCCTCCCTGCTGTTGGTGGAGGTGATCCGGGCCGCTGGCGACGGCTGGGTTTCGACCGCGTCCAGGACGAGACGTTCTTTCAACTCGTGTTGACTGGCCTGGTGGAGCTGACTTCGAAACTCAATAGCGTCCGGGTGATCAACAAACTCGGTATCCAAGCCGCTCATCGCAACACGTTCACCCATGCGGTGCGACGCTGTGCATGATTATCGTGACCAGGCCGCTGAGGCATGTTTCCAACATGCGTGGAACACGCGGTCAGGCGATATTTCCCTGCTGTTACACGACATGACCACGCTGTATTTCGAAGTGGAAAAGGAAGACACGCATGCTGGGCCGTATCGGGACTCCGGCGGGTGGGGTACTCGGAAGAACGATGTGTCGGTCCCCAAATCATAGTTGGTCTCCTCACCGACCAGGCTGGGTTTCCGTTGGAGATCGCCTACATCGAAGGCAACAAAGCCGAAACCGCCACCATCGTCCCCCTCATCCAAGCCTTCCGGACCCGTCACCACATCACCAACATGGTGGTGGTGCTGATGCCGGCATGCTCCCCGCCGCGAATCTGGAAGCGATCCACGAGACCGAGTTACGGTTCATGGTCGGCTTCAGGATCACCAAAGCACCCCACAATCTTGGCAAACACTTCCACTGGAGCGGCAACGACTTCGATGATGGGCAGAGCGTGGACACCATTGGCAACCGTGGGAAACCCGATCCAGATAGGTTGAAAACCCGCCCAGAGTCGGTATGGAATCCCGACCAGCACAGCGAGGCGGGCACTCCAAGGCGCCAATCCCGCGCTCAACGAAACCACCTTGCCCAGAAGCTTCGAGCGAACCACCCACTAATAAAAACCACTAGAGTCCATACGCCATTTATCAAATAGCCCAGAGTCGCAGTCCTGCCCAGCGCAGTAGGTAGAGGGGTCCTGCTCCTTAGTGCTTACTGGGGTTCGGCCCGAGGAGATCCGGCGCTATCTGAGCTGGTTTCGGTAAGAATATGAGGGTTATTCACGATGGGCTTTCAGTTCGGTAAATACCCTTGTAGGCCTGGGTTCGCTTGTGGCTGTGAATAACCTTCATATTCGTTATGACGTAGCAAGGCTAACGACGAGCTTGCCGCGGACGTGCCCTTTAGCTAGTTCAACGAAGGCGCCACGTACGGCTTCGATTTCGAAGGGATACGTGTGAGCGATAGGTAACCTAACAGCGCCGGTTGCCACCAAGTCGGCGACCGTCGCTAGGTCCTCAGGGTGCGCATGCCGTGAACCCGTGAACCGTGCTCCACCGAAAATAGCCTTTGGCGAGGGTACAAGGGTTCCGATGGCGGAGCCGTGCAGACCAAGAGAGTGCCCAAGTTGGACATAACCGCCCCCATAACAGTCCAACAGCTTTGTGATAGGGCCTGGCGCTGCAGCGAGGATTTGGTCCTTAACTCCTGCATCGTGCGTGACGGGAATGACTCCGAGTGAGCGCAAGAAATCGACATTATTCGCTCCGACAATACCGATTACCGTTGCGCCGCGTTGCATCGCGAGCTGCACTGCCAGCGAACCGACACCACCGGCGGCGGCGCTGATAACAATGATGTCAGTATGCTGTACATCTATTTCGCGCAGAGCACCGCAAGCAGTCTGAGCGACGACGCCGAGCGCTGCGGCGCTCTCGAAACTAAGCGCCTTTGGTTTGTGGATGACGTCTTCGACGGGCGCCACCACATGCTCGGCCAGTGAGCCACTTTTCGTTTTCGTTCCAGGCGCTCCCCTCAAGGTTCCAAGAACGGTGTCGCCGACGGCGAGACCGCTCGTGCCACCACCTACCGCATCAACAATTCCCGCGAAGTCGCGTCCTACACGTTTTGGAAAGCTGGGCATGAACCACTGCGCTGGCTTAGGTATGGCGTTAGCGAAGCCAACGAGTCGAAGACGTGGATCACCACTGAAAACCTTCTCGTCCATTGGGTTGAGTGCGGCTGCTTTGACGGCGATCCGGGTCTCACCGTCACGGGGCTCGGGCGCAGGTACATCGACCATCTCCAACACCTCTGGTCCGCCAAACCTTCTGTACTCGATAGCTCTGCTCATCACGTCCTCCTCGTTGTCGTTTGTGCGTCAAGTCTTGCCGGCCGCTTGCATGTGGCATGCGGCAAGTTATTATTGTAACCATATAATATGAGTAGCGTACTAGATAGGGTGGGTATGGACAAGAAAATCTCAACTGTGCTTCCAGTGGTAGAGCAGGCCGTGTTGGCCTTGCGGCGGTTGAGCAGTGCACTGGCGGTGAGCAATCGTGTGGTCGGTGCTCGGCTCCACATCAGAAGCTCTGATCTCGTAGTACTTGACACGCTGCATCAAGACGGCCCACAGACACCGACTGAACTGGCTTACCGCACGCGGACCCATCTTGCGACGATGACGGGGGTACTTGCCCGGTTGGAACGTGACGGGTGGGTTGAGCGGCGTCGTAATGAAGCTGATCGCCGCTCCGCCAGCATCCATGCGACTGGTGTCCATCGTCTAACAGATGCCTATGCGCAGGCCAATGAACGTCTTGCTGGTCTACTAGTTTCGTGGACGCTAGATGAGGTGGTCATGCTGACGCGCTTCCTCTTGGAAGCGAGTGAGATCGTTATGGCATTCGTCGAAGATGCCGATGAAGAAGTAGGCTACGTATGTTCATGTCTGCGTTCTGGCTCGGAGACGAGCAAATGAACGATTGTAAACGCGTAGTTGCCGTATTCGGAGCGAACGGACTCACTGGACGCCTTCTCATCGAACAGCTACTCGACCGAGGTTGGTGTGTCAGGGCTATCACTCGTCACCCCGATGCGATCCAAGTAAGCACACCCCGTCTGGAAGTTGCGCGAGCGGACGCTACTAACCCTGCTCACGTCGCTGAAGTAGTGCAGGGATGCTATGCTATTACTTCTGTACTTGGGGTGAGATACAGCAAGCATCCGATCAACTCCTATTCTGCTTCCGCACATGCCATCGTGGGGGCCATGCAAGCCCAGGCCATCCGCCGACTGATCGTGACTAGCTCAATGGTCGTCACTGGCTGGCGCGATCCAGAGATGAACTGGTTCGCGCGGACGCTTATCACCCAGTTCCTTGAACGCATTGGGAGCACGCTTTACGACGACATGCGCCGCATGGAGCATATCGTGAGTCAAAGTGACCTTGACTGGACCATTATGCGGCCATTGGGCCTCGCGTCTATGGATGCACCCACGAAATATGCTGTAGCTCGTGACCACATTGCTGGCAGGCAGACAGCTCGCCGTGATCTTGCTGCCGCTATCGCAGACCAGCTCGATCTTACGACTGACTTACGGGCGGCAGTCGCTATCGCTACGACGAACAAGACTCAGAACCTCCCGTTAACTATCTGGCGCGAAGGTATTAAACCAAATCTATTCGGACGGAGCCAATGAAGCTTATTCACCAGGTTGGAACTGTCAGAGGAGCGGTGTGGGGGCCGGCCTGATCGGTTACGACTGGCATGTTGGAAGACGAGGTGATCAATCTCGTGGTCGGGGAGATCATCGATCAGAAGGAACTCGTAGAACGCTTGCTTGTGCAGGCGAGAGAACAGGGTGTGAGTCTGACCGGCCTGGGTGGTCTGCTCAGCCAGCTCACCAAGGAACGTCCTTGAGATGGCGTTGAACGCGGAGCTGATCGAGTATCTCGGTGATGAGTATGGTGAGACCCCGGATCGGTGAGAACATGCGCGATGGTACTAGGACGGAGACGATGTTGACGCAGATCGGTCCGGTCGCAACCGGTGGTTCCCCAGGATCGTGACGGATCATTCGAGCCTGTTATCGTGCCAAGCGCCGTGAGGAACGGTGGCGTCGAGAACCATCCTGATAGCTGTCTGCGATGGCCTGAAAGGGATCCCAGGGGCGTTCAACACCGCCTGGGAGCAGGCGGTCGTGCAATGTAGTGCATCGATCTACCTGGTTCCGCAATAGATTCTGTTGCACCGGTCGGCAGCACCGTGACGTGATTGTGGAGTCTCTCAAGCCGGTCTATACAGCCTCGTCCGAGTAGGCAGCGAAGGACAGGTTCGAGGAGATTACGGCCGAATGAGGCGAGTGTTATCCGGCGCTTGTCCAGCTCTGGCGCACCTCTTGGGCGCAGTATCGTGCCGTTCCTCGAATACGACGCCTGTGATTCGGCGGGTGATCTACACGACGAACACGCCCCGTGTCGATCAATACCCGTTACTGCAGAGCGGCCAGAGCGCAAGGCCATTGCCCCGGAACGAGACCGCCGCGATCAAGTGCTTGTACTTAGAAGGTGCGCTCGCCTGACCCCACACACCGTATTTCGGACAGACCCGCGGAGACCCCACCCAGGTACTGTCTGGCCGGGTAGCGTGGGGGTATGCGTGAGGGGTGTTCGGGTGGTGAGGCCGAGGTGGTGGCGCGTGCTACGGCGTGGTTTGCCGACGCGGCCCGGGTGTTGCCTTGGCGTTCGTCCGACGTCACTCCCTGGGGTGTGCTGGTCAGTGAGGTGATGCTTCAGCAGACCCCGACGGCCCGGGTGGTGCCGGTGTGGGAGGCGTGGATGGTGCGCTGGCCCACGCCGTCGGCGCTCGCGGCTGCGTCGCCGGACGAGGTGCTGCGGGCCTGGGGACGGCTGGGCTACCCGCGGCGCGTACTGCGGCTGCGGGCAGCCGCCGAGGCGGTCGAGGAGCGTCACGGCGGCGAGCTGCCGGAGGCGGAGTCCGACCTGCTGGCGCTACCCAGCGTCGGCTTCTACACGGCGGCGGCGGTCCTGGCCTTCGCCTATCGCCGGCGGTCCCTGGTGCTCGACGTCAACGTGCGGCGGGTCCTGGCCCGCATCGACCAGGGCGTGGAGCATCCCGCCCGCTCGGAGACGGCCGGGGAGCGGGAACGCGGCTGGCGTTTCGTCCCGGACGATGACGAACAGGCGGCGCTGTGGGCTGCCGCGTCGATGGAGCTGGGCGCGACGGTGTGCACCGCGCGATCGCCGAAATGCGACCCATGCCCCGTGGCGGCTCATTGCTCTTGGCGGGCGAGGGGCTATCCGGCCTGGGACGGGCCGCCGCGGGTGGCGCAGTCCTGGGAGGGAACCGACCGGCAGTGCCGGGGCCGGATCATGGCGGCGCTGCGCGGGTCGCCGTCGCCGGTGCCACTTGGTGACCTGGCCTGGCCGGACGACGTCCAGCTGGCTCGCTGCGCTGACTCCCTGGTGGCCGACGGACTCGCCGTCCGCCACGGACCACACCTGTCCCTCCCAGGCTTTGAGCCCGCCCCGGCAGACAGCGACGACGAACCGGCCGTGGCATGAGGCTGTCATGATTCCCCTGACGACCGCCCGGCTGAGCCTGCGCCCGTTCGCGGACACGGACCTCGAATTCGTCAGAGAGGTTCATACCAGTCCCGCGCTGATGCGTTTCATCCCCGCCGCCTACACGCCAGACGATAACGCCGCCCGCCGCATTCTGCAGCGGTTCATGACCCTTCGCGATCATCCGCAGCAGGGTTTCAGCCTCGTCGAGCTGCGTGGTGGTCCGGACGCCGGCACGCCCGTCGCGCTGATCCTGGTGAAGCCGATCCCTCCCTCCGGCGGCGGCGAACCCCAGGACGTGGAGATCGGCTGGCGGCAGGCCGCGGCGCATTGTGGGAATGGCTACGTCACCGAGGCTGCCCAGGCGGTGCTTGATGCGTTGCTGGATGCCGGCATGCCGAGGGTCGTCGCGGTCACCCATCCGGACAACCTCCCGTCACAGGCGGTCGCACGGCGCATAGGCATGGAGCGCGTCGGGCTGACCGACGCCTACTACGACACTGAAACCCTTCTCTTCCGGGCGGCACCGCTGACCCTGACCGAGGCCCAGCAAGACAGCCGAGTTTCTGCTAATTGACTGATTCAAGTCCTGCTAATTGACTGATTCAGATCCTGCTCATTGTATGATTCGAGGGTGGGGTACACGCGCAGGATCCTGGATGCAGAGCTGGACGAACTGTTCGGGGCGCTTGCCGCGCTTGCTATCGACGGTGCCAAGGGAGTCGGGAAGACCACCACCGCAGAGCAGCGAGTAGCCGATGTAGTCCGCCTGGATTCGAGGGCGAGCCGGGAGGCAATCGAGGCTGAACCTGAGCAGTTGCTGACCCATCCCCGCCCGCTTCTGCTGGACGAATGGCAGAAGGTCCCTGCCGTGTGGGATGTCGTGCGGCGCTCTGTCGACAGAGACCGGTCCGGTGGGCAGTTCCTGCTGGCTGGGAGTGCGACCCCAGTGGCTGGGGCCACTGCGCACTCAGGGGCGGGTCGGATCGGGCGTCTGCGGATGAGACCGATGACGTTGTCTGAGCGCGGCGTCGCCGAGCCCACGGTGAGTCTGCGGGAGCTGCTATCTGGAAGCAGGGGATCATTAGCAGGATCGACTAGGTTGCGGCTGAGTGACTACGTGGAGGAGATCGTTGCCTCCGGCTTTCCGGGAATGCGTGATCTGCCCGCACGTGCTCTGCGATTCCAGCTTGACTCCTACTTGCATAATGCAGTGGACCGTGATGTTCCCGACCAAGGGCTAGCGGTACGCCGGCCCGAGGCGATGCTGGCGTGGCTGCGCGCCTATGCCGCTGCCTCTGCCACGACCGCGAGCTATTCACAGATCCTGGACGCCGCCACCCCAGGGCAGAGCGATAAGCCCGCGCGTTCGACGTCCGTCGCCTACCGGGATGCGCTGGCCGGCATCTGGCTTCTTGACCCTGTTCCTGCATGGGTGCCGGTTGGCAGCGGGCTCACCCGTCTTGGTCAAACTCCGAAGCATCATCTGGCGGATCCAGCGCTGGCTGCGCGATTGCTGGATCTCGCCCCTGGCTCGCTCCTTGGCGGGGAGAATGAGTCTGGCGGGTCGCGGGCGGGCGGCATGCTCGGCCGACTGTTTGAGTCCTTGGTGACGCTTTGCGTCCGAGTCCCTGCCCAGGCTGCCGAGGCCTCTGTGAGCCACCTGCGGACCCGTAATGGAGACCACGAGATCGACCTTGTCCTCGCGCGGGGAGACGGCCGGGCTCTGGCCATTGAGGTGAAGCTGGCAAACACGGTCACCGACCGTGACGTGAGACATCTTCAGTGGTTCACACAGCGTATGGGAAACAGTCTGCTCGATGCGATCATCATCAACACTGGACCCAATGCCTACCGGAGGTCGGACGGAGTCGGAGTTGTGCCGCTTGGCCTGCTGGCCCCCTGACCAGACCGTCTGCGAGTTTCTGCTAATTGACTGATTCGCTGTTTGGGACTGTTACTTGACCCTGGGTGCCGTCGACGGTGACCGGCTGGCCGTCGGCGAGGGTGCTGGTTGCTCCGGGGATGCCCAGCACTGCGGGGATGCCGTACTCCCGGGCGACGATCGCGGCGTGCGAGAGCCGGCCGCCCGTCTCGGCGACCACCCCGGCGGCGAGCGCGAACAGCGGCGTCCAGGCGGGATCGGTGGCCCGGCACACCAGGACGTCGCCTGCTTGCAGGCGTGGGAAGTCGGCAGGGCCGGTGATGATCCGCGCAGGACCGGTGACCCGTCCGGGGCTCGCTGCCACTCCCGACGCCATGTCCCCGTCACCAGACTCCCGGCCCTCGTGCCAGGCCGCCTCGGCCAGGGGGCGGGCCCGGCGGCGTCGCGCCACGATCCCGGCGACGTCCACCGCCGACCCGCGTAGCCAGGCCAGCAGCTCGTCCTGCGTCAGGAACTTCACGTCGCCGGGGGCCGGGAGGAGACCAGCCTGCGACATCCGCCGCCCCGCCTCCAGGGCCAGGGCCCGCAGCGCGGCGCAGAACTCCTCCGTGTCCACGACGGAGGCCTCACGCATCACATGCCCGGCGCGGTAGTCGTCGACGAGCCGGAGGAAACGGCGGCGCAGGAAACGGGGCAGCCCCAGGACCGCCTTGGCGACGAGCTGCTCGTGCGAGGAGCGGGCCACCGACGGCCTGCCGTCAGCGCGATCCATCATCGCGACGACCCGCAGAAAGCCCGGCAGATCCTCCCGCCAGGCGGTGCTGGAGAAGGGCTGGTACATGCGGGTGGTGCGGGCTCCGTAGCCGGCCAGGAAGTCCTCGACGGCTCGCCACCAGGTGGGAGCCGCCTCGCGGACCGCTTCGGTGTCGATCTCTTGGGTGCAGAGCAGCTCCCTCACCCGCTCCGGCGCTGAATCAGCCAGGGCGTGGAGCCGGCGGTCGATGATCATCGTCGCGTAGTCCAGGTCGCCGAGCAGGTCGAACTGGGTGGCCTTCACCCGGGCCAGCCGCAGCAACACGTCGAGCCGCCCGCCGCGCAGTGCGTTGGGGACCAGGTAGTCGACGAACCGGAAGCGTACCCACGCCTCGGCCTCGCGCACGACCTCCGCGAAGACGTCGGCTAGTGCCTCATCGGAGAGATTCTCTTGTGCCAGCGCGGCGAACCTGGCGGCGGCCTCCCGCATCCGGGCGCCCGGGCCGTCGGCCCAGCGCCGCGGATCCGGTTTCCTGAGCCGGGCTACCCGGAATATCCCAAGCGGGACTCCCCAGAGGCAGACCCGCGGATAGGCGATGCGCGCGATGCCGTCGTCGTCCATCGCGACCAGGTCGTGAGGGCTGAGCCGGATGCCCGCGATCCCGGAAACATCGCGGATGATGCCCACCAGCAGCCGCACCATGAGCAGGTCCAGGGGGTAGGGCGAGGGGAAGTGCTCGATGAGGTCGGTGCGGATGAACCGGCCCAGTCTTCCTGGCCGCTGTTTTCCTGGTCGCCGCGCGCTCTGGGCGGTGGTGCCCGGCGACGCATCCGGCCCAGTGATGGTGGTGATGGGGCGGGCCTGCAGCAGCCAGAGCGTGCCGCCGGCGATCGCCCACTCGATGTCCATCGGGGTTTTGTAGTGGGCCTCGATGTCGCGAGCGAGCTGCGCGATCCGGAGTACGTCGCGGTCTGCGAGACAGAGTGCCCGACGTTCCTTGCCCGCGACGGCGGTGGTCGCGATACGACCGTCCGGTTCAAGGTCGATGCGGGTGGTCTTGTCGCCGGGGCTGCGCCGGGTGACCTGTCCCTCGCGGACGGTGAACGAATCCGGGGTGACCGATCCCGAGACGACGCTCTCGCCAAGTCCCCACGCGGCATCGATCACGACCTCGTCGCGCCGGCCGGTCACCGGGTCCGCGGTGAATGCGACCCCCGCGCTGTCGGCGGCCACCATCGACTGCACGACGACGGCCAGCCGCACCGCGTCATGGGCGAAGCCGCGCTCGGCGCGGTAGGCGATGGCCCGGTCTGTCCACAGCGATGCCCAGCACCGCCGGACCGCCGACAATACGTCCGTATCTCCTGTTACGCCGAGGAAGGTCTCCTGCTGGCCCGCGAACGACGCCTCGGGCAGGTCCTCGGCGGTGGCGGAGGACCGCACCGCGACCGGTCCCTGTCCCAGGTCCTTCAGAGCAGTTAGCACCCCGGCCTCCAGGCCGTCCGGGAGGGGAGCGTCGGCGACCAGCGCCCGCACCGCCTCGTGGTCGCAGGCCTCCAGCAGCGCCGTCAGGTCGGCCTGCAGTGGGGCGACGGCGCTCCGGTAGGCCTCAGCTGTGACGCAGAAGCCGTCCGGGACGGGGAAGCCCGCGGCGATCAGCTCACCGAGGTTCGCCCCCTTGCCCCCTGCCAGTGAAACGTCGGCGGCGCGGACGTGGTTCAGTGAGATGAGCATGACAACTCCTTACGGCGAAGGCAGGAGCGTGGGAGGCGGACAGCAGCCATATCTGGCGTGGTGACGAACCTGACCAGGACGATGGATCGCGGCAGCCTGATGCTGGACAGGATCGTTCCGCACAGGATTGCAGCTAGCGCCCGGCGTGCTCTCATCGGACTGCCAGCCCCTGGAACACGACGTCGAGCATGGCGTCCAGGCGGTCATGCAATGAGCGGGCCCCGGGGTCCTGGACCCAGGCCGCGCAGCAGGTGTAGTAGGAGCCGAACACCAGGTTGACTGCGTCGTCGACCAGGAAGTCGCCGCGCAGCTCACCGGCCTGCTGGGCGTCGGTCAGGATGCTCGCCAGCAGGTCGCGGAAGCGCTGCTGGTTGGTGGAGCCGAGGTCCATGGCCAGGTTGATGGAGCGCGCCTGGAACATCTGGCGGATCAGCTCCGGATGCGCCTCCAGCCAGGTGGCGGCGGCTCCGAGGACGCGCTGCAGCCGCTCCCGAGCCGTGCCCGCCGGCTTCTCGGTGACCGCGGAGGACATGGCGTCGGCGACCTGCTCGCCGAGGTAGCGAAAGACGTCGCGCTTGCTGGGGAAGTGGGTGAAGAAGGTGCCCTTGCCTATGTCGGCGGCTTCGGTGATGTCCGCGACCGTGACGTTGTCGAAGCCGCGCTCGACGAACAGCTGCATGGCCTCGGTGAAGATCCGCTCCCGTGTCTGTGCCCGCCGCCGGGCCACTCGTTCGCTCATGGTTTTAGAGTAGGTCGAAAACTGACTATGGTCAAAAACTGACCACAGTCAGGTTTTCTGAGGGTCGCCGGACAGGACGCGCCCGGTCTGGATTTGCTGGCCTTAAAGGCGGTCTGCTGGCCTTGTTCACGTTTGCCTGTGCTGTGAGGCCAGCAGACGTGAACAAGACCAGCAAACGGGGGATAGGGTCAGCGAATGGGGGATAGGGCCAGCGAAAAAGGGATAAGGCCAGCAAACAGGACGGGACCCGGCGGCGGATTACCCCAGGAAAGCTTGTCCGTCAGGCCGGGGTCAGGATCTGGAGTCCAGCAGCTCCCAGATGAGCTCTCCGGTGATGCGGTAGCCGTCGGTGGTGTCGAGTTCATGCTTGAGCTCTCGGGCTGCCTGGGCGTAGGCGGGGTTTTCGATGATGCGCCGGAGTGCCTCTTCGACAGCCGTGGTGCGCCAGCTGCTGCGTGGGATGCGGATGGCCGACCCGCGCTGGACCAGGCGTCCCAGGTTGGTGGACTGCTCCCACTGCATCCCGATCCCGACCACTGGAGTGCCCGCATACACGGCAGTCTGCACGGTTCCCTGCCCGCCGTGGATGACCGCGATGTCGGCCATCGCGTTGACCGCCGGTGCGGGCAGGAAGCGGTCGGTCAGCAGGACATCCCCGGCCCCGGACAGGCGCTCGCGGGCCTCGCCGAGTGTGCAGACGTGTGGCGGGACGATGACCACGGCGCGGCAGGGAATGCGGGAGACGGCCTCGATCGCTGTGAGCAGGTAGGGTTTCTCGCCGCTGCTTCCCATGGAGACGAAGACGCGGGGCAGGTCGTCACGGGCAAACTGCCGAGCGATCTCCTCGGGCACTGCTTGGTCTGCGGGGCGGCTGAACAATGGCCCGGCAATACGGGTGTGTGGTCCGATGTCCTGGCCCTCGTAGTAGACGGGGAGGTCGTTCACGAGCTGGATGCCGGCATCCAGCATCCCGAACAGATCGGGCTGGTCCGTCTTCCACCCCAGCTCCCGTCCCGCCTGGGCGAGCGTCGGCTGCCGGAAGAAACCACTGCGGACGATCGCGCGCGACACCAGGGCCGTCAGCCCGCGACGCAGCCGCGGCGGGGCGGCCTGGACGGGCGGGATGTCCATCTCGTCTGGGACGTCGAGCAGGAAGTTGGTGCGTGCCCATGGGCGGTACACCGGGAATGGGGTGTAGGAAACCGACGGGATGCCGAGGATCTGCGCGGCGATCCCTACCGGCGGCATGAATCCGAAGACGATGAGGTCCGGCTGCTCCCTGGTGAACTCGGTCAGCAGGACCTCGATGATCTGCCTGGCGCGGGAGCGGTCGGTGATGAACTCGGTCCCGTCGTGGTCCGCCCGCATGATCGCGGCGACCTCGTCGTTCGCGAACTCGATGCCGGCGGGACGCGCCTGGAACCCAGCGGCCCTGATCTGCTCCTCGAAACTCTGCTGCGACCGGGGGAAGACGAAGCCGATGCTGGCCTCGCGGCCGGTCTCAGCAGCGAGGTTCTGGATGGCGCGGGCGATCTCTATGCCGCGCGTGGTGTCGCCGGCGTTGAAGGTGGGCACCACGAACAGGACGCGGGGGCGTCCGTCTCGTGGGCCTAGCACCGTTTCGTCGTGAGTCGTCATGAGTATCCTCCCCAGATCATGCAGATGATTGACATATATCAACATAACTATGCCGTGCATCGCGGCTTCTGCCAAGTGGTTTCATGGGATATGGTGTACATATGTCAATTGAACTTGATGGACGCGGGGTCGTGGCTAAGGCAGGTGGTCCGGAACGCGGACGTGCGCGCCAGGCGATCCTGGACGCCGTCTGCGGCCTGCTGGAACACGGCGCTCCGGCAGCGCTGGTGGTCGCTGATGTGATGCGGGCCAGCGGCGTGAGCAGGCAGACCTTCTACAAGCACTTCTCAGACCTGCCGGCAGCGGTGCGGGCAGCCGCTGTGGCCCGGATCCAGGACTCCTTCACCAGGATCCCGCCGGTGGCTCTCGGGCAGTCCTGGACGGTCTTCGCGCGCGGGACGTTCGAAGTGCTGCTGACCGATCTGGCGGACCATGCCCCCTTCTACCGGGCCGCTCTGACGCTCGCAGCCCCTGGCCTGATGGCTGAGCTGGTCGGCTACCTCGCTGAGCGGATACTCAATGTCTCGCCTCTCGGCCCGATCATCCGTCGCTGCGCCGGGCCGCAGACCCCTGAGCAGCATGCGCAGTTCCTCGGCGCTGGCACGGTCTGGCTGGTTTGCCGCTGGCTGGAGAGCAGCGCCGACCCGCGTCCTGAGGTCGATTCGATGGCTAAGACTCTCATCGACCTGATCCTCAGTAGCTCGGGAGCCACCAGCGAGGAGATCGCGGCTGCCCGCGCCAGTGACCTGCCCCGGCAGCCCCATGCCCGGATGTCCTGAGGCCCGACGTCGATATGAGTCCTAGAGGCCGTGGTCGCAAGCCCGCCGCGCGGATGGCGCGAATAGACACCCACCAGCACGTCATACCGCCCCGCTATGCCGAGCTCCTGAGAATGAACGGGATCCGTCCCGGCGGGATCGACCTGCCGGACTGGTCGCGGGATGGCGCGCTGCGCATGATGGACCGCAACGGCATCCGGGCCGGCATTGTGTCGGTGTCGACCCCTGGGGCGCTCGTGGAGCTGCAGGGCGTCGCCGAGGACGAGTCCCAGGCGATCGCGCGGGGCCGCAGGATCGCCCGGGAGGTCAACGAGTACGCCGCGGGGCTCGTGCAGCGCGAGCCGGAGCGTTTCGGCTTCTTCGCGACGCTGACGCTCCCGGACGTCGAGGGTGCCCTGGACGAACTTGCCTACGCGATGGACCAGCTGCACGCCGACGGGGTGATCCTGCTCGCCAATGCCGGCGGCCGCTACCTAGGTGATGCGGCTTTTGCGCCGTTGCTGGCTGAACTCGACCGGCGGGAGACAGTGGTTTTCGTTCACCCCGGGGAGCTGCCGGCTCCGGAGGTGCCGGGAGTTCCCACATTCACCGCGGACTTCCTGCTCGACACCACCCGGACGGTGATCGACCTGATCCTGTCTGGTGCGATGGAGAGATATCCCAGGATCCGGTTTATTCTCGCGCACGCCGGTGGCTTTGTGCCCTTCATCGAATACCGGGTCCTGCTCACCATGCTGCAGCGACGCCCAAGTTATATGACGGACATGGCTGAGAAGATGATGGAATATCCATTCACCCGGCCCCTCGTCGAGGTCATCAAGAAACGCTACCTGAGGGTGTTCCGGAAATTCTATTGGGATACCGCGTTGTCGGCCTCGCCGGCGGCGTTGCCCAGCCTGCTGGCCGTCGCTGATCACAGCCACATCACCTACGGCAGTGACTGGCCATTCGCCCCAGAGGCTGCCGTCAAGTTCACCACCTCAGAACTCGACCGCTACCCCATGAACCCATTTCTGAGGGCTGCGATCAACCATAACAATGTCAAAGCCTTGTTCCCGCGTTTTGCAGGGAAATAGCCTGCCGAATTCAGAAATACCTCATGACCATGGATACGGGGGGCTTCGGCCAGAATGATGTGGCCTTCTCCGGTAGTAGACGGCCTGTGGAAATATGTTTGAATATCGAAGAGAGATGAGGTGGCTTGAGTAAGATTACCACCCCTCTCCTGTCCATCGCGACCTGAATTGCTGCTGATATCTGATTTCTATAGACCCAGTGGCGATTCACCTCCTCGGTCGCTGGAGCAAAAGCAGTGTGGACTGCGGATACGTCTAATGCTTCATCAGAGCGAAGCAGTGCGATTTTCCATCGGCGGCCATCGCCAATAATAAACTCTTTTTTCGTGCATTCCCTGAGAAAATTGTTGATATCCTCCTGTCTATTAGAGGTGAAGTTTCTGAATGTTATGGAGCTGGCGTTTGCTATTATTTCATCGAGGGAAATTTCTGGTATTATGCGGTGTATGGCTCCGAGGCGGAGGGGGAAGTTTTCTGCATCTGTCACCATGGCGAGTACATGCCCGATCGATGAGTGTGATGCTAGTCGATGATGGCCATCTGCAACCATGACCTGGTGGCGCCCAAGCTCAGCATGTAGTGTGGCAGTTGTCCAGGGGTCGTCAATTCTCCACACGCGGTATCTCATGCCTGGGGTTTGCAGGCTGGTGGTCGCCTCTGCGGTCTTTTTAGTGCGATCGATCACAGTACGCGCCAGCGAGGTCATTGACTGCACTAGAAGAATCGGTTCGATATCAACATGTCCCACGCTGAAATGCCCTCGCATTGATGCGATTCTAGTAGCGCTGATGTCCTCATGTGGCAATATCCTAGAACCGATTGCTCCTGAGAGGTCAACCTCGACGAGTACTCCACAGACTGTAATGTTGTCCACGGAATACTCCACTATGAGGCTTATTCATGGGGTGTAGGTGAATATGATTCCGAGGACGGCGTTGATGGTG
>ERZ773010.505-NODE-505-length-27163-cov-5.528626_pt1 | contig 27163 bp, 24 predicted proteins | sample MGYA00580842_ERZ773010 | MGnify/ENA primary metagenome ERZ773010 (study PRJEB29015, sample SAMEA2737982) | human oral metagenome | biome: human oral; feature: human-associated habitat; material: dental | place: China | collected 2107 ...
CCCCAGCAGAGCTGGGGGCTACCACTTATTAACAATTTAATAAATGGAGCTATGAAAAAGACTTTTTTAGCTAATCACTACCGTTCCGTTGAACACCTCCGTTCTCGGCTGTTTCAGAAGAGGTTTTCCGGAGGAACTCTGCGTGGTAATGCTCAGTTCATAGTTGCCGGCAGGAAGGCTGTCCGGCACTAATATCAGCAGGCGGGAAGGCTCATTGAGGGCGATGTTTTCCGCCGGCACTTTGGTTTTTGCCTTGGTATCCATATTGGTAAAGTAGATACCGCAGTCTGTATGCTCTCCCGCAATCTTGATGTACGAACCTTTGATTTCCGCTGTCTTGCCTTTGGTAAGCGAGCCGCTGGTATTGTTATTCGTAGTATCTACCAAGGTAAATATAGCCATAGGGCTGGACTGCTCGCCGAGTATCTCCACCTTAGTTTTGGCAATGCTCTTTCTCAGCTCTGCGCCTTGGGTCATATTCACATAGATGCTGTGCTTTTCCTTGTCCCAAGTCTTGTCTTTGAAGACGCCCTTTATCATCGGGCGGGCTACCACGAAGCCCATATTTACGCTGTTGCCGTTGAGGATTACTTCTTCTGCCTTGCGGAAGAAACGCGTGATGATGTCCAGAGCGGTCTCCTCCTTTATCTCCATGCCCTCCTGCTTAAGCAGGGCGATGATGTCACTTACATTCAGGCTGGCGTTAATCACCGGCACTGCTGTGAAGTCCGAAGTGTCTGCTGTCAAAGGGTTGTCCCTGAGCCATGCTCTTAAAATGTGATTCATAATGATGCTGTTTTTAAAGTTATTATTCTTTCTTTTGACTCCGCTGAACCATTTTATTAAGACAAAAGAGCTATTAAATAGAACTCTTTTGTCTAACTAATATTAGTTATCCAGCTGTTTCCATGTAGAGCCATTACAGCCGTAGAAGTGGCCGCTTTGAAAACGGATAGCTCCTGCGTTGCTAGAGGTACAGTTCCCAGATTCAGTTTCTACCATTAGCTCTCCTTTTACATGCAACTTGGCTTGGGGGTTGTAGGTACCTACACCTACTTTAGGGCTATTTGGGCTAGAACTCCGTACTCCCAGTAGAATGGTATTGCTATCGGTATTAGAATAGGTAAGACCATTCATTTCGTTTCCTATGGCTACTACATTGTTTAGCTGTCCTGCCAAAGGGGTGCCTACATACCAGTTTCCTATCTGGATGTTGGCATTACCTTTTGCCATATCAGCATACAATGCCCAGTTTCCTATTCCTATATTATAACTGCCGATATCAGTACTAGTAGTAGGCTGAAGAACAGAATATCCAATAGCGATATTATCCGTACCGGCAATCTTTCCACCGGTGCGCATATTTTGATAGCCTAATGCGATATTATAATTTCCGGCAATACCTCCAGAAGCATTCATAGCATTACTTCCTATTCTTATGTTATTACTTCCTGAGAAATTTCCTGAATTGAGTCTGAACACATCATTCCCCATACCTATATTTCTCGGTCCTGTAAGATTTCCTAAAATCAAGTTGTATAAAGTATTTCCTATTCCTATATTATTCTGTCCTAAAAATGTAGAGGTACTGGAATTAACCAGATAATAGATACTATTCCCTAAGGCGATATTGTTTACAGCAGTACTTGTAATATCTCCATTCCGCACATAATAAGAGCTTTATCCAATGCCCATATTGCTACTTCCTGCCATATTCCCGCTCAATATGCGATATAGAGAACTTCCTAGACCTATATTGGCGCTTCCTGTAAGGTCACCATTTGTCAGATAAAATATACTCTGTCCAATAGCTGTATTATTATATCCTGAAAACTGTGCATTAGACTTCATGAATGTATATATACTAGTCCCCAGCCCTATATTAAATCCATTTCCTCCCATGCTACCGCCATTGCTAAAGGAATATAAAATAGTCCCTATGCCTATATTACTATTTGACCACATGGTTCCCCCATTAGGAAACTGAAATGCACGAATCCCCATTCCTATATTCTCATTTCCTGTCATATCAGAGCTGTTGGCAAAATTAAAAGAATATATCATTTATTTATCTCGCACCCCCTTGATAGGTGTCTGCACCCACCTCGGAACCTATCATAACCCCCTTGATAGGTGTCTGCGACCGCCTCGGAACCTATTGTAACCCCCTTGATAGGTGTCTGCGACCCCCTCAGAACCTATCATACCCCCCTTGATAGGTATCTGCGACCCCCTTGGAACCTATCGTAACCCCCTTAGTAGGTATCTGCGACCCCCTCGGAACCTATAAAAACGGCAGGGAAGGGATGATATAAATCAGGTTTAGGTACTTTTGGTTTATTTTTTATAAATTCGTGCTTATTTTTTCTTTGTAAAATGAAATCCACTTATACTGTCATCAATGCCTCGGCTGGATCGGGCAAAACTTACACCCTCGTACAGAGACTTCTAATGCTTTGTCTGGAAAATCCCAGCGAGCCAGATGCTGTTCGGCATATCATTGCCCTTACCTTTACCAACAAGGCTGCCAATGAGATGAAAGAGCGAATACTCCAGTGGCTGGGAAAATTCACGGCTGAAAACTATGCCCAATGCCAAGAACTGCTGGATATACAGGAAAAATTCCGCCAACAGGGCAAAAATATTCCTATCGATGAGCTGCACCGCCGTTCCCAAGCGGTTCTGGACTATATTCTACACCATTACTCCATGCTGAACATCGGCACGATAGATAAATTTAATTCTAAATTGGTGCGTTCTTTTTCCTACGAGCTGGGACTGGCGCAGAATTTTAATTTGGAAATTCAGCCCGAACCATACCTGATAGAAGCCGTAGACCAAATGCTGGACAAGATAGGCGGAGACAAAAAGGTATCGGAGACTTTCATAGACTTCGTAAATTATAGTTTGGATAATAACGAGCGGGTAAATCTGAGCCAAACGCTCTACCAATCGGCAAAGGAATTTGTAAAAGACATCCACTACAAAAGGCTTTTGGAGAATAAAGATTTTGACTGGGAAGCCTATGAAAACGCCAAAAACAACATCAGAAAAAACCTCACCGAAATCAAGAAAGATTCTGTGAAAATAGCACAGGATACGATATCCCTTATCAAAGAAAGAGGGCTGGAAATAGAGGATTTCTCTGGCGGAGGGAAAAACAGCATTGCCAAGTTTTTCCATGAAGTGACTAAGTTCTACAACAAGGAGCGAAGAGATTTTCCTTTCCCATCGAATGAAGAATCTGCTCTTGCTGTTTTTGAAAAAGGCGCTTCATCTAAGTCAAAACATAAGGAGCAGGATATTTTGGATATTCTCAGCTTTTTGATGGAAAGCAGGAGAAAGCTCATCAGCAATTATATCCTGACACAGAAAAAAGAAAAAATACTTCACGCTCTGCTTCCGCTTCGGGTAAATAAGGAAATCCAAGATGAACTTGCGAAAATAGAGGAAGAAAACGATTTGGTTTTACTTTCTAAATTTAATATTATCATCAATGAAAACCTGAAAAACGAGCCTTCGGCTTTCATTTATGAGAAAGTGGGAACTCGGTATCTGCATTATTTCTTTGATGAGTTTCAGGATACTTCGGCGCTGCAATGGCAGAATTTCCTGCCGCTGCGAGACCACACGATTTCTTCGGACAATACGAGTTTTACCCTCGTGGGAGACCCTAAACAGAGCATTTACCGCTTCCGTGGCGGAGAGAGCCAGCTGATGCTGAACATCATCAACCATAAAGAAAATGCGCCTGTCCCTGCCGATGTCATTTCACTAAAAGAAAACTACCGAAGTGCGAGGAATATCGTGAGGTTTAATAATGAACTTTACCAATACATATCCGAGCAGGGAGATTTTGAGCATAAAGAAATTTTCGGTGAGAAAGCCCAGCAGGAAGCTAAAACCAACATCGATGGCAGAGTGAGAGTAAATCTGATAGAAAACGCCAAAAAAGAGGATTTCTACCAAGACACTGCAGACCAGATGCAGCAGGACATTCAGCAGTGTCTGGATAATGGCTTTAAATTCTCGGATATTACCATCTTGTGCAGAGGAAATAACGATATATTCAACTATTCTCAGCTTTTGGGAAGCAGAGAAGTGCTGTACAATGGAGAAAAAACCTTTATAAAAACCATCTCCGAACGAGGGCTTACGCTCAATCTCTCTAAAACCCTGAATGCTCTGATAGAATTTCTAAACTGGACAGCCACTCCGAAAAGCAAAAAATTTCTGGTGATGCTGTTCTATTATCTCAATGATTTAGGGCGAATCAAAATCCATGATTTTTCAGTAGAGATGCTGGAGCTTTTGGCTATTGAAGAACAGAAGGAATTATTTGACTTTATCAAAAAAAGATACGGGCTGGATTTGGCGCATTCCCATATCCCGAATCTCAATCTTTACAACTTCATAGAACATTTCGTTTATGAATTTTCTGTCGAAGACAAGGAAATGGACTTCATTCTCAATTTCTTAGAGATGCTCTATAGCTTCTCCCAAAACACAGGAATGACCCTGAAAGATTTCCTAAAATTCTGGGAAGAAGAAGGTCAAAACATCTCCATCCAAGCCTCCGAAAATATAGATGCCGTGCAGATAATGACCATCCACAAAGCCAAAGGGCTGGAGTTTCCTGTGGTCTTCCTGCCGATGGAAAACAAAAGCCAAGATTCCAAATTCACGGAATGGTATGATTTGGAGGGAGAAAACGCTCTCAGCGCTGTGAATATTTCAGGCTTTGATAAAGGTTTAGAAACCTACGATGAAGATATAGAAATATTCAACAGCAAGAATGTCTATAAAAACTTCATAGACCGCCTCTGCGTGCAGTATGTAGCCACTACACGCCCTGTGGAACAGCTTTTCCTTTATCTACAAAAGCCGAGCAATTCGGCAAATCATTTGGAAATATTTGACTTTGTAAATCAATACAATACGGAAAACACGAACAACTTTGATTTATTTGAAACAAATGAGGAGCTGCTCAGAAAAAAAACTAAGCAAAAGAAAAAAGAATGGGCAACGATGAGCATCTCATCTATCCACAAACAAGGAGAATCACTGGCTAATATCCAAATCGCCACACCATCCAAAAGCTATCAAAAACGAAAAGAGAAAACAAGAATGGGTCTTCTCATTCACGATATTTTAGCGAAAATAAACCACAAAGATGATATGGAAAAGGTCTTGGATAGTTTTTTCCGTTTGGGAACAATCACCGAGAAAGAAAAAGAAATCATCACAAAGAGAATTTCACCAGTTCTAAATGATGAAAAATACGCTCCATATTTCAGTGGAAACGAGAAAGAAATCATCAATGAAAGAGAAATCTTGGTCACTTTGGAGGATGGAGAACAAAAATTCTACCGACCAGACCGCGTCATAAAAACAGAGGAAGGCTACATTATCGTTGATTTCAAAACAGGTGAAGAAGAAAGAAAAAAACACCAAAAACAGGTGGAAGATTACCAAAATGCCTTAGAAAAAACAGGCAAAAAGGTGATAGAAACAAAGCTTATTTATTTTGACGAATAGTTTTAACCAAAAAATAACATTATGAAAGATTCCCTAATGGGTATAGAAATAGAAAAAGTATTAGAAAACTGGGAAGTATCCATCGTGCATTTCCTGCCAAAGATGGTGGAGGCTGTTATCGTACTTATTTTATTTATCTTTTTAGCCAAAATAGCCAAAAGAATCAGTCGCCGCGCTTTCAAGGTTCATCTAAATATCGCCCATATCATCGCTTCTACGGTTTATTGTTTCTTCCTGTTTTCAGGAGTTTATCTCGCTTTGGAGCTTTTGGGACTGGACAAGGTTTTCTCGCATCTGCTTGCAGGAGCTGGAATTGTGGGAATTATCGCTGGTTTCGCTTTCAAAGATGTGGCGTCTAATATCTTTGCAGGACTGCTTCTAAAAACACACAGCCCATACAAGGAGGGCGACTGGGTGGAGATAGATGATAAATACGGCATTGTCACGCAGGTAAGTCTGATAACTACGACCATAAGAACTATTCCTGGGCAGGATGTTTTTATCCCAAATCAAATTATTTACAGCGGAACATTTACCAATTATTCCACTTTGAAAAAAAGGAGAATTATCCTAAAAACGGGCGTTTCTTTTGGAGATGATTTGGAGTTTGTGCAGGCTACCGCTCTTGATGAAATTAAGAAAATAGAAACCTTGCTTCCTGATGAAAAAGTGGATCTATACTTCACAAATATCGGAAATTCTACTCTTGATTTTGTACTTCGGTTTTGGATAAAATTTGAAACCAATGATGATTTCTACGAAGCTATGAACGAAGCCATTATGCGGATAAAAAAACGATTTGACAAGGAAGGCATCTGTCTAGCCTACCCCGTTACTACGCTGGATTTTGGCGTAAAAGGCGGCGTAAATATCTTTGACAAAGAAATAAAAATCAATAAAATTTAGCATTAAATACATAATGAAAGGCTAAAAAATAGAGCTTCTTGAGAAATCAGAAAGCTCTATTTGTATTTAATTTATCCAAATTAAATTTTCTTACCGAATGTCTAAATACTTATGCGTCTGCACCGATGACCGCCACTGTGGGTTTTCTAATATGTAGCTGGTGATTTTAGGGTAGTTTGCTTCTCTTTTGCTCCATTCGGATTGCAGGTAGAGGAGGCAGTTTTCGGAAACTTTGGCAGCCTGCTCCTCGGCGAACTTAAAATCATGGTTGTTGAAAATCACCATTTTCAGTTCGTTGGCTTTTTTATAGACTTCTGGCAGAGGCTGTTTTACTTTCTTTGGCGATAGTGTAATCCAGTCCAGATGCCCGCTCAGCGGGTGTGAGCCAGAGGTTTCTATGTGGATGGTGCAGCCGAGCTCTTTTAGTTTTTTGGTAAGGAATTCTAAATTCCACATCAGCGGTTCTCCTCCTGTGATGATGATGGTTTTGCAATGTTTTGCCGCTGTCTGGGCAAGTTTTTCCATGTCTAAAACAGGATGAAGAGAGGCATCCCAGCTTTCTTTTACATCGCACCAGTGGCATCCTACATCACACCCTGCCAAACGGATAAAATATGCTGCTCTGCCCGCGTGAAATCCTTCGCCTTGTATGGTATAAAAATGCTCCATCACGGGGAGCATTTTTCCTTGTTTGATTAATAATTCTTGCTCTTTTTTTTCTGACATTAATGTAATTAATTTTTGTTTTTATAGGCTAAAATAGTATTTTTCATCAACATGGCTCTGGTCATAGGGCCTACACCGCCCGGAACAGGCGTGATGTGACCAGCTTTCTTTTCGCAGTCATCAAAATCTACATCGCCGACTAATTTATAGCCTTTTTTCTCATTGCTGTCTTCCACTCGGGTAATTCCTACATCTATGACCACAGCACCTTCTTTTATCATTTCTGCTTTCAGAAACAGCGGACTTCCTAATGCTGTGATGACAATGTCCGCCTCTTTCGTAAGCTCCTCTATGTTTTGGGTGTAAGAGTGGGCGAGGACAACAGTGGAGTTGCCAGGATTGCCTTTTCGTCCCATCAGAAGGCTCATAGGTTTTCCTACGATGCGGCTTCTTCCAATAACCACACAGTGTTTTCCTTGAGTGTCTATATTGTATCTTTCTAAAAGCTGCATAATTCCGAAAGGTGTGGCAGGGAGAAAAGCATCCATTTCCAAAGCCATCTTACCGAAGTTCTCTGGATGGAAGCCATCTACATCCTTGCTGGGGTCTATTGCCATGATGATTTTTTCTTGGTCTATATGCTTGGGTAGAGGCAGCTGAACGATGAAACCATCCACTTCGGGGTCATTATTTAGAGCTTCTATTTTTGCTAAAAGTTCTTCCTCTGAAACGGTGTCGGGCAGTTTTACTAAGGATGAAACAAAGCCTACTTCTTCGCAGTCTTTTATTTTGTTATTGACATAGGCAATGCTTGCTCCGTTTTCACCGACTAAAACAGCAGCTAGATGCGGAGGCCTTTTCCCACCAGCGACAATGTTTTTTACTTCTTCTTTTACTTCTTCTTTTATTTCTTTGGACACTTTAAGTCCATCTAAAATTTGTGCCATATTTTTTTATTTTCTAATTAATTTAAATTCTATTCCCTATCCGCTCTCCAAGCATATACTTTTGTGGGATTTTCTTTTATAAGTTTTTCATTTCGCTCAAAGAGGGCTTTTGCGAGATTTTCATCTTTTGTGGCTTTTAGATAATATTCTTTGGCTTTTTGCAGGTCTTTCTTAAATTTAATTCCCGCATGATACATCGCTCCCAGCGAGGAAATACTCATTTCTTCACCGATGGCTTCCCCTTTTCTGAACCATTCCACAGCCTTGTCATAGTTCTTTGGTAAATCTCCACCGAGTGTGTAGAGGTATCCGAGATTATAGATAGCTTTCGGATTTCCTAAATTGGCTGCTTTTTCCATCCATTCTATTCCCTGTTGGATATTTTTCACTTGTGGATTGTCTTGCAGATAGATGAAAGCTATATTATTCATCGCATCCACATCACCCAGATTAGCCGCTATTTTATACCATTTTAAGGCTTTTGTAAAGTCTCCTTTATTTTCTCCTTTGTCATTATAATAAATATAAATCATACCCAAATAATTAGGAAAAGCTACCTCAGAAGGGAAATTTTCATGCCCCCAAGTGTAGAGTTCTATGGCTTTTGGGATATTTTGTTTTACTTCTTCCCCTCTAAGGTAAAAATAAGCAACTTGCACCAGTCGTTGTTTGTCTTTGGTTATTTTTACTGATTTTTCTATCAGTTCCAAATTTTTCTCATAGTTTTTCTCTACGCCCCAGCCCATATAATACATATACGCCAAGTTATCCACCGCAGAAGAACTCCTCAGATTAGCTCCTTTTTGGAAAAGTTCTATTGCTTTTTTGTAATCTTGTTTTACACCTGTGCCATCTCGATACAGAAGCCCTAAATTATTACAAGCATCTGCATGATTGGATTTCACAGCTTTTTCTAACAATTTCACCGCTTTTCCATAATCTTGTTTCACTCCCGCCCAGCCTTTTATGTAAATAACACCAAGTGTGTTCTGTGATTCTGCATAGCCTTTGTCAGCTGATTTTTGGAACCACAGCAGCGCTTTTTCATTATCCTGCGGATAGCCCTTTTCTCCCATAAAATATGATGATGCAAGATAAAACATCGCTTCTGCGTCCCCTTTTTCGGATTTTTTCAGCAAGTCATCTTGAGCTTGTATCAATCCTGAAAAGAAAATTAAAACTACTGGCAATAAAGTTCTCATAGTCATTGGTTTTTATTATTTGTTTGTTTTATAATAGTTTATCAACCCATTCGTAGAAGAATCATGGGAAGAAATTTTATCAGAATTGGTAAGTTCGGGTAAAATTCTGTTTGCAAGGACTTTTCCAAGTTCTACCCCAAATTGGTCAAAGCTAAAAATATTCCAAATCACTCCCTGAACGAATATCTTGTGTTCATACAAAGCGATAAGCTGCCCCAGCGAAAAAGGATTTAACTCTTTGAACAAAAATGAATTCGTTGGAATATTTCCTTGGAAAATCTTATAATTTACCAGCTTTTCTATTTCAGCAACAGATTTATTGGTGTTCTGTAATTCATCTAAAACCTGCTCTTTATCCTTTCCAAAAGCCAAAGCCTCTGTCTGCGCAAAGAAATTCGCCAAAAGTTTTTCCTGATGGTCAGAAACCGAATTACAAGACTTCGCATAAGCGATAAAATCCGACGGAATCAGCTCCGTTCCCTGATGAATAAGCTGATAGAAAGCGTGCTGCCCATTAGTCCCTGGCTCTCCCCAAATAATCGGCCCAGTTTCGTAATACACAAATTCTCCATTTCTATCCACAGACTTACCATTGCTCTCCATATCGCCCTGCTGAAGATAAGCAGGAAAACGGTCAAGATACTGTGAATAAGGCAGAACGGCGTGCGAACTTGCATCAAAAAAGTTTCTGTACCAAATGCCCAGCAATGCCATCAGCACTGGAACATTTTCGGAAAAATCTGCTTTTTGAAAATGAATATCCGTGTCATTTGCTCCTTTTAAAAGCTGCTCAAAATTATCATAACCAATTGATAACACTATGCTTAGTCCAATAGCAGACCAAAGCGAATAGCGACCGCCAACCCAGTCCCAAAATTCAAAAATATTTTCTTCAGCGATTCCAAATTTCTTAACCTCAGAAATATTAGTAGAAAGCGCCACAAAGTGCCTCGCTATATCTCCCTGACTGCCAGATTTTAAGAACCAATCCTTCGCAGAATGGGCATTGGTCATGGTTTCCTGAGTGGTGAAAGTTTTAGAAGCGATGATGAAAAGCGTGGTTTCTGGACTGAGGTTTTTAAGCGTCTCGGCTAAATGATTTCCGTCTACATTAGACACAAAATGCACATTCAGCCTTGTTTTAAAATGTTTCAACGCAGAGCAGACCATCACTGGCCCTAAATCCGAACCACCAATCCCAATATTCACCACATCCGTGATTTCCTTCCCTGAAAATCCTTTGTGCTCGCCCGAAATCACCTTTTCCGAAAAAGTTTTCATCTGAGAGAGAACTCTTTTCACATCGGGTTTTATATCTTTCCCATCCACTAAAATCGGCTGGTCAGAAAAATCTCTCAAAGCCGTGTGGAGAACCGCCCTTCCCTCGGTTTCATTTATTTTCTCGCCCGAAAACATTGCAGAGATTGCAGTTTTCAGTTCACATTCTTCAGCCAACTGGAGCAAAAGATTTTTTACCTTTTCATCGATTAAATTTTTAGAAAAATCAAACAAAAAGTTTTCTCTTTTTATAGAAAATTCTTCGAAACGATTAGGATTTTCAGCAAAAAGCTCCCTCAAATCAAAGTTTTTTTCAGCAAAATATTCATTCAGACCTTTCCACGCCTTGGTCTGGGTAGGGTTTATTTTTGGTAGCATAAATTTTAATTATTAAAAAACACAAATTTAGTCTTTTAAATTGAAAAAATCCCTGTTGCGTGCAGGGATTTTTATCATTTATTTTTCTTCTTCTTTTTTATCTGATTTTTTCCAAAATTTCTTTCTGTTTTTCCAAACAAAGATTCCTAAAATGCCCGCTAAAATAAACATCCATGCGTGTGCAACCAATATTAAAAACTGCTGGAATCCGTAGAAGCCATCGGCAAAAGCCTCTTTGATACTATATCCAAAACCGCCGTGGTATTTATTTTTTAAACTCTTAGTATTTGGTATTTCTACTTGCGAGATTTTTGATTTTGGTTCCGAAAGATAGATTTCCACAGTGCTGTATTTCAGTTCATCAGCGAGATTTAAATCATTTATTTTCTGGTAAATAAGCTCTCGCTCGTTCTCATTGACTGCTTCTGCATTTTTTATTGTGTTGGTCTGCTGCGAAAGCTGGGCTTTGTGTTTAGCCATTCTTTGTTTTTCTAATTCAGCCATTTTGATGTTCGTGCTTACATCTTCTGCTGTGATTATGCGCTCTCGGAGGAATATGTTTTTGTCATTCAGCTGTTTTAAGAAATCTGATAACTTTTCCGTAGGCACCCGCACCTGCATTTGGTTTTTAGTGATATATTCACGGACAAGCATGGATTTTTCATCAGACTGAGGAAATACTTTTTCCTCCAAAACTTCGCTGCGATAATTGCTGAGCGTTACAAAACCACCCATTTCCTTTAATGCATTTTCTATGTAAATAGTTGCCTGATAAACATCCGAAACCTCCATGTTTACATCTGCTTTTCGCACGAACTTCTTACCCTCCACTTCTTGAGAGGCAGCCATAGATATAGGTGCAGTAGTACTATCCGCAACAGCTTCTGATTCTAAGCTTTTTAAATCAAGATCTTCATAAGTCCCTTCTGCCTCATTTTTTTTAGCACAAGAAGCAATAATGACTAAAAACACTAAACTAAAAACAATTTTTTGAGTAATGGATTTCATAATAATTCATATTTAAAATTAATACCCCAAAATTCCGCTAAAAAATATTTTAAGATTTGTAAATTTAGAATAATTTTTTTGAAAAACAATTTTCTAATATAAATAATTGATAAATAGCTTTTTGTAAATCAACGACTTTTGTAAAATACATAATTTTTGCTGCTTTTAGAAAATTCTTGTATTTTTTGAGTAATAAAATGTAAATTTGTAAAGTAAAAAATCTCTAAAATATACCAATTATGTTTAAAAAAGTAATTTATTTAGGTCTTATGGCAGGAGCAATTCATTTTGCTGATGCTCAAAAAATCAATTTAGGAAAAGCTCTAGATGCAGGAGCAAAAGGAGTAAAAGCACTGACTTTCTCTAACGCTGATGCAGCAAGACTTTCTAAAGAGTCTGTAGACTGGATGGATAAAAATAATCCAGTAGCAGGTAAAAACAGTCCTTATACTAAAAGATTAAATCGCCTTTTCGGGAAACACAAAAACCAAGATGGACTTACTTTAAATTATAAAGTATATTTAGTAAGAGACATCAACGCTTTCGCCGCTGCTGATGGAAGTGTGAGAGTTTTCTCTTCGCTTATGGACATCATGACTGACGATGAGCTTTTGGCTGTTATCGGGCATGAAATCGGGCATGTGAAAAACGAAGATACTAAAGATGCTATCAAATCTGCATACACTAGAGCTGCACTTGTAGATGCCGCTGGAGCTGCAAGTAACACAGTATCAAAACTTAGTGATACTCAGTTAGGAAACATGGCTAATGCCTTTTTGGATTCTTCTCACAGTAGAAAGCAGGAAAGCCAAGCGGATAACTATTCTTATGAATTCATGAAATCTAATGGTTACAATGTAGTAGGAGCTTACACTGCATTCAAAAAGTTAGAACTTCTTGCCGGAGGAGCTAAAGAAAACGGATTCCAAAGAATGTTCAACTCTCACCCAGACAGTGGAAAAAGAGCTGAAGCCATTAAGAAAAAGGCTCAAAAAGATGGACTTTGGAAAGATCCAGGAACGGTGGAACTTCCAAAAACTAAAATCGTTCAAAAATAAAACAAGAACTTCTCTCGGATTTGAGAGAAGTTTTTTTTATTAAAAAAGTGATAGGATTTTTGTAGTAGAAAAAAAAAGCTTATATTTGCAAACTAATTTTAAAATTAAATACTTATAACAATGTTTGCAATCGTAGAGATAGCGGGGCTTCAATACAAAGTAGAGCAAGACCAAAAGTTATTTGTAAACCGTTTAGCAGGAGACAAAGGAGCAAAAGTTTCTTTTGACAAAGTTCTTTTAACTTCTAACGGAACTGTAACAGTAGGCGCCCCAGCTGTAAAAGGAATCGCTGTAGAAGCAGAGATTTTGGACCATGTCCAAGCTGATAAAGTAATCGTTTTCAAAAAGAAAAGAAGAAAAGGTTACAAAGTAAAAAATGGTCACAGACAACAGTTGACTCAGATTCAGATTACTTCTATCACTGGTTTTTCAGGAGGAGCTAAGAAGAGTGCAAAGGAAACTGCTAAGCCAGAAGCTGCTGGTGCAGATAGAGACACTGTAGATTTCAGCGAAGACCATGAACTTAACTACAAATTGAAAAAGTTCAACCTTTCTCAGTCTAAAGAAAACAGAGAAACTCTAGTATCTCTTGCAGAAGGAAAAGCAACTCTTCCTCATGCAGAAGTAGATGCTTTGATTGAGAAAAACATCGCTAAATTTAAAGAATTAAAAAAGTAATAAACCCTTAAAAACCATAAAATAAAATGGCACACAAGAAAGGAGTTGGTAGTTCCAAAAACGGTAGAGAGTCTCACTCTAAAAGATTAGGCGTGAAGATTTTTGGTGGTCAGGAAGCTATTGCTGGGAACATCATCGTAAGACAAAGAGGTACTCAGCACCATCCAGGTGAAAATGTAGGAATGGGTAAAGACCATACATTATTTGCCCTTGTAGATGGTAAAGTAGTTTTCACTAAAAAGAGAGATAACAGATCTTTCGTATCTGTAGAACCAAATGCTTAAGCATAAGGTATAAATGAAAATGTTTTTTTACTTATAAACTTCCTTTCCAAGTCTCTTGGAAAGGAAGTTTTTGTTAATGGTAAATTCAATATAAATTTGCTGATGAGCATAAAAGATATAGTGGCTGATTTTATTCTTCTGGCAGGTCTTCATCTTCATTCCCCATGGAAATGTTTTTCGGTTTGAGCTGATTTTTCAACAATTCTAAATTTTCAGTTCTGTTTCTAAAAATTTTTATCGCTGTGAATACCGCTTCTTTGAAAGATTGTTCGTCTGCCAAATCTTTTCCTGCGATATCATAAGCGGTGCCGTGGTCTGGCGAAGTTCTGATGAAAGGCATTCCAGCGGTATAATTGACCCCTTTTTCATAAGCAATGGTTTTGAAAGGCGTCAAACCTTGGTCGTGATACATGGCTAAAACAGCATCAAAAACTCCGTATTTATTAGGCTGGAAAAAGCTGTCTGCCGGATAAGGCCCGAAGGCAAGGATTCCTTCATCGAAGAGTTCTTTTATGGCTGGTTCTATGATTTCTATTTCTTCATTGCCGATTACACCACCATCTCCCGAATGTGGGTTGAGCCCTAGGACAGCAATTTTCGGTTTTTGGATAGAGAAATCCTTAAATAAGCAGTCGTTTATAGTTTTTACTTGCTCCTTTATTTTTTCTTTGGATATGCTCTGTGCCACCTTAGAAAGAGGGATATGATGCGTGGAAACGGCTACTTTTAGGTTTTCGGTTACTAAAAACATCAGTCCTTTTTTTCCGAATTTTTCTTCTAAATATTCTGTGTGGCCTGTGTGTCGGAAGCCGTGTTTTATCATTTCATCTTTGTTGATAGGGGCGGTTACAAGCACATCTACTTCTCCTTTCATCAGGGCGTTTGTTGCTGCTTCCAAGGAGTCTATGGCCAGTTTGGTAGATTCTTCGGTAGGTGTTCCGAAATTTACATCCATTTCATCTTTTCGGAGATTTACAATGTTAATTTTTCCGTTTGCCGCTTCTGAAGCATGAGTAATATAATTGAAATTAAACTGAAGTTTAAAAACATTTTTTTGGTAAGAAAACAATTTTCCAGACCCAAAAATAATGGGAGTGAAAAAATCTGTAATGTTTTTGTCTTTTAGTGTTTTTAAGATAACTTCCGGGCCGATGCCGTTGTAATCTCCAATGGAGATGCCTACTCTTATTTTATGTTGTTTAGAATTCATTTTTACTAAATTTTGGATGAGATACAAAGTTAATTTAATTTTATCAAAAATATAAATGAGATGAGATAATTTTAAAAATTTGTTTAATTTTATGCTTTCAATAATTATTTTTAAATGTTTACAGGAATTATAGAAGCTACAGGCAGAGTAGAAAATATAGAAAAAGAGGGAACGAACATTCTTTTTACGATGAGCTGTCCTTTTACAAAAGAACTGAAAATAGACCAGAGCATTTCGCATGATGGCTGCTGTCTTACGGTGTATGATATAGACAACCAGCAATATAAGATAGCCGCAATACACGAAACTTTGGAAAAAACAAATTTGGGAAATTGGGAAATTGGCACGGAGGTCAATTTAGAGCGTTGTGTCCTTATGAATGGCCGATTAGACGGGCATATCGTACAGGGACATGTAGACCAGACAGGAGTTGTAAAATCTATTGAAAATAAAAACGGAAGTCATTTGATTACCATAGAACACAGCGAAAAGGATGGATTCGTCACTGTTCCACAAGGGTCTATTGCAGTGAACGGCATCAGCCTTACTGTTGCTTACAGCGGGGAGAGCGAGTTTTCCGTTGCCATTATTCCTTATACTTGGGAACATACTAATCTGAAACATCTTTCCGCAGGAGATAGAGTAAATCTGGAATTTGATGTTATTGGAAAATATATTGCAAAACTAATTCGCAGACCATGATTTTAGGCTCTTACAGAGGGAAAAGCATCCGCACCAGAATCTTCTTTGGGTTTATGATTGTCAGTATCCTGAGTATCATTGGGGTTACTTCTATTTCATATTTAATCCTAAAAAAAGCGGCAGAAAACCAAAACAGAAAAGACCTGCTGAATACTGTAGAAAAGCTCATTGCATCGCTGGATTATGCGGTAAGCCATACTACAGTAACGGGAGAAAACATCACAATTATCTTAGAGAATAAAATTCTGGAAATCTCGGATATTAGTAAGCAGGACATCATTTTGTACGATCTGAGCGGAAATTATATTCTTTCTAATAAAAACCAAAGCCTCATAGCCCAGCAGAAAATCCCTGAACCGATTTTAAAAGAAATTTTAAAATCAGATAAAAGATATGATTTTGTAGAATATGATGGGAAAATAAAAGGAAATGTCACTTCATCGTATATCAAGTTGTTAAACAATATGTTAGAGCCGGTGGCGATTGTTTATTTCCCATTTTATCACAATGACAATGCCTACTTTGATGTTTTTAATAAATATATAGAAATTTTAGTCGCGGCCAATATCATCATTATTGCTTTCGGTATTGGGCTCAGCTGGAGGATTTCTTACGAACTGACCCGAAATATCCGGCAGATTTCTGACCAGATTACTAAAATCAACCTTAATGAAAAATTAGAGCCGATAAAGTATTATAATGATGATGAATTTACTCCGCTTATAAACTCTTATAATAGAACCCTTTACATTATAGATGAACAGAAGGAACTGCTGTCTTTCAGGGAAAAAGAATCTGCGTGGCGGGAAATGGCAAAACAAGTAGCCCATGAAGTAAAAAATCCTCTTACTCCGATGAAGCTCCTTGTCCAGAATTTTGAGAGAAAGTTTGATAAAAATGCCCCCGATATTGAAGATAAAGTCAGCAAATTATGCGTTTCATTGGTAGATCAAATAGACCTTATTGCTAAGGTTGCCAATGCTTTTTCCGAATTTACGCAGCTTCCTGAAAAGAAAAATGAGGTCATCAATGTTAATAACGAAATAAAATCTCTTATCAGGGTTTTTGATAAAAAGCATGAAATTCATTTCCAGGCAGATAGAGAAAATATTTTAATTAATTTTGATAAAGTATTTTTCCAAAGAATTATGACCAACCTCATTCTCAATGCTCAGCAGGCCGAAGATGAAGGTCGAAAGCTATCCATAAACATAGCACTGGAACTTCTGAATAAAAAAATAAGCATCATAGTTGAAGATAACGGCGTAGGTATTTCCAAAGAGAAATTAGAAAAAATATTTGAGCCGAATTTTACTACAAAAACCAGTGGCACGGGACTTGGGCTCACTATGGTGAAACGAATGATAGAGGATTACAAAGGCGAAATCTCCATCCGCTCACAGGAAAAACGGGGAACAAAAGTTTTTGTGATTTTACCTGTTAATATGTAAATATTTGTTACCTTTGTGTGTCGTATAGAGTTCTGATTTAGAAAAGGCACAAATAGCTATTTTCTATTTTTTAAAACTTTCCCTATCCCAAAATAAAGGAGGGTCAATATGTAATGCTCTCAAATAGGTATAGCCTTGTCCACGATGATGGGTTTCATTTTCAATAAGGTATAATATCCATTGAGTAAAACTAAAGGTGTTTTGGTATAAAGTCAATTCTTGGCTGTAATCAGTGATTTCTCTCCATTCTTTATTGATAATTTTGGAAGTCTTATCCCAAATAGAGAGTATTTCAGACTTGTTATTAGGAAAAGTATTTTCTATTATCTTCTGATGTTTATCCTTAAGTATTTCACCAAATACACCATCAACCAGCATTACAAATTCTTCTACCATTGCTGAAAAAGGGCGTAGGTTTGCAATACTAAACTCAAAAAGGTCTTTTTCAGGGAAGGTCTTAATAACATTGCGGGTTAGGGTACGAACATCTTGAAAATTAGTACATAATAAGTCAGAGGTTAATAAGTCTTTCATATAATATTCTACTATTAAGATAAGAAACACAAAGGTAAATAAAATCTTTCATAAACAAAATACATTTATAAACATAAACAATAAATTCAGATTATTTTTGTATATCCATGAGTTTATCATAAATTTGTAATTTTTACAAAAATCATAATATAAATATGGCACAATCACGAGCAAGACAAACCACGGAGGCGATAGAGAAAATATATGTTTCTATGCGCCATCTTTTTTATAGAGGTTCTTTCAAACCTGGTGGAAGGTCAGGGCAGAATATCAGAACGCTGCTTTCTACCATCAATCCTGAAATCTACGGAACGATGAACAATCCGAACAAGATAGAATTAGACGGATTGCTCTATGTTTTGGATAGACTTCCAGAGGGAATAGAGGAATGTGCATTTATTCATTTGACTTCGGATGAAGGCTTTCACAAAGCGAGTTTCACGCCCATAGTCCCTAAAAAACGAAGAAGAAACTGCTACCGTATAGACCAGCACCAGATGAATATAGAGGTTCTGCTGGGTCGTTCAGAGATTTATGATATCCTTACTCACCTTACTTTCCTTTATATAGAAGCGGATAAAATCAGAAATATCGGTTTTGATATGGAGGAGGGCAGACCGAGAAGAGTTTGGAAAATAATAGAAGAAGTAGCCAAAGGAGAGAAAAAATTCACAAGAACCGAAAAGGAAACAGCGATTATTCATCTTTCGGCGCTGCTGGGAAGGTCTTTTGATGAGACTTTGGAGGCTTACAAAAAATTTGGAAGCGATGACAATCCAGACCGATTGTTCAAGATTGTCTATAACCTTGGGCAAGTGAGTTTCTTAGACTGGGCAGAGGAAAGAGAGCGCGAAATTTATTTTTCTGCGATATTACAGGAGCGTGTGGGACACCACCTTTTCGGAGAAAAATGGGCAAATACGCTTAAAGAAATTTTGGTCAAAGAAAATCTTTACCAAAGACCGCTTAACATCATCAGCGCGAATATGCATTCGGTGAAAAATATGCTTTTTGCGAATGATGCCTTGAAAAAAACTTGCAAAACAGGAATAGATTACACGCTTTACGAGGAAATCAGTAACAAGAAAGACCTTCAAGATAAGATTTTGGACTATGCTCTTTCTCAAGGGATGATTTACATCAATGATGAAAGCGGAAGTAATATAGATGTGCAAATCATTGATTTAAAGAAAATTAACTTAAAGAATACGCCTTTCGCGGAGGCTGATTTCTCTGGCGAAGATGTTTTGATAGTTTTTGATTATGCCTTTGGAGAGCAGGCTTATGAGATTATGGATGAGCTTCTGCGCCCATTCGATGTGAAAGGAGAAGAGTGCAAACTCAATGTGAAATCCATTTCTGTCATGGGTAAAGCGGGAATTCTTACAGGAGAAAAAGGCGATATCATGATTCCTACATCGCATATTTTTGAAGGAACGGCGGACAATTATCCATTTGAAAACGCACTGAAATTGGAAGATTTCCAAGACTCAGAACTGAAAGCCTTTGAGGGAAGTATGGTCACTGTTTTGGGAACATCGCTTCAGAATAAGGATATTTTGTCATACTTCATGAACACATCGTGGAAGTCTATCGGTCTGGAGATGGAAGGTGCTCATTATCAGAAGGCTATACAGGTAGCGTCTAAAATCCGCCACCACATCAATGAGAATTTATTCTTATGCTATGCTTACTACGCTTCTGATAATCCACTGGAAACAGGAAGCACGCTTTCTTCGGGGGGACTCGGGCTTACAGGTGTGAAGCCTACTTATTTAATCACATTACGAATTTTAGAGAAAATTTTGAAATACAATTAATATTTATCATATTGTTTTTCAATAGTTTAATTTAGATAAATAAATTTATTATTGGGATAATATTGTAAAGTGAAAAAGTTTTCATAATTTTGCGCCTCAGTTATGGTTCCGTGGCCGAGTGGCTAGGCAGTGGTCTGCAAAACCATCTACAGCGGTTCGAATCCGCTCGGAACCTCAATAAACTTAAACAATCGCTTGTAAATCAATGGTTTATGAGCGATTTGTTTTTAATATGTGACAACATTTGTGACGACTTTTAGAAAGATACTTTAAAATACTCTTTTTTGATTATTGAGATATAAACTTTATGTCAATGATTACTTATTTTTGTAAAAATAAAATGGAAAGTCATGATTTTTGTTTGTTGAATATTAATTTTTTGTAATTTTGCATAGAATAAGATATATCAACGAATAAAAGTGTAAACTTTTTTGCTTTGATTCACAGTTAAACGACCAATTTAATAGAAAGAACAATAAGCAAAACAAGTGAGGCACACTGCTATAATAGCGAGTGGCTTTCCATTGTTTTATTGTTCTTGGGCTTTGGTCGGCCGTACTGTAAATCAAGCGTGGAAATGTCTCTCGCTTTTTTTGTTATAGAAATGAAGTTTAACCAAAATAATGATTGCTTATGAAAAGTTTAATTTTATCTATTGTCACAGTGATTATGGTTGGGTTGTACCCAGCTCAAAAGCAAGAGGAAGATCCCTTGTCTAAATACTATAATAGGGTTATAGAAATAGAAAAAGTTTTATCTTACGATAAAAATGGAGTATTAAAGAAACAGACAACAGGGGATGGATATCTAGTTCTTATTAAAGATGGTAAAAATATTTTTTTTAGAAAGCCAAATGGGGAAGAGATGTATAGGGATTTGTCTAAAAGAAAATATAACTCTACTAAAAAAGGTTATGAGTATAGTTCCAAATGGGGTGGTGTTTTTATAGAGGAGAATTTGAACTATATTGATTTTTATAGTTCTCATAGTTTTGTAGGGGAAAAATATACTTATTATATAGATAGAAATGATTATTTTGTTTCTAAGATTCCTGAGGTATTGAGATATCTATTTTATTATGATAAATTTATAGATGTTCCTACTGAAGAATTTGAAGAACTTATAGAAAGACATGCACAGAATGCTATACCAGAAATAGAAAGTATAGAACTACACACAAAAGATGTTTTTAATAAGGATATTCATGTGTATGGAGTAAGTACACATTCTGGCAACTATCTCTCTTTCTATTATGACAAAAATGATAAAGGAGATTTGGAAATAAAACATATAAAAATAAGTGGTAGAACTTCTTCTTCTGAGGCTCAAAGAGTTTTAAAATCTATGGGGAAATGGTATGGAGCTACTGAAACAGATAAAGGTTTGTGGATATATGCTAGTAATAGAAGTTTGGAAAAGATAGCGATTTTTGGTATTGATGAGTATGGAGCAGTGACAATAACTATTGTCCCAGACCAATCTTTTGGTAAAAAATAGATTAATTATGAAAAAAATAATTACAGTTTTTATTTTGCTTTTTCTTAACATTGAATTAGGATATTCTCAATACTCTGTTTGTGGTTTGACAGATGTTCAAATAAAGCAAAATTTTATTAACTGCTTAAAGAAGAAGGACAATGTAACAAATCACATAATAGATAAGATAACAGAAGAAATAGGTATAGCTTCTAGTTTCACATATATTCCTTGTAGGGAAACATATAATGCAGCTGCTGTTATAAATCCATTTAACAATAATGCCAGATATATAGTATATGATGATTTGTATTTTTCTAAAATTTATGCCAATAATAAGTATGCATCTTTATTTATAATTGCACATGAAATAGGACATCATATAAATGGACATACAATAAGAAAAGATAATAATATTAGTGAACAGCAAAGAGCAGAGTTGGAAGCTGATTATTTTGCAGGTTTTATAATGTTTAAATTCGGAGCAAAAGAAAAGGATATAATAGATGTTATTAATGGATTTCCTAACCCTAAGACAGATTATGAATCTCATCCTAAAAACGCTAAACGATTAGAATATGCATTGAAGGGGTATCTTAATGAGGCAAATAAGTATATGACAGAATTGTATAGGCTACAAGAAGTGTTTAGGCGGGAGCATGAAGATAAAGAACAAGATAAATTAGTAGATGATTTAAGAAGGTATATTAATAATTCTGCATTACAAAACACAGAACAAATAGCTAAAAATATGAGTGTAGCCTTATATATTATTGATAAATTAAAAGGAACATCACCATATATAGAGAGACTTAAAGGGTATGTGTATTTTAAAAGTGGGATGTACAAAGAAGCTAAAATTTTCTATAAAGACCTATACTTAATGGCTAATGATAATGATAATGATAAGGGATATTATTTAGAAATGTATTTATCAAGTTTAGATAAATCAAACCAAATATTACAAGATGATATAGTATTTATAAATAGATTTGAAAACTCCAATGACCCTAATATTCTGTTTAATTTGGGAATAAGTTATAAGAGTTTAAGAAATAATGAAAAGGGAGATTTTTTTCTGAAGAAAGCATATGATTTAGTTAAAAATCAAGATGATACATTGTTGAAATCTGATATTATATTTCATTATGCTAGAGTTTTATATGATGAAGGTGTGGCTACTAATGATGCTCAAAAATTATCCTTTGCGAAAGTATTAATTTTGAAATCAATAAAAATATTAAATAAATATCCAGATAATATTTATTTTAGGTATTACTATAATAGAATGTTATTTCATTTAGGGAATATTCAAAAATTGCAGGGAGTATATAATGAAGCATTAGATACTTTTCATAAACTTTTAGAAATAGAGGAAGATAGAGGAGAAAAAGCTCATAAAGAGTATAGATATAAAGTGAATAGTAGTATAGGGGATATTTATATGGAAATGGAACATTATCCAGAAGCTATACAATATTATACAAATGCAATTAATTACACTAATGATTCAACTTATTTAAAAGTTGTATATTTTCTGAGATCGGGAGCATATATGAAAAATAAAAATTATTATTTAGCAGAAAAAGACCTTAAAAAATCTTGTGATTTGGGGTTAAAAGAAGCTTGTATATCAGAATAAATAAACATAAAGGGTAATTAAATTGTTATAATGATTTTTAGAAATATATTTACTAGTATAAAAAGATAAAATCTATGGAGTTAAAAAGGGATAGGTGTAGGGGGCTATCTACTATCCCCAAATGCCCCCAAAACCAGACCAATCTTTTTGGTATCCCCCAGCTATTATATTGATAAAAAATTAGGTAGATTAATTACCCATTTAAGTAATGATTATAAATTAAGTATTTTTCCACCTTTATCATAGAAGTAAAGATTGTAGTTTCCCTTTCATGTTTTCTTTTATTTTTGTATGGCTATATAAAGCATCTTTAGTATATTTATAATATTTTTTTCTATTATTATTGATATATCGTTTCTTGGGTAATTGTTCCCAAAATTCTATTTTTTGTGCATTAGTGACAAATTTTGCTTTGGCAGGAGTTATATGTAATCCTTCTAAATGCTTGTCATTGTTTAGCTTTAGTACATTATCCCATTCTTTTAGCAGTTGCTCTGAGAAAATTGAATATTTTTTTTCATCTAATAAATCATTGAGAGAATATATTTTTAGCACCTTTTTGATATATTTTCTTTGATTGCTTTTTATCTCAAATCTTACCGTGTTAATAGGAATTTTATATTCGGGGTTCTTTTCATGCTGCAATCCTTTAGCATAGATTTTTATATTTTTATAACTCGATGTATCAGAAATTTTATAATATTCATAATCCTCACTTTCTTTGAAAGGGGTTGTTTTATACAGTTTAATGTTTTCTATGAAATCCCTTACATCCGTTTTTAGGTAAAGATTAAGCCCTACTTCTAAATTGACAATCTTGAAATCAATATATTCACTTTCATTTATTCCTAAAATATCCAATATCTCATAAAGGGAATGTATACAATTTGTTTTATTCAAATCATTACCATTATGCTTGTAATGGTTATAATGAAAATGAGGAAATATGCTTATTTTTACATAATTGTAGCCAATAATATCATGATCACTCCCAAAAATAGCATTAAATACTAATTTTATTTTCCCACTATATTTTTTGTGGGTTTTTAGATATTCATATTTTGCAGTTCTTCCTACATAATATTTACTTTCAAAATCGGGGTGCTCCGCTAGTCTTTTGATAATTTCTGGATTATCAGTCAGCATTTTTATATGGTCTAACATCGGGTTATTAACAATTAAATTTTTCATATTATTTCGTGAGGGTTTAACATTATTTTTATTAAATCTTTTTTTGTTGTAATAAAAAGTCTCATTTTTTGTCATTTTTTCCTTCATTTTTTCCTTCATTTTTTCCTTCATTTTTTCCTGTTTTGTATTTGTTTAAAGTTTCATTTAGTTCATTTCTTTTGTAGTATACTCGTCCTTCAATTGGATAGGAGTAAAATGCTCCTTTTTTCGTCCATCTGTGGAGGGTCGAGCGGTCTATTTTTAGTATAGAGCAAACCTCATCACGGGTAAGTAATTCTGTTGGTTCTTTGGGTTGAAACTCTTTTGAAAGTTCCTTTTTCAGTGTTGCTATTCGTTTGTCTATTTCATTAAGTAGGTCGGTAGGTGTTACACCTATAAATTGGATCTGTTTCATGTCTATATTACTTTTTTAAATTTTATATATTCGTTTATATTCTCTCCATATCAAATATTGGTTTTTTACCTATTTTTGTGATAGGTATTTTACTCCTTCGTTTTAGTTTTCTAATTCTCATAATAAGTATTTTTATATACTCACTTACTTCTTTGATTGATAAAAATCTGTTTGTTTTAATCATGTGTTTATATTTTTGCATTATTTTATGTTTTTTTGCCTGATAATCAGGAGATTGTATTTTGTCTGTAAAATAATTTGACCATAAAATTTGCAAAAGCGAAAGGTCAGATATATATTTGCAGTGTCAAATCTGATATATCAAAAGCACTATTGTTTTGGCTATTAAAATAATAGTCGTTTAATATACAGTTTGATCATCCTATAAGCATATAAAAAGGGTGTTCCCATCCAATATCCTTGTAGGGTTGTTCCATTATTCCGTTGGGTCGCCAAACTTTCGCGGAATAAAAGAAAAAACTTCAACAAAGGTGATTTATTTAATAATTACCTTTGTTTTTTATTTTTATCACTGCAAAATTATGGGAAATAAAGTCGGATTTTAATCTTTCTTGTAGAAGATATCCACATTCATCGTATATTGTTGAAAGTTAATGGGTTAAATTCAATATTGCTTTTTTCTTGTTTAATAAATTAAACAATGTCTAAAACTGCTTTTTAGAAAAGGGTTTAAAAAATAAACACCCTATTTTTAGGGTGTTTGTATTAACTATATTTGATTATCTAACTTTTTACTGTGTTTAGTATCTTTTTGAGAGTTTGGGTTACTACCTCTGAGATGAGGGTTTTAAACGGGGTTAAATCCTTTTTTATACTTGCTGTTTCTAGTGCGGTATAGTATTTTAATCGGTTTTCTGCATCTCCTTTTAATATCGCAATAGGGTAGCCATGTTTTAAAAGAATTAAATTCATCAGTAGGCGTGAGGTTCTACCATTCCCATCTGTGAAAGGATGTATATAAACCAGTCTTTGGTGCATTTCTGAGGCTAATTCTACGGGGTGCATCGTTTCTCTATTCTCATTATAAAACCTCATCATTTCTTCCATTTCCTTTTGTAGTAAAAAGGGTTGGGGTGGCATATGTTCTGAGCCTAGTATCATCACGGGGACACTTCTATAGCGGCCTGCATTGTCTTTGTCTATTCCCTGCAAAATAAGGGAGTGGATTTGGAGTATATCCCTTTCCGTTATAGGTTCTAGGCTCTTTGCTAAGTCTTTTATATAGTCTACAGCATGGGCGTGGTTTATAGCTTCTAAATGTTCATTTAGTGTTTTTCCTCCTATGGTTAAACCTTTTTCTACTACAATAGCAGTTTCTTGTAGGGTCAGTGTATTACCTTCTATTTTATTACTTTCATGGGTATATTCTATATCAAAGGCTTTGGATACCTTACCTTGAAATAAGTTTCTGTATTTATCCAGTTCGTTTTTTAACTGGTCTATTTCTGTATAATTCATTGTTTAGATTGTATTTCTTTGGTTTTCTTTTTCTTTTCTTTCTTTTGATAATTCTTTGAATACACTTGCTGAATTTATTACATGGTCTGCTGGGTCTTTCTTGATATAGTCAAGGAATGTTTTTTCAGTTTTGTGTCCTGTTATTGCCATGATTATAGGAGTAGGTAATTTGGGGTTTCCGTAAAAGTTGGTAGCAAACGAACGACGACAAGTGTGAGAAGAAATAAGATTATATTTTTCAGTATCTTTTATTTCGTTTCTGTTTTTCTCCTTATTAAACACCATCCCTTTTACTATTTCGTTAATACCTGCTAATTTACAAACTTTTTTTATATACCTATTAAATAGTGTATCATTGCTACTCTTATCAGATGAGAATACGGGCGGAAAATTCCCTTTATACCTTTTTAAAATATCATCTACCTCATCCATTAGTGGAATAGTTACCCTTTTCCCTGTTTTTTCTTGTGTTAGTTCTATAAACTTGAATTGATTGCCCTCTATATCAGTTTTAGTGCAAATCATTTTTTTATTCATTCTCATAAGGTCAGAAATTCTTTGTCCAGTATAGCATCCTATTATGAACCAGTCTCGAGCATGTTTTAGGTTTTCATTTCCTACAATAGGTGTGTTTTTAACCCTTTTTAATTCATCAAAGTTCAAATATACTGAAATAGATTTTGCGGACAGGATAGACATTTTTATGATTTGTCTACTTACGGACTTGTCGTTTTTATAGGCATCCATTAAGACTGTTTTAATGTTTTTTAATAGTCTTTGAGTGGTGGATTCTGCTAATCGTCGGTTTTTCTTAGTCATTGCCCAATCCTTAAACTCAAGCATGGTTTTTGCATCTATTTCCTCGATGAGGTATTTTTTCTTTTTATACTGCTGAAACTCCTCAAACTTTTTTCCCGCCTCTTCTATTTTTTTATCAGTAGTCTTTTTGGTGCTAGTGTCCATTTCTCTATATTTGAGATAGGTTTTTAGATAGTTTAAAAATATATTATCATCAGTTTCAGTGTCTTTGCGCTCGAAAAAGTCATTTACCTTGCTTTTTAGCCAGCTATTAGAAAATATTATCCCTTTTGTATGATCATTGTTATATTCTGCCTCTATGAATACTGAAAGGCTTTTTAATTTAGTTACTATACTTTTGTTTTCAGCGGTGTTGTTCTTAGGTAAGTTTTTTTCTTTGTTCCAATCTTTGGCGTTAATAGATAAGCCCGTGGAGACTCTTGGGTATACTTTTTTTGAAATAGAGAAACTTATTTGTATAATGCTGTTTGTTTTGGATGAACGTAAGAAATAACGAACGGTT
>ERZ773010.511-NODE-511-length-27010-cov-17.854053_pt1 | contig 27010 bp, 19 predicted proteins | sample MGYA00580842_ERZ773010 | MGnify/ENA primary metagenome ERZ773010 (study PRJEB29015, sample SAMEA2737982) | human oral metagenome | biome: human oral; feature: human-associated habitat; material: dental | place: China | collected 2107 ...
TAGGGCCGGCGCCGATGATAAGGATGGATTTTAGGTCGGTACGTTTGGGCATGGTTTTCGCTTTCTAGTCCATTAATTATGTATTTAGAAGGTAGTGTTTTTGTAAATTCATAAATCTAATTTTATGATCTGAATTGTTTAACTCTCTATTTGCTCGTGGCTGTATCCAGTTCTTTAAGTACTTTTTCTGCGTTTGATGTAAAGACTTAAACCAATTTATTGAAAAATATGTATTTTCACAGTTTTTAAATATAAATTCTAAAATATCATTTTCAATTTTATTGTTATCTAAGTCTCTTAGCTTTCCAAAAAAATTTTCGATAATTGTGTTATTGTAGTCTTCATTTATCCAAGAAAATATAACATAACTCTTATTATTTCTTGAGATACTATTTATATATACGGATGCCACGTAATCTGGGCAAAAATAATCTTGTATTATTTCATTATTAAATGAAATATTGGGATTCAATGTAAAACTACATACTACATTACTAACTCTGTCGCCTTCAAAAATATAGTGGCGCATTTTTAAAAAGTCTTTATTTAGCAATATATAATCAAAAGTTTTTTTATCTATTTCTAAATCTCTCTTTTTGTACTCTACACCTTTTAAATAACTATCTTGATTAAGAAGGTTATCTTTCCATGATTTTAAAATTTCGTTTCTGTCAATGTAATCAGGTATATCTTGTATAAGTGAATTAAAAATTTTATCTATATTTTCTGAGAATATATCTGGAACAGGGGATACAATAGTTTTATAATATTCACTTGTAAAGGCACGATAAGCTAATAAGAAACATTGCTCAGATGTTACTTGGAAATCTAAATTTTCAATTTTGGAGAATATCTCCTTATCGTGCTTTGAGCAAAAGCATTGCAGAATGGATGCTTGTTGCACTCCCAATTCTACTAATTTAAATTCTCCATTATTTTTATCTATTTCATGAAGGTTGCTTTTTTGCAATCCACATACTTTACCATTAATTGCTATACTGGATAGGCCTAAGCATTTGGAAATCGTATGTGCTTTAATAATTTTTCCAGTGCAATCTTTTTTCATATTATCTGGTACGGCACATAGTTTAGTATTAAATCCTTTTTGGAGTTTGTCATTGATTATCGCTAATGATATATCTGAGTTTTGTTCCATGCTGACTTCTCTTTCCTAATTCTATTTAGCAAGCCGTAGCCCGTATGTAGTGTATGTGCGGTACACACGCGTTTTCCATTTTCCCTGCAACCTCAATCCACCGCGTACGTGTCTTGCGGCACACACCCTACCGATGGGTTCAAAGGTCGTCTGAAAAAACGCTCGCGGCGTTTGTTCCATCTGCCTTGCAATAAAGGCTGCCTGAAAAATTCCCGCTGTTGATGTTTCGGGCATTCTTTTTCAGACGACCTGCAACGCTTGAATCCGCTGCAACCTGCTCCCTCCCCCGTGGGGGAGGGTTGGGGAGAGGGCATTCTCCGAATTGCAGCAATCTTTCCAACGCCCTAACCGCCCAAATACAAGCCTTGCGGCTTGTTGCCCTCTCTCCAGCTCTCTCCCACGGGAGAGAGGACGGGGTGGCTGTTGGAATTAAGGGTTCTGCAAGGGAACAGGTTGTGCAGGCTGCTTTTTACTTTTCAGACGACCTGCATCAACGGTTGTAAATCCAAGTTGCTTTTCAAATCGCTTGCAACCGTGAAACCTGCTGCAATCTGCTCCCTCCCCCGTGGGGGAGGGCTGGGGAGAGGGCATTCCCCGAATTTCGGCAATCTTTCCCAACACACTAACCGCCCAAATACAAGCCTTGCGGCTTGTTGCCCTCTCTCTAGCTCTCTCCCACGGGGAGAGAGGACGGGGTGGCTGTTGGAATTAAGGGTTGCTGCAAGGAAAAAAGGTTGTGTAGCAGCCTGCATGTAGGGTGTGTGCGGTACGCACGCACGCGTTCTCTATTTTCCCTGCAACCCCAACCCACCGCGTGCGTGCCTCACGGCACACACCCTACCGAAGGGTTCAAAGGCCGTCTGAAAAAACGCTCGCAGCGTTTGTTCCATCTGCCTTGCAATAAAGGCTGCCTGAAAAATTCCTGCTGTTGATATTTCGACCATTCTTTTTCAGACGGCCTACAACGCCTGAATCTGCCGCAACCTACTCCCTCCCCCGTGGGGGAGGGCTGGGGAGAGGGCATTCTCTGAATGGCGGCAACCTTTCCCAACACCCTAACCGCCCCAATACAAACCTTGCGGTTTGTTGCCCTCTCTCTAACTCTCTCCCACGGGAGAGAGGACGGGGCAGCTGTTGGGATTAAGGGTTTTGCAAGGAAAATAGGTTGTGCAGACTGTTTTTTACTTTTCAGACGACCTGAAATCAACGGCAAACCCAAGCAAGCTGTCGCCCGCATGTAGGGCGTGTGCGGTACGCACGCACGTGTTCTCCATTTTCCCTGCAACCTTAACCCACCGCGTGCGTGCCTTGCGGCACACACCCTACCGACGGGTTCAAAGGTCGTCTGAAAAAACGCTTGCAGCGTTTTTTCCATTTGCTTTGCGATAAAGGCTACCTGAAAAATTCCTGCCGTTGATGTTTCGGGCATTCTTTTTCAGACGACCTGCAACACCTGAATCTGCTGCAATCCGCTCCCTCCCCCGTGGGGGAGGGCTGGGGAGAGGGCATTCTCCCGAATGGCGGCAACTTTTCCCAAATTTCCTAACCGCCCAAACACAAGCCTTGCGGCTTGTTGCCCTCTCTCTAACTCTCTCCCACGGGAGAGAGGACAGGGTGGCGGTTAGAATTAAGGGTTTTGCAAGGAAAACAGGTTGTGCAGGTTGCTTTTTTACTTTTCAGACGACCTTTATAAATGCTCAATTCAGGCAGCCGGTATCCTATTATTTTCAAAATCTAATCAAAATCAGTCATCTGCTACCGTGCAGGCTGCTTTTCCAATTCCTGCAACACGCGCAGGATTTCTGCCAGCACATCGTTTGTCTGCTGCAAAATCTCGTGATTCCAAAAACGCAGCACGGTAAAGCCCAGGCTGTTGAGATATGCCGTCCGCGCGTGGTCGTATGCGGCTTGTTCCGCGTGCTGCCCGCCGTCTGCTTCGATAATCAGCTTGGGCGTTACGCACATAAAATCAACAATATAATTTCCCATCAGCTGCTGGCGGCGGAATTTATAGCCGTTCAGACGGCCTGCCCGCAGGTGCTGCCACAATTTTGCTTCCGCCTCGCTCATTTCTTTACGCATGGCTTTGGCGCGTTGATGCAGGGCGGGGTTGTCGGCGGTCAATAGTTTTTCGGACGGGTTCATTTTTTTATTATTAGGTGTGGGAAACCCCTTGATGACAATCTTTTTTCTTTTTTCAGACGACCTTTTGCGTTTTAATTTTACACAGGCCGTTTGAAAACTTCCTTAAAGGCTGGTGATAAATGTAATCAAGCCCAAAAAGATACCGGGGGCGTTTGCCAGTGCGACGGGGTAGTCGCGTTTTTCTTTCAAAAGGCCGTAGGCAACCCATAATGTGCAGTTGATGGCGGCGACGAGGGGTTGCAGCGGCGAGCCGGGGTTGCCCGCGAGGTTGTTTTGGATTTGCGGGATATAAGAAACGTACATGCCTACGGCGGTCAGGGTAGCGACGACGGAGAGTACGCGCATTTGTTTTTCAGTCATGGTTTTCCTTTTTGATTTGAGGGTCGGGAGGTTGATTTTTCAGACGACGTTTTGTGTTGAGGGTGCTGAAAAATCTCTACATTTTTCTGTTTAAAGGTTTCAGAACATGTACCTAATTACCAGCTTTCTTGGGCTTACTGCTTCTTTATGAGGTAAGAGAGAATTATTTAGTTAAGGTAGGTTGAGTCATAAATCAAAATAATAGCTGTTGAATTAGCTCTAGGTTGTATTCATTTTCTTAACCTGCTCGCATCTTTAAATTACTTAAATTGTTTGCGGTCATTAGCATCTTTAAGTTCTTGTTCTGTAGGAGGGTACAAGTTATACCAATCATATTTATAGACTGTTTCGCGTAAACTATTTAAGTCTTGTGAAACAGGAATTTCTTCGCCGGGAAGCCCCGTTATTTCGTTAACCACTAGAGTCGTTAATGGTGGTAAGTTGTTTTCATTACAATAAAAAGCGATGTTACCTAGAATTCCACCAAGAACACCGGTTGCAGGTTTTCCAAACATTAAAATGGATAAAGTCTTATAACTATGCGTTTGTCTATGCATTGCAGCAGAAATAAGAATTTGCCATGCTTGCAAGGCGCGTCTAGATTGTGATGAATTTGGATTAAAATATTGAATCATTTTAACTTCCCTATGATAAGTCAAAATTAAGTTAGGTAATCTTTCTTATTCAGACGGCCTTGTTGAGTTGAAAGGTCGTCTGAAAAGGCGGCCTATTGTTTTGCCGCTTTCATATTGTCAATGAATTTGTCAAACAGATAGCCGACATCCTGCGGGCCGGGGCTGGCTTCGGGATGGCCTTGGAAGCAGAACACGGGTTTGTCGGTCAGCTCGATGCCTTGCAAGGTGTTGTCGAACAGTGATTTGTGGGTAATTCTTGCGTTGGCGGGCAGGGTGTCAGCATCGACGGCGAAGCCGTGGTTTTGGCTGGTGATGACGACTTTGCCGCTGTCCAAATCTTGCACAGGGTGGTTCGCGCCGTGGTGGCTGAAGTGCATTTTCAGGGTTTTTGCACCGATGGCGAGGCTGATGAGCTGGTGTCCCAAGCAGATGCCGAAGATGGGTTTGCCGCTTGCCATCAGTTTTTGTACGGCTTCGATGGCGTAGGTGCATGGCTCGGGGTCGCCGGGGCCGTTGGAGAGGAATACGCCGTCAGGGTTGAGTGCCAACACGTCTTCCGCGCTGGTTTGGGCGGGGACGACGGTCAGGCGGCAGCCGCGTGCGGCAAGCATGCGCAAGATGTTGGTTTTTACGCCGAAATCATAGGCGACGACGTGGAACGGCTGTTCGGCAGGGGTAACGAAACCTTTGCCCAACGCCCATTCGCCTTCGGTCCATTCGTAGACTTCTGTGCAGGAGACTTCTTTTGCCAAGTCTTTGCCGACCATGCTGCCGAACGCGGCGATGAGTTCTTGCGCTTTTTCAACCGTAGCGTCCGCGCCGGTCAAAATCGCGCCGCCTTGTGCGCCTTTTTCACGCAGCAGCGTGGTCAGGCGGCGGGTGTCGATGTCGGCGATGGCGACGGTTTTATTGCGCACCAAATAGTCGTGCAGGCTTTCGGAGGCGCGGAAGTTGCTGTGCAACAGCGGCAGGTCGCGGATAATCAAGCCTGCGGCATAAACGCTGCGGCTTTCTTCGTCTTCGGCGTTGGTGCCGGTATTGCCGATGTGGGGGTAGGTGAGGGTAACGATTTGTTTGCAGTAGGACGGGTCGGTCAGGATTTCCTGATAGCCGGTCATGGAAGTGTTGAACACGACTTCGCCGGAAGTCGAACCTTCGTAACCGATTGATGTGCCGTGAAATACGCTGCCGTCAGCGAGAACGAGAAGAGCCGGAGTGGTCATGATGAATCCTGTTTGGTTTTCCTGATGGAATATTTGGAGAGGCCGTCTGAAAGAAACGGTTGTTTGCGGGCGCGGCCTTTGGACCGGCAGACATCCGGTTTGGGCCGTTGTAAACGCTGCCGCACGACCGATTGTCAACAAACCCGAATATCGGTTAAAAAAAAACACGCAACGCATCCAAAATATCTGCGTCAACGTGCTTTTTCAGACATACCATAATATGCCTTAGAAGCAACACATTTTAAGTCAAAATAGGGCCGGATTCAAGGGAGAATTGGACTTGGCGGCGGTTCGGACGGAATCTGATCGGAGTGAATGATGTAATTTTTTTATTTTTATTCATGGTGTTATATGTATAAAAGGTATGAGGCCGTCTGAATGTATGTTTCAGACGGCCTTATGCCTTTATTTTTAGGGAGAGGGGGCATTGCTGCTTTTTTGTCGGATGAGAGGCTTTGGGAGTGAATAAATTTAGAGTTAATCGGTATGTTTTGCAGATTATCGGGCAAATTGAAATCATTGGGTAATGTAACAAAAAAAATAATCATGTTAAAAATTTTATTTATCAGCAGAAGTATATGAAAAGCTAGATAATTTTTACGAAAAATACTCATCTGTGATAAAATAAACATGCCGCAAAATAACAATGTCCCAATTTGAAAAACAGCATCAGATATACTTGTTTGACTTAAATATTTCCTGAATTTAGCCCCATCCGATTTACAGATATCTGAAACCGAACCAACTTTTTGGGTTTGCCGGCCAGTTCGGTTTCCGTAACGACAATATAAAGCGACACATTATGAAATTTACGACCAAACAGCCCCGCCTCAGCGTTCCGCTGCGTCCGATGATTTGCAGCATCGCCTCTGCCTTGTCCCTGTTCAGTCTTGAGGCTCATGCGCAATTCGCGTCTACTCCGCTGTATCTTCAAAACGATTCTTCAAGTGCCGGTCAGCTTGGCGTTAAACACAACATCATGTTGTTTATCGATGATTCCGGCAGTATGAAATGGATTCCCGGTGAGAAAAGGCCTCCTAGGTATTACGGAGAAAAATCGCGCCTTGCCATTACCAAAAGCGTATTGAACAAGGTTTTGGACAAATACCAAGACCAGTTCAACTGGAGCCTGCAGACGCTGCATAACAACGGCCGTACGGACACGGCGGATTTTAAAACGCCGTGGAAATCCGTGAAAGACAGGGTGGACGGTATCGAAGCGGCTAACGGTACGCCGACGACGCGCCGTTATTACGAAATTGTCAGCGGTATTGTTATGCCGAGCGTGGAATACCGTTGCCAGAAGGCATTTGTCGTCCTGATGTCCGACGGTGATGCGAACCTGAGTCAGGCATGCGGCCGTTATTCTTCCTCCAGAAACCGTTCGTTCGTCTATCCGGCAGGATATGCGTATGATGACTATTTCGGCCGGCAGCATGCGGGAGCTTGCCGTGATATTGACGGCGGTTCGTATGATACTTTCTGGGATAGGAATACGGGTTTGTCGTTTTTCAGCCGGAAATTGTCCTCCATCGATTTTAAAACCAGCGGACTGGATAAAGCGGGAAAAAGCTGGCAAGGCGATCCTAAAGACCCTAAAACAGCTAAAAATCCCAACGGTTTCAGAGACCAGTTGGTACAGACGTTTACCATCGGTTTCGGTCGGGATATTTCGTCGGCAGGGCGGAACTATCTGACCAATGGAGCCAGCCGTGATGATTATTATTTCAGCGCGGAAAGTGAAGACGATTTATATCGTGCTTTCGACACCATTACCGACAGTATCAAAGATGAAAGCCAAAACGTCGTTATTGAGACGACGGGTACGACCGCCCCTGCCGTAACCAACAGCGGCATCAGCGGGATGGCGGCCAATGTACAGCTTGATACCGGTTCGTGGAGCAGCCGTTTGCAGTTTTTCAGCATTAATCCGTCGACCGGCGCGGTTGTTGATAAAACCCAATTCAAATCCCCTTTGTTCAGCGAACGCAAAGTGCTGATTCATGACGGTAAAAATGTCCATTGGGCAAATGAAACCAATAAATACGGCAGCGATGCCTATTTTGGTTTGACCAAAAAAGCGAATGAATGGAAAGGAGCATTGATTCCTTGGCTGGCCCGTTCGGCCGCCGACAGTACCATCGCGGGATGGTACAAAGAGGCATCGGGATACAGCCAGAATTACCGCATCAGGGAAACCAGTCCATCCGACAAACGCAATATGGGCGACATTGTCGACAGTCCGGTATTAACCATAGGTGGTGCATCTTCAGACGGCCTCTTGAACGGACGTAACGAGTTTATGGTAACTGCCGCCAATGACGGCATGGTGTATCTGTTCCAGAGCAGGGACGAAACAAATCCTTACAGTCTCAAACTGAACTATATTCCGGCCGGTATGGAACGCGGCGCGAATTACGGCGGTAAAAATGTAGCCGAAACCTTGAAAGACGTGGCGCATGAGAAATATGGCAGTGATACCGCCCATCCTCATCGTTACTTGGTTAACGGCGGTATTGTCGTGCGCCGGACTGCCGAAGATGCCGAAGCCGGAATCAAAGATCGGCAGTCATTCCTGTTCGGTGCAATGGGGCAGGGCGGGCGTGGCGCGTATGCGCTCAACATCGGTGGTAAAAACCGAGCAACCGGTGATTCGGTGGGCCTGAATGCAGCGTCAACAGCCTGGAATACGAAAGTGCCGCTGTTTGAAACGGCCAAAGGCGAAAACAATACGCTGAACTATACCGTCGGTACGCCGCAAATCGGCCGTATCGCATTGGAACGAAACAGTGACGGCACTGTGAAGAGCGGAAGCAGAAAAATCAAAACCGGTAATAAAACGGAAGAAAAGGTACGTTACCGAAATACACGTTATGCGGGTTTCTTGGCAAACGGTTATTTGATGACTAAAGGCGGTCAAACCGAATCTGCATTATATATCTATGATATGTTGGGCCAAGATGCCGACAGCGGCATTTCGGAAGGAACCTCTGCGGGAACCCTGATTAAAAAACTCATAGCCGGTAGCACGACGCAAGGTTTGTCTGCGCCGACACTGGTGGATGCCGATTTTGACGGCATTGTCGATGTGGCTTACGCAGGCGATTACGCAGGCAATATGTATCGTTTCGATTTGCGCGGCGAAGATGCGACCAAATGGTCGGTGAAAAAAATCTTTTCAGGTTCGGCAGGCCAACCGGTTACTTCCGCTCCTGCGGTGTCACGTTATGCCGCCAATAAATATGTCGTGATTTTCGGTACCGGTAGCGATGTGTATCAGGATGATGTCGGCGATAAAACCCGACAGGCAGTCTATGGTATTTATGACGACCTGAGTCTGACAGGAAAAGAGGTAACCGCAGCAACGTCCGGGGATTTGGTGGAGCAGACATTGTCCGAGACCATAGATGCAAGCGGCAAAACCCTGCGTGAAATTACCAGCGACAACCAAATAGGCGATAAAAAAGGTTGGATGGTCAAACTTGGAGAGAAAGACGGTGAACGAGTGGTGGTTAAACCGACAATGATTCTGCGCACAGCAGTTATCAGCACGCGGATTTACGACCAAAAAGTGGAAACAAGCGGTGGCTCAGGCGATCCATGTTCTATCGACAGCCACAAAACAGCAACTTCGAGCAGTAGCTGGATTTTGGCACTGAATGCGAAAACAGGCGGCAAGTTGAGTAAAAACGATGCCTATGTCAATTTCCTGAAGGCCGGCAAACCGACACTGTATTATGCCGGTTTGAAACAAGAAGGGATCACCAGCTTTACCTACATGGATGGTTCCAAAACCGATGATTCGCCCGTAACGCGTGACGGAGACAGTGGCGGTTCGGGTACGGATCAAAAATACAAGGCGCCCAATAGTGAAATTCCGAACAATTCCTGCTTCAGCAAAAAAACAGTACGGGTGTTGTTGACCAACAAAAACCAGAGTTTTGGTATTGGCGGCCGTATTTGCGGCTTACGTCGGCTTTCATGGCGTGAGGTTTTTGACGCCACCAAAGACAGATAATGTCGAATAAATATACTTGATCTTGTGTTATAGATAAGGCCGTCTGAAACTGAGTTTTCAGACGGCCTTATCTATAAAGAAAGTTATATTTCATAATTTTGAACAACCTGATGGATCTTACCGAAGAAATAGTACAGTTATTGTTGCTATATAACCACTCGGTGCAAATTAATACCGTTAATCTTATCCTGTGGTATTCATACATGATAAAATCAGATCACATAAATCAGTATGTATGCAGGATGTGATTGAGTCATCTTAATCGGTTCTGCCGGATAATTTGGGAATATTTCGTTACTTTAAATACATATTGATTCCGGTTGTAAATTATGAATTTGTAACCATTCGTTATAATTATAAAAAGGGAAATCATGAAAAATATCAAAATACCTTCGGGTTTTCGCAGCCCGTTGCGTCCAATGATTTACAGCGTGGCCTCCGCCTTGCTTTTTATCAGTCTTGAAGCACATGCTCAGTTCTCACCCACTCCGCCGTATCTGCAAAATGAATCTTCTACCAAGGGGCAACTCACGGTAAAACATAACATCATGTTGCTTATCGATGACTCAGGCAGTATGGAATATGTTCCTAGTAGCGACAGAAGGCCTTACTCTAGTTATTACTATGGTTACGGGGCCAGAGAAATATCGCGCCTAGATATAACAAAAAACGTTTTGAACAAAGTATTGGATAAATATCAAGACCGTTTTAATTGGAGTTTGCAGACATTACATAATAACGGGCGAACCGATACTCAGGATTTTTCGTCGTCTTGGCGGACAATAAAAAACAAAGTAAACGGCATACGCGCGGAAAACGGTACGCCGACCACCCGACGTTATTATGAAGTGGTCAGTAATATTGTGATGCCGAATATCAAATACCGCTGCCAGAAAAGCTATGTCGTACTGATGTCGGATGGTGATGCTAATTTGAGTTGCGATATTTATGATTATTGGGGGCGGCCAGGATATGGAATAAGTCCGTTTTATTATGGAAGGAGATATTACTCAGATTATTATAGAGATTATATCCCCAGCGTAGGAATGAGCTCCTATAATTATTTCGGTCCTCATTCTGGCGGACATTGTAGAAATCAAACAGGCGGTGCTTATGATACCTTTTGGGACAGAGAGGACGGCTTGGCATTCTTCAGTAGAACGTTAGCAACCAAAGACATCAAAGTGGGCGGTAAGGATAAAGCCGGAAAAAGCTGGGATGGTGATTACAGCGATCCTAGGGGTACTAATTTTAAAAATCAATTGGTGCAGACCTATACGGTCGGTTTCGGTTCCGGAATCAGTGCTACGGGCGAAGCCTATCTGAGGAACGGGGCAAGCGGAAGTAATAACTATTTCAATGCTAGGGACGAAAACGGGTTATTCGCTGCTTTTGATGCGATTACCGACAGTATTGCCAATGACAGTAAAAATGAGATCATTGAAGCTGAAGGAACCGTCTCTCCGGCGGTAACAAGCAGCGGCATCAGCGGGATGGCGGCCAATGTGCAACTGGATTCCGGTTCGTGGAGCAGTCAGTTGCAATTTTTCCGCATTGATAAGCAAACAGGGGAAGTCAATACCTCGGGTGCGGATATCAGATATCCGTTATTTACCGAGCGTAAGACGCTGATTAATACGGACGGCAAAAATGTTTATTGGGCGAATGAAACCGGCAAATATGGCAGTGACGCCTATTTCGGATTGACCAAAAAGAAAGACGAATGGAAAAATGCCTTGATGCCGTGGGTAACACGCTCAGGTCAAGACAATACCATCAAAGACACATATTCCGAAGCGACCGGCTACAGCCAGAATTACCGTTTGCGTGAGGCATCGCCTTCGGATAAGCGTAACTTGGGCGATATTATCGACAGTTCGGTATTAACCGTCGGCGGCGGGCAAACGACGGATGGGCTGGTAGACGGACGGAATGAATTTTTGGTTACCGCTGCCAATGACGGCATGGTTCATTTGTTTCAAAGCAAAAACGATACCCATCCATATAGCCTGAAACTCAGTTATATTCCGGGCGGTATGGAAAGGGACGCAAGCTACGGCGGTAAAAATATTGCCGAAACCCTGAAAGAAGTGGCTCATGAGAAATACGGCAGAGATGCTTCTCATCCCCACCGTTATCTGATTAACGGCGGTATTGTCGTACGCCGTACCGCTGAAGATGCCGAAGCAGGCATAATCGGTCAGCAGTCGTTCCTGTTCGGCACAATGGGACAAGGCGCGCGCGGTGCTTACGCACTCAATATCGGCGGCAAAGATCGAACTACGGGCAAGGCCGTCGGACTGAATGCGCCGGAAAACACCTGGGATAAGCAAATCCCTTTGTTCGAAACCGAAAAAGGTGAAAACAACCAGTTAGGCTATATCGTAGGTTCTCCGCAGATCGGCCGCATTGCGCTGGAGCGCGAAGCAGACGGGGCAGTAAAGTCGGCAGAAAGGGAAATAACGGTAAACAATAAAAAAGAGAAAAAAGTTCGTTATAAAAATACCCGTTACGCAGGTTTCTTATCAAACGGTTTTGCACTTACTAAAGGCGGGGTAAAAAACGAATCGGCCCTGTATATCTACGATATGCTGGGGCAGGATGCGGACAGCGGTGCTGACGGAGGCAACAAGGCCGGCACATTGATACAAAAAATCGTGGCTGATAACAGTTCGGCGCAAGGTTTGTCCGCCCCGACACTGGTGGATGCCGATTTCGACGGGATTGTTGATGTGGCATATGCAGGCGATTATAAAGGCAATATGTACCGTTTTGATTTGCGGAGTACCAATAAGTCCAAATGGTCGGTTAAGAAGATCTTTTCGGGATCGGCGGCACAACCGATTACTTCCGCACCTGCAATATCACGCTATGGTCTCAACAAGTATGTCGTGATTTTCGGCACCGGCAGCGATATTTATCAAGAGGATGTTGACGATAAAAACCGGCAGGCGATTTACGGCATTTACGATGATTTGAACCTTCAGGGGGATAAGGTTGTTGCTGCGGAATCGAAAGATTTGTTGGAACAGGAGTTGAGTGAAATGACTGTCGACGGAAAAACAGTGCGACAGATTACCACGAATAACCAAGTTGGTTCCAATCACAAAGGCTGGATGGTGAAACTCGGTACGGATGATGGCGAGCGTGTGATCGTCAAACCGACCATGATTCTGCGCACGGCGATTGTCAGTACGCGAATTTATAACCAGAAAAAAGAAAAAATCAGCAGTTCAGGTGATCCTTGTTCGATAGACAGTTACAAGACTGAAACAATGAGTAGTAGCTGGATATTGACATTGAATGCCCTGACGGGAGGAAAACTGGATAAATACGATGCGCATTTGACCATCCTTCGGGCCGAAGGTGAGGCAACGGATACATATTATGCCGGGTTGCAAAAGGAAGGAATTACCAGTTTCACCTATATGGATAGCGCGAAATTAAACGATTCGCCCGTTACCGCCGATGGAGACAGCGGCGGCGCAGGTACCGATCAAGCCTATAAAACGGCGAATAATGAAATTCCGAACAATACCTGTTTTGGAAAAGATACGCTGCGTGTGCTGCTGACCAACAAAAACGAAAGTTTTAATGTCAGGGGGCGGATTTGCGGGGTACGCCGGCTTTCTTGGGGTGAGATTTTTTAGAGTCGTACTTTACAATAGAGGCCGTCTGAAATTTTTCAGACGGCCTCTATTTTCAATAAATGATTGATTATATATTTATTTTAGTCATGAAGCTTTGCGGCCTCCAACGTATTTTCCAGCAACGTAGCGATGGTCATCGGCCCAACCCCGCCGGGCACGGGAGTAATCATGGACGCCCGTTCTTTTGCAATATCAAATTCAACGTCGCCGCACAGGCTGCCGTCTTCCAGCCGGTTGATGCCGACATCAATAACGACGGCCCCGGGTTTAATCCAGCTTCCCTTGACGAAATTCGGGATACCGACGCCGACAACCAAAATATCTGCTGCACCGACTTCCGCGGCCAGATTTTCCGTTGCACTGTGGCAGACGGTTGTTGTGGCGCGTGCCAGCAGCATTTCCAATGCCTGCGGTCGGCCGACAATGTTGGAAGCACCGACGATCACGGCTTTTTTACCTTTGGGGTCAATATGGTAGGACTCCAGCAACGTCATCACACCTTTGGGGGTGCAAGGGCGAAGCAGCGGTTTTTTAACGGCCAGCCGGCCGACGTTGTAGGGATGGAAGCCGTCTACGTCCTTATGCGGCAGAATGTGTTCCAGTATATTTTGGCTGTCGATATGGGCAGGGAGCGGGAGTTGGACCAGAATGCCGTCCACTTTCGGGTTGTCATTCAGTTGTTGCACCAGTTGCAGCAACTCTTCCTGCGTAGTGGAGGCAGGCAGTTCGTAAGACAGTGATTCGATTTGCGCCTGTAGGCAGGCTTTTTTCTTGTTGCGCACATAAACTGCGCTGGCAGGATCGTCGCCGACGAGGATTACCGCCAGGCAAGGCACACGCAGCCCCGCAGCGGTGCGTTCCTGAACGGCTTGAGCCACAGATGCCAGACGTTGTTGCGAAACTTCTTTACCATTGATGAGTTGGGCGGTCATGATGGTTTTCCCTATAGCTTGGATGAAATAAAAGTTAAACGGTTGCCGGAGATTATAGCCAAATAATTTTGTTTTTTATATGGTGCAACGAGGTGGTTAACGGGCGGTCATGCTACTTTCTGTTGTTTTTCAGACGGCCTCTATCATAAACGGCTTGGAGAAGGTTTGAGTAAATATTAAATAAAAATAATAAGATAAAATTTGTTAGTATGGATGTAGGTTAAATTTGTTGACTGGGTATGCAAACGCCTGTATATTTCGCACTTTCAGTCGGGGCGTAGCGCAGCCCGGTTAGCGCATCTGCTTTGGGAGCAGAGGGTCGTGAGTTCGAATCCCACCGCCCCGACCACCATGAAAGTTATTCAGCACGATACGGCAAGAGCGCCCGTAGCTCAACCGGATAGAGCACCGACCTTCTAAGTCGGGGGTTACAGGTTCGATTCCTGTCGGGCGTGCCAAAAGTTTTATGGTGGCTGTAGCTCAGTTGGTAGAGCCCCGGATTGTGATTCCGGTTGTCGTGGGTTCGAGCCCCATCAGCCACCCCAGATAAAAGCCCGCATGATTATGCGGGCTTTTTCTATGGCTTATTCTTTTGCTGAATATGTTATCCGGTTCGTCTGCTCGGTTTGTCGCGTGTCGGAAGGATTGATCAGGCCGTCTGAAAGGCCGCGTCTATACGGGTGAACTCAAGTTTCGCTCAGACAAAGGCTTTCAGACGGCCTTTGCTTTTCCTTTGTTCCGCGTTTCTGTATTATGCCGCCTATCGATAAATTATTGGAAAATATCATGTCCGAATGGCCGTTACCCGCTTTCGAGCAGAAAATCTGTCCGCCTGAAGAACTAGCCGAGCGCTTGGCTGCGTTGCCGCGTCCGCTGGTGTTTACCAACGGCTGTTTCGATATTTTGCACCGCGGCCATGTTACCTATTTGGCACAGGCTAAGGCGACAGGCGCGTTTTTGATATTGGCGTTAAATACCGATGCTTCCGTGCGTCGGTTGGGTAAAGGAGACGACCGCCCTGTCAATCCGCTGGAAAACCGTGCTGCCGTTGCCGCCGCGCTGGAAAGTGTGGATTTGGTAACCTGGTTTGACGAAGATACGCCCGCCGAACTGATTGAGTTGGTGAAGCCGGATATTTTGGTTAAAGGCGGCGATTGGGCGGCGGATAAAATCGTTGGAGCCAAGGAAACGCTGGCGCGCGGCGGCAAGGTGTATTCGATTCCTTTCTTGCATCAGACCTCGACCACCAAAACATTGGCGAAAATCCGTGCCGGAGAGGCGGCGGAGAAATGACGGTGTTTAAGCAGCGCCACTGGCAGCTGCTGGCCGCCCTTTCAGACGGCCTGCCGCAGCATGTGTCGCAACTGGGGCGTTTGGCAGGGATAAAGCCGCAGCAGTTAAACGGTTTCTGGCAGCAGATGCCGCCGCATATCCGCGGCTTGTTGCGCCAGCACGACGGGCAGTGGCGGTTGGTGCGGCCGCTGGCGATATTCGATGAAGCCGGTTTGGATGCCGTCGGCAGGAAACACGGATTTCAGACGGCCTTGGAACAGGAATGTACTTCCAGCAACGATGTGGTGCTGGATCGGGCGCGTCGGTCGGCTGATGAGGCACATAAATTTTTATGCGTCGCCCATTTTCAGAGCAAAGGACGGGGGAGGCAGGGCAAAAGCTGGTATAACCGTTTGGGCGAATGTCTGATGTTCAGTTTCGGCTGGTCTTTCGACAGGCAGCAGAACGAGTTGGGCGCGCTTGCCTTGGCAGCGGCGCTTGCATGTAACCGTGCTTTGGCCAAACTGGGCTTGGCGACGCAGATTAAATGGCCGAACGATTTGGTGGTCGGGCGCGACAAATTGGGCGGGATTTTAATCGAAACCGTCCGTACGGACGGAAAAACCGTTGCCGTCGTCGGTATCGGTATCAATTTCGTATTGCCGAAGGAAGTGGAAAATGCGGCTTCCGTACAGGCACTTTTTCAGACGGCCTCACAAAAAGGCGTATCGGCGGTGCAGTTGCTGGACAGCCTGCTGAACGAACTGAATATTGCACTGATGCAGTTTGGCGAGTATGGATTCGAACCGATGCTGGCCGATTATCAGGCCGTCAACCGCGATCAGGGGCGGCCGGTCATTCTGTTGCAAGAAGAGCGGGTGATTCACGAGGGAACGGTTGCCGGGGTTACGGGGCAGGGAGCGTTGCGGCTGAACACGCGGGAAGAGGAAAAGACCATTGTCAGTGGCGAAATCAGCCTGCGACCCAATGATAATCCCGTGCCTGTACAGCCTGTCTGCAACGACCGTTATTTACTGTTGGACGGCGGCAACAGCCAACTCAAATGGGCCTGGGTGGAAAACGGCGCTTTCCACGAAGTCGGTCGCGCGCCGTACCGCGATTTGAGCAGGCTTGGTGAAGAATGGGCGGCGCGGGGCGGCGAGGACGTCAAAGTCGTCGGCTGCGCCGTTTGCGGCGACGCGAAAAAGGCGTTGGCCGAGGCGCAACTGATGCGGCCGGTGGAATGGCTGGCGTCGATGGCTCAAGGACTGGGCATCCGAAACCATTACCGCAATACGGCGGAACACGGTTCAGACCGCTGGTTCAATGCGCTGGGCAGCCGCCGTTTCAGCCGGAACGCCTGCGTCATCGTAAGCTGCGGTACGGCGGTTACCACAGATGTGCTGACCGATGACGACCATTATCTCGGCGGTACGATTATGCCCGGGTTCCACTTGATGAAAGAGGCGATGGCCTTGAAAACGGCCAACCTCAACCGTCCTATCGGAAAAGTGTACCCGTTCCCGACCACCACCTCCAATGCGTTGGCCAGCGGCATGATGGATGCAGTATGCGGCGCATTGATGGTGATGCATGGCCGTCTGAAAAACAAAATCGGTTCGGATAAACCGGTGGACGTGGTGATTACGGGGGGCGGTGCAGCCAAAGTCGTTCAGGCGCTGCCGGAGGCTTTTGTTTTGGACAATACGGTAAAAATTGTAGATAATCTCGTTATTTACGGCTTACTCAACTGGATAGAACAAAAATGAAATGGTTATTTGCATTGCTGGTGGCGTTGAATCTCATCGTCTTCGGCGGAATGGTGGCGTACCGCATGACGGTGAAGCAAAATCAGACTGTGGCGCAGGCCTCCGCACCGTTGGAAGGCGGCACACACGAATTGGCACGTCCCGAATCACTGACCCCGAAATCGACAACCCCTGCATCCGCCCCCGACAGTGTACCCGAATGGGTGGCGCAGTCTGAAAGCAATGCCGCAGTGGCCGAACGCAAAACGGAAAAAACCGAAGAATCCCAAGCCGTAGAGCGGCGTGTTGAAAACGAACAAGATAAAAAAGTACGGGAGGAGCAGGAGGCCAAGGCAAAAGAAAAAGAGAAAAAAGAGCGCGAAGAAAAACTTAAACGGGAAAAAGAACGGAAAGAAAAAGCGGCGGAAAATCAGAACACCGCATCAGAGGCAGGCAAACCGGCACAACAACAATGTTCGACCGCCACGGTTGTGATAGACGAAGACGATTACCACCGTATCAAAGGATTGCTCGGCAGATGGCCTCACGCCGCAACCCGCAGCGTTGAGAAACGCACACCGAAAAAAAGCGCGCAGAAACCGTCGAAGAATTACCGTGTGCTGATTTCCACCGGCGGCGATGCCGTAGCGCAACTGGAAAACCTGAATGCGAAAGGTTTCAGCGGTACGCTGCATAACGGAGAAATCAGCGTGGGTGTTACCCACAGCCGTTCGGCCGCACAAATCATCATCTCGCGCCTGTCCAGCGCCAATATCGGCGGCGCGCGTATCGTTGAAGATGAGGAGGGCGGCGGTGCTTCCGACGGTGCATTGAGTGTGGCGCGGATGCATATCACCTTCATGTCGGTTGACGGCCGTATGGCGCAGGATATTAATAACGTGGTCGGGCGCTATGGCAAACTGAATGTGAAAAACTGCAAATAAACCAAGTACAGGCCGTCTGAAACGGATGAATCGAGTTCTGTAAAAGCAGGAAAGCAATGCTTGAAAACACAAAACCCGCAGTGCGAAACAGCGGGTTTTGTGTTTTTCGGTTTTGAGTATCTGATATAAAGGGAACAGTATTTCTCGTATATGCGCACTCCGAAGGGTAAATGAATGAAGAGGGATAATCGTTTGTTTAATGACTCGCAGCAGAACGGCTTCCGAGTGAAAGTCATTATACGCTAATAAAAATTATTATCAATAGCAAATCAAGGATTAAAAGGTTGGTGTAGATAACCTATTGTAATAAAAGGATATAAATTTATCTCTTCGGGTTGGCAAACTCAAAAGATGTGATAGATTCCGACTAATCGTCGTCCCAAGGATTGCCGAATACCGTATAATCCAAGCAATTTAATCAAGGGGCCGTCTGAAACCATGCAGCAAACCTATCCAACTGTCCGACACGACCTGCTCGAAGCCAATCACTTGTCTCCGGAGCTGCTCGCACGCAGCCTGAGTATCATCGGCGGCCGCAAGGTTGATTATGCCGATATTTATTGCCAACATACCGCATTTGAAAGCTGGCATTTGGAAGAGGGAATCGTCAAATCCGGCAGTTTCCAAATCGAACAAGGGGTGGGGGTGCGTGCCGTATCGGGTGAAAAAACCGCATTTGCCTACGCCGACAGCCTGTGTATCGATTCGATTAACCGTTCGGCCCATGCCGTGCGCGTCATAGGAGCAGGTGGCGGCGAACAACATATACGCGTTCCCGCTGTGAAGCACGGCAAACAGGTACACTCAGGTTGCGACCCCATTGCCAGCCTTGATTCCGCTGCCAAAGTCGCTCTTTTAAACAAAGTCGAAACACTTGCCAAAGCCGCCGACCCGCGTATTGTGCAAGTCATGGCGGGGCTGACCTGCGAATACGACATGATTTACATCGCCCGCCTCGACGGCAGGCACGCCGCCGACATCCGTCCGATGGTGCGCCTGAACGTTACCGTCATCGCTAAACAGGGCGACAGGCGCGAACAGGGCAGTGCGGGCGGCGGCGGACGCTACGACTTGGCTTATTTTGATGAAACTTTGGTGCGGCAGTTTGTCGATTCCGCCGTCAAACAAGCCCTGATTAATCTCGAATCCCGCCCTGCACCCGCAGGCGAAATGACCGTTGTCTTGGGCAACGGCTGGCCGGGCGTGTTGCTGCATGAAGCTGTCGGACACGGTTTGGAAGGCGATTTCAACCGCAAAGAAACCAGCGTCTTTTCAGGCAGAATCGGCGAGCGTGTTGCCGCCAAAGGCGTTACCGTCGTTGATCAGGGCGACATCGCCGACAGACGCGGTTCGCTCAATATCGACGACGAAGGCAATGAAACACGCCGCACCGTATTGATTGAAGACGGCATCTTGGTCGGCTATATGCAGGACGAAACCAACGCCCGCCTGATGGGTACGCAATCCACCGGCAACGGCCGCCGCGAAAGCTACGCCTCAGCTCCCATGCCGCGTATGACCAATACCTTCATGGAAAACGGCGGCTATGAACCCGACGAAATCATCGCCTCGATTGATAAAGGCATTTACGCCGTCAATTTCGGCGGCGGACAGGTAGACATCACCAGCGGCAAATTCGTTTTCAGCGCATCTGAAGCATGGTGGGTCGAAGGCGGCAAACTGCAATATCCCGTCAAAGGCGCGACCATTATCGGCAACGGCCCTGAAGTGTTGAAACACATCTCCATGATAGGCAATGACACCGCGCTGGATAGCGGTGTCGGCGTGTGCGGCAAAGACGGACAGAGCGTTCCTGTCGGCGTCGGACAACCGACCTTGCGGATTGATGCCGGGCTGACCGTCGGCGGCAGCGAAATCTGATTTTTATCGGAACATAGGGTAGAAGAGAATTTGGTTGGAAATAAAAAAGCGGCTGCATTGGAAATGCAGCCGCTTTTTTATTTTCGGAATGGGTGTTTTACAGATGCCATTTTGTTTTGCCGAAACTATCGTGTTTGTCGGAATATGTTTCCCGCGCGGCAGGTAAAGCGGCGGCGCTACACTTGACATAAACGGTTTCAGACGGCCTCATCAATATTGCAGGCTTTTTCGACGGAATCTTCGGGAAGTTTACTTGGCTGTAAAAGCTGCCGTTGATTTGGGTTACGTTGATGTGGTACATGCGATAGGCATGGAAGATGTCTTTGTCTGGTGCAGTGGGATTGTGCCAAAATTCTGCCAGCGGTGCTTGGTCGGTTAGGCCGGGAATATCATAGTGGGCGCGCCCCAATGTTTTGACGGGCATATCGTGGATGAGAGCGGAGAGGCCGCTGGTGCTGTTGAGGGTGACCATACCCGCCCCGCTGCGCAGGAAGACGGGGAGCGGTACGTCGTGAATATAGGTAATCCGGCCCTTGAGCGAGGGATGCTTTTTGACGAAAGCCCTGATGTCTTTTTCATAATCGATAAAGCCGCGGTCCATCGGGTGGTGTTTGACAATCAGGTGGGTGTCGCTGGGGGCATGGGTGGCAAACGAAGTCAGGACATGCAGCAGGAAGCTGCGTACTGAAGAAAAGTCGCAGTGGACGCGCACTTGGCTGTCGTTGAATACTTGCAGCGGTACGATGAAGAACCGGCCGTATTTTCCTGCTCTGACGTGTCTGGCCATAAAACGGTCTTCCAGCCAGTAGTTGAGCCGTTTGCAGGCGGACATTGTCCATAATTTGATATAGTGGCCGAGCTGGACGGGACGATGGTGGATGTAGTTCGGATAGTGTTTCCGTTTCAGGTTGGATTGGTAATAGTAGCGCATGGCGGTTTTCGCCACGGGCATGAAGCCGCAGGGGACAGCGGGCGGTTCGCGGTATTGTTGTTGCGGCAGGCGCGGGTAGGTCTCCATGAAGAAACCGGCATCGCGCGGCAGCGGGGAATAAGCGTTGACTCCCGATTTTTCCAACGTGATGAAGTAGGGTCGCAGATAGCCTTCTTCAAACGCCCAAAAAGTAATGTTTCCCTGCTCGGCAACGGTGCGGGCGAGGATGTGATAGGGACGGGTGTCGCCGAAACAGACGACGGCCTGAATGCGGTGTCGGGCGATATAACCGGCAAGGTAGGTGGAAAAACCGTCGTAGCTGCCGCGGTAGGATGAGGTATGCGGAATGGTTTGCGGGTAGAACCAGTCGTCTCCGCCGTTGAAATTGAGTTTATGGACGGTTTTGCCGTGTTCGTTGGAAAGCCACTCGGAAAAGTGGCGGAAAAAGTCGCCGACAGGCCCTTGCAGCAGCAGGATGTTGTCAGCGGTGTCAATCAGCTCGTGAAGATTGCTTTTGATGGGCTGGTTCATGGATTGTAAAGGCGTCGTAAGTTGTCAAACCGCATAGTAGTAAAGTGCAGGCATATCGTTTCGGATGTATGCCTGCTTTTTATTTGAGTGTTTATCCGTATCGGGAACAATGGATAATGGGGTAAGAATACGATGAATTAAGGGTGCGGGTAAAGGATTGTTTCGTACGTCATTTATGAATATGGAATTAAATGGCCAATAAAATCTAGCATTTATAATAAAGAACGGTATAGTTGACGGATTTTTCCGATTTGTTTTTCAAACCAGTTCCGATACAAATTTGTGTTGTTTTTTTGCAAATTTTTTTGATTTTTTAATATTTCGACTGCTGTCGCCGCGTCGATGAAGTGATGTTTTTCCGGATGGACGTAGTCCGGGTAGTAAACCAAGGTTCCGGCGATAAGCTGCCATAATTCGAGCCTGCGGCTGCGGCGTTCGATGGGAAGCAGGTCTTGGGTCAGCCCCCATCCGGCATAAAACGGCAGGCCGTAGCAGCATACTTTTTTGTCGCGCAACAGGGCTTCGAAGCCGGTGAGCGAGGTCATGGTGTGTACTTCGTCGGCGTATTGCAGACAGGTCAGGATGTCGGCTTCGGGGGCGGTTTGGTCGGCGTAACGCGCGGTGTCTTCAGCACTGATGTGGCCGGTGCGGTTGCCGCTGACGATGTCGGGATGGGGTTTGTAGATGATATAGGCGTCGGGATGGCGTTCGCGCACGGTTCGGAGCAAATCCAGATTGCGGCGGATTTGCGGCGAACCGTGGCGGATGGAAGCGTCGTCTTCGACTTGGCCGGGAACGAGGATGACGGTCTTATCCGTCGGCGGCACGGTGAAGTTTGCGCTCCCGACGTTGTATTTGCTGATGCGGTTTTCCGTCAATGCTTTTTGCAGCACTGAGGCCGTCTGAAAATCGTATTCGTTGAATATTTGGTTTTGCAGGATGTGTTCGAGTCGGGACGGTGTTTCGGCATTGAAGTAGATGCCCATGTCGTCGGTTACCAGCGACAACGGCGGCACGAGGTTGGAACCGAGTCCGACCGAGCGGATAAAGCCGTCTTCCATGCGCAAAAGCGGGATGTTGTGTTGCTCGGCAAAACGGACGATGGCGTCTTTGCCGTTTCCCCAAGCGAGAATGCGCGCATTGTCGGGTAACTTCATTTCTGCCAGTTTATCGGTGGAGGGAATAAATTTCAGACGGCATGAAGGGACGTTGAAAAACGGTTTCATTACTGCGCGTTTCCATAGCGACATGCCTACGCAGTATAGTTCGCCGCGCAGTTTGTCGTTTTTGCGTTTGACAGTGGCGAGATAGTCGATGACGTCGAAAAGGCTGCCTGCTTCGCCGGTGTTGGGGTTGAGGTAACGGCTGTATTGAAGATAGGCGGCGGCGAAGAGTTGCAGTAGGGTACGCGGTGTGCGGCGTTGGGATTGGGTGAGGCGGTTGATTTCAGGGTGGCGGTCGTCGCTCACGCCCCAACCGGCATACCAAGGCAGACCGAAGGTGGTCAACTGTTTGCCGCACAGGAGGGCTTCGAAACCCATTTGCGAGGTTACACAATAGACTTTATCCACATTCTGCAACAGAGAAATCGGATTGATGTCTTCTGCCAGTATGCGAACGCGGTGCCGTTGCGCCAGTTGGGTCAGATAGCCTTGTTTTTTGCCGCACAAGACGTCAGGGTGGGTTTTGACCCAAATGTCGGCTTGTGGATTTTCGTTTAAGGCCGTCTGAAACATGTGTTCGAATGTGGCTGCGTCCGCGCCGCCGTATCGTATCGCCATATCGCCGAGCGTTTGGTCGATGATGAGGACGGTTTCGGATTTGGATGGAGCGCGTAAAGGATGGCCGTCTGAAAGTTCTGGGGCGTGGTTATATTTGGACAGGCGGTGTTTCAGGATTAAATCAACGGCCTGTTGTGCTTGTTCCAAGGTTTCAGACGGCATGGCGCCGGCAGCCAGAATTAATTGCTCCAAACGCGAGGGACGGGTGGTGTCGTAGTAGATACCGATGTCGTCATATACGATGGAATACGGCGGACAACCGGCCACACCCAGCCCGGGTGAACGTAAAAAACCGTCTTCAAGATTTAGAAGGGATAAGTTTGAAATTTTTGCTAATTTTCTACGATTCGGATGTTTTTTTCCCCAGAATAAGATGGTCTTAGTGGTTGGAATATCGTCTAAAAATAGTGCCAGTAAGCGGCGTTGTTTGAATAAACCGATTGTTGAAAGAATCATTTGGAATGATATATGTTAATTATAAATCTGTTGGTTTTGAAATCTCATTTGCTTCGGTTTCGAAGTAGGCATCCATAAAATTACGAAAATGCAAGGCATAGTTTTTATCAGTGTTGTTGCTACTTGAATCATTGATGCAAAAAGAGTGCGGCATATGGAGATATTTCTTTTTAAATAATAATTTTTTATATTGAGTTTGAGCGTGTGTGCTGCGGATATTGAAATAGTAGCAAACCTCGCGTTTCAGCGTGGCATGTCCGTCAAGATACATCAACCACGGCACTAAAAAACTGGCCATATTAAGTTCGGAATTGTGGCGGACTTTATTATTTAAGAAGGAGTGTATTTCGTCTTCAAATAATGACCATGCTTTCTGAAAGGTTGTTTTCCGTAATGGTACATAAGTATGTACTAATGGAGTATCGATATTGACGCCGGAATAATAACTCTTTAATAACTTCAGGGCATGTTCTGATGCGGTCAAGGTAGGTGTAATAAGACCTCGGTGACGCATTTTTTGAAAACTCTTATTGGCGACAAATAATGATGCTAATCCATTACTTTCAAAAAAGTGGCTAGATGAAAGGTCTCTTGCAACAAAAACATCATCGTTAAAATAAATAAAATGCTCACTTAGATTAGGGATTTTATATAAATGTGCCTCGATTACATGGGAATTAAATGTTGGCAGGTATTTATCATCAATAATTTGCGAGTGATTAATCAGCTTGATTTTAGGGTGCGTATTTTCATTCAGCCATTGAGGCTTTTGATTCGCAGTAACAATAAAAATATTGCGAACCCATGGCATAAATTTTTGTACGGCTTTTATTGAGTAGAACAGTTCATTATGGTTGGAAAAACGGGCGGGATCAGTTGCATATAAGCCGATGTTTTCTTGATTTATAGGCTGAAGTGTCTGGTGGTATTGCTGCTGCCAATCTTTATCGGTATTGTCCACCCAGGTAAAAACAACATCGATCGGAAAGTTTGGAAGAATGTTTTCTGTAAGTGATGCCAGATTTTCATCGGCATTGATGAGCATGAATTCTTCAGTTTCGGGAATAGGTTGTTCAACGTTATAAGGAGGGAAACGTTTATTCAGATAATCCCTAAAAAAGATATGAGGTTCTCTAAAAAGTTTTCTGACTTTATTAGTGTTCATTTAAAACTTTCTAATGGAAAATCATAATATTACAATAAAAATAGGCAACCCGGTTTGTTATGGATAACCATATACTGCAAAATAGCGGCGGGTGGTGAGGCCCACCTTATTTTGAGGCGGTTTAAAACGTTACCGCTTCCGCTAACACTTTACCTGCCAAGTCTTTGGGAGACAGGTTCGGTTCGCTTTGGAGCGGCCAGTTTATGCCGACTGACGGGTCGTTCCAAATCAGCGAATGTTCGGCTTTCGGGTTGTAATAATCCGTGCATTTGTAGACGAACTCGGCCTCATCGCTCAAAACGTAAAAGCCGTGGGCGAAACCTTCGGGTACCCACAGTTGGCGTTTGTTTTCCGCCGACAAGATTTCGCCCGCCCATTTGCCAAAAGTCGGCGAGCTTTTGCGCATATCGACGGCAACGTCAAACACTTCGCCGACGACGACGCGCACGAGTTTGCCTTGGGTGTTTTCGGTTTGGTAATGCAGGCCGCGCAATACGCCTTTGCCTGATTTGGAATGGTTTTCCTGCACGAAGGTGCGGTCGCAGACGTTGGTTTTAAACCATTCGTCGCGGAAGGTTTCCATAAAGAAGCCGCGCGCGTCGCCGAAGACTTGCGGTTCTAAAAGTTTGACTTCGGGGATGGCAGTGTCGATGATTTTCATGTTTGTCCTTTGGGAACCGAGGCCGTCTGAAAGTATGATTCTACGGTTTCGGTATTGTGTGGTGGATTAAATTCAAATTAGTACGGCGTTGCCTTGCCTAGGCTTAAAGGAAACGATTTTTTTTAAGGTGCAAGAGCACCAAAGTGAATTGGTGCCTGTCTGAGGCTTTGTCACCTTGTACTGATTTGAATTTAATCCACTAATTTAATTTAGGCTGCACCAACTTTTTCAGACGGCCTTTGTTTGTTTTTTAGCAGGCGCAACAGATATTGGCCGTATTCGTTTTTCGCCATCGGTCGGGCCAGTTCTTCCAAGCGGCCGTCCGAAAGCCAGCCGTTGCGCCAGGCGATTTCTTCGAGGCAGGCGACTTGCAGTCCTTGGATGTTCTGCACGGTTTGGACGAACGAGGCGGCCTCGAGCAGGCTTTCGTGCGTACCGGTGTCCAGCCATGCGAAACCGCGCCCCAAAAGCTGCACCGACAGCGAACCGTCTTCCAAGTACATCTGGTTCAGGCTGGTGATTTCCAGTTCGCCGCGTTCCGACGGCTTAATCTGTTTGGCAAATTTGACGACGCGGCTGTCGTAGAAATAAAGGCCGGTAACCGCCCAGTCGGATTTAGGCTGTTGCGGTTTTTCTTCAAGAGACAACGCCTTAAAGTTTTCATTGAATTCGACCACGCCGAAGCGTTCGGGGTCTTTGACCTGATAGGCGAACACGGTTGCGCCGTAATTCCTGGCAACGGCTTTTTGTAACATCTGGGTAAACGACTGCCCGTAAAAAATATTGTCGCCCAATACCAAACAGACATTGTCGCCGCCGATAAATTCCTCGCCGATGATGAATGCCTGCGCCAAACCGTCGGGGCTGGGCTGCTCGGCATAGCTGATGGAGATGCCGAAATCATCGCCGTCGCCGAGCAGGCGTCTGAAAGAGGCGTTGTCTTCGGGGGTGGTGATGACCAGAATCTCGCGTATCCCCGCCAGCATCAAAACCGACAGGGGGTAATAAATCATGGGTTTGTCGTATACGGGCAGAAGCTGTTTGGACACGCCACGCGTAATGGGGTAAAGGCGCGTGCCGCTGCCGCCGGCAAGGATGATGCCTTTCATGAGTTTCTCCTAATAATATTGGAATGTGTGTGATTTTTTCAGACGGCCTTATTGGGCTTTCTGTGAAATTGTTTGCTTGCAAAGATTATTGATTGTCCCCTGAACCTCTCCGGTAAGAGGAAGAGGAAGACGGAAAACCTGTCTGGGAGCAGTCGGGTTTCGGCCTTGGCTCTCTCTTGCCGAGGAGCGGGCAACAAACCTTAGGGTTTGTTGCTTGGAAAATTTAAACTTTCGCAAGAAGCCTGTGTTCCCTAAAGGCCGTCTGAAAACTATTTCCCCGTTCCCAGACGTTCCAAACGGTAGCTGCCGTTCAATACATTTTGCCACCAGGTTTTGTTGTTCAAATACCATTGCACCGTTTTGCGGATGCCGGATTCGAACGTTTCCTGCGGTTTCCAGCCCAGTTCCCTGC
>ERZ773010.512-NODE-512-length-26994-cov-77.743569_pt1 | contig 26994 bp, 36 predicted proteins | sample MGYA00580842_ERZ773010 | MGnify/ENA primary metagenome ERZ773010 (study PRJEB29015, sample SAMEA2737982) | human oral metagenome | biome: human oral; feature: human-associated habitat; material: dental | place: China | collected 2107 ...
TGGGCTGGGCGAGGGTGGCCTGCTGGAGGCGGGTGTCGAGGACGACGGGGAGGTTTACGGCCACGGGGTGGTCGTCGAGCCAGGCGATCGCCTTGTCCCGCCACGCACGATAGATGCGCTTCTGGTCCCGGGTCATGGTTGCGGCGACCCGGCGGATGTCGACGTCGGCCAGTTCGGGCAGGGCCTCCTGGCGAGTGACCGACACCCAGCACGGCGTCGTGGCCCGAACTCTTCCGGGCCACTTCTCTTCGCCGTAGAGCTTTCCGTACCCGGATTCGGAGAACGGGTTGAACTGCGACTTGAAGAAGAAGTCGGCGAAGCGGGTGAAGGAGGTGTATCGCACGGGCCACAGGAAGTGCAGAGCGCCGAAGATGTTGACGGGCAAGTTGCCTGCCGGCGTGGCCGACAGGGCCAGCCGCCTTTTGGCTCGGATCCTGCACAGGACCTTGGAGTTGAGGGACTTGTAGTTGCAGGCCCGGTGCACCTCGTCGGCGATGACGACGTCGAAGAGTGTGCCTCCGAAGGCGTGCGTATCGGGTGCGGAGACCATCTTCCCGGTCCGGTTGTCCTTCTTCTTGTGCTTGTTGCGGGCGGTCATGAGGGACCAGCCGATGAAGAAGACCCCCTTCTCGTTCCTGTCCCACAGGGCTTCGAGGTTCGCCTTCCTGTTCGCTCCCTTGGCCGCACACTCGCGCAGCTCCATGCCCCACACTTCACGAACGTGTCGTCGCCAGCCGTCGATGGTGTGCAGGGGCGCGACGATGAGGACGCGGGCGTCCTTAGGCTCCTTGGCATCGTATTTGAGAGACGCTCCTGCACTAGTGAGAGCCGTGTAGGTCTTCCCGGAGCCTAAGCAACAGGCCAGCAGACCCGTGCCCCCGGCGGCGGCGACTTGTTCGACCGCCGCCGCCTGGTAGTCACGAAGCCTCATCGCCGTGCTTCTTCAGCGTGTTGCGGGCCAGGTCCTCGACGTCCGCGGCCAGGTCGCGCAGGATGTCGTCCACGTTGTCGCCACGATAGTAGACGACGTCGCCGCAGCGCTGGTAGCCCATGTGCTCGCCGTCGGTGAGCAGATCGGGCTCGTTGATGTGGAAGGCGATCTCCGGGGCCATGATGCCGTGGTCTCGCAGGTAGTAGTACGGGCCCCTCAGGATGCCCATCACGTGCCACAGCCAGGGCTGCCGGATGCAGATGCTCACGTCCGCGCCGCCCTCGTCGTCCCACTTGTCGTTCTCCAGGAAGGCGGCCGACACCCGCACGAACGGGGTGTCCTCGCTCATGAGCTGCTGGAGCCTGTCCTCGATGTAGTTGGTCATCTCTTCCTCTCTTCTCGTTTCTCGCCCTACTACTTGACGGGGATGTCGATGAACAGGAGCGAAGGCAGGATCCGATCCACGATCAGGTCCGGCTTGTCGAGCCGGGCAACGTCGAGGTTGATCTCGATGAGCTCCCCCGCCCGGCCGGTGCGCCGCATCAGTGTGAGCACATCCCAGGCGGTGATGGCCGCCGTCCACTCCTGGCCGCCCATGACCCACACGATCGTGCACAGGCCCTCGGGTCCCTGGCTCTCGTCGGTGGGCAGGGGCCTGTAGCCCTTGCGGATCATGGCCACGCGCAGCCCCAGCATGGCCAGGGCCAGTTCGTTGGTCCTCTTGTCCTCAGCGCTCATCCTTGTTCTTCTCCTCCTTGTCGTTCTTCCGGGCCTCTTGTGGGGTCCGATTGGCCATGTACTGGAGCGTCACTCCCACGAAGTAGTCGGGGTCACAGCAGATCTCCGGGTCGAGCAGCGCCTCGAACTCCCACACCTCGTTGGTGTCGGGCAGGTCGACACGGCGCCGAACCCGAACCTCCAGACCCATCAGGTCGGGGCCCACACCCCAGGCCCCGAACTCATCCTCCCAGAAGAAGCACTCGCCGTGGCGTTCGACATGGCGCCCGGCGGCTACGACAGCCTCGTACAATCGGTCGAAGTCCCGGGCCTCAAGAAACCGCGGCATCGTCTCCCTCCTTCCTCACCACGTCGGTTCCGGTCTGCGTCTCATAGGGGTTAATCCGCATCATCCACTGCGTTCCGTCGGGGGCGTCGTCGAGGCGGGAGAAGCCCTCGGGCCGGTTCGCCATGGTGCGCACGGCGGTGGACGCCAGGACCACAGAGTGAACCCACGACATCCACTTTTCGCGTTCGGCCTGTCCGTCCCAGGCGTTGGCCATGTCGATCAGCCGGTTGAGCATGTCGTCCAGGTCCTCCCAGTGCACTCGTACGGCGCTCTTCAGGTTTCCGCACCACAACTCGATGCGGTCGTCGGTGTAGGGGCGCCCCGGCGGGTTGAAGTACTCGAAGTTCTTCCCGCTCACCGTCGAGCCCCCCGCGGGGAGAACACGACGGACCAGTTCTGGCCGTCGGGGGCGTCGTCGATGATGCTGATGGCCTCCTCGGTACCACCCAGGGAGTTCATGGCGTCGCGCTGGGCGACGAGGCGGTCGGCGAACACCGACCACTCCATCCCCTCGATCTCCGAGGTCTTGGAGACCCGGCGGACGACACCGCGCAGTTTGGCGACGGTGACCTCCTGGCCGTTACGCAGAATCTTCGTGTTGAGCATGTTGTTGTCCTTTCACTCGGTGGGGTTGTTGAGGTCCCAGATAACGTAGCGGGGCAGGGCGCCCCCGGGTGCGATGCGCTCGACACCGTGCTGCCGGGGAGTGTCGACTACGACCTGCACGGACCCGTACCCGTTTGTGCTTTTGGGATTCATGCACACGGTCCCCTGCGTCGTCGTGATGATCGTGGCGCCGTCGCCCATGCGCTCGATGATGTGCGGCCCCAGCCGCTTGGCCGCGTCGGCGGCGATCAGGCGGATCGTCTGGTTTGCCAGGGCCCTGATCCCCGCATCCACGGCGTCGTTGTAGTAGTCGTGCTCCCTCAGGTCCAGGAAGGGCCCCAGGCCGGAGCCCTTGAGGCGCGCCGTCCCCTTGCGGGCGTTGAACTTGTAGATGCCGTCGAGCGCCCGGTCCAGGCTGGGCAGGATGTCGTCGGTGAACGCCCGCTCGGTGAGGTACATGGCGGCGGCGACATCGGTGACATCCCGCTCGTGCCCGCCCAACCAGATGGTCATGCAGCCGAAGGTGTCCTCGTAACGCCAGGCGGTCCGCTCGTCCCAGTCGCAGGTGACCTGACCGTCGCTGAACTGGACGGCGCTGCGCAGCGCCCGGGGCAGGTGGCCCTTGATCCTCTCCTCTGCGCCTCTCACAGCAGGGCCCCCTCGCAGTCGACGCGAACCTCGAAGGGGAGGTCCTCGACGACGTCGTTGAAGCGGGGGTGGTGGGCGATGTCGTCCACCGCCTGCCAGTAGTCGGAGTCCGTCTCGCAAGTCCCGGGGTGCCCGAAGGGATGGGCGGGCAGCCCGTCCAGGTGCATATTGATCACCTTGACCACCAGGTGGTCGATATCAGTTGCCATTGTTCTTCTCTCTTCCTCTCTTCACTTGAAGACCTTCCAGGTCTCATCGTAGTGCAGGGTCCTGCCGCTGGACAGGACGATCTCGTTCTCTTCAAGGGCCACAACCCACTGGGCCAGTGCGAGGCTGACGTTCACTGCCGTCCAGTAGGCGTCGAGGCGCTTGTCGGCCTCGACGAGTAGGTCCTCGACGTCCGCCACCGCCAGGCTCTTCAGGCCCCGGGTAACGCGGATCTGCCGGTGTTTGACGACGAGGCCCCGAACAGGGGCACCGAACAGGGCCACCGTGTAGGCTCCGTCCTTTGTTCGCACTCCGCGGGCGTGGTCCAGACGCTCGATGTCGTCCAGGGACACACCCGCGTGCTTGGCCAGCACCCGGGCCATGATGTCCTTATAGGGTCTGCGGGTCACTCCTCGTCCTCCTTGGCGTCCTCGTCGATCAGCCAGTCGACGGCTGCGTGCATCTCTTCGAAATCCCCGGGGCTCATCATCGCCTCCGCCGCCCGCTTGATGAAGAACGTGTCGCTGTTCTTCGCCGAGATGCGGGCGACCATGCAGCGCGAGCCGCCGTCGCCGGGGTGGCGCAGGTCGACATCCAGGCTCAGCGCCCGGCCGCTGCGCTCGTTGACGAAGATCCAGTCCGAGGTCGGGTCCTGGCGCACGTCGGCGAACCCCCTTTCGGGAACGAAAGCGATGTTGTCCACGATGAACTCGCGGATGAACTGACGTACGTCCAGGGCGCCCTTGTCGTAGGCGTCGGTGAGCACCGCCCTCAGGTCGTCGTCGACCTCGACGGGCCGCTGGGTGCGATAGGTGATCGTCCCGTCCTCGCGCTCGCCCCCGGCCAGGTGCTGCACCATGTCGAGTACGGCCCCCATGATGTCACCGGCCAGTTCGCTCATGGCCTCGTCCATCTCCTGCGGGCTATCGGTACCCCCGACACCAGAGCGGGACCAGTCCCGAGTCCACCACTGAAGGTCGGGGACGTACTCGTCCTCGTTCTGGTTGAGCCCCCACTGAAGGTGGATGGTCTCCTCGCTGTGGGCCGTGTCGGCGTCGCCCAGGTCGATGACGAGGCGGGCGTTGCCGCCCCCGTCAACGATGAGCCGCAGGTCGGTGTCCTCGTCCTCCGGCTTGCCGGGGAATGCGACCTCGACGCCGTTGGGCAGGGCGTACGACAGGGCGTCGGCCAGTTCGTCCCAGTCATCCCGGGTCTTGGTGTTGATGTTCACGACAATTCCTTTCTCTCTTCAGTTCTGTGAACAGGCCCCCGGGGAGGACTCGAACCTCCCTTTATTCCTCCGCGATAAAGCGCAGTAACTTCATTACGGCGGGGGCTCCCGTCAGCGCTCCAGGAACCTGCGGGCGGTGGCCCCGGAGGCCGTCAAACCAAGGGAGCCGTAGTGGACCCCGTTCCGCCGGATGTTGCGGCCGGGGGTGAGGATGTCGTCGCGTTCGGGGAACAGGTCCTCCGTGGTCTGCTGCACCATGCGCGACACGACCAGGAACGTGTCCTCCCGGTAGGGCGGGAGGAAGGCGTGCGTGGCCCGCCCCTTGCACGACACGGGGATGCGGGTGATGGCCCTCCAGCCGGGGACGGTGGCATTGACCGAGGCCATGCCCTCGTCACGGTGGCGAACGGAGGGCGAGGGACCGTCGGACTGGAGCACCATGATGATGGTCTCCCTGTCGGCGGGGTCGATGATGCGCAGCGGCCGCCCGGTGAGGTTGAGGATGCGTGCCATCAGTACCGCCCCCCGAGCCGGTCCAGTGCGGTGCGGACGGCGTCGACGACATCGACATAGCCCTCGCCCAGGCCGTTGGGGGCGGTCCCGACGCGGAAGTGCAGGTAGTTCATCGCCCCGTCGTCGAGGAGGCGGACCCGGGCGCTTCCGTCCGAGTTGGCCGTCAGGTAGAGCATGAACCGGGTGGCCCCGTTGTCGTCCTCGACGAGGTCGAGCGTGGCCTCGGACTCGTAGCCCAGACTGTTGAGCCACAGGTCGTCGGTTCCCCGACGAACCTGCTCCTTGATCCAGTTCTCAAGGGTCTTGCGCAGGTCGGCGAGGGCGTGCCCGATGGCGAGCACCGACAGGCCCCGTCGCGCCTCCTTGACGGCCTGGTCGAAGGTCAGGGCCTTGTCGAGGTCGGCGAGTACGCGTCCCCAGGAGTCGTCCGGGCCGGGCCCGAACCAGCACAGCGAGTACGCCCCGTACAGGGGCCCGGGGGCGAGGCACTTGTCGGCCTGCTCGGGGTCGAGCCCCGACTGGTCCTTCAGCAGATCGAAGGCGTCGGCAATGATGTGCTCGGCGATCTCCTCCTGGTACTCCCCCGTCAGCGGCAGACCGAACCCCCTGCCTGAGATGTCCTCGACCCGGTAGCCGCCCCCGGTGTTCGACACCCGGTACCTGGCGTAGTCGTCGAGGTAGATGGTTCCGTCCGGGTGGAACCACAGGGACTCGGGTGTGGTCAGGGCGCGGGGCAGGGTGCGCTGCACCTTCCTCCAGGCCTCGTGCATGTCGGTCATGTGTTCCTCTCTTTCTCTTCACGGGTTGTGGCGGTACCACACCCGCTTGGCGGTCATTCTAAGGGCCTCCAGATCGCTTGGGCTCACTCGTCCCGAGTCGTCGGGGCGAACATCGAACTCGATGTCGTCGGGGCGCAGGCCTCCCAGTTCCTCCGGCGTGCGGGGGTCGTCGCTCTTGATGGTGACGACGTCGCCGTCGGCGAAGATGCTCACCTGGCTGGGGGCTGCGTGAAGGTACACGATCGCGTTGCGCCGGTACTCGACCTTCACGAACCACTCCCCGGCTTCGCGCATGGCCAGGAGCATGTAGGCCCCGAGAGCGGCTACGACATCGTCGTTCTTCACTTCTCGCTCCTATTGTTGGCTTCCAGACTCTCCCTCACCCGGTTCAGCAGAGCCTTGATGACGTCCTCGCTCTCGCTCGACAGGCCCGTGGGTCGCTCACCGGGGCAGAACTCGACGGCGTCGGGGTTCCCGTCGGGGGCGGGACGGACGTCGACGCGCCCGAAGGCGTAGACGGTGACGATCTTGACCGGCAGGTAGCACTCCCTGTCCCAGATCCGGAACTCCGTGCTATCGTCGCGCTTCTCCGTCGACGTGATGGTGATCCGCCAACTGCGCGGATCCCAGGAGTTGAGCACGTTGCTCACCCACCGTCTCGCCTTCTCATAGGCGATGAGCCGCACAGCACTGCCCAGCCGGGTCTGCACCGAGCGCCAGCACCCCTCCTCCCACACGTCGACGAGGAACGTCGCCTCCTCGGGGTTCACGTTGGGGTTGAACCAGAAGACCCGCCCTGCGTCGATGACCAGGTGGTTGTAGAAGCCGGTCTCGTTCTCCAGCCACGCCCGCAGGACCTTGTCGACGATCCAGCCGACGGTGCAGTCTTCCCCGATCTCGCGCTCCTCGCCCGACTCGTGCTCCACGATCAGGTCGAACTCGGGCACGACCTCGAAGTCCAGCCCCGAGAAGCCCACGGGGGTGATCCTGTTCTCCTGTCCTTCGGACGCCAGCGCCCCGTCCAGGCCCGGGGGCAGCGTCGACTTGATGTCGTCCCATGCGGCGCTCATCGGTTCTCCTTCGCAGCGTAGAGCAGGTCGTTCATAGCGGTGAATGAGTACGTGATCCCGTGCCCGCCGGGGGTGACTCGGATGGGGCCGTGCGGGTGTTCGCCGTTCAGCTCGACACTCGCCTCGCCTCCGTGTGCCTTCACCTTGATCATCCCGCCGGGTGTTGTGATGAGGACCCGCCCACCGCCGGCGGCCGCAGAGAAGACGACGCCCTCGAACAGGAGATGGTCGAACAGGTCCAGGGAGATTTTGCGAACCAGGATTTCGTTGGCCTGTCCGCAAACGTACTCGACGAACTCCCCGAAGTTGCGGGGCCGGGGATTAACGGGGTCCTCGAATGAGGCCACGACGGCCCCGTCCCACTCGAAGACGGTTCCAGAGCTCCACGCGCCGGGCAGGTGCTTGCGGACCTGGTCGGCGGCGGCCTTCTCGATGACGTCGGCGACCTGCCTCGGGGCGACGCCCGTCATGGTGCGTCCTCCGGTGCCGGGTTCGTCGACGAGGAGGTTGAAGCGGGGCTCCTCCTTCTCCTTCCCGCCCCCCAGGGGCAGGGCCACCCGGTACAGGGAGGCGATGTACTCCTCGTTCCCGTTCCACCACACGGTGAAGATGTTGACCTCATCCGGGCCGCCCAGCGGAAGGGCCGACACGAAGTCTCCTCGTCGGATCATCCTGGGCAGCAGGTCCTTGACCTCAGCCCAGAACTCCGCCATCTCTTCGCTCATCTCGATCCTGTCGTCAGCCGACATGGCTCTCCTTCCTCGCGATCACGTGGTTCAGGAACAGGACGGCCCGGTCGTGGGCCTCCTGGACGTCGGGGTTGCCGTAGGCCAGGTGGAAGTACAGCCCCCGGCCCTGCGGGTCCAGAATGTTGACGTCGATCAGGCCCTCGTCGTCCGGGGCGACGACAACCTCGACACTCCCGTGCCCGCCGGTGAGGTACCGGATCATGTTCGGCGTGGACTCCTTGGTCACCTGGAGGGGGAGGTCGTCGTCCAGGTCCATGGCGAAGTCGCCGACCCAGCACCACGCCGCGAACCGGCGGACCGCGTCCCGGTACTCGCGCAGGTCCGTGGTGTTCACGTCCAGGCTCTCCGTCATGCTGTCCGTCGACCAGCACAGGCCGTCCATGTCGTCCCAGACCAGCGGCAGGTCCCCGACGAGGACGTTCAGGGCCGAGTGGTACACGGCCAGGGCGATGCTGCGGGCGTATCCCGTCTCGTAGGGAATAGGCTTGACGGGGCGGCCCTTGAGCGGGGTGAAGACCTTCTCCCCCGCGTCCTCACCGATGACGCCGAGCACCCGGTCGCAGCCCACACCGCGCAGGGTGACGACGCCGGTGTTCAGGTCGGGGCGCAGCATGCGCACGATCGCCTCCGTCGGAATGTTCGCCAGGACCTGCATCCAGATCCGGGTGTGCTCGTCGAACATGTCCCAAGTGATCTCCTCAAGCGCCATCACTTCTCCTCCTTCTCCTCCCGGTCGCGGACGGCCTCGTGCAGGACCAGGAAGTTGGCGAGGGCGACGATCATCTGGTCCTCCCGTCGGCTGCCGCGCTGGAAGGTGATCCTGCCGCCGTTGTCGTCATTGTGGTCATGGTGCATCGTGGCGATGCTGTTCTCCCCGGCCGGGGCCAGGTGGATGATCGCGTGCGCTCCACCGGACCCGGGGATCTCGATACGGGCATAGGAGCGGACGCCTCCCATGACTCGTGCCGAGGGCGCGTCCCTGGTGATCCCGGCGATGATCTGCTGAAGTGTTCTCAAGGCTCTCTTCTCATTCCTCTTCCTCCGGTTCGCAGCTCTTCCGCGAACCCGTGCCGGACGGGGGAGTCGAACCCCCGCTTCGACCGTCCCGGCTAATGCGGGCTCTCACCACACGTAGATGGTTACCTTGTCCGTGGCGCCGTCGACAGTGCGGTGGCAGTCGACGCAGACGGCTCCCACCCAGGACGGGTCCGGTACGGTCCCGACCTTGCGCGCCTCGTACTTGTGCCGTGCCTCATGCCGGGGGCACAGCGGACCGTATCGGCGGTTCCCGTCGTCGGTCCAGTTCTGGGGCAGGACGACAAAGCCCTCTGCGTTCAGGGCGGCCGTCAGGAAGTCCCGGGTCACGGGTTCGGCCAGCGGGTTCCTCCCGTCGTACGGCTTGCGACCCAGGAGGTCGTTGGCGAGGCGTCGCAGGCCCTCCCAGGTGAGCACGTGGTCGGCCCACGACGGGGCCGGGTTCCACTCGGGGCTCGTGTCCACGTTCAGCGCCTCGACGATCCGCTCGATGAGCGCGTCGGAGCCGGTCCTGGCCTCGTTCTCGTTCATTGCCCTCTCTCTTTCAGTGGCGTTCCGCGTACAGGGCGCCATAAAGGGACGCCCGGATCTCCCGGTCCAGACGGTAGGTGCGCTCCTCATGCACGAAGACCCTGTCCGACTGCCGGATGAATGCGCTCCGAACACCGGTGATCTCATCGTCGTCCAGCGGGAACAGCGCCAGGCGGATGATGAGATCCGGTCGGATCCCCTCGGGAGCACCCCCGTCCTCGAAGATGAACCGGAGGGCGTTCCTCGCCTCGTTCAGTTTTCCCGCGAGCAGCGCGTCCCGGACAAGCCGGGCCTGCTCGTGCAGCCAGGTGGTCAGGTTCATGATGATACTTCCTCTCTTATCGGTTGAGTTGGTCGTGCTCCCGGCGGGGCTCGAACCCGCTTCGCGGCCTTGACGTTCACGACGGGAGCTACCGGGGCGGGCGAGTATGGAAATCTCGTCCCGCCCCGGCTCGGTTTTTCAGGCGTCGGCGTAGACCCGCAGGGCCGGGGCCAGATCGACCTCAGTGGGCACGGGGATGACGGCACCGTCCTCGTACTCCTCCCGCACTCCGCCGCGCGCTCTACCATCCGCCGCCCACAGGAACACGATGACATGGTCGTCCCGCCGGGGCGTGAAGCGGGCCACGAGCGCGCCGTCCAGTGGGTTTCGTGCGAAATCGGTGCGGACGATCGCGGGTACGACATTCCCCAGGCGCCAGCCGACATACCCGTCCGCGGCCGGGGCGCCCGCTTCAAGGGCCTTGTCGACATCGCCCAAGATAGCGTTCAGATTCTCCCAGGGCGCGTCGTCGCATCCGCTCCCGCGTAGCGCGAAGATGACTTCGGCGGGGATCACGCCCCACGGAGTCACGATAGAACCGGGCTCCCCGCCGAGGTGGAACGAAGTAAAGTCGTCCCGGTCCTGGACGAGCCAGGAGGAGACCAGGCGCGAGGCGATGGCCTCGCGCACCCGGGCCACCGTGGGCCACGGAGGGTCATACCAGTAGACGGCGTCCCCGCCGTCAATCCCGTCCCAGCCCGGCAGGAACGCGAGAACCTCGTCATTCGCATAGAAGCCCGGCGGGGCACAGTAGGGGTCGGCCGCGAGAACATTGTACGGGCGCAGCGGGTAATCTCCCAGGGGTGGGGCGATCTCGTCCCAGTTGTCCGGGTCGGCAATCATGTTGTTCACGTTCATTGTCTCTTCCTTTCGGTTCCCTTCAGGCGTAGTCGGCGAGCACGTGGGTGAGCGCGTACTCGTCGGGGATCCCGTACGAGTTCGACCAGTAGTCGGGCTGGCCGATCGCCTCCTCATCCCCGCCTCCTCCCAACGGCGCCCCGTCCGGGCCCCACGTGAATTCGACATGGGCCCGGTACCAGTCCTTCTCAAGACGGTCCCAGATCACCTTCAGGCTTCCGTCGCACATGATCCGGTACTCGTCCGGAGACGGGAGCGGGAGATTGCGCTCCCGCCACGCCTCGAACCCGGTCTTGGCCTTCATTGTGGTTTCCTTTCTGGGTGTATGCCTGTCAGCGGCGCGGGCGGCGCAATTGGATGAACCGGTAGGTCTTCCGAAAAGACCAATCGCAATACCTCAGGTGGGGCAGTCGGCCCCAATCCCCGGTCTTCCGGGCTTGCTTGGAGACGCCGAAGATGATGTTCCCGACGACCTTGAAGTCCTCCGGGGTGAGTTCCTTAAGCCAGGCGACATACTCCCGCACGGCATCGTCCCCGGTTATGGTCTGGTCCTTGGCGAAGCGGTCAATCGCTTCATAGAGTTCCGGGTTATCTACTGGCCCGCCGTCCTTCGGACGGGGCCGACGGCGACGCTGATCCTGTACGGTGCGGTACTCGGCTTGGAACTCACGGCACCAATAGCCCAGCCCCGGGAGCGGGCCCCAATCCCCGGTCCGTTTGGCGCCCCGGGCGGTGCGGAAAATAAGGTCCCCCACGGTCTTGAAGTCCTCATCGCTGAGGTTGTAAAGCCAGTCGCCGTAGGGGGTGATCTCCCGGCGACCGAACTTCACGGTTGCCCGGATGAACAGGTTAAGGTCCTCAATAAGTTCGTCTTGTGTTGCGCCCAATGGTTTCCCTTCTCTCTTCCTAGTTCGTCATGCGGACAGCACGACATTCGCGCCCCGGGCCCGTGATGAGCGGGCAATGGTCCTCCCCCGGAGCTGTTGGTGCTAGGGCGGGCGAGTATCAGAAATTCGTCCCGCCGCGGCTCGGTTTCAGGCGCGGCGGGTCAGCCCGTCGCAGCCGATAACCGTTCCATCCTCATTGCGGATGAGCTTGCCCGGGCTCATGAGATCCCCACGGTAAGCCGGCGCCGCGTCGCTCACCGCCTTGGCGACGATGAGCACGACGCCTGGCTCGGGATCAGGCAGGCCGATGATCTCCCGCGGGCTCCCGGCGACGGCCACAGAGATATCGTGGCCGTCGACCCGGACCTGTTCCGGGGGCAGGCGGTCATAAATAACCCGGGCGGCGCCTCGCTCATCCGGGGCGATGGTGATCGTGCTCCCGTCCAGCGTGCGAACCTTAAGGGCATGGGGCGTCAGGTTGCAGTAGATGGTCTCGGCCATCGTTCTCTCTCTCTCTCTCTCTCTCTTCCTGAGCCGTGCGGTTCACGGCATCGTGCCCCGGGGCGGCAGTGAGCCGCGGCGATCCTCTCTCCCGGGGCTGGTGGGTTAGATGGGCGGGTCAGCCCCGTCCCCCGCGCCAGATCACGTAGGAGGCGCCCTGACGGTTCCCGTGGGAACCGGCGTCCCAGAAGCAACCGTCATAGTCAGAAGGGATGGCGTCGTCGCCGTCCTCGTCGGTGAGACACTGCGCGACGGGCACCCAGGCGCAGTCCTGCGCCCCGGCCGTGGACGTCTCGAAGCACCTCGGGGCCAAGTGCTCGGTGGCGGCCCCGGCCGGTTCCTGCGTCGTCGTCACGACAGCGGACGGGGCCGTGGTGTGCGACGGGGCGAGGGCGGACGCGATCCCGACGGCGGACAGGAGCGCGACGCTCCCCGCGGCAACGGCGGGCAGGATGATGCTGCGGCGGTTCATGATGGTTCCATCTCTCTTCGGTTGGTTGAGCGCCGATCTTTCAGGCGCATCCCCGCTCACGCGGGGTTAAAAGTGTGGGGGGGGGGGTCAGGCGACCACGGGCGCCTCAAGGGCCGCGTAGGCGGCCATGAGCTCCTCATAGCGGTCGCACGCGGTGAGCGGATCGCTGTAGTCCGCGGGGAAGAAAATCTCGCGGAAAACTCGGATGAGAGAAGTACGGTCGCTCGTGTAGACGACGCGGCCGTCGTTAGTGACGACCGAGCACGTGTCATCCCCCAGGAACTCAGCGATGAGCACGCCGCGGTAGAAGATGTTCCCGGATCGGCTCACGGCGATGAACTGCCCGATAGAGCCGGGCAGGATACTCTTGAGGTACTCCTGCCGCTTGGCGGCGCGGGCGCGAGTCACGGCGAAGTAGGAGTGAGGGCGGGGATTCATTTCTGTTTTCCCTTTCGGATCGGTGGGTGTGTTGAGGATGGGTCGGATCGGGGCCCGGGCGCGGGATCGAACCGCGCTGCGGCCGCCCCGCCCTAGTTCCTAGGGCGGGGCCGGGCTGATAGTGGGGGATAAGGTCAGAGATAGTAGTCGTGGTCGCGCAGATAGGCGTCCGCGGCCTCGATCACGGGCCGCACGATATCGTCCATATCCCGCCAGTCGACGGGCTCGGTGCGCCCGGGGCGCATCATGTGGGCGACGCCGTCGGGCCCGGTGAGGGTGACGGTGCCGTCATCGGTCCAGTCCACGGCGATGATGACCTTGCCGCAGTCGCCGTAGATCTTTCCGTTCCTGCGCACCACGTGTCCTGCGCCCTCGGTGGCCGCCTCGATCGCGTGCTCGATGGTCATGGCGGCCGCGCACGCCGCGGCGCGGGTGAGCCGACGCCGAATCTGCGCCAGGGTGCGCAGTCGGTCGTCGCCCAGACCCAGGATCACGCCTCCGGCGCCGATGGGCGCCGTGATCACTCGGCCGCCCTGGCGGTCGGTCCCGCACGTGCGCAGTCCGCCGCCCGCTTCGGCGGCCAGGTAGCGGGCCGCCAGGGCCGCGATGGCCCACGGGGCGTCGTCGTCGGCCAGACGGATGGCGTCCCCGCCGTCCGCGGGATAGAGGACGGCGTCATCCTTGGCGCCGCTCAGGTATCCCAGGACGGGGCGCGACGGCGTCCCGAGCCGGATCACGGCGTCGGCGCCGTCGGCGGAGAGATTGTGAACAAGGCCGCCCCGGATTGCGAGTGCCGGGGCGATATCCGCGATCCGCAGCCGCAGATCGGACACAGCGGTACGGTAGCAGGTCTTGAGGTTCATTTTTTCGGTTCCTTTCGGAATTGGGTGGGGATGATAATGGGTGCCCGGTCCTCTTCTGACAGAGTCCTCTCGTCACCATGCGGGTGACCGGGGCGGTTCTGAGCCGTCCGCTCGGTGTTACCGGGCCGCGTATTTCGTCTTAAATCCGTTCATCTCACGCCCCAGGACCGTTCTGGGCGTCCCACGACATATGATGATACGGGCTCCCGGTCCCCTTGGGGACCGGTCCTGCGCATCGTCGTGGGCGTCCGCACGGCCCTATGGGCACGGATCGCGTCTGGCTCGCCAGCCGCTCGCGGTAATTTTTAACCGTCTATTGCATTACCGCGAATATGTAGTTCTCAATCTTCCCGGGGTAAGGATGAGATGATCGGTGGGGTTCCGCTTCTCTCTTCCTCCCTGTGATGACTCTAGTCTAGCGCGTTCCTTTGTGTTGGGCAAGCCTTAAATCTGTGTTCTGCGTCTCTTTTAGGTTTGAGGTTCAAACCGGGAGTGACGGCCGCCGGATGGCGGAGTCGACAGATGCTCATCCTCTTGAGCGCACTAGCACTATGTACTTGTCATCGCGCCCGCCGGGGGATTCGAACCCCCGGTGCGACCATCCGGGCCAGTAGGGGCGGGGCGGCCTACCACTCATAGACCGGCCGGGCCGGGGCGGCGGCCTTGAGCGCCGCGGCCAGGCTGTCGGCGTCGACGCGTAGCTCTTCGAGGACGTAAGCCGGGATCGAGGCGGCAACGGCGTCCAGGATGTGGCCCGCGTGGGCCGGACCGTCACTCTCATCGCGCAGACGGCCGATCAAGTGCGCGGCGTCTCCGTACGGGTCGACGCGGGGCAGGCGGAGGTACAAGGCCCGGTAGGCCGCGCTGTGCGTGAAGAGTGTGCTGTAGCGGCAGACGATTTCGGTGCGCAGGGCTTGGGCCGCGGGGGTGAGGCGGGGGTTCATCTCGGTGTTCCCTTCGATCGGTGTTCCTTGCTGACAGGTATAAATGTACTCCTGGGGCGAGTAGGAGTCAAGGGGATGGGACGGTCGGGGAGTGTGTTCTGCGTCTCATTTTGAGTTGGGCGGGGGTAGGAGGGGATTGTACTGACAAACTTCGCTCACTGCGCGGGCACGACAATCCCCGCGGGGCGGGCGAGCGGGGGAGTGGACGATGCTCATCGGTTTCACGTGAAACATATGAGTAGGGAATGGCGGCGCGGGATCATCCTCGCTCGCGCGAGTAGTCGACAGAAGCTCGTCCCCGTGCGCACCGGGGCGCAGGGCGAGCGCAGCGAGCACGGAGACGGCCGCCGAGCGCAGCGAGGAGGACGACAGCCCGGGCGCATGTCGAGCTCTCTCTCTCTCTCTCTCTCTTAGCTGTGCGCGGGGATGATCCTCGCATGTTTCACGTGAAACCGATGAGTAGGGAATGGCGAATAGGCGGGGCGCGGATGGGGAGTCGACATGCGCTTGGCTGCCTTGCTTGCGTGCTCCTGCGTCGCACGCGCGCGCGTCTCGCCAGCGCGTGATGCGGAGCACATAGAAGCGGGGATGCATAGGATGATGGTGGGATCAAGGGACGAAAGTCCCGAAACCTCCTTCGGGTTAAGGCGAAAGTTTCGGGTAGCCGAAACATGGTATGCGTGGCGTAGCATCGTGTGGCGGGGTATTACGTCAGACGTATCATCCTGGGGGAGGAGGAGTGTGATGGAGGAGACAGATCTCGGAGGGTTGACAGAGTTGCGGAGGTATGCTATGGGAAATGAGATGGGGATCACAGGGGATGAGGGTTGAACATAACGCTGTTATGTGCATGCGTGAGTAGCAAACACGCGTGAGGATGGGTTGGGAGTATGAAAAAGCCGTCCCAAAAATAGTGAAGTTCGGGTAAATGTGACTTGGATCATATGCATAAATATACGGTTGAGTGCATAATGGATTATATTCGTAATAGATGATGATGATGATGATGATGATAGATGATGATGAATGATAGATGATGATGAATGATAGATGATAGACGATGACTATATATGGTAAATGATAGTCTTTAATTCTGCGTTTACTATATTCGATTCTTACTTGAATGTGACGTAGGTTACGTTCACTATTTTCGATTTTGTGACCTGGGTTACTTTCACTATTATTGATTGTGGCCTGGCTCACGTTTATCTATATTTGACGGCCCTTTACGCATACGTCGGCCCCGGTTTGGTACTCACTAGACGAGAATCAATATCTCCAAGCTGCGTGGTTTGTATCAGTACAAGAGCGAATCGTCGCTCTTCGGGGCCTAGAACGGCCGATACCCCTACCCCCAGGCAGACACACGCACAGCACTGCGATAGGCCGCCAGCGTGGCTCACAGCGAGCCCTAGGGGCACATACCCCCGTATAGGTACATGCCCGCATACGCGCACGCGCGCGTGATAGCACACATAGCAGGGATTGTCGAGACACACTTTGTGTGAGCCACAGCATGTGTCTTGACACAGCATGTGTGAGCAAGGCAACAAAATGATGGGAGATGCCCATCGTTTCGATTTGGGGGATTGTCGGCCTACCCCGTACGGGGACCTATCGTTGCAACCGTAGGAAAAGGTGCCGATAAGGTATATTATGACAACTCAGTATGTAGGCACTCTATATACCGGGGGAATTTTGAGGCGGGGCATTCTAGCGGGCGCGCGGGAGAAAATCAACGTGACGTGGGCCACGCCGCGGCGAAGGCGAAATCGGATGCTCTCTCGAACGGGGGCACCTACGTCGGTGTGAGGTCGCCCACGACTCTCCGCACCCTGCGCCCCTTAACCCCCGACTTCGCTACTCACGTAGCAGAGTGTCGATCCCTTCGTCAAAACCGTCGCCCCTCACTAGCAGAGTGTTTCCAAATGTTTATGCACGATTTTATCCATGGCTGCATAAACGTGTTCCAGGTCACTGAGTACTAAAAACGCCCCATCCTCCTCACCAACACCAACCGTCACATAGGCCCTTAGTCCCCCTACCCCGACCTCCCCCACCCCTCCCAACGAAAAGTCCCACTTAGTCTACCCTAAGAAATCTCCGCATATTTCCTATGCATCCCCATGCATAAAGGCCGTATATTATGCACTGTCCACCATTTGAGACTCAAAACGTTTCAACGTTAGCTCGGTCACATTTTCGTATGCATCCTCCGATCCACCCCCGCCACCCAAAACCTGTTACCAGTGTGACCAGATAACACCAAACATCACCAACCACCCCCGAGAATTATGGTTTTCCGAAGACAGATGCCCGTGTGACTGATGTGACGATCCCCTTCCGTTTTCTCCTCCCCTCAAGAGGGAAGAGGGGGTGTCGATGCCCTCTTCGGGGCCCGAGCGTTCGTAGTTTTTCTATTAACTATGCGAACCCCTTCCTCCCCTTCCTCCTCTTCCGCCCCAAGAACCCCCTGCTTCACAGCCCAGCCCTCAGCCCTTCCGCGCCCTTCCACGCGCACCGCCCCGCAGGAGGGGGTGTCGAACAACCGGGCCCGTGTCGACAAGCCCCTTGACAGACCGCCAACCCCGGATATAATCGCGCGCCCGCGTACGTACGCGCGCAGTAATAAGAAGGACGGGCGAACGGACAGGAAGAGGGGGTGTCGAACAGCGCCCCGGGCGGGAAGAGCCGTGTTACGCTGGCCCCATGCGGATCACGGTCAAGCCCCCGAGCCCGGCGCCACCCGCCCTCGCCCCCGGCGCCCTGCTCACCGTGCGTGTCGAAGCCGCCGACCCGGCCGCCCTCCTGAGCGGGCCCCCCTCCGTTGCGTACGAGGGCCGCTTCAGCCCCACCCCCGTCCCGGCCTTCCTCTTCCCCGGCAACGGCGCCTCCGGCCCCACGACCACCGCCCCGGCGGCATCCGATTTCCGCACACCGCCCGCCCCTCCCCTGCGCCCGTATGTCAATGTCGACGCCCACGAGGGCGACGTCGTCACCGCGGTCCTCACAGTCGACAACAAGACCTACACGGCGGCCATCGCGGCACCGGCGGCCCCCAACCAGACCCCCGTCGAGCTGGCCCTGGCCGTCGGCGGGGCCGCTCCGCCGCCTCAGCCCCAGCCCGCCAACGGGCTGACCATCACCCCCGTGGCCGCCGCCGCACTGCCCCCTCCGCTTGAGGAGGGCGATGTCGTGCGCCTCGACACGGCGCCGGGCGCCGACAACCTGCTCGTGCTGGTTCCGGCCTAGACACCGGCCCCCGAGCCAGGCCGAGCCAAAGGAGCCCTCACATCATGACCAGCGTCGAGATCTACTCGAAGACCGGGGCCGACAAGGCGTTCGCCCCCTCCTCCGTCGGAGCCGCCATCGCCGACCATTCGTCCAGAATCGCCCGGCTGGAGGCCGCCCACCCCGGCGCCACGCCGCTGACCCTGTCGGCCCTGGTGCCCCACCCGGCCCGCAGCGCGGCCACGGCCCCCGTCCTGGGGTTCATCACCGACGGCTTCTTCGGCGCCTCCCCCGCCATCGCAGCACGCGCCCTTCAGGCCGCCCCGGCCGTGAGCGCGACCCCCGGCGCGGGCTGGGCCGCGGGGGCGCCCCAGAACTTCAGCGCCCCCAACAGAATTGACGCCGTCCTCGACGCCCACCCCGTGGCGCTGGTCGTCGTCGGCTCGTTCGAGGACGCCGCCGCCAGCCCCCCGTCCGCGCCCGACAAGATCCGCTCCTCCGTCGCCTCGCTCGTCGAGCGGGTTCGAAACCGAGCCCCCGCGTGCCCCGTCATCGTCGTCGGGCCCCAGCCGACCAGCGAGTACCTCATGTACGCGGGCGCCGCCCATAACAGCGCCAAGGCCGTCAAGGCGGGTGTCGAGGCCGCCGGAGGGAAGAACAACGGTCTTCACTTCGTGGACTGGCTCGGTGTCGCCTCATCCCCGGCCGTCAAGTGGGATCCGGCCACTAGCCCGGGGCGGGCCTTCGGGACCGGGGAGGTCATCTGCTACGAGGGCGTCAACTACCGGGTGTCGAGCCCCTCTTGGACGCCGAGGAACACCCCCGACCGCCCCGATCCCTACCTGGCTCATCTGGCCCCCTCGGCGCCGGTGGAGCGGGCCAGTGTCGTCCTGTCGGGCACAGGAGCTCAGGGCAAGCCCGGGGCCACGGGCACGCGGGCGCTGTGGCTCGCCACGAACGAGAAGGCCCTCGCCCCCGGAGCCGGGGGCGAGGAGGCCTACGGCGTCGAGCTGGCGGGCCGTGTCGTCGAGGGGCTATCGACACTGCGCGAGTGGATCCTCGGGCAGGGACCTGTTGTCGTGGGGCCCTACGTGGCCCCGCCACCGCCGCCCGCCCGGCCCGCGATCCCCGGGGCGGTCGCGGACCTGCGGGCGACGAAGTGGGGCGTGAAGTGGGGGGCCCTCAGCACAGCGGCCCTGTCGAACGTGCTGGCCGCGGCTCCGGCCGCCCCCTTCAGCATCGCTCTGCCGGTGCGCCGAAGCGGTGACACCGTCGACGACCGGTTCGTGGTGTCCACGCCCAACAAGATCGTGCCCAAGGCCGGGGGCACCGGGCCGCAGATCAACCAGTCCACCATTGCCGCCCTTAAGGCTGTCGAGGACGTCAACGGCACCATCGCCACCCTGGGCGAGGCGCTGGCCGTCTTGGGCACCCCCGCCCCCGCTCGAAAGCCCATTGTGCTCGAGTGCATGGACACCTCGACGGATAACACCGCCCAGTACTTCAACTACGACGAGACGATGATGAAGTACCTGCTCGCGGTAGACGCCAGGGCCCCCGAGACCATCGTCATCGCCACTGGCCCCAATTTGAACGCCGCCCGGGCCAAGGCGAAGGCCGACCCCTCCCTCAATGCCTTCCGGCGGCTCGTCGTCAAGCCCGCGGGGCCATGGACGACCGACGACATCAAGGCGATCAAGGACGCCGACGCCATCGCCTGCCGCCCGGCGGACAGTGCCAAGCCCGAGGTCCTGGCGGCCATCAAGACCCACCCCAGCGCCCCCGGCCTGTGGTTCGCGGGCATGGTCACCGCCGAGGACGTCAAGGCCGCCCGCGCCGCCGCCGCCACCGCCGCCCTGGCCATTGAGGGCTGGTTGGCCGACGGGCCCGCGGCCGCCGCAGAGATCGCCTCCAAGACCCAGCCCGAGCAGCCCTGACATAAGGTAAGAAGAAAAACGAAAGGACCCGAGACACATGTCGACACCCTCCGTCGCCGCCATCGCCGCCGCGCAGGCGCGCTACTGGGCCCTGAGCGGGACGAACAAGCCCTGGGGCGGGCCCTACTCCGTGGGGTACAGCCAGCCCGACCGGCTCAGCGTCTACCAGGACACCTACGACGGCGGAACCCTCAAGCGCGACACCAACGCCGACTGCGGCACCCTGGTCATGGGTGCGATCAACTACGGGCTGCACAATGCTTACCCCCTTCTGAAGTGGGGCCACCCCGTCCTGTTCGACCTCGACGCGTTCTGGACCGGGAACCTGCGCGGCGGACTTGAGGCCCGGGGCTTCGAGGAGGTCCACTGGGACGACTCGGCGCTCACCCCCGACGGCGGTTTCCGCATCGGGGATGTCGTGCTGTCCTCCACGGCTGAGGGTGGCGTGGGGCACGTGGCCATGGTCGTGGGCGACGAGCCCACGCTCGCCGAGGCGTGGATCGCCGAGGACGGGTCCATCAATGGGCGCAGGGGTGACCAGACCGGCTCCGAGACGCGCATCGCCCCCTACGACACCCACCCCGACACGACGAGCGGAGCCTGGACCTCCTGCCACCGCTTCAACCCGGCCCGCTTCGCCGCCCAGCACCCCGGTGTCGTCGGCTCACAGCAGGTCCCCCAGGCCGCCCCGCAGCAGGCCCCGCCCTCCTCCACCGGCAAGACCGGGCCGCTGCTCGGTGTCGACATCTCCAACCACCAACCCGGTCTGGCATCGAGGGGCGCCGTCGACGCCGTCAACCCCGACTTCGTCCTGGTCATGGTGTCGCAGGGCGACTGGTTCACCAACCCCGTCTGGCACGCCCAGGTGAGGGCCGCCTACGACGCCGGTCGGCCCGTGGGCGTCTACCACTACGTGGACGGCTCCGGTGTCGAGGCCGAGGCCCAGCACTTCGTCAACCTGGTGCGCAACGCCCCCGACGGCGACTGGAACGGCTACGTCATGTGGTGCCTGGACTGGGAGGCGGGCGAGAACGACGCCTGGGGCGATGAGGGCTACCTGGCCGCCCTGGTGTCGCGGGTCAAGACCCTCACCGGCAAGCGGATCATGCTCTACGCCTCCTCCGCGGTGTACCCGTGGGGGGTGGCCGCTCAGCACGGCTGCGGCACCTGGGCCGCCCAGTACGCCGACTCCGACCCGACCGGCTGGGACTACGCGCCGTGGTCCGACGGCTCGTGGACGGCCGACATGCACCAGTACACGGGCACGGGGCGGGTGCCCGGCTACGACGGCGACCTGGACCTGGATCTGTTCCGGGGATCCGAGGCCGACTTCAAGGCCTACTACGCCGGAGCAGCGCCCGCCTCCTCCCCGGCCGCCAACCGGTCGCGGGCGGGGGCGCAGGTGCTTCGCAACGCCGACGGATCCGAGACGCTGGCCGAGGACGGGGTCTTCGGGGCGCGCACCATCGCCCGCTTCCAGCAGGTCATGGGCACCACCATCGACGGAGCCCTGGACGAGGACTCCAGCCCCTGCGTCGAGGCGTTCCAGCGCTACCTGAACACGGTGGTCGGCGTCCACGACCAGACGGCGATCAACGGCTCGGGGCCCCTGGCAGTCGACGGCGACGCCGGGGAGAACACGTGGAGGGTCTTCCAGTACCTCGTGTGGTGCTGGCACCGCGAGTACGTTCCCAGCGGATGGGGCTGGGGCGACTGGATCGACGGCGACGCCGGGACCGCGACCGTCGCCGCCCTCCAGCGGGCGCTCAACGCCTCCACCTCCTCGACGGGTAGACTGTGGTGACGCCCACCCCGACCCGGAGGCGGGCAAGACACCGCGAGGAAGGAGGCGCCGTGGGCGCCTACAGCAAGAAGACATTCTGGATGGGCGTCGCCGAGCGGGCGACCAAGACGTTCGCCCAGGCGGCCGTGGCTGCGATCGGCACCGCGGCGCTCATGAGTGACGTGAACTGGGTGGCGGTGGGGTCCACGGCGGCCCTGGCGGCCCTGCTCTCCGTGCTCACCGCACTGGGCGACCCCAAGGCGACCGACGTCGCCGTCGCGCAGGGCTGATCGCCCAACTAACCCGAACCCCCGGCGCCTCACAAGGGAGCCGGGGGTTCGTCGTGGGGCCGTAGAATAGTCGGGGCACGGGACGGCAACGACGAGGGGGCGCCATGACCACGGTGGAGATCTACAGCAGGGCCGGTGTCGAGCGGGCGTTCGCAGCCAGGGGGGATGTCGAGACCCTCAAGGGGCGTGTCGAAACCCTGGAAGGGGCCCCGGCCGTCCACGGCGCCCTCACCCTGCTCACCGGCGAGCACGCTCCCGCGGGGACCCGCTCGGGCACCCTCGTCCTGCGGGAGAAGGCGGCGCTGGGGACGGGCATCACCGTGCGCTCTTCGGCCACCGGCCGGGCCCAGGCCGGTGTCGGAGACCCCCTCACCGCCGCCGCCGAGCCCGGGGACCTGGCCGTGCTCATCATGGCCGCCCAGCTCCAGGCCGACGAGAACCCCTCACCCCTGCCGACGGGGTGGACCGGGACCTGGCAGAACACGGTGCCCGGCACCAACCGCTCCGGGTACGTGGCCGTGAAGAGGGTGACAGCCGCCACCGACACCCGCGGCGTGGAGTGGTGGGTCAAGACGAAGGCGTGGACCGCACGGCAGAGAGCCGCGCTCGTCGTGCTTACGGGTGTCGACGCCGAGCGGGCGGTCGTGGGGCCGTGGAGCGCGACCGTGGCCGCGGCTGCCACGCCCCGGCTGCTCGCGTCTGCGGCCCACGGCACGAAGGACAACAAGATGGCGGCCTGGACCCTGGACGGGGGCGCGATCGTGGCCGATGGGGCGGCGGACGTGTCGGCGACGGAGTCCTGGTCGGCGGTGCGCGTGGTGCTGGGCGGGGCGGGCAAGGCGCCCGACGACATCGGCGCCAACCCCCCGGCGGCGTGGGCGCAGGTGGCCCTGACGGCGGCCGCCGGGGGCGGGGGTGGTGCGGGGGCCCTGGACGGGACGACGGTGCCCCTGTGGTTCGGCGGGGAGCAGACCCGGGCGGGGGTGTTGATCATGCCCTACGGGGCCCGGTCCACCTCGGCGCTGAAGGAGCGCAAGGGGATCGTCGTCGGGCACCGGGGCATGAGCGGGGCCGGGGATGTCGTGGAGCACACGATGGCCGCGTACACCCGGGCGGTGGAGTGCGGTGTCGACGCCCTGGAGATCTCCTGCCACAGGACTTCGGACGGGGTGTGGTTCGCCTCGCACGACTCCACCCTGGAGCGTTTGGGGGGCCCGTCAACGCCCATTCGGGACATGACCTGGGCTCAGGTCCAGGCGGCCTTCGCCGCTCGCCCTGAGGCCGTGCCGGTGACCCTGAAGGACTACCTGGCGGCCTACGGCGGCACGCACGTGACGATCTTCGACCCCAAGGCGGAGGCGGCCCGGTCGGACGAGTACCTGGCCCTGCTGGCGCCGTACAAGGACCGTGTCGTCATCAAGGCGTTCGCCGACTCCGGGTGGCTGTTCGCCAAGGTCAAGCAGGCCGGGTGGGCGACCTGGGGGTACGCCTACGCCCGCAACCGGGGTCAGAACTGGTACCCGGACTTCGTCAAGGGCATGAACCTGGACTTCCTGTCGATGGAGTGGGACGCTGCCGACGACGTGTGGGCGCCGCTGGTGGCCACCGGCAGGCCGGTCATCGCCCACATCCCCGCCACGGCCGCCCAGGCGGCGGAGGGCGCCCGCAAGGGGGCGGCGGGGTGCATCACGTCGCGCGCCGACCTCGTGGCCGGGCTGAAGGTGTAGTACGCTTGCCCGGCGGGCTTCTCATCTCTCTTCCCCCGCACGCCCCCGGTGTCGACCGTCTACGACACCGGGGGCACTCGTTTGCAGAAAACAGATGTATACTGTATGCTGTAGTCACGGCCCGGGACGGAACGGGCCCGGAAGAGAGGAAGATGCAGCATGAGCAGAATCAACGAGAGACGAGCCGAGATTCTCGCCAGGGCCAGGGAGCGCAGGGCGGAGATCGCCCACACGGCGCCATCCGAGAACACCCTGCGCCGACGGGACCAGGTCAAGCGCGTCAAGGGCCTTCTTCGCGAGTTCATCCTCGATCACGGCATCGAGATCAAGGACGCGGGTCGGGCCCTGGGGTACGAGTCCACCGCCCGCCTGCCCCGCCACCTCAGCCGCGGCATGATCGACCTTGAGGATCTCTTGGCGATGGCCGAGTACTTCGAGGACCTCGACATCACCACCATCCTGCGCGACGTCATCCTCGGTGCTGACCTCCGCCCCGACGAGGCGCAGGCCCGCCGGGAGGGGACGATTACCCCCGACGGCGAACGGGTTGCGGCCCCCGAGGAGCCGGAAGAGGAGAAGGAGCTCAGCGCACCCTCCGTCCCCTCGCCGCAGGAGGACGAGGAGATCGTGGTCATCCAGCCCGACGCCATCGCCCCGCCGCCCGAGGAGGACGAGCCCTCGCTCGACACCGACGAGGGCCTGAGGGCCTGGGCCAACCGGTTCGGGTTCGCCATGTGACGGCTTGACAGACGCCCGACGGGGTGGGAGCATCTTCCCGGGAGACGGCATCCCGGCCCCCGGCACCAGCGGACGGTGCCGGGGGCTGCCCTATACTCGGGGCATGGAATGGGACGCCAGCAAGGTACGGGCCGACACGCTGCTACCGGACGACCCCCGGCTTCACATCGGCACCATCACAGCCGACAAGGTCAGCGCGGGAACTCTGGACCTGGGCGCGGCACTCACCGAGGAGCAACTCGCGTACATTCGCCGCGCCGTCACGAAGGGCTCCTCCTGATGCTCGCCGCCGTCGCGATCATAGCGCTGCTCACAGGACTCACCCTCGGCCTCATCGCCGGGGTTCACTGGAAGGGGAAGGTGGACGATGAAAGGCTTAGTGGATTCCTCACCGAGCTCGAAGCCACGGCGGACCGGGTCGCAGTCCAGGCCCGCGAAGACGCCATCGAACGGGCGGCCCGCTATTAGGCGCGTCGTCGACGCACCGCCCCCCACCGAGGGCGTCGTCGCCCGGACGGGCGTGACCGACGGGCAGGTCGACGAGGCCAAGCGGAACCTGGTTATCAACGCCCTCGTCAAGGGCGGCACCCGCGGCGACGTCGCCCACCAGGCGGGGCTCAGCGAGGCCCAGGTCTTCCGCATCGAGGAGGAGTACTACACGGGGCAGGCCATGCTCTCCGAGCACGCCCGCCTCATGAAGCAGATGGCCCGCCTCGACCGGGTGCTGGGCATGCTCGACGCCCGCGTGCAGTCCGCGCTCCTGGCCAACCCGGAGGGCGACCCCAAGTACTTCGACTCGATCCTCAAGGCCATCGACCAGACCAGCGAGCTGATGGGCCTGAAGAAGACCAGGATCCAGACCGAGGTGCGGGTCATCGAGACCAAGCAGGTGGAGGTCATCGTCTCCTTCACCCGCTCCGTCGTCGAGGCCATGGAGGCCAGGCTTCGGCCCATGCTAACGATCGCGGGGCGCGAGGAGCTGGAGGCCAAGCGGGAGGAGTGGCTGGCGCAGGCCACGCAGGCCAGCGCGGAGATACTTGAGGCCACCGCGCCGATGGAGCTGTGAGCGCATGACACCGGTTCTAGATTTTCGGGCCGTGGCCGCCTCGTTCGGCGAGGGGGCCAGGGCGGAGCGCCTGTCGAGGGACCCGGTGGCCTGGGTGGAGGAGCGCCTGGGCGAGCACGTGTGGTCCAAGCAGCGCGAGGCATTGGAATCCGTTATAAGCAACAAGCGAACGATGGTCGCCTCTTGTCATGGTTCAGGGAAAACGTGGCTTGCGTCACGTTTGATCGGGTGGTGGCTCGACACTAAGGATACAGCACCCACCGAAACCCGCATCATCACCACCGCCCCCTCCTGGAACCAGGTCGCCAACGTCATGTGGGGCTACGTCGACGAAGTTCGCCAGAAGGCCGGCATGCCCGGCAACATCACCGCCAAGGCGTCATGGACCTTCCCCGGCTACAAGACCCCCACCGCCTTCGGGCGCAAGCCCTCCGACTACGACGAATCCACCTTCCAGGGCATCCACGCAACCAACGTCCTCGTCGTCGTTGACGAGGCCGGGGGCGTGCCCGAGTCGATCTTCACCTCCGTCGAAGCCATCACCACCAACGCCAACGCCCGCATCCTCGCCATCGCCAACCCCGACGACCCCGGCTCCTACATGGCCAAGGTCTGGCGCGAGGAGTCCAAGAAGGCCCCCGAAGACCGCAGATGGAACCTCATCACCATCTCCGCCTTCGACACCCCCAACTTCACCGGCGAGGACGTGCCCGAACGCGCCCGCACCAACCTCCTCCAGAAGGAGTGGGTCGAGGACGCTCGCGTGCGCTGGGGAGAAACAGACCCCCGCTGGCAGGCCAAGGTCCTCGCACAGTTCCCCGACGTCGGCGAGGACGGCCTGTTCAACCTCGGAAGAGTACTCGTGTCGATGAACGGGTACGCGGACTTCGAAGAGCACGACGACCGGAAGGTGCTCGGTGTCGACGTCGGCCTGTCCATCACCGGCGACTACTCCGTCATCGCCCTCAACCGGGGTGGGCGGGTGTCGATCCTCGACAAGGTCAAGGGCTACGACGGCAACAGGCTCGCCAGGCTCATCGGCCAGAGGGTTAAGGCGCTGGGCGGTGTCGACGAGATCCGCATCGACGCCGTCGGCGTGGGCCGGGGCGTGCAGGCCGTCCTCGACAACCACCTGCCCGAAGGCACCCTCGTGCGCTGGATCGTTGGCAACGCCGCGTCGCCCAACAAGCTCAAGTGGTACAACTTCCGGGCCGCCATGTACGACTCCGTCTCCGAGCTCATCAACGAGGGCGCCCTGGCCGTCCCCCCGGAGGACACCTCCGACGAGCGCACGCGGGGCCTGTACGACGAGTTCCGCACCATCAAGTACGAGTACCGCGGAACCGCCCTGCTGATCGAATCCAAGGACTCGCTCAAGAGGCGCGGCGAATCCTCGCCCGACACCATCGACGCCATCTGCTACGCCTCCATGCCCGCCGAGGTCATCGACGGGGGAGGCAAGGACCCGATCCTCGAACTCACCCTGGACACCGCCGCAGGGCCCCGTGTTGACGAGAGCCTGATCATCGACGAGTGGGGCAACGAGGCGTGGTCCTTCGCCCCGGCGTGAC
>ERZ773010.522-NODE-522-length-26826-cov-22.558776_pt1 | contig 26826 bp, 23 predicted proteins | sample MGYA00580842_ERZ773010 | MGnify/ENA primary metagenome ERZ773010 (study PRJEB29015, sample SAMEA2737982) | human oral metagenome | biome: human oral; feature: human-associated habitat; material: dental | place: China | collected 2107 ...
TCGTCACGCTCATGTTGACGTTCACCAACCGCGCCTGGTTGCCGCGTCTGAAGAACGTCGACGACGACGCACAGCGTTGGCGGGTGATCGCAACCTCCCGGGACGGAGTGTTCTCGTTGGTGGCGTGGGCGGTGCTCGGCGTCACCGTCTCGGCCCCTACGCTGTTGCAGATCTTCGCTCCTGACACCTACGCGCAGGAGGACCTGGTCTCGGTGGTCGCGTTGATCGGGTTGGCCGCTTTCCCGGTCGCGGCGGCGGCGGCGAGCAGCCAGATGCTCATCACGATCCGCTGGTCGGTGCCCTTGGCGTGGGCCTCGGTGGTGGCCGTGGTGGTCAAGATCGCTGCGACCTTCGCGCTCATCGTGCCGTTTGGGCTCGATGGCACGGCAGCCGCGACTTTCTTGGCGTTGTTCTCACAGGCGGTGGTGCTGCGGTTCGCAGTGACGCGACGTCACGCCCCGGTCCGGGTTGCTTGGTCGGTGGTGGCGCTGATCGTCGTCGCAGTGGTGGGCTGTGTCGCATCGATCCTGGCCCCGCAGGAGCCGGTCTGGAGGATCGGTCGGTTCGCGTTCTCTTGCTGCTGTTTGGTGCCGTTCTTCCTAGGTTTGCGACGCCTCCAAACGGCCTGACCCCGAGCTCCCCTCCTGCCCCACAACCACTGCCGCACCGCCCAGGCACGCCAGGAGACGCGAGCCGTCGCGGGGCTGAGGTGACGCAGGACGGTCGGGATCTCGTAGCGGGGGTTGTTCGCGACCTGTTTGAAGAACCGGATGTGCTCGCCGAGTTGCTGCCGGTTATGGCTGTTGGAGAACGACTCCGTCCACATGCGGAATGAAGCGTGCGCCTCGGGCTGGCCGATCATGTCGCCGCGGGTGAGGATCCGCAGCCAGGCGTCGATGTCCATGGCGAACACGATCGCGCCGTCGAACCCGCCGATGGCGTCGTAGTCCCTGCGGCGGAACATCACGCAGGCAGGTTCTCCGACCGGGTTGATCCCGAACCGCACCGCCGTCCTGGCGACCTCGGAGACACCGTGGCGGCCCAACAAACCCGGCAGGCCCGCGTTGCGGTTGAGAACGTCGCCATTACCGTCGATGAAGTCGCGGCGGCACGCGACGAGGGCGACCGTCGGATCCTCCAGGAGCGTGGCTTGGGAAGCGAGACAGTCCGGGCTGATGAGATCGTCGGCACACACCACCTTGATCAGCTCCCCACGGGCCTGCCCGACGGTTGCGCGCCAGTTGGCCGGCAGCGGAAGGGTTCCTTCGGAGCGGATGTATCGGATGCGCGGGTCGTCGAACCCTGCGACCACGCCACTGGTGCCGTCGGTCGAGCCGTTGTCCCGGATCACCACCTCAAAGTCTGCATTCTCGCTCGCCAGCACCGACCGCAGGGTCGCCGCCAGGGTTGGTGCGCCCTGGTAGACCGGGATACAAACGGAAATGTGCGGTCTCATCAGCTTCTCACCGGGCTCTCAAGAACCTGCGGGTGCCCTACCGACCCCCCGACCCGCTCGTAGTTGAATCGTAGCGTGTCGCTCCCGCCCGGTGGGGTCGCACACGCTTATGGAGTCAATAGGGGTTGGGTGAAGCACGATCACCCGTTAGGGTTCTTCCGTACCGTTAAGGAGAGGGACCTTGATACCAAACCGAATAACTCGACCCCTAATGGCTCTGGGCCTCGCGGCCGCGACGATCACAGGGGGGTTGTTCTTACAACCCCACGGCGCCACCCAGGACGTGACCGCGAACCCGGCTTCTCTCCGTTCAAGCAGGGTCACTCCGAAGGCAGCATCACCCACCCCGAGCGGGCTCGTCGGCGCACAGGCAACAGCTACGCCGGCATCGGAAATCACGAGCAGCGACAGCACGCCCACGGCGAGCGAGTCAGCAACCACTGAGTCATCATCAACCGGAGCTCCCACGTCGTCGGCGAGTGAAACACCGACTGCAACGATGTCCTCCGTGTCGAGGGGTTCAGGCGATCGTTCACCCCTGAACACCCCGGTCGCATCCCACCAATCCCCGGAAACCGGGTCTGCAACGCCGCAGCAGGTCTCCGAGGGATCATCCGGCCAGAACCGCTCCGATGCCGAGATCAACGGGTGGAACATCGACTACTTCGAGGGCTTCGATGCATCCCTCGAGGAGCTGGGCTGGGAGCCTTACGGCTGGGGCGAACCCGAGGTGGGGCACGGCGCCATGGGGGTGATGTCCGACAACAACACGTTCGTGCGCAACGGGGAACTGATCGTGCGCACCGAGTACAAGGACGGCAAATGGTACGCCGGGGGCACCAGCACCGCGAAGGCCTTCTCGGCCTCGCGTGGCCGCTGGGAGGTTCGCGCGAAGTTCCCGAAGTCCAAGGGCATCGGCTATGTCTTCCTGTTGTGGCCGAAGAACAAGACCTGGCCCCCGGAGATCGACTTCGCCGAGGGGCGAGTCAACGGACCCGAGATCATGGGCACCTACCACTGGGATTCCGACGACAAGCAGGACCACAAATTCGTCGACCACGAGGACATGACCGGCTGGCACACCTACGGCGCGATCGTGGAGCACGATCACATCATCTTCACCCTTGACGGCAAGGAGTGGGGTCGGATCGATCAGCCGAACGTCACCGACACGCAGATGTGGTTCGGGGTGCAGACCGGAGCGATGGATCCCAACGGCAAGCAGAGCCACACCGAGACCGTCGACGGCGGCGTTCCGGGGGATCTCACCCCGCAGGTATCCGACATCCAGATCGACTACGTGGCTCACTACACCAGGAGCTAGGAGCTGACGCGGAAAAGAGGCGCTGTGCGTCCGACCGATGGTCGGGCACACAGCGCCTCGTCACTTCGCACGCTGGGACGGGGGAACGTAGAGGTTCTCGACCGGGATTTCGCGGCCCGTGGGGGTGTCGACGATCCGGATGCCCAGCTCGTCGCGCACGATCTGCAGGTCGGAGCCGACGGGTAGGTCCCAGATGCCGATGAGGGCGGGTTCGATGGTGCACAGGTCGTTGAAGTCGACGATCTGCCAGTTCGACGGATCGTTGAGGTATTCGGAGGTGTCGATGTGGCTCATGATCTGCCAGCCGTTGTCGACAGGCGCCTTCGACGGCCTCCGGACCATCCAGCGCACCAGGCCCTTTTCTTCGATGACGTTGCGGGTGGCCAGGCAGGCTCCTGCCCCAGGAATGAACTCCGTTGTCTCAGTCCTTTCGTGGTATCGGACGCTTTCGGCCTAACGACGCTCGCCCCGCTGCTCCGTTTATTCGTGGAACCACAGGCCGAGCTTGACCGATTGACGGCCCATCTTTGCCGGATGGGGTGACCCGGGTGTCGGGTTAAGCTGACGAGCATCCGAGCAGGAAGGTTCGACATGGAACTCAACGGCGCGGCTTTCTCGTTCGAGGTGCCGGAGACATGGGAAGTCGTCCCAGCAGAAGGGATGGTGGTGGCGAGCGCCCCTCCCGACTATCTGGGTTTCCGACCGACGATTGTGCTCCGTGAATCCCGGATCGACAGTCCTACCCCCACCACCCTTGCATCCATCTCTCAGGCGAATCTTCGCGCCATCCCCCAAGAGGTGACCGGCGCCTACGTCGTGAACGTGGAGGCCATTCCCGACGGCAACGCGACCCCGGGTCCCCGGGAGAGGCGACGCATCTGGACGCTGGCTCCCATGAAACCACCTATGGATGAACTTCTGGGACTGGTTTTGATCCAGGATTTTATGGTGGCGGGCAATGCCATCGCCGAACTGACGCTCACCCTTCCCGTGGTCGCCTGGCAATCCAACGGCTCCTTCGAACAGATCCTCGATTCACTGCGCCCCTTGGAGCATGGAATGCTACCCCAGACGACAGCCCAAGTCCCGGAGGCCGTGCTCGACCAGTGGGCCACCGCGCGAGACGGCGTCCCTCGCGAAGACGTGACGGTGCAGGGTTACCTCCCTCCTGTCCTGCTGAGCAACACCTGCAATTTGTCTCCCGGCGCACTGACCGAACTAAGGTCTCTATCCTCGGCCGGTTTCTTCGGGAGACGGGTAAGGAACCCGCTTCCCCGCGAGGAGCTACGAGATGCTGGTTTTATCGATGATCGAGGTAGCCCCACAGAGCTGGGCGAGACGGTTTTAAATATGCTCAACCATGGGAACCATTGGATCTTGGAGAATGCTGGGCCAGTAGAAAAAGCTCGCAGCGTGGAGGGATGGGGAGTCGAGGAAGCCATCCTCATCTTCATCGGCCCATCTACGAACGAACCGAACAACGGGAAAGGAATTCTTGGGTACTGCGCTACCGATGATTTGGCCCGCATTCTACTGATGTGGTCAGGCACCCAACCGAGTTGGCAGATGTCGTTCACTCTTCCCGAGATTAGCCTCAAAGAAATGATGGGACGCCTGATTGACCACCCCTTCCCAGGACATCTTGAAGGCGATGCTGCAGAATTTTCCGTCGAACGTTGGCAGCAGTTCAGTTTCACAGATGCCGCCGGCGAAAAAGGTATTACATGGATCACGACACCATCTCGAGGTTCTGCATTGTGCGATCGAGGTTCGCAACGAGATGGAGTGAAGATCAGTTCCCCAAACAATCAGCCGCTGTGGGCATATCTGTCAATGGCGGCAATGACAATCAATTTTGGAGAAACCAGTGAAATATAGTGTTGACCCTGGATCATGTGAAGCAATTTTCAACCAAGTGGAAGGCTATGTCAGCGACGCTAGTTCCTCACACACCTCAGTATCAGGAGATATCGACAGCCTCGGCTCAGCCTGCTCAACTGGCTTGGCTGCTCCAATCGCTTCAGCCCTCAATCAGGCTTACAATTTTTCGTTGACGACTCCCATGACGACAGCCGAGCAGCAGACTACTAATGCAGTTGCCGGAGGCAGAGGCGCGGTCTCTGCCATACAGCGAGGGGATGAAGAGATGACGAACAATTCTGAGACAGCCGCCAACGAAGTCGATGAAGTCACCATACAAGACGGGAAGCAAGCATGACCATCGACACCTCAAAACTGGAAAACTGGGCCGACACCAGCACTTTGGACAGCAAGGCCGGAACTCTCAAGAGCCACGGAACCGACTTCAAGAACGCCATCGACAACGCAAAGAGCTCTTGGCAGGGCCTAAGCAGCTGCTATCACAGTCCTCACGCAGATCTGCTCTATTCTTCATTGGACGTACCCGCCACCGCCGCCCAGGATACAGCGACCGGAGCAAATACCATTGCCACGGCCATCACAAATTTCACCAATACTGTTCGCCCCTTGGAGACCGAGCGCACCAACCTGCTGTCAAAAATCTCCTCCTTTGAAGCGTCAAGCGTGTGCTATGAACCTGGGAGTACCGAGCAAATCAAGCAAAGCAAGAAGATCATTGAGCTGCAAAATGAAGTGGACAATTTGGCCAGCAGGTACACCAGCGCGGTTGACACCTGCGTCCAGGCTTTGGGGAGTATAAAAGCAGACGGAACCCAAGGAAATCCCACAGCAGATGGCTGGCTGAATCTCCTCAGAAACAGCGCACTGTCAGCATCAGGCACGGTCGCCGAAGCGTTCAAGGTTCAGATCACTCGCTACCGCATCAGAGGAGTTGTCAGGTTCTTCAAAATAGACTTCAAGACCCCTTGGATTCCATCCCAAATTTCCAAAGATTACTATTTCAAACTTTTTGAAAAAGGAGATTTCAAGGGAGTCTGGCGAGGAACGCGAGGGTTCAAAGAAACTTTCAAAGCGAACCTCAAGTCGAGTTTGCTCGGCCCTGCAAAGGGGAAGTACGGGGCATGGTCCGCACCCACCGGCGGCCCCAAGGGCAATTGGTTCGGTATGGGAAAAGAAACGGCAAGCAAAGTAAAAACCGGGGTCTCTGGGGTTGGCCGCGCCGCAGGACGGGGCCTCTTCGTCGTGGGGGCTGCCTTGACGTATACAGGCGAGTACAGTGCTGCGCAAAACCGACTCAAGGCAGAACATCCCGAACTTTCTTCATCGCAGCGCAACCTCAAAGCCGTTGAGAGTTCAGCGGTCAGAGGAACTGCGCAGATAGGCACGTCTGTTGCTGCAGGTGCAGCCGCTGGCTCGCTCTTCTGCCCTGGGGTCGGCACCGCGGTTGGTGTCGCCGTCGGTGCCGCCATGATGATTCCGACTGGAGACGGCAAGAATGTCGGCGATCGGATCGGCGACGGAGCGGAAGCAGTCTGGGGTGGAGCCAAGAAGGCTGGATCAGGCATCAAGAACGCTTTCAAGAAGATCTTCTGATTCCCTCCTCCACGAGATGGTGGGGTCGGCAAGCTGACTTGCTCGCTGACCCCATCTTTCTTTCGGTTTTCACACCTTAGGAGAGTTTTCAGACGACCACACCACCCTGCTGGCAGAGCATGGACCACGAACGATCTTTTGGCTCGGCGAAATGAGACATTCGCGCCATCATTCTTGACCACGTTCCAGCCAAGGGGAGGGCGTACACATCCTGTAACCGAACGACAATGAACCGGGTCCCCGACCCTCACGGTCGGGGACCCGGCTTCTTCTTCAGCACCATCCTCATAAGACACTCTGCGGGAGCGGGCTCCCCTTTCCGGGAAGCCCGTTTCAGCATGTGCTCAGCAAATGTTGTCGACACACCTCTGGGCGTTGCTCACGGTGGTGGTGGCGGTGTCGTCATTTAGGTTCAGCACCTTTCTCACCAGGGCAATCATGTCCGCGACGGCGGTGCCAGCCGACCCGAACCTGGATTCGATGGCGGCGTAGCTGTCCGACACTCCAGTGGCGGTGAAGTCGTTCTGGAACGAGGCAACGTCACTGTCGTGCCCTGTCAAAACCGACATCAACTCGTTGCAGATGTTGTTGATGTTTCCCTGAACTTCTGCGGACACTCCTGTGTCATATGCGACCATACCAGTAGGCATACAAAACTCCTGTTCTCAAATTATTCTGAATCGGCCGCGATCAGGCGGCGCCGCCGCGGAAGTTCGCCGTGGCGTAATCGGCGGAACCGGCAGTCGTCTGCGCATTGGTCACCATCTCGTCGGTGCCGGCGTCGAACGACCGCTGAACACCTGCCTGCCCCTCGCTGATGGAGGCCATGGCATTGTCCAGATCATTCGCGTACTGCACGGAGTTCGCGTGGAACTCCTGGAATTTCACCGCGGCATCGCCCTGAAACTTTCCCTCCAGGGGGGCGATGGCATCGGAAAGCTGAAGAACCAGCGACCCGATATTGGCCTGCGATTCGTTCGTCTGCTTGTTCAACGTGGGCAACGCGTCATCAGTCATGCTGAACTGCACGAAAACACCATCCTCTCGAAAACAAAGAACCAACACTTTGCTACGCACCGCCCCCCACCAGCACGAACATGACCACCCTAACCCCACAGTGGGTCACGTCCCCGAGTATGAAAACAAGACCGGTCCACCACAACGTTGTCCTGGTCTTTTCCAGCGCAGTACCTCCACTAGCGATATCCGTCGATGACGGCAGCCGCCACCTCGGCCCACGCCTCCCTTGTACGGGGATGGACCCGTGCCAGATTGATGCGATCACCGTCGGCAACAGCGGGATCGTTTGGAACCACGAACACCTGCCTGCTGTGAGAGGCCAGGTGCTCCCGCACCGTGTCCTTCTGCACCCGCGTCGAAACCCCGTCCTTGTCGGTGAGAACGACGATCGCTTCCTGCGCCAACCTCGCATAGCCGTGCTGCGCCAGCCATTCGAGGCTGCTGGATGCCCGTTTCGCACCGGAGACTGCATAGCCGGCCGCGATCACCACGTTGTCAGCTTTCGCGAGGATGCCCTTCATGGCGTTGTGGGTCACGCCGGTGCCACAGTCAGTGAGAATCACGGAGAAGAAGTGCCGCACCAGATCATGAACCCTCACGTACCCCTCGGCCGTGAGGCTGTCCGAGATCGCCGGATCTTGCTCACCCGCCAGGACGTGCAGCCGGTCGATCTGCATGATGTAGCTGGATAAATCTGTCCACGTTCGAACCTGGGTAATGTCGCGAACTAGATCAGTGATGCTGTGTGGGTGGATACGCAGCAACTCCTCCTCGCCGAGCAGGCGCTCGGCGAGATCACCGGAGTCCGGGTTCGCGTCGATGGCGATGGGTGGTGCCCCGCGCATCTGCGCGAGCATCAGTCCCACTCCGGCTGTCGTCGACGTCTTGCCGATGCCGCCCTTGAACGAGAGGAAAGCCGTGCTGTAGGGGCGCGTTAAGGTCCGGGAAATTCTCGCCTCCCGTTCCGAGAGGCGCAGCTGCTCCTGACTGGGTCCCAGGTTCACGCGACCCGCGGTCAGCCGGTACATCGCTCCGCGGAATCCGTTCCGCGGAACCGCTTTCGGTGGCTGCACGAACAACACGGGCGAACCGGACGCTGCCGGATCGGTCTGCATTTCTGGCCTGCCCGATGACGGGGGCGGGATGGGCGCGCCCGGCGCGGCCTGCAGGGGAGGCGGTGCATTCACGGGCGCCGGGGTGCCCTGGCCTCCCATCGATGCAGGCATCTGCTGCCGCACCATGGTGGTCGGTTCCAGGAAGTCGGTGGCCTGGACGTTCTGTTTCGTTCCCGTCGGTGCGGTGGGGTGCATCGTTTTCCTGGAGGCAACGCTCCTGATCGTGTTTTCGCCCCCATCGCCTCGGGGAGAGGTTGCATGACGCGGTACCGGTTCCTCCCGTGTCCCGGGTCGCTCCGGCGGGTCCCAGCCGATGCCGAACTCGGCTGGCACCGGAGGCATGGAGGAAGCCGGGACGGCAGAAGGCACGTCGCTCACGGGTGGGGGAGGTACCTGAGCCACATCCTCAGGGGCAGCAGGCGGGGTGGCCACGGCCTGGCCGTCGGCATCCACCGTGAACCACGCCACCTGACTGCCCTGGGTCTCGTCGATACCACGGGCCAGCACCGGCTTGCCCATCTGCCGGGCGATACCGGCCAAGTGCTGGAACACCGACGAGTAGACGTTGGTTGGCACCACCATCTCCACAGGAACCCCGTTGACGGTTGCCTCACGCGACCCCCTGATCACCACGTTCCAGTAGGGCGACTTCATGGGTCTCCTTCCTGTTGGAAGCAGGGTTTCACCAGACCCTGGGATGGTCCATGCAGTGACTAGGCTAACCCCTGCACGAGGTGAGCCCAATCCCTCGGGCAAACCGCAGAAGCCCCATCACGAGAAAGGAGACGCGATTGCCATACGCATATGACGACCAGCTCATCGACGCCGTCGCGGTGCGTCGCAAGCGCCTTCTCGCCGGTTTCCTGTTCGGGATGAAACGTACCCGCCGTATCTGGCACGACCGGTTGAGCACCTTCGCCATCAGCATGATCATGGCCGTCGTCATCTGCGCGGTGTGCGTGGGCGTCTCCTTCGTCTCGTCCATTCTCCGGGCCGAGGCCCTGAAACAGCAACAACAGCAACAGCGCTATGGACCAGTGAGCACCACGCCCGCGCCCACCCCGACGAAGACATCATGACCGCCGACCCGTTCCTCCGGATCAGCGTTCTGGGCAGCACCCACAACGCCGACCTCGTCGTTCCTTCCGACCAGCCCGCCACGACCCTGCTTCCCCAGTTCCTCGGCTTGCTCGGCGAACCCCATGGTCCTCAGGGCACCTATACGCTCACCACCGCGCTGGGTGAACCCATTGATCTGCACCGCCCGATGGGCGAGGTCGGGCTCGTCGACGGCGCCGTGCTCCGATTGTCGCAGGAAACGGAGACGCCCCCGGTACCTGTCGTCTCGGATCTCGTCGACGCGACCGCCGAGCACGAGGCTTCGGGTCTGTGGGCCAGCGCCTCCCGCGGTTGGGTGTTGAGCGTCTGCTCAGCCTTGATGACGGTCGTGGCGCTCGTCTTTCTCCTGCTACTGCGGGGACCCGACGCCCTGGACGTCGGTGTCGGGGCGACTAGCCTCTACGTGGTGAGCATGCTGTGCAGGATCCTGCACAAGGACCTGGCCTGGGCGTACTTCATCGCAGGAGGTGTGGTCGGGATCTGGTGGGCATGGCTCCAGCTCATGACAGGAACCTCGCCGTTGACGGTCCTGCTGATCCTGCTGGTCGCCCAGCTCATCTCCCTGTTGGTCCATACCCGGCAGCGCTTCGCCTACGCGATCGGCTTGGCCGTGCTCGCGGTCAGCACCGGAGCATGGTGGTTGATCCATTTTCTGGTCGTCGATCCGGTCAGGGCGGGTGCCATCACGGCGACGCTCGCTCTCCTGCTGCTCGGCCTTGCCCCGCGGCTCGCGCTCAGCATCGCGGGGGTGTTCAAGGCCGACGACGCCGTCGGACACGGCGCCAGCATGGCGTTGAGCGAGGTCGTAAGCCGCTTGAACCGTGCCCACCAGGTGCTGTCAGTGGCCGTGGTGCTGCTCGCGGGGTTGTGGACGCTGGGGATTCTCCCGGTGGCCGGAACCGCCATCGGCAACGTGTGGGCCCTCGCGATGACCGCGTCGCTGGTCGTGGCGTGGACGCTGCGAGGACGCCACTTCCCCCTGACCACGGAGCGGACAGCGATCTACGTGGCCGCACTCATCGCGACCAGCGCCGTCGCATGGTCCCAGCGGACAACGCCCTGGGCTCCCATTGCGGCAGCGGCGTTGGCGTTGTTTCTCGCCGTCATGTTGTTCGTGCGCACCTCGGATCTCGCTGCCGCCCAGCTGCGAAGGGTCGCGACCTGGGTTGAAACCGCGGCAGTGATCTTCACCGTCCCAGTTCTGGTCGGCATGTTCGACCTGTACACCCAACTTCTGGGGAGTTTCCAGTGAGCGAACCAGCAGGACTTCCAGGTCTCACCCCGCCCGGTCGCCGTCCGGCCCGGGAGGCCCCCCCTCAGCAGTGGAGTGGGCAGAAACCACGACGCCTGCAACTGGAGGAGCCCGCGACCAGACCGAATCGGTTGCCTGTGATGGGAGTGCCGCGTCCGGGTCGGCTGACCTTCGACCCCGGACGACAAACACAGATTCCGGTTCCGTATCCCCAGCCCACCCCTCAGGACCACGAAGCGCCGCCGGTCCCGGGAATGCGCAGCCATCCCGACTACGCCCGTCTTTCAAAACGTCACGCCATTCCCGGGTGGCGTCGGTTCTTTTCCTGGTTCGCCCGTATCTTCCGCAGCGATGACGTCGCATCCAGGGTGGTGCGCGCCTCTGCCGGGGCCCAGCGTCCGGTCACCACCGGACGGCGCGTCGTCGTGGTCGGCGCCAGCGGTGGGACGGGAACCACCAGCGTCACAGTCGGGTTGGCCCGCACCCTGGCCGCGGTACGCAACGCCCCGGTGGCTGTGGTGGCCACGGGAGGCAGCGACGATCTGGAGTCACGCCTGGACACCGGTCCGATTCCCAGGGCGTCCTCGGATCTACCGGCCGGCAGTTTCGCCGACCAAATGTCGTTCATGACCGAAAGTGGCCGCCTCGCCGTCATCCGACCCCACAAAAACGCAGCTGCAACGGCTCGGGGTCTCGCCCGGTTCTTCGCCGTGACGGTCATCGACGCCGGCCAGCACCCACCCGCACAGCTCGCATCCGAGGCTCACGCGGTCGTGATCGTCGCCTCGGCGAGTGCCACAGGAACCACCGCCGCCACGAGAACCGCCGCCGAGCTGCGGAACACAGGGGTGAAACCTGACGCCATCCTGGCGGTGCTGGTGCCGCGCCGGCCCGGGAACGATCCCGCCCCCCACGCGAAACGACTCCGCGACTCCGGTATTCCCACCTTCGTTGTTCCCCACGACCGGCACGTCGCAGGCGGAGCCGCCCTGCACCTGAGACTGGCGGCCGAGAACACGCAGGTGGTCCTTGGGGAACTGGCCGCTGCAACGATGGCATCGTCCGGTAGGTGATCCGATGAGCATCCGGATCGTCCACCGACCCGCCAGAACCACTCCTGCCCTGCAGACGCTGCCGGAGGTGTCGCTGGAATCCCCACCCACCCTCCCGGACGGGAGCGACGGGGCAGGTTCCGCGGCCCTGCGCATCCTGCCCCTACTAGGCGCCGGCGCCGCGATGACCGTCATGATGTTGTTCCGGCGTTCCAATTTCGCGGTCATCGGTGCGCTCATGATGATCGTCACCGTCATCGCCTCGGCCGTCATGATGTTCAGCCAACGAGGCAGGGCGGGCAAGGAGCGTCGCGAGAGCCGCGACATCTACATCGAGTATCTGGAGAAGGAACGCGACAAGTTGCGAGCCGACGAGACCAAGCGGCTCGCCAATGCACATCGCATCCATCCCGCGCCTGGGGAACTGCTCAGCATCGTCAGATCACCCGACCGATTGTGGGAACGGCGTCGCGGCGACGGAGACTTCCTGAAGCTCAGGCTCGGAATCGGCACGGTCCACTCCCGGGAAGTCAAGGTGCGCTCCCCCCAGGGTTCGGTCGCCCGCAGCGACCCCTTCATGGACAATGAGGTGGAACTGGTCAAGTCGCGTTTCAGCACCACCCCGAGCATGCCCATGCTGGTCGACCTTGATTCCATCGGCGCGGTCAGCGTCGTCGGGAACCGGGATTTCGTCTCGCGAGTTGCACGACTGCTCACGATGCAAGCAGCAACCTTTCACTCCCCCGAAGATCTTCAACTGGCGCTCGTCGTCGATGACGAAAGACGTGAGGAATGGGACTGGTTCTCCTGGTTGCCACAGCTCGCCGCGCAGAACGTCCAAGGCCCGTTCGGCCCTGGCAGGGTGATCGTGCCAAGTGTCGCACGGCTGCGCAGCGTGCTGGGTCCCGAGCTCGACTCCCGCTCCCCCAGCGCGGCGGAGGCCCGCCGCGCCATGCTCACCGGCAAGGAGATACAGCACGGGCGCATCCTGGTCATCGTGGATCAATACGGCCAAGCGGCCACGACCTTCACACCAACGGATACGCAAATCAAGCTGAGCCAGGTCAACACAACGGTCATCTACCTCCTGGACGACCGCAGGGCCGAACCGGACGCGATCACCACGCGGATCAGCGAGGGGAAGAAACCGGGAAGCTTCGTTGTCGAGAGCTACCCGAAAGCCGACGCAGCCCCCAAGGTCGTCACCGGGACGCTCGACGACCTGACCCAGGACTCGACAACCGCGCTGGCCCATCTGCTCAGTCCACTGCGATTGTCGCCCGACTCCCATGAACACGACGCCGCTCGCAGCGCCATGACTTTCGCCGAACTGCTGGGGGTTCCCGACTACAACAACGTCGACTTCTCACGCGCCTGGGCTCCACGAGGGGAGACCGGGTTCCTGCGGGTCGCCATCGGGACCGATGACTCCGGTGAACCCGTGACCCTCGACCTCAAGGAGGCCGCCCAATACGGCATGGGACCGCATGGCCTGTGCGTCGGCGCAACCGGATCCGGCAAGAGCGAGATGCTGCGCACCCTGGTGCTAGGTTTGCTGCTCAGCCACGACCCAGAGGACCTGGCGATGGTGCTCGTCGACTACAAGGGCGGCGCCACCTTCGCTCCCTTCGACGGCGCACCCCAGGTCTCGGGCATCATCACGAACCTGTCCGACGACGCCAGCCTCATCGAACGCGTCTACGCCAGCCTGTCCGGTGAAGTGCAGCGACGCCAGCAGGTGCTGCGTGACGCCGGAAACATCGCCGACATCACCACCTACCGGGCGCTGCGCGCCGAACGACCCGAGCTGGGCCTGGCCCCGTTTCCGCACCTGCTGGTCATCATCGACGAGTTCGGTGAGCTGCTAACCGCCCGCCCCGACTTCATCGAGTTGTTCCTGTCCATCGGGCGCATCGGACGTTCCATCGGGGTGCACCTGATGTTGTCCAGCCAGCGGATCGAGAGCGGCAAGCTGCGCGGCCTCGATACCTACCTGTCCTACCGGATCGGCCTGCGAACCCTGTCGGAGAGCGAGTCCCGCACCATCCTGGAAACCACCGACGCCTTCCACCTGCCCCCGATTCCCGGGTACGGCTACCTGAAGGTCGACACCACCACCTACACCCGGTTCCGTTCCGGTTTCGTCTCCGGTCCGTTGCCGGAGGACCCGGACCTCGAACAAAAGGTGGAAGCCCCACCCATCGTGTTCCCAGTTCCCAGCTACCTCGTCACCCGCGCCGAGGCGGGCGACAGCATGCCTGCGGCAACACGCGTGAGCACAAAGACGACAGGCCCGACGGTTCTCAGCACCGTCATGGACCAGCTCCGGCAGCAGAAGCGTGCCACCCAGCCGATCTGGCTGCCTCCGCTGCCAGCAGCGACCACGTTGGACACCGTCGCCGGCGAACCCCGTCCCACCGATTCCGGGTTGCGGATCCATTCCAGCGCGCCGTTGCGTTTCCCCATCGGAATCATCGACGACCCGGCCCGGCAGTGGCAGGACACGTGGGAGCTGGATCTTCTCGCCTCCGGCGGCCACACCCAGATCACCGGAGGACCGGGCAGCGGAAAGACGACTCTGCTGCGCACTATCACGGCGTCACTAGCCCTGACTCATTCACCGTCGCTGGTCAGCGTCTACGTGCTGGATCTGCTCGGATCGTCCCTGCTGAACCTGCGTGACCTGGCCAACGTGGGCGCGGTGGCCGTCCGTGCCGACCGCGAGGTGGTGCGCCGCACCCTCGAGGAGTTGCGGGGGCTGTTGAACCAGCGTGAGTTGATCTTCCAGCAACTCAGGATCGATTCCCTGGCGACATTGCGCAACATCACCGACGATCCCTCTCTCAATCTCGCAGAGGTCGTGCTACTCATCGACGGCTATGGACAGCTCTCGGAGGAATTCGAGGAGCTGAACGACATCGTGTTCGACCTGTTGCGTCGCGGCGCCGCGCACGGAATCCACGTCATCGCCACCACCACCCGTTGGAACGAGATCCGCCTGGCACAGCAGAGTTTCTTCGGCACCAGAATCGAGTTCAGGCTGACCGATCCTACGGAGTCCGTGCACGGCAGACGCCTGGCCGAGACCCTGCCCACGGACCGTCCCGGTCGGGCCCTGGTCACGGATGGCTTGTTCACGCATGTCGCGCTTCCCAGGATCGACGGGATTGATTCCGCCGAGGACGTCTCCGATGGGTTGCGGCATCTCTCGGAAGCGGTCGCAGCCGGCACGACCGAGCGGGCCGTACCGGTCAGACTGCTCCCGGCAAACCTCTCCCCTGACGGAGTCGAACTTCCCGAAGGCAAGGCGTTGGTGGCTCTGGGGCTGGACGAAACCGACCTCTCGACCACGGTGCTGGACATGAACGGGTCCGACAGACACCTCATCATCTTCGGTGACTCCGGGACCGGACGCACCACGATGCTGCGGCGGGTGATCGCGGAGCTGGTTCGCACCCACAGCTCCGAGGAGCTGGTTTTCGCGGTCTTCGATCCCCGGCGTTCCCTCACCGGTGTCGTCCCCGAGGGATACCTTGGCGGAACCGCCACCAGCGCCGTCCTGGCGCAAAAACTGGTGACCGCCATCGTGCCGGAGCTGGAGGCCAGGGTGCCGCGCAGCGTCGACGCTTCCGCCGAGGTGGCTCCTCCGGTTCCACACATCGTTGTCATCATCGATGACTACGACGCCCTGGGGTCGGGAGCTGGCCCCTTCAAGGCGTTGTTGCCATTCGTCCCGATGGGCAACGAGGTCGGGCTGTCGGTCGTGCTGACCCGGCGGATGACCGGCGCGGGACGCGCCATGTACGACCCCCTGATCAACACCATGCGCGACTCCGGAGCCGCCGGGTTCATGTTCTCCGGCGACCGTTCCGAGGGCATGCTGTTGGGCAATCAGCGGCCACGCGCGCTACCAATTGGTCGCGCCATGCTGCTGCACTCCGGACAGCCGGTGCGAACGGTGCAGATCGTGAACCAACCCGACCAGGCGGCTGCATTCACGGGCGAAGACGGATGATCAGGGAATCAGCGTGGCTGTTCCGCCGGACCACGATCCCCGAGCCGCCCGGCCACGGACTACGTTTCCATTCCCTGCGGGTGTTTGAAGAGCAGGCACATCGCCTCCGCTTCTTCCCCAATGCTCACGCGGACCTCGTATTCTCCCGCCTGAAGGTCCGTCACGTCCCATTGGCGCATGTCAAATGCCAGGGTGATGCGCACCTCCTCGTCCTCGCCCGCATCCTCGAAAGCCTCCATGGGCGGTGGCAGAACGCGCAACAGTTCGTTTCGGTAGTTCGGACCGCTCACCTCGACGACCAGGTCTGAAGCGCAGAACTGGGTAGGCGTGCCATGGATGAAGCCCGCGAGATACAGGGGCGCTCCGGGCACGTGTGTGTTGGTTCCAGCACCCACGATCGTGAGCAGCCCGTTTGCCTCCTGAGCGAACGAGCACAGATGCAGGACGAACTTCACCTGCTTCTCAGACCGGGACACTGTCATACCTGTACGGCCGCGTGGTGGCCATGAGTGGTTCTCCCTGCCGGACGATGGTCGGGCGATGATCCGCGGGGCGCCTCGGGTCAAGGGATGTGGCAAGCCATTCGTTGATCCATGCCACCTCCCCCTCCGTCGGGACGTCCCAGTCATCGTGTTGATGCCCCTTGGCCCGCAGCCATTCGTTGACGAGCTGCCACTGCCACAACGGCGAGCTGTCGGTGAAGCAGTGGGGCTCCGGAAACTCGTTGTCCCCCCGGTTGTTCACCCATTTCGACACGGCCTGCTTGGACACACCCGCCCTGCGATGGATGTCTGCCATAGTGACCAGCTCCGGCATGACCGAGCGTACGCTCACGCGGCTGAGTCGCATGTGTTCGGCCATGGCCTTGGCCGCTTCGACGGCATTGGCCGCGGAGTCCTCGCCCTCGATCACGGTCTTACCGCACCGTCGCGAGACGGCGAAACGCCCGTCGGACAGCAATGCTTCCTCAACGTCCTGACGTACGTCCTCAACCAGAAACTTCACAACATAGTCACGCTGCATCAGCTTCTCCTGTCCTTGGCTGTCAATTCCACACCCAGCGGTTGACAACAGTCAACCCTACCTCTCAATCAATCAGTTCCGGAATCCACCTCATGGACACAGCTCTCCAAAAAGCGACGGAGACGTTTCGCCTCATTGCCATCGCTGCGCGGGGTCCCGGCCACCGAGCGCGTACACCCATCCCGCGTGGAGCGAGGGCAGAATATTTTGACGCCATGGCCTAATTTGCACACCCGCCACCCCCGGTCCAGCGCCGCACGCAGCGCCTTCAGTGTCTCCGGGTACCCCTTGTACATCTTGCGGAGAGCTGCCGCATCGAGTTCTTTACCATCTCCCATGGTCATCCGCCGGCTCTGGGTTTGCAGCGTAAGGGCAGGGCGACACGACGCATGGTTCTCCCTCGGGAATCAAACCGTTTGGATGACAGTAGGGTAGCCCTACTCATCCGGTTCGCCCTCCTCCCCGGATCCGGACGGCGCCCCGAAAGAAGGTCTTCGCTGAGACTTTTTCTCACACGACGGCTACTGGTAGCCGTCGATCAGGGCCGCTGCGATCTCGGACCACGCCTCCCTGGTGCGGGGGTGGACCCGCTCCAGGCTGATGCGGTCGCCGTCGGCGACGGTCTGGTCGTTCGGCACCACGAACACCTGTCGGCTGTGGCTTGCCAGGTGGGTGCGCACCATGTCCTTCTGCACCCGAATGGACACGTTGTCCTTGTCGGTGAGAACGATGATCGCCTCCTGGGCCAGCTTCTCGTAGCCGTGGCTCGCGAGCCAGTCGACAGTGCTGACGGCCCGTTTGACACCGGAGAAGGCGTAGCCGGTGGCGATCACCACACTGTCGGCCTTGGCGAGGATCCCACTCATGGCGTTGTGGGTCACTCCGGTGCCGCAGTCAGTGAGAACCACGGAGAAGAAGTTCTGCACGAGCTCGTGGACGCGCCGGTAACCGTCGGCGGTGAGGCTGTCCGAGACCGCCGGGTCCTGCTCGCCCGCAACGACGTGCAGCCTGTCGACCTGCGTGATGTAACCGGACAGGTCCGTCCACGTCTTGACCCGCGGAATGTCGCCCACCAGGTCGGTGATGCTGCGCGGTTGCAGCCGCAGCATCTCGTCCTCACCGAGCAGTCGTTCGGCCAGATCACCCGAATCCGGGTCGGCGTCGATGGCGATGGGAGGCACGCCCCGCGCCTGAGCGAGAGCCAGGCCCACCCCGACCGCCGTCGAAGTCTTGCCGATGCCACCCTTGAAGGAGAGGAACACCGTGCTGTAGGGGCGTTCCAGCGACCGGGAGATGCGGGAGTCCCGTTCCGCAAGACGGATCTGGGTCTGGCTGGGACCGAAGTTCACACGCCCCGACGTCAGCCGGTACATCGCGCCGCGGATTCCTCCCTGCGGCACGGCCTTAGGGGGACGCACGAGCAGTGACGACGGCGCCGCATCCGGCACGGCGAGGGCCTGCGATGTCGGCACGTTCATGAAGATCGACCGGAACGGCACGTCCGGGGAAGCCCCGGACGGGGAGATCTCCTGTGGTTTCGGCCTCGGGGTTTCCTGATTCGGCGGGGGACCACTCGGTTTCTGCGGCCTGTCCTGAGGTTTCGGTCTCGGGGCCCCCTGGGGCTGCGGGGCCTGCCTCGGCGGCGTCGGCGGAATCGCGCGCGGCGACGCCTTGGGCGGCACCGGCGGCCTGGGACCCTCCAGCTGTCGGGGAGGTCCCGAGCGGCCGGATGCGGTCGCCTGCCGGGGAGGTTCGGGGGGCGGGGGAGCATCCGGCGGCACCGGTGAGATGCTGCTCTCCTGCGGTTCGGGCATTCGCGCCCGCGCGGGTGAGACCGAGATTCTGGGGCTCGAGGGCTGTGATTCCGGCTTGGCCAGAGCCCGGGCGGGCGACGGCTCCACCGAGGGTTCGGAGGCCTCGTTCTCGGCTTCCGTTTGCGGGGCGGGGGCACGTCGCGGCTTCGGCAGGGCCGCCCTGCTGGGAGCCGAGCGTCTGGTGTTGTTGGCCATCGCCGCAGGCGGCTGCGCCGCGGCTGCTTGCCCATCGGCATCCACCGTGAACCACGACACCCGACCGCCCCGGGTCTCGTCCACACCGCGGGCAAGAACAGGGCGCCCGGCCTGGCGCGCCTCGGCAGCGAGGTGCTGGAAGACCGACGAATAGACGTTGCTGGGCACCACCATCTCGACCTGCACCCCATTGACAGTCGCATCACTTCTACCCGTGATGATGACGTCCCAGTAGGGCGACTTCATGGGTTTCCTTCCTGTCGAGAGAGTTTCGCCTGACCTAAAGTCAATGCCCGAACAGTAACTAGGCTAGCCCTTGCGGAGAACCAGCCCAATCTGCTAGTCCCGCGCCTGCGCGCCGTGTCTTTCGTCGGAAGCATGAAGCTACTATGGCTACGCCCTTCACCGACAGCCGACATCCCCGCGACGATGCCGCCTCGGTGTGGATTCTACGGTCGCCACAGCCGCCTCGACGACAAACCCCCTAGTCAGCAGGCTTCTCCGGGATCGCGACACAACAGTCCCCCCGGCCAAAAGGAGGACAGGACCCCGACACGATCGTGTCAAGGGCCCTGTCCATTTCGCGAGATTGACGCGTACCTCAGATGCCGGTTCTCGGCAGACCGGGTTTCACGACCTTCCCGCACGCGGGTATCGCAACCGTCCGAGTGAACACGAAGGAACCATTCTCCGCAGCAGCCCATCCTTCCGGCAGGTTCTGTCCATCAATGGTTCTGCCCGCCTCAGCAGTTGCGGTGACCTGGATCGTCGCGCTGTTTCCGTTCTTGGTGACCCTCGGCTCGGAGTAGACGATCCCCGCGGTGGGAGTGATCTTGACCGTCGGTTCTGTCGGCTCGGTACCACTCACGGGGCACGTCCCGGGCTTCACCTCGACCGCCCCCAGGGTCACAGCGACTGTTTCTGGGGCCGGAGTCGGAGTCGGACTCAGGGCCGGGTTATCGCTCGCGACGGCATCCGCCGAGTTGGTGAGGGTCACCTCGCGGATTTTCAAGCCCTCAACCGTCACCTGGGCACTGTTCGCGTCCGGGGCGTTATCGGCCACGCCGTCTCCGGAGAAAGCAGGATCACCGAATTTGAACCCTGCCACAGAGGGCACCTTCTCCGTGAGCGTCACAACGACCCCATCGGGGACGTTGTTGAGGGGTTCCATGGTCCCGTCACCTTTCAGCGACAATTCGCCACTGCGGGTGTCACCCTTGTACTGGTAGGACCAGGACACCGGGTAGGTGGTCGCCGGATCGACCTTTTCGCCAGTGACCACTTTCTTCAGCTCGAGGTGTCCGACGATCGCGCCGGTCCCGACGCCTGCGCCCGACTGATTCTTCTCGGCGTTGGCAACGAGCAGCTCGCCGTCCACGGTGGCCCGGTTCATGTACTTGCCCCCGACGGGGATCTCCCCGCCGGTCTTCAGTTCCAGATCGAGCACGTAGATCCGGTCGGCTTGGAAGTTCTGACCCTTGTTGTCGAGGGTGACCTTCACCTGATCCTTGTCATCATTAACGGCAACCGCAGCCGACGGCACACTGGAGGCATCCAGGTCATGGCGGCACGCCGCGCTGCTAAGCTCTCCCCAGCACTCCGGCGTCGCGGGGACCCAGAAGACCTTGGGGTACCCCTCCGACATGGTCAGAGTGGCGCCTTCCTGTCCGTACTCGTCGACGATGGTCGCTTCGGATTTCCCGGAGATCTTGGAACCGGGGATCACGACGCGCCAATACACGGCTGTCCGATCAGTCCCGGGGAACCACCCGGATTTGCTGGTCTCGGTCGGAAGGATGGGGCTGTATCCGATCTCCTGCTGTCCTTCAGGAAGCGGAACCTGAACCTTCACCCCGTTACTAGTTTCAAATTCAAGCGAGCTGGCCTTCGTCGTCTCCTTCACCTGAGTCTTCACCCAGAACGATCCGTTAACGTCGTGTTTGTTTTCAACATTCTTGTTGAGAGTGCAGACGACCTCACTGAGAGCGGCTTCGCAGCCCCCGTAGGTGACCGATTCATCATCCTCATCCTTGAGGTCGAAGACACCCTCGAACGCCCCAAGTTCCTTGGGCAGCACGAGCTTGAAGGTGTCACCGGCCTTCGCCGCACCGTCCGGGATGCGCCATTGCGCAGCGACCCGGGCAACACTCCACTTGTAGAGCGCCGGCTCCTCATCGGTCAGTTTCGTGATCTCGATGCTGGAAGTATCGATCGCCGGGATTTCAGCCGCCCCAGCCTCGGAACTCGTGACAACAACCCCGGACAGCCCGAGCAGGGACGCGAAGAAGAAAGCCAACGGCCTTCCTAATCCGCGAACTTTAGGTGTTTTCAACATTTCCCCTCCTTACGCCACGGAAGTCTATGCCCTCACCCCCTTCCTGAGGAGCAACACAACAGACAGTGCACAAGATTGACACTCGTCACGGCGAAAGCACCGATCGGCCAGCCCATCGGCATGCACTAGTGCCTTTCGTTACTTTCCTTTCGGCGCATGGGGCGGCAATGATGTGGCCAAACCCCGGTCAGGCCACATCCTTCGAAGGGACTCCTCACGTATTGCAGCCCTGCAGCGTCGTCATGTAGAAGCCCCGGTTCATCCAATAGTCGATCGTCTCCTTGGTGCCGTGCTGCTCGTCTCCCAACGAGTACTTCAGGAAGGTCGCGTAGATGTCGGCGTCGACGCCCATGTTGAGGGTCAGCTGGAGCCGCGAGGTCGAGCAGATGTCCTGGAGTTCGATACGACGGCTGACCTCCATCTCGTCCGCGTCAAGGTAAGTACGGGCGTATCTGGTGATTCCGAGCTGATTCTGAATGTGGTGGAAGTGTTCGTGAACTACGGTGTCGCCTGCGTAAAACCCGTCTTCCGCTTCGAACTCGTAAACGTTCCGCGATAGGTAGATGGTGGCATTGGCGGGACAGTAGAAGGCCGTCTTACTCTGTCTTTCGGAGCCACAGGGGGTATTGACGTCCAAGTCGTAGGCAACCAGGCTGACGGGCTTCTGTTGGATGTCGAGAGCGGTCAGGTAGGGACACCACACGTCCTGAAGACAGTTGATCACGGACTTGTAGTAGGCGGTGTGCTGTTCGCGATTCCTGAACCCCTTCGGTGGAGCAGGACGGTTCCCGACGGGATAGTTCGTCTTGTTGATTCGGGTGGGCCACCAGTTTGTCGGAGACCTTGTCGCCGGTGGTCGGCAGTTCCTCCCAGTCGTGTGGCGGAAGCCAGCTGGGAAGCGGCGGCACCTCCACCTGGGGAAAAGATATGGTCGGCTCCGGTGTCGGGGGACCAGTTTCAGATGTCTGGGTGGCGCGAGCTTCAATTGTCCGGGTGACCTGGACTTCAGGCGGCCATGTGACCTCGGGACCGGTCACGTCACGTGGTGAACGGTTCACGACCGCCGCCACCCCGATGATCAGCAGGACCGGCACCAGCAGGCCCATCAGGACGAACAGGCCCTGCGGTCCGCGCGACGGTTGACGAGAGGCCGGTGGCCGCCAGCTGATCAGTGGTCCTGCTCCTTGGGGCATCGGGCCCACCTTGAGGGAAAGGCCTCCCGGGGTGACCCCACGGGGACGCGCCGTGCTGGGGCTGCTGCGGGGGAATGGCCCGCAGCGTTGCGGGTTGAGGACGCCAGGCCGGATCGAATCCGCTCATCGGCGGTCCGGGCTGTTGGTATCTGGGCTCCACACCATCTCCCATCGTTTGCAGGGAAATCTTCGGCAGGCTACGTTACCTGCCGAATTCCCCGGTACAACATACAAGATGCTCGAACCACGGTCTCCCGCGCATTCGGGGTTCTCCCGCTCAGCCAGTTGCCTGAGGCTGCGGGGACGTGTCGGGGTCAGTTGCTTCCAGGTACTGCAGCACGGCAATGACGCGACGGTTATCGTCGCCGGAGGGCGTCAACCGGAGCTTGTCAAAAATGCTGTTCACGTTCTTGGCGATGGCTTTCTCGGTCACAAACATCGCCTTGGCGATCGCGGCGTTCGTCTTGCCCTGCGCCATGTGGGTCAGGGTCTCGATCTCCCTCGGGGTGAGCCGATCGAGCGGGGGACGTCCCGTGCGGCGTCCGAGGATCCGGGCGACGACCTCCGGGTCGAGACAGGTACCCCCGGTCGCCACCTGCTGCACGGCGTCGAGGAACTGATCGCCGTTGAGTACGCGGTCCTTGAGGAGATAGCCCACCCCGCCGCGCCTGTCCTCCATGAGTTCGCGGGCGTAGAGGGTTTCGACGTACTGCGAGAGCACCAGCACCGGCAGCCCGGGGCGTTTCCTGCGGGCCTCGATCGCGATTCGCAGTCCTTCGTCGGTGAACGTCGGGGGCAGCCGGACGTCCACGATGGCGACGTCCACATCCTCGGTCAGCAACGCCCTGCGCAGCTCGGAAGCGGTCTGCACGACCGCGACGACCTCATTGCCCAGTGCCTGCAGCATCCGGCTGAGACCATCGCGCAACAGGAACTGGTCCTCGGCAATCAACACACGCATCGCTCAATCACCTCCGGAAAGGAGTCTGCCATCCCGCATGAGGTTACGCAGGGCCGGGTGTTCCCCCGAGGCCGGTCACGCCGGAGCATGCCGTGGGCAGCCGGGCGTACAGATTGACCACCACTTGGTTTCGACACGAGCAGCTCCTCCGTCGCAGCCCGGCTCAACCAGCGTTGGAGATGCGGGGGCGGCTCGGACCGCTCTGAAAGGTGGTATTTTCACCACTGTTTTCTGAGCCATGCGCCAGCAGGATTGTGGGTATCAGAGAGTCAAGGAGATGACATGAACACCCACCTCAGCGCACCGACCTCCCGCGGATCGGGCATCGGGTTGAGCGTGCGAGCCCTCGGCCGGTGCCTTCTGCTGCTGGCCCTGTGGCCGGTGTCGATTGCACTGTACATCGCAATTTGGATAACCGTCGACCTGATCCCGCTCGGAATCGGAATCCTGCTGGTACCCGTCGCAGTGAAGGCACTGCGATCACTGGCCGAGTGGAAACGCCGCATGGTCCATCAGTGGTCGGGGATCCGGGTCGAGTCCCCGTACCTGCCGCTGCCACCGGCCGAGCCGGGTTTCAGGGGCCGGTTCGACGAGGCCGTACGGCTTGTGAAGGACCCCGGAACCTGGCGCGACGTCGCCTGGCTGTTCATGGACCTGTGCGTTTCCCCCATGCTCGCGCTTTTCAGCATGGCCACTGTCATCGGCGGGCTGTTGGGCATGGCGATGCCCATCATCTGGGAACCGTTCGTCAAGGACTGGCCCAACAGTCTCTACTTGTTTGTCCCAGTGAACGAGACCACCGCGCCTTTCATGCCCATTCCCGGCCTGCTGGTCCTGCTCGTCGGGCTGCTTCTCGCGCCCTGGTGGGTGAAGCTGCACAGCCGTTTCGTCCGATGGGCGCTGGGTCCGACCAAGCGCACCCGGATGGCTGCCCTGTCACAGACCCGGCGGGAGATCCGCGACTCCTCCGCGGCCGAGCTGCGCCGCATCGAACGCGACCTCCACGACGGCACCCAGGCCCGTCTGGTGGCGATGGGCATGACCATCAACACCGCCCAAGCAATGATGCGCAGCAACCCGGAGGCCGCCGAGGCGCTGCTGACCGAGGCCAAGAACGCCTCCGTCACCGCACTCGGCGAGCTGCGTGACCTGGTGCGCGGAATCCATCCCCCGGTGCTGGCCGACCGCGGGCTGGGCGACGCCGTGAGGGCCCTGGCGGCGGACTGTGCGATATCTGCGGAGGTGAACGTCGAGATTCCCGAGCGGGTGGGTCCGGCACTGGAGTCGGCTGCCTACTTCGCGGTCTCCGAACTGCTGGGCAACGTGGTGAAACACTCCGGCGCGAACCGGGTCGACATCGACCTGCGGATCGAGAACGGCGAGCTGCGGATCAGCGTGACCGACGACGGCCGGGGCGGGGCCGATCCCCAGACCGGCACCGGTCTGCGCGGAATCGAACGACGCCTGGCGGCCTTCGACGGCGTCCTGGCGATCCAGAGCCCGATCGGCGGTCCGACGTCCGCGCACATCACACTCCCCGTCGAGTCCTGAACATCCCGGGCCCCTGCCCTGACCATCCCCGGTCTCCTGTCGTTATGTCATTCGGAAAGGTTTTGTACCGCACACGGCACAAAACCTTCCACGACGTGAGCAGAAGTCTTCTCACAGGAAAGAGAAACCCTATGTCAAAAATCCTCATGTCCCAACCCGCCCGGTCGGTCTCCACGCCGGCCGAGAACACCGTCGACCGGTCGTGGAAACCGATCATCATCTACACGGCCCTGGCCTTCGGCCTGGGATGGATGATGTTCATCCCGGGGCTCCTGCTCAACGCCGGACCCACAACACTCATCGGCACAATCTTCTCCACCACCTTCATGTGGACCCCGGCGGTGGCAGCAGCAGCGGTGGTCCGCTTCATCGAGAAGAAGCCCCTGTTCTCCACCCTCAAGATCAGCCTGAAGGGAGTCTGGAGGAAAACCCTCCTCTGGTCACTGCTCTCCATCCCCATCGCCTTCATCCTGATCCTCGCCTCCCTCGGTTCCTCGGCCCTGCTGGGCACCTACCACTTCGACCTGACGAACCTCTCCGAATTCCAGGAGGTCCTGGAAACATCAGGGCAGACCGGACTCACCACTTCCCAGGTGTGGGACGCCTTCTGGCCGCGAATCGCAGGAGTCATCCCCATGCTGTTCCTGGCCGGCATGGTGGGAGCCCTGGGTGAGGAGATCGGCTGGCATGCCTGGCTCTACCCACGCCTGCGCGACCGCCTCGGCGTCACCGCCTCCCTCGCCCTGACCGCCATCATCTGGGGTCTGTGGCACGCCCCCGCCATCCTGCTCGGGCACAACTACCCCGACAACCCCCAGCTCGGCGTCCTCATGTTCATCATCACCTGCGCAGGCCTGACCATCCCCATCCAGCTCCTCATGAACTGGGGCGGCTCCGTCTGGGCAGCAGCATCCGCCCACGCCGCCATCAACGCCATAGCGCCAGCGCTGCTCATCTTCGCGCCTCTCAACGACGTCAACCACCCCTACGACCCCGTCGCCGCCGCATTCACCGGATGGGGAGGCTGGCCCGTCGTCGCGATCCTCTTCATCGCAGGCGCCATCATCCTCAAGCGGGACAACACTTCCCAACCCAGCACTCCCGCCGCTGGCTGAAGAATCACCCCACGGAATCGTTATGTCATTCGGAAAGGTTTTGTGCCGTGTACGGCACAAAACCTTTCACGATATGACCAAAAGTTTTCCACGTAACATAACGATGAGGCTTATTCACAGACGGTGTGCCGGTCGGAAAACTCCTGGTCAGCGCACACTTGGGGAGGGCCATGAATTAAGCCTCGATGGATCTGGCCGGCTCAGCCGGCGTGGGAAGACGGAGCGGTCAGGTCGGCGACCGTGGCGTCGAGGGCCGCGATCGCGTCGTCGGCCTGGAGTTTCACCCCCACCCCGTGGGCCCCGCCTCCCATGGAGATGGACCGGCCGACGATGGAGGAATCGGCGAACACCGGCCAGGGATGGGTGGAACCGAAGGGTGTGATGGTGCCCCGTTCATATCCGGTGACCCGTTTCGCCTCGTCGGCGTCGGGCATCGACAGGCGGGAGACCCCGAGCAGGGCCCGCAGCTTCGGCCAGGAGAACTCGCGGTCCCCCGGCACCAGGACGAAGACGTGGTCGTCGAGACCACGCCGCACGACGATGGTCTTGACCAGGTCGCGCACCTCGATACCACGCACCGCCGCCGCCTCCGCGACCGACCTGACGGGTCCGTGCCGGACCACGGTGTGCGCGACCCCGAGTTCCCGGAGCCTCCTGAGCGCTGGGGTGTCGTCCATGGGACGAGTTTACGGCGACGCGGACGAGAACTGGGCCCCGATCCCGTGGGGATCGGGGCCCAGTCAGTGGTCCTCCGGGGTCAGGCGCCGGTCTTGGGCAGGCCCGGTTTGACCGGCCTCGGCGTGACGGTGGTC
>ERZ773010.526-NODE-526-length-26602-cov-13.755001_pt1 | contig 26602 bp, 18 predicted proteins | sample MGYA00580842_ERZ773010 | MGnify/ENA primary metagenome ERZ773010 (study PRJEB29015, sample SAMEA2737982) | human oral metagenome | biome: human oral; feature: human-associated habitat; material: dental | place: China | collected 2107 ...
GGCGGCGATGGTGGCAAAGAATAACGAGAGTCAACCGACGGAGCAACTCAGCACCCTAGAGCAATTACTCCGAGAAGACGACGCGCCGGGTGAGATTGTCTGGGCACGGCCCTTGTCCGGCGACTTTGATGGCGGGGAACTGCCAGTTGCTGATAGTCCAAGAGTGATTGAAACTAGCGCCGACAAGCCAGATGGGTCAACTGAGAAAATCACGCTGCAGGAACGAGAAGGCAAAACTTCGACTAGCGAGCCGGTCGAAGTTTTGGGCGAAGATATGGATACTGAAGCGGCAGAAGCGCCATTGTTTGGACTAAAAACAACCCCGGAAACTGCCGCTGACGATACTAAAGATGTCGGAGAATCTCGGTCAGAAAGTGCTAGCGAAATTTCTGACGAAGGGCATTTTACCGAAACAGTAGAGGCGAGTAGTCCTTCAATAGAGGTTAAGCCGCATGTCATTGATGATATTTCTGACGCAGCGCATAATAATAAGCCGACGCCAGAATCCTTTGATACATCGGCGCAGGCGGAAACTGCGCCAGTATCATTAGCGATAAATGAGGATACTCAAACTGGTGACGAGAGTCGCAATTCGCTGAAAAATGAAACAGCTTATCATACGGCTAGCGAGAATGAGGCTATCGCCAATGTTGTAGAAAATACATATGATGGCGATGAAACTACTGGGCCGTCAAGCGTAAAAATCCCATCAATTGAACGCCAAAAAGAAGAAGATTTGGTTATAACAGGGTCAAAGTCAGCCAATTCTGAGCCGAGCCGGGTAGCAGAAAATGATGAAAGTGCTACGCCAGTTTCCGAGCAGCAGCACTTGGCAGCGCAGTTTGAGGCGGTAAAGGTGGATGAATCTGCGACCACGGGGCTAATTGATAATTCTGGCACGAAAGCATCAACAGACGCTCAACCTAGCGAGCTTAATATAGATGCGGCGCCGGATTATAATAATTTTGTCGAATCGACTGACGGCGTTGATGTCGAACAGTCTAAGCGCGTAACTCCAACCGCAACTAATGTGCCGCCATCTCAGGCGCAAGAGGACGCCGTTAACGTATCGGCGGAATACGAAACAAACGAGACGTCTACTGAAAAGATGGTTAATGCGACCGCATCAATTCCAGCCAAAGAGCAGCCTGATCAGCCGGCGATTGTGTCATTATCAACTCAAGATATCGTTGAATATGGCGAGAGCTCGCTTTCTGCGGGTAAGGAATGTACGGTTGATCGCAGCCCGATACGCCCGGATGATGTTATTAATATGCCTACAACGCATGAGGTTATAGAGGCGATACATGAGGCTGATGAGATGGTAGAACTAGAAGCGATGAATGTAACCTTGCCAGCTGCTGCCGTTGCGGTTAGCGAGGGTAAAAGTCAAATTGATCTGCCGCCAGAATTGAGCGAGGAATTGGTAGTAGACCAAAGGGTTTATGAGGCGCAGACTTCCCTGATTAAACAACTTGATCATAACCATGTGGCGGTAGAGTGTGATTATGAGGAGGATGGCGAAGTTTGGGCTGAGGAGGGTATGGTGTTTTTTGTCGAACAACAGTTGCCAGTAGTAGAGCCGGGAGTATCTTCGGCTGAAGTGGTGACAATTGCGCTGCCAATGGAGGCAACTGCGGTGCGTGAAGAAGTCGATGATTTGAAACTCTTTGTGGGCAATGATATTGATTCCGTGAGGCAACTGGATAATTTCAAGGCAGCATCAGTGCCTGAAATCACCAATGATGATTATGAGTTAGAGGAGCAGATAGTTACTTCCACCTCGCCAGCCGTTGAGCTAATACCTGATGTTGAGTTGGACGAGGTGGTAGAACCTGAACTGGGCGCGCAGAACGATTTGGCGGTTGTCAGCACGGTTAACAATTACGGTTATGATAGCGAAATGAGCGCCGTGAGTGACAATATCTTGGTTGTCAAAAACTACCCATCGCTGGGCTTGTGGTCAGATGATAGCCGACTCAATCCGGAGGAAGAATCCACGACAACAACTCAATCAAGTGCAGACGACACCTCATTAGTGTTACGGCTGGTTGGTGTGTTGGTGGTAGCGATGTGTGTAGCGCGCGGCCGACAAGCCAGCGCGATTTTGAGTAGCCGATAGCCTTGGCGCGTGGCTAGTGATGAGTGAGCTACGCGAGGTACGCGGATTACAGGGATTGGTAATTGATGTTTGGTAAGATTTTGTTTTATGACACGAGGTGGAAATAACGCGTCCTGCTTCCCCGATATGATAACAATGTGGCGATTATGGTGAATCTGCTGAAGATCACTGAAGCTATTAACAGATAATCCATGGGCAAATTGGCGTTGGATTGTGATATTAATAAAATTAACTCGCTTCATGACGGTGCGATAATTACGCCGCATATGTTTGTCAGTGAGAAGCGATCCGAATTGATGCAACATATTTTTTACTACACGCCGCTGGAATAGCTTGATGACGCGTCGGCGGGATTGATAATAGTTGTGAGTGTCCAAGTGGTTGAATGAGGGTGAGTTGGCTGAGACGTGGTACATACTCTGGTTGTGCACAACAAAAGATTGTTGGCGGGGCGGCTTGTGATTCAGCGATGATATGGAGCTGTTGAGTTTGGGTGTGTGCTAGTAAATAGTCAAGGGCTTGTTTGATGAAGGCTGCCATGAAATCATTGGCATTATCTTCATTAAGAAGCCAGTGGGGCGCGCCTTGAATAACGGCGATGTTGGGCGGGCATATTTGGGCTACCCGGTGAAATATGTGCTCAACTTGACCACTACCGAGCAGGAGGATCGTATCAAACGACATGTCATCACTCGTAAAAAGTATTTCGCACGGTATGGTGTGAGAATTGTGAGAAAAGGAAATAGTTTGCCGTCGCATTGGCCCTAGTATAGCATGGCGAGAGCTTGATATAATAAGATTATGAAGGTGCTCGACAAGCCGAAAATCGACCGTCCCCGCGAGAAACTAGCGCGTTACGGCGCGGCACGGCTGAGCGACTTAGAGCTGTTGATGGCGATTATTGGCAGCGGTAATGCTCGGGCCGATGTCGGTAAGATTGCGCGCGAGGTGCTGAAAATTTTGCGTCAAAAGAGCGGTGATGTTTCGTATGATGATCTGCGCGGCGTGGTTGGTTTGGGTGAAGCGAAAATCCCGGTGATTGTGGCGAGTTTGGAACTGGTGCGGCGGTACTTGCTGGATAGCGATCAGCCAATTATCGATAGCCCAGAAAAGGCGGTTGAGCTGCTGGCCGACATTCGCGATAAAAAGCAGGAATATTTCGTCTGTCTGACGCTGGATGGTGCGAATCGTTTAATCGCCAAGCGGGTGGTGACCATCGGTACGCTAACTGCCAGCCTGGTGCACCCGCGCGAGGTCTTCGCCGATGCCATCGCCGATCGTGCTGCCAGTATCATCGTGGCGCATAATCATCCGAGCGGGAGTATGAGACCAAGCCAGGCCGACATAGAAACGACCAATCGGCTCAAACGTGCCGGCGAACTGCTTGGCATACCTCTTATGTCTCATTTATTAATCACCAAGCAATCCTTCCGAGCCATCGATTAGAAAATGTTATAATAACTCTAATGATTACCTCTGATTATCAGGCAAAGTATATTGCCCATGAGCTTGAGCGTGTCTATGCTAACGATGACGTTGCTAAGTTGTCGGGTCTAATGTTTGATGCTCAGATTATTCCGACGCCGCACCAAATTGACGCGGCATTGTTTGCATTAAACTCGCCAACGGCTCGCGGTATTATCATGGCGGATGAAGTCGGTCTCGGTAAAACTATTGAGGCAGGGATCGTTATCATGCAATACTACTCCGAACGCAAACGAAAGATTCTGATCATTACGCCATCAAGTTTGCGTCAGCAGTGGGCGCAGGAACTGCAGGAAAAGTTTAATTTACCAGCAACCGTTGTTGATGCTAAATGGATTAAGTCAAAAAGAACCATCGAGAAAGACGGTATTTATATTTGCTCTTACGAATTTGCAAATCGCCATTCAGAAAAGCTATCGAATGGTTGGGATTTATTGGTTCTTGATGAGGCGCATAAGTTAAGAAATTTTTATAACAACCAAAAGGGTATCGCTAGTGCGGTCTCTGATATCGCTAAAGGTTCTGAAAAATCGCTGCTTCTCACAGCCACACCTCTGCAGAATAGACTTGAAGAATTATACGGCTTAGTGTCGGTTGTTGACCCTAAATATTTTTATAAGCTTGATGTTTTTCGCCAACGCTATATTAAGTCAAATCATCCGTTTGCACTCGATGATCTTCGCTCGCGCATGAGCAAAATTGCCAAGCGTACTTTGCGATCGGAGGTCAAGAAATATATTAAATACACTGACCGTATTGCCAAGACGGTGCAATTTGAACCATCTGGCGATGAGCAAAAATTATATGAGCTGGTGGACGAATATTTGCATCGCGATAAACTGTATGCATTTGCATCTTCGCAGCGTCACTTGTCAGCGCTGATTCTTCGCAAACGTCTCGGTTCATCCACGTTCGCAGTTGCCAGTACACTCCGGAATATTGTACGGCGCATGGAGGAAGAGTATGCTGCGGGTAAGGTTCGCGATAACCGCGGTGGCTTGATTGATGAGCTGGGTGATCTGAACGATGAAGAAATTGAGGCATTTGAGGAGACTGGCGCTTACGATGACTATATAATTAAATCGGCCAAAGAGCGTGCCGAGTTCCAGGCTGAAATTGACGAACTAAAATCATACGCTGATTTTGCCGACTCTATCAAAGAAAACGTTAAGGCTGAAAAATTAGTCGAAGCAATCAATATCGGATTCAATGCGCTGGCGTCAAAAGCCGCTCGCAAAGCAATTATTTTTACCGAATCAACCTTGACGCAGAACTATATCGCCAAAACGCTTAAAAAGCAGGGCTATGATGGGAAAATAGTGTTATTCAACGGACAAAATAACTCGCCAGAAAGCACCGAGATTTATCGCCAATGGTTGGCGGACAATGAAAGTTCCGATGTCGTTACTGGTATAGAATCAGCGGACCGCCGCAAGGCGTTAATTGATAAATTCAAAGATGACAAAATGCAGATCATGATCGCCACCGAAGCGGCCAGCGAAGGTATCAACTTGCAATTTTGCTCCATGCTAATTAATTATGACTTACCATGGAATCCGCAGCGCGTTGAACAGCGAATTGGGCGAGTCCATCGCATGGGGCAGAAATACGATGTTGTTGTGGTGAATTTTAGCAATCAAGGCAATGTCGCCGAGCAGCGAATTCTTGAACTATTGACTGACAAATTTAGTTTGTTCAAAAGTACATTTGGCGCCAGCAACGATGTATTAGGCGCGATTGAAAGCGGACTGGATTTTGAAAAGAAAATTAGCGATATTTTGAACACGTGCCGCACCAATGATGAAATTAACCAGCGGTTTGAAAAACTGCAAGAAGAATTTAAGTCGGAAATTGACAGCGAACAGCAGGCGGCGCGGACGCGGATTTTTGAAGGGCTTGACCCTCATGTGCAAGATCGTTTCCGCCGCTACGACGAGCAAGCTGAAGAAGCCTTTACGCGCTTTGAACGATTGTTTATGAACCTGACGCGCTATATACTGCGCGGCAACGCGTCGTTTGCAAACGAACACGTTTTTGATCTAAAAACTGCACCAGAAAAAGATATCGAATCTGGAACATATTTCTATAAAACCGAACGTTTGCCGCATGCTCGGCAGTATAAATATGCCGACACTTTGGCTGAGTATGTCCGCCACACGGCAAAGACTACACAAACGCCTCCGGCAGAACTTATCTTTGACATTAGCCAGTCTGATCGAGTTGCTTCTGAGGTTAAAAAACTGATCGGGACACACGGCACGATGATTGTCGAGCAGGTAACCTTTCCGATGAAAATAGATTCGTCGGACATGAGTGAAAGTTACATTTTGGCATCAGCACAGACAGATGACGGTGTGTTGCTTGACACCGAAACTTGCCGTAAGGTACTTGATTTATATGTTGTCAGTGTCGAAGACAGGGAGGTTGTTCCAGGTGAAGTGTTACAAAATCACCTGGCTAAGCAGATCGCCGAACGCCAAGAAGAAGTCAAGGGCCGAAATACTGAGGTTTATCTCGACAAAAAAGATCTGCTAGAGCGTCAATATAAAGACAAAATTGTTGAGTACGAAATGAAAGTCGATAAGCTTGATGCTAAAATCAGAGACTTGCAAAAACAAGAGCGCCAAGCGGGCGACGCCGCCTCTCGTCTAAAAATCGCCAGCGAAGTCCAAGTTTTGCGCAAAAAAGTCCGCGCCCTCAACCGTGAGAAGTACGACCTTGAAGATAGCATGGATGAGCAAATATCCGATAAAATATCTCTAGCATAACAAGCGTCTGAGGGCGGGGTAATTACCGAGAGGTTATTTACCATAGAATTTGCCATAGAATAAGCAACTTACCGTGAAAAATGGTAAAAAGCTGGTGATTTTCACGGTAAGTCAGTCTGCGGAGTTAATCCATAAGCGAATATTGTATAATATAGATATGGAGAATATAGAAACGCTTTTGAGCGCAACCAATGTATATATAGACGAATCTGGTCATACTGATGATCCGAGCAGTAATACTATGGTGCTCGGCGCGCTTTGGATTAGTGTCCCTCGGCTTTCTCTGTTTACCGATGCGATCAGAACAGTTAAAAAGAAGCACAATATAGCTTCGCATAGAGAGATTAAATGGACGAAAGTAAGTCCAGCGAAGCTTGATTATTACAAAGAGTTGGTCGATATATTCTTTGCTGTTGAACAGGTAAATTATCGAGCAGTGGTCGTCAATAAATCGATTATTGATTATGAAGCTTATAATAAGACGCGAGATGACTTTTATTATTCAATGACCTATATCCTTGTCAGGACTATTGTAGAAAAAAGATACGGTGATATGCGCCTTTTTCTTGATTATAAAGACGCTTGGTCTGGCGTAAGGACTACGAAACTTGCAGACTATCTTAATAATACATCTAGCTTGAACAGTAAATCACTGAGTGCACAGCCTGTAAGGTCACATGAGGTTGTTGGACTGCAGCTATCTGATCTATTAACTGGTGCAGTTATGTATGCAAATAAGCCGCAGAAAAAACAGGAATCGAGTGCAAAAAAAGAACTTATAGCGCACATAGAACAGCGTTCTGGGCAAAAGTTAACTTGCGGTACTCCCTATAGCTCGGAAAAAATAAATATACTCAAGTGGGAGCCAAAAAGATAGATGTATCCAGACTGGCTACCAAATGAACTAAGACTTAACCGTTCTTTGCAAGAGGACATAGATGAGCTGTATGCTCTTTACAAGAGAGACTTTATAGACGGCAGTATATGCGTGGTTGATGATGCACCGGTTTATGTCAACAGCATTCCAGATAGGTCTAGATGGGAGGGTAAGTACCCGCACGGATTCACTCATATAGTGACGCGCGGCGCTAAGGGGCGTACAATTGACTACGACAGAGCTAAAAAGTTACCATGGGTACGAGCTATCCTCGAGAATTATACTGCGCCTGAGGTTACGGCTTTTTGGTCTGAAACTCCTAAGGGTGCTACACTTTATTTATGGCTTGCAGACCTCGACTTCGTTGTAGTTATTCGCCCGAAAGATGAAAGGAATATCGTTATTGGTCAAAAAAGAATGATTATTACCGCGTACTATATAGACGAGCCGTACACAAAACGCGACTTACAAAAGAAGTATGGTAACTCTACCCGTCAATTGTAACTTATTTCATACGCAAAAAGCGCCCTTGAGGACGCTTTCAGTGTTAATCAATACAACATGGTACGTTAACATAATTAGTATAGCATAGGATTATAATTAATTCAATAGTTTCAGTGTTTTGTCAATAGCATAAGCGTATTTTATCCACAGCTTACATCTGTAAAAATTGAATACGCTTTTTATCAAAAAACTATTGACAGGTTTCTTTGTTTTGTGGTCGCTGCTTATTTCTTTAACGATAAAAAGCATTCTCCAAATTTGCTATATTCTGGAGAGTGTTTTTATAAGCCTTTCGCTTTAGTTTTTGTTATAGAAGGGTGTGCTGGTTCGTGCGGTCATTAAGGTTGTTGTGGTATAATATCAATTGAGACAGGTACGGTATGTTGTGCCAAATCTGTCCTGTACATTCCTAACCTTTCCTTGTGCGTTATTGCGAAGAGCTTGTTGGCGTTTACGCCGGCGTCATTGATGCCATAACGGGCCTGGCACACGCTGATGTGGAATAACTAGTTTACCTATTAAAGGTGCGCAGCGTTATCCTCAGTCGGCGGATGGCCTCCTGGTTGTGTAGTGTTGGCTATTTGTCTACTCTTTAGTTTTGCTTTTCGTAAATGCGCAGCGGCGAAATAGCCGAACTAAAGGAAAGGAGAAGGTATGTTAGCAATCAGCTGTGAAAATCTAACAATTCAAGTCAATAGCTTAATTGTTGATTGTAAATATCTGACCATTCAGATCGACAGCACTACACTAGCTCTACTGATCTTCATGTTTATGAAATAGGTAGAGCACCATGACTTGCTATTAACACCCAATAATTAATGGTGAATCATGGTGAATCAAAAGTGTATTACAACTACAAAATTGTGTAGGGATATTCTTAAAATTCCTAAGGAAGAACTCTTGGCTCTGCTGGCCGACAGACAGTCTTATTATGTACCGTTCGAAAAAAAGAAAATTACGGCTGGAGGTCGGGTTAAGATTAGAACCATTGAGCCTCCTCATGGATATCTTAAAAGAGTTCTTAAAAAAATTAACACCACGGTCTTGCAGCCACAGATGGAGAGGCTACCATATGGAGTAATGGGTGGCAGAAAGGGATATTCTGTCGTTGATAATGCAAAATATCATGCGTCCTCGCCTGCTCTTATGAAGTATGACATTAAAGACTTCTTTCCTTCTATCAAATATGTCGACGTCTTCCATATATTTCGATACCAGCTTAATTATTGCGAAGAAGCTGCTAATATTCTTGCGCACTTGACTACTTTTGAGAATTCTCAGCACAGGGTGCACGTTCCGCAAGGTTCACCAACTAGCATGAGTATAGCTATATTTGCGGTTGAGAAGATGTCGTGTGTAGTCGATGACTATTGTAGAAAAAACGGACTAAAATTTTCAATTTGGGTTGATGATATCACTATATCCGGCCCATACGACAAACTGTGTAGGCATAGATCGACAATTAACCATATACTAAACTCTACGCACTACAGAATTAATCCTGATAAGGACAGTGGAATAGTAAAAAAAGGACAAAAAGGACGGAGTGTTACTGGTGTAATAATCTCTAACGACGGTAGATTGACAGTTGGACATAGTAAGCTCTCTCGTCTGCGGAGGCAGGTTAAACGTTCAACTAGACCGTCTGATAAACTAAGGGGTAGACTGCAGTTTTTGCTACAAGTTAATAAGCCCCAGGCCCGTAGGTTAGTACATGAATATACAGAAAAGCATCGCAAAAATTGATATAATACGAGATAAGTGATAAATAGAGGTATTAGGAATAAAATAATATGCAGAATCATGAAAATCAAAACTTAAATCAATTACCATCCACCTCTCCCAACTTCCGCACCGATCTAGCCAAAAAGCTAGAGGAGCTGGTTCCGGAGGCGATTGCGGATGGTAAGGTGGATGTCGTCAAGTTGAAGGAGCTGCTGGCGGAAGATGCTGGCAAGCCGAATGAGCGGTTTGGGTTGTTTTGGCCAGGCAAGAAGCAGGCGCTTCGGGCGGCGCAAGAGCCGACGACTGCGACGCTCAGGCCCGTCAAGGATGAAAGTAAAGATTGGGACACGACCAATAACATTTTCATCGAGGGCGATAACCTCGAGGTGTTAAAAGTGCTGCAAAAGCAGTATCACAACAGTATCAAAATGATTTATATCGATCCGCCGTATAATACTGGTAAAGATTTTGTCTATCCGGATAATTTCAAGGAAGGTTTGCAAAACTACCTGGAGTTTAGTCAGCAGGTGGACGAAGGCAACAAAAAGATCAGTACCAACACCGAGACTGCCGGCCGTTATCACAGCAACTGGCTGAATATGATGTATCCACGCTTGAAGCTGGCACGCAATTTGTTGACCGATGACGGGGTGATATTTATTTCGATTGATGACGCCGAACAAGCGAATTTGAAAAAGATTTGTGATGAGATTTTTGGGGAAGATAATGTTGAAATTATGGTATGGAATAAGGAGTCCGAAGGGTCGTCTGGAACATTAAAGGCTACGCAGAGGTTTCGTAGTATTCATGAATACATCATTATTGCATATAGAAACAAAAACCTTACAAACTTTATTAAGGTCAATGAACCGCTCAAAGGCAAAGAGAATGAATTGCAGACAGCAAATCTTGCAGTAAACTCGGACAACGAAAGATGTGATCATAAAAACTATTTCACTATAACAAACCCATCAGGCGATAAATTTACTCGACAATGGAAATGGAGTAAGGATGAAATAGAGAGGTTGATTCAAGAGGATCTAATATTCTGGGGGTCTGATGGACATAAGCAGCCGCGTTTAATAATTCCAACCGACGAGCGTCGAACTACATTTCTCTTATCTATACTTTTGTATGGAGGTACAACAGTTGGCAGAAAAGATTTTGAAGAGCTTATGGGAAAAACTGTCGAATTTTCATATCCAAAACCAATAATTTTGATGAAGAAGATACTAGGAACGGCAACATACAGAAACTCGATCATTCTCGACTTCTTCGCTGGTTCAGCCACCACTGCTCACGCCATTATGCAACTCAATGCCGAAGATGGTGGTAATCGCAAGCATATCATGGTGCAGTTGCCTGAGCCGACTGACGAAAAAAGCGAGGCGTTTAAGGCTGGCTACAAAAAGATTAGTGATATTGCTCGTGAGCGTATAAATCGGGCGGGCGAAAAGATTAAGGCTGACTTTGCTGACAAGCTGGCTGAGCGTGAGACGCCGCTGGATGTTGGATATCGCACTTACAAACTGGCTGACACCAATTTCACCAAGTGGCAAAGTACGCCGACGGGCGATTTGACCGAACTGCAGGCACGCCTAGATCTGATGCGTGAAAGTAGCAATGATAATGCTAGCGAGGAAGATTTGCTAGTGGAAGTGCTGTTGAAAATGGGCTTGCCGTTGACTACGCGAACTAAGACCGTCGATGTCGATGGGCTGCACGTGCATCAAGTTGTGGCCGAGGGCGATTTGTCAGAGGGTCAACCAGTGTTGTATCTCAATGAACACACCAAACCGACGCTAGATCAATTGCGCGCTATTATCACTGATCTGACCCCGAGCAAGTTCGTTATCCTCGACGACGCGTTTCAGGGCGACAATCAGCTTAAAACCAATCTGGTCCAAACCTGTAAAAGCTATGATGTGGAATTGTGGACGGTGTAAGTATGGATGATGATAAAAAAATAAACGATCTTTTAAATATACCAACAGAGACGCAGACTATTGAGTTTAAACGCCTGAAGGGTGATGCTGTGGTTGCGAAGATTATTCGAACTATTGTTGCGTTTGCTAACACTGATGGTGGATCAATAATAATTGGCATTGATGATCCTGAAAAAACCACAAAATCTGGTCTTGATAGGGTGTATGGGATAGAAGAAGATGCTGATAAATATGATGAAATATTTAGAGAACTGCAGAGGATAATTCCACCGCTTATTGGTGTTAGTGTAGCGGCTGAACTAAAAGCTGGCAATGGTAAAACAGTTGTTGTCATAAGGGTCCCGAAGTCTACTAATTCACTATGCTCAATTAACAATGATGTTTTTATACGGATGAAAAAAAGTAATAAGAAACTAACACCTAGTGAGATTATCAAAATGAGTTACGCTAAGGGATTTACTCGAGCGGACTCAGAGTTAATTGATGTTGATTTTGAGTTATTGCGGACGAGATATTTTGATGATTGGAAAAATCAGCGTGGAATTTCAGGTAAATCGATTGAAGACATTTTGTTCAAAACTGGTCTTGCCAGAAAAGATACGGATGGGGTATTGAAGCCAACACGTGCTGCTGTCTTGCTTTTTGCTGAATATCCAACCAATTTAATGGATACGAAATGTGCAATTCGAATTATGCAATATACCGGTACGATAGCGAATTATAGAGAGGTTCCAAATTTAGTAGGTATTCCAAAAACTATAGAAGGACCTATAATTGAAGTTATTCAAAAAGCCCACGAATACGTTTTGACTTTATTGCAAAATGGTATAGAAATGCATTCTGGATTTATAACTAAATATGAAATGCCAGAAAGGGCTGTCAAGGAGGCTATCACCAATGCTGTAATTCATAGGGATTATTTTATCAAGCGTGATATCGAGATTAAATTATTTGAGGATAGAATGGAAGTAGAGAGTCCTGGGCTGTTGCCTTATAATATTACTACTAGTAATATTGGATATGTTCGATCCGAGGGTTATCGTAATGACTCGGTAGTAAAGCACTTACGTGAGTTTCCTAATCCTCCTAATCTTGATCAGAATGAGGGTGTTAGAGCTATGCGAAATGAGATGGAGTTTAATGGCTTATATCCGCCAATCTATATTACATATCCAACGCTTGATGATTCTGTTAAGGTTGTTCTACTAAATGAGCATCGCCCTGGTGAATGGGAGATAATTCGATCATACCTGGAGGTCAATAAGTATATAGCGAATGAGAAAGCACGAGAAATCACAAAGGTGGAGCAGCGAGACAAAATGTCCAGAATGTTCAATAAGTGGGTTAAACAGGGATTACTTGTGGTGGTTAGACCTAAAAATGGCGGCGTGAAAGCGACCAAGTATAAACTGGCCAATACTGAGGATGTTGAATGAATGATGGGTGTACTTGCAGTGGTATGATGCAAGTAAAATATTTAACAGAGGTAGAAAGGCTATTTTGCTTGCAGCAAGCATAATTTAGGAGTATGAAAGATGAAAATTAAATACGATTCCAATCAATCGTTCCAGTTGCAAGCTATCAGTGCTATCACTAGTGTTTTTGAAGGACAGCCTGACAGTGCCGACGCATTTGATGCAGTTTTACAGTCTAGATCAGTGTATGGCGAGCAGATCGGGCTTTTTAATGAGATTGGCGCAATTGGCAATAATTTGCTGCTTGATGATGATGCTATTTTGGAGAATGTTCGGTCAATTCAAAACGACAACGGCATCGCTCCGGTTGAAGAATTGGACGGCATGAACTTTTCCGTGGAGATGGAAACGGGTACTGGCAAAACCTATGTATACCTGCGTACGGCTTTGGAGATGGCAAAATTATATGGTTTTTCAAAGTTCATTATCATTGTGCCGAGCATTGCCATCAAAGAGGGCGTGAAAAGTAGCCTTGATAGTATGCGTGAACACTTTACACGTGAGATGGGGTATAGTCCGTACGAAGCGTCGGTGTATGACGGCAAAAATCCAGAGGTGGTGCAGAGTTATGCCACTAGCACTATGACGCAGTTTATGGTCATGACAATTGATGCAATTCGCGGTAATAAGAATACACGAGTAATTCATCAAGAGCGCGATAAGCTAAATGGTATTGCGCCAATTGAATATCTATCTGCTGTCAATCCGATTGTCATTATGGACGAACCGCAAAATATGGAGAGTGAACTGTCGACGAGCGCGATTAATGATTTGAACCCGATGTGTACATTGCGTTATAGCGCCACGCATACTCACGATTACAACATGATGTATCGGCTTGATCCAGTTGATGCTCACCGAGAGAAGTTGGTGAAAAGCATTGTGGTGGCGAATGCACAGCAAGAGGGTAGCGATGCTAAGCCGTATATCAAACTCATCGATGTGCGTAATACACCGAAGCTTCAAGCTTATGTTGAAGTGTTGGTCCGCGACAAAAACGGTAAGGTCGGACGAAAACCGCTATGGGTTAATCATCATGACAAGCTGGATATTCGCACTGGTAACAGTATTTATGAAGGTTATACCATCAATGAAATTTCGACAGTTCCAGCGAGCGTGGAGATTGGGTCGCAGGGTGTTTTGATACTTGGCGAAAATTGGGGCGGCAACGAGGATCAGGTGATGCGCGAGATGATTCGCGTGACTATTGCCGAGCATATTAAGCGAGAATATTTACTGCGCGATCAAGGGATTAAAGTGCTGAGTCTATTTTTCGTTGATAAAGTGGCGAGCTACTTGGAGTATGACACTGACGGCAATATGGTTGACGGAAAATTTGCCCGCTGGTTTGATGAGCTGTACCAGGAAGAGCGAAACAAGAGCCGCTTTTACCAGGAGATCATGCCCGAAGACCCGAGCGAGGTGCGAAAAGCGTACTTTGCCGAGATGCGCAAAGGCGGCAAAACAAGCTTCGTCGATAGTAAAGAGGGTAAGGGCAACGCGCAGGATGAGTCGGCTTACGACTTGATTATGAAAGGTAAAGAAAAGCTGCTTGACCAGGCAAATCCGGTGCGGTTTATCTCTAGCCATTCGGCGCTGAAAGAGGGCTGGGATAACCCGAACGTATTTCAGATTTGCATGATGCGCGAGAGTAGCAGCGAAAACGACCGGCGCCAGACGATTGGACGGGGCTTGCGTCTGCCAGTGCGCCAGGATGGCACGCGAGTGTTTGACGGGCAGATCAATCAGCTGATGGTGGTCGCCAATGAATCGTACCGCGATTTTGCTAATAATTTACAAAAGGAATATAAGAAAGCTGGTGTTAAGATTGGTTTTGTGCGGCGTAGTGAGTTTGCACGAATAGTGCTACACGATGATCCAAGTAGCACGCTGGGACATCAGAGTTCAAATGAGATTTGGGAATGTTTGCGGCGTCGTAGCATGATTGATGATGAGGGTCGGGTGCTGGCCAATTTCACACCGAATAATATTGGCTTTACGCTTGATTTACCTGACGATCTGCAAAAATATCATGCCGAGGTGGTCGATATTATTGAGGGTTGCAAAATTGATAAATTTGTTAAGGATGCGCGTAAAAAAGAGAAGATTCGTCCCAATAAAGAAGTTTTGTATAGTCCGCTACTTGAAGAATTGTGGAAGCGAATCTCGCATAAAACAACGTACCGTGTGGTATTTGATAACGGCCAGATTATTATGGCGGCTATCAATGCCATTAAAGCTAAACCTGAGCTTAAGCCATTAAGAATTGAAGTGAAAAGACATAGGGTGCTTTTGAAACGCGGCGGCGTTCATAATGACGGTATGATCGGCGAAGCAACACATGACTTGACGGGAACGTTTGAGCTGCCAGATATTATCTCTGAATTACAGGATAGCACTGGTCTCACTCGACGAACAATTGTTGACATTTTGATCGGTAGTGGTCGGCTGCATGAATTCTTGAAAAACCCGTATGACTATGTGCAGATGGTGAAGAGTGCAATTAAGTCGGTACTGGCGCAGGTCGTGGTGGACGGTGTTGAGTATGAAAAGATGGGTGAGCGTAGTTATGAACTTCGCAATTTCCAAAAAGATAGCGACGAAGAAGTCGAACGATTTATTGATCGACTGTATCAAGTTAAGAATCAACAAAAAACAGTGACAGATAGATTGGCACTAGATTCGGCGACTGAACAAAAGTTTGCCGAGTATTTGGATAGCCGTGAAGATATCAAATTATTCCTCAAGCTGCCGTCGAAGTTTACGATACCAACGCCAGTTGGTGACTACAATCCAGATTGGGCAATTGTCAAAGAAATTAATGGTGTAGAAAAAGTATATATGGTGCGCGAGACGAAGAATGGCGGTGAGCGCGAAGACGAGTTGCATAAAATTGCTTGTGCCAAGAAACATTTTGAGACAATTGGTATGTGTGATTATGCTAAGTCAACGCCTGATGATTGGCGGGTGTAAGTATGTCAATAAAGAGCTGCGAGATACCCTCAGGAGAATATATGAACAAGCCAAACAAAACTATTACCGTCGCTCGCGCCATCATCCGCATTGGTGACGCTGCCAGAAATGCGAATGACTATAGTTTGCTGGGTGCGCTGCATGAGATGGTGGAGCAACTGTCACAGCATGGTGTTAAGGACACTGACGTCGATATGGATTTGCTGCTGGAATATGTCGAGGCAGCGGATGGTTGTGATTATTGCCGAGCGGGCGACGGTAAGCCGAGCTTTGAGGAATTAACAACAAAAATCAATCAGCAGCTCGCGCGTCGCGTCTGGGCGCAGGTGGAAGCGAGCGATCAGTCAGTACTGAAATTTGAGCCGCTGGTTCATCTGGTAACGGCGGCGTATGCCAAAAATGAGGACGGCGTGACGTCGGGCTTGTCGATAGCGTTGGTTGTCAATCAGGACGGTTCGGTGAATCTGCCGCGCGATCATTTTTTGAATGCAGAGCTGCTCGATTATTTCGATGAAAATCGCCCAGTTAATTGGCGTTCAGCCGAGCGTGACTTGCCGTCAAAGCTGCGTGGTTATCATTTGGTAGCAGGTTCGGTGGAGGTGCAAGAGATTTTGCCGCGCGAGTTGGGGGTGATATCGTTTTAGGGATTAAAGTTCACGGAGTTAGGGTATGAGTTTTGTAGGGAATGAGTTTTATTGGGGCGTTATTGTTGCATCGGCGGCATATCTCTTAAAGAATTTTGTGTTTGACCAAATATTGGAATATCAAAAGGTAAAAGGAAAAATTCGGAATCGTTTAAAGTATTATGCAAATGTTATCTATAACTCTGATTTAAATGAATATCTCGTGCAGGAAGCGCGATCAGAGTTTCGACAGCTGAGCTGTGATTTAGAAGAGAAATATTTTACTATTTTTATACTAATAAGATTAAGGTTCGTTCGTTTATTATTTGCGCTACCATCGAGAAAAGACATCATTGAAGCTGCCAGCGGTCTCATTTATTTATCAAATAGTGCTGGCGATAAAGTTGGTAAGATTGATTACAATGAGAAAGCCCGTAATCAAGTAGAGCAGATTTTGAAAGGAAATTTTGAGAAAATGATCTATAGACTTAGGGGGTTTTTCAAAGGTAACGACGAAGATTCTTAAGTACAAACCCCATTCTTTTTGAATCTAAAATGTTAATGCGTAGAAAATTCTTCCCTATGCTAAAATTATTACATGAAGTTCCCTCGTGCTAAAAAACTGGTTTTCTTTAATAACAAGGGTGGTGTTGGTAAGACGACACTGGCGTATAATACCGCGGTGCAGTTTGCTGACAAGGGCTATAAGACGGTGCTAATTGATCTTGACCCGCAGTGTAATTTGACGCGGTTAGCGCTTGGCGAAGAATATTACGAGAATACGATTTTCTCAGAGATGAGCAAGACGATTTACGACGTGCTGCGCGGAGTGATCGAGGGAGGATCGGATGTTGATTTGGCTGCACAATTTGAACAAGCTAAGGGCGCGTCCGAGAACCTGCATTTACTGCGCGGCGACATGCGGCTAAGCGATTATGAGAATGTTCTATCGACTGGCTACAACTCAGCTGCGGCTGGCGAGCAGCTTGGCTATTTCCAAACGAGCGCAATAGATCGTTTCCTGCGCGAAAAAGGCTTGAGCGATCAAGTTGATGTCTTTGTGATTGATACCTCGCCGACGTTAGGGTTGCTGAATCGAGTAATCTTGCTTGGCAGCGATTATTTTGTCGTACCGCTAATGCCTGATGCACTTAGTCTGCAGGGCATTGAGAACCTTGGTATCATGTTTGAAAAGTGGAAAATCAACTGGCGTAATACTGGTAAAGCGTTAAGTAGCGGTATTGAAAGTCAATTTGTACTGAGCGGCGAAGGGTTGTTTATTGGTTATATCCTAAATTCGTACAATGTGTATGGCCAAAAACCAATCAAAGACCACCGCAAGTGGATCGATCAAATTCCAGAACGAGTCCAAAGATTCTTGAGCGAACGCCATTGTCGGAACGGACTGGTTGCGTCTAGTAGCCGCGCGTCGCTGCACGATATTCAGGATTACGGTCGATTGCCAGCAATTACACACGAATCAGGTGTTGCGATTTTTAACATTAATCCCAATGAGGCAGAGGCAACACAGCCTGGTTCTCGCGAAAATATTGCGAAGGCTCAACAAGAGTTTGATGAGCTTTCAGACGCTATTTTGAAGATTTTGGATAAGTATTAAGACGGCTAATTTGTATATGTCGATGAATTTTTGGTTTAGAAATAATCAAATTGTATGAAAATCTCCGTCCAGCTCAAGCCCAACTCCCGCCACCGTGAAGAAGTGGTGGCGAATGATGACGGTTCGCTAACGATTTACACCAAGGCGCCAGCCATTGAGGGGCGGGCGAATTTGGCGGCGGTAAAATTACTGGCAAAACATTTTGGCGTGGCGTCGTCGAAGGTAAAGTTAGTGCGCGGTGCAGCTTCTAAATACAAGGTTTTTGAAGTAGATAAGTCAGAATAGCCGCTGCAACGAGCATCTGCAATATCTAGCTACGATTCTACGGATACCCAGCTCCCGCTGCCATATTGCCGAGTAGTCCCTGCACCGTCACAAGCGAATATCCTTGCTGCTTCAGTGTACTGAGAATGCACGGTACGGCGCCAACTGAGGTTTGGTGAATGTCGTGCATCAAGATGATGGCTCCAGGGTGGGCGCCAGCGACGGCGCGCGAGCAGACGATGTCGCTGTTGCGGTCGGCCCAATCGCGGGTATCGACCGACCACAAGATTGACGACATGCCGCGCAGGCGAAGCTGCTCCAAGACAGCGCTGTTGACCGCACCATAAGGCGGGCGCATAACAGTTGGTGTGACGCCGGTGGCTTGCTTGATGGCGTCATTGGTACGGTCAATTTCGCCGGCAATTTGGTCAACAGGCAGTTTAGGAAGTTCCGGGTGCGACCATGAATGATTGCCCAGTTGATGGCCGCGCGCGTGCATGCGCCGCAATACGTCGGCTTGCGCGGAAACTTTGCTGCCGATCAAGAAAAAGGTGGCTTTAGCACCATGCTGGTCTAAAATATCCAGCAGCTGCGCGGTGTACGGTCCCGGCCCGTCGTCAAAGGTTAAGGCAATCACTTTACCCCCAGAATTCGCGGCTGGCGGCGCGGCAGGCGCTGGCTTTGGTTTTGGCTCGGGCGGCTTGGGGATATTAGCTAGTCTCCGGGCTGTTGGATTCTGCAGATATTTGGCAACGGCAGCGATCGGCACTTTGATCGTCATTTCGCCGTAGGCTGACGGCAAGAGCGACGCCTGTCCGATCGGCCAAGCTAGACTATTGCCGCCATCGGTAATAATAAAATTCGATAGCGTTTCTTGGGTGATCGTTTCATTAAGATCCAGCTCTGATTGCTGGCGCTGCTTGATGGTTTCCTTGATATTATTTCGGGCAGCCGCCACGATTTCCTCAATCGCTTTCTCTGATTGCTCGGTCAAATCGCTCAGGCTGATTACCTCGCCAGATTTTTTATCAAATGTCCAAAAATGGGTTAGCGACACCGGATGCGCGCCGTGCATATCTTGCTTAATATTGACAATGATCGACAAAGCTGCCGAATTATTATGCGTAACCTGGTAGCTGATGGTTTCCGTCATTGGTCGGTCAAACGTCGGAGCGCTAGTGGCGGTGTAGCGAAAATCGCTGTCGGTGCGGTTAATTGTTCGGGCGATGAGTTTGTTGATTTTGGAATTGCTGGTGATTGGGTATTCGATTGAGACTTTTTCGTGTTTGGTGTCGCGCGTTACGAATTTGGAGCGGATGCCGGCATAGCGTGAGTCGGTGAAGTAATATTTTTCATCTTCCGAGATTGTTGGGCGCTGGACGGGTGGTTGTGTGGATTGGAGATAAAATAATGCTGCCATGGCGGTTACTGCCAGCAAGAGTAGGGTGGTGAATAAAACGCTGCTCAGCTTGGATGTACTGTGGGGGGCTGTGTTGTTTTTTGCCTCACGACGAGGCTGAGTTGACGGTCGTTTGTTTGATAATTTTTGGGGTTTCGTTTGCGTTTTTTTGGCAGACATTAGTTTACTCCGCCGGCTTTCAAAATCGCTTTTAGTCCATTTTCGCCGCCCATAAATCCACTGGCAACATAATCATTGATCACCATGTATGGCAGGCCGCTCACGCCAAGTGAAAGGGCTTTTTGGGTGCTGTTATCAATCTCTTTTTGGTGCGGTTTTTTGGCCATACAGTCAGTAAATTTCGCCTCATCCATACCAACATGTTTGGCAGAGATCAGGAAGTAGTCTAACGGTAGTGGTGGAATTTTTTGTGGCACGGCAACGTTTTTCACACCAATTCCTTTGTCAAAATAATCACGTTTGATGCGCGGCACGATGTCGTGGGTATATTGCCAATATTTGTCTTGGTCGGCGGCACAGAACGCAGCGTGGGCGCCAGATTCGGTGTTGTTAGTGACCTCCTTGAGCAGCGTGACTACGCGGTGTTCATAACGAACTTTGCCTGATTTGATATAGTCATTCTTGAAAAAATTGGTGTTGGTGGCTGCTTCGACTTCGGCACAAAACGAACAAAAATAATCAGTGTAATCAACGAACACGTGCTTGGCTTCGGCAGAGCCTTGCGACATTTTTTCATTCCACGGCTTGCCGTCACCAATGTGGCGATTTGGTGGGCGATTGACAATACCATAAATAAATAGTGCTACAATTCCCGTAATCATAATCCCCAGGATGACCCAAATGAGTGCTATGCCGGCTGTTTTTTGTCGATTCATACGTCCCCCTGTTTTGCTAATTCGGTATACATAAAGGCGATTTGTCCAGATTTGTAGAGTGAAAAGAGGCTCAGAAGTAGCGCTAAGATCAGAACGAGAGTGCTGGCGACAGTGGCGGCAGTGGCTGCGGCGGCGCCTGAGAAGAACACGGCAACGAGCGGCAGGATGAGTGACGTGCCGCAGGGAACACAGCCCAAACCGATAGCGGCAGCCACGGAGGCCAAGCCGCTAAGCCCGACTTGTCGAGTGACAGACTGTTCACTACGCTTATTTTTCTTGGCAGTGAAAATGACGACGGTAATCGACAGGCCCTGGAGGAGTGACACCATGAGCAATAGTGCACCGTTTGGCGAGGTGAAACCTTGTTTGAATATGTCAATAAACATGGTTCCCAAAAGGGCGACCTTGTCCAGTATCGGCAGTCGCGACATCATCAGTGGGCCATAAAAATTAGCGTTGATGGCAAAGAAAATAATGAGTGCAAACAGCAACGATAAAACAACTGCTAGCAGTAAGTATTGTGGCAAGCTGAGAATTTTGCCAATTCCCGACAGAGCTGACTTAACCGATCGCTGTTTACGGTATACCCGGCAAAACTGTGCCATGAACCTATTATACGCTAAAATTGAATAATAGTCTGTATTCTGGCGAGGTGGGCTACTGGTCGTGGCGGTTTGGTGGGGTGAGCTATCTGTGATGGGGCGAATACTGTGTTAATAGGGTGAATGGACGTTGTAATAGCAACTATACACCGAATGTATAAAACTCTTGCAATAACTAAACACTGGGTGTATAGTAAGAGTATGAGCGTTCAATATACACTGTTAGGTTTTTTAGCGGAAGAGTCAAATTACGGCTATGAGTTGAAGAAAAAATATGACGGTTATTTTGGCAAAGATAAGCCAATTTTAACTGGTCAGATATATTCAACCTTGGCGCGGCTCAAACGCGACAACAAAGTCAAAGAAATTACTGATACCAGCGAATCAGGCGGGCCGGATCGGGTTCGGTATGAAATTACCGATGAGGGCAAGCAGGATTTACAAGCATGGTTGGAATCACCAGAGGCGCCGTCGCCGCAACTACAAGCGACGATGTATGTCAAAGCAGTGCTGGCCATTCTGAAGGATGGCGACGCTTCGCCGTATCTGGATAACCAACGGCAGGCGCACATCCAACGGATGCGCGAGCTGACAGCGCAGCGGCGCGATAGTAGCTTGTCGGACATGCTGCTGATCGACCATGCTTTGTATCATTTGGAGGCGGATTTGCGCTGGATTGAATTAACTATTTCGCGTTTAACGCGGCTAAAGGAGGAAATTTTGCATGAGCAAACCAATAATTAGCGCTAAAAATATTAAGAAGTCGTTCGGGCAAACGCACGCGCTGCGCGGCGTCAGCCTGGATGTCGAGGCGGGCGAGGTGCTAGCGATTATGGGTCCGTCAGGTTCTGGCAAGTCGACGCTGTTGCATAGCTTGGCGGCGATTACTAAGGTTGATAGCGGCGAGATTGATTTCGACGGTCGGCGGATTGACAAACTGAGCGATGATCAGCGCAGTATTTTACGACGCACCAGCTTTGGCTTTGTCTTTCAATTTGGGCAGTTGGTGCCAGAGCTGACAGCGCTGGATAATGTGGCGCTACCGCTACTGCTTAACGGTGTCAAGCGTAAAGAAGCTTATCAACAGGCGAAAACATGGCTGAATAAGGTCGAGCTGGGTAATAAAGCTGACAGTATGCTTGGCGAGTTGTCGGGCGGGCAAATGCAGCGGGTGGCGATTGCTCGGGCCATGGTGATTGAGCCGAAAGTACTATTTGCTGATGAGCCGACTGGCTCGCTGGACAGCCTGAACTCAGAAAAGGTCATGGAACTATTCATCAAAACCGCCAAAGAACACGGCACAACAGTCATTATGGTGACGCACGAGCCGACGATCGCCGCCTATGCTGATCGTGAGATTATCGTTCGCGACGGGCAGATTTCTGGTGTTGATGCAGCGGTAAATACATCAAGCAAACCCGGTAAAACCAATGCGGGGGCTGTCAAATGAGTGTTAGCTGGATGTTATTAAAAAAGTCCGGCCGCCAGTCATTCGCGCGTCTGGGCTTGACTACGGCGGCGGTGGCGTTGGGAATCGTGCTGGTGTGCTACTTTACGGCTGGTGTTAACGGTCTAATGGGGCGTGTTAATGGATTAGCAATTAATACGGCGGCGTATCAGGCAGCCCGCGGTGTAGCCGAACAAAAACCGATTGCTGGTGTCGAGCCGCTGAAAGTTGGCGGTACCCGGCGCGGTGATGCGTCGAAATGGCGCGGTCAGTACATCCAGTCTTATTCAATGTATGGTACGGCTAAATCACCGCAGTTTGCCAAACTGAAAACGCCGCGTCCTGGCGAATATTACTTATCAAAAGCGTTGGCTGATGCGGTCGCTAAACACCCAGAGGATAATATCTTGGCGCGTTTTGGTAAAAATACCAAATACCTCGGCGTAATTCCTAGCGAATATACCGCCAGTCCGGATGCGCTGATGATAGTGCGCGGTGCTAGCGCCGAGGAAGTGGTCGAGAGCGATGCTTTTACCAAATCTCAGGGGCAGCCATCATACTTTGCTGATGTTTATCGGACGGACGCTAACGGATTAAAATCGGATGCTAAAATAGGTCCGGTTGCCGTCATCGTATTTAGTGTCGGCGGGACGATTCTGCTGTTTCCGATTGTCATTTTCGTGTCAGTAGCAACGCAGCTGGGCGCTGCGCAACGCGAGAAACGCTATGCTGCTTTGCGGCTGATCGGCGCGACTAAGCGGCAGGTGGCACGGGTGTTGATGTTGGAATCGCTGTTGGCGTCGGTGGTTGGCGTGCTGATCGGGCTGGGCGCGTTTTGGCTGCTGCAAGCGCCGCTGCAGGATTTCAAGATGGACGGTATGCGGTTTAATCCTGGCGATTTGGCGCTAACTGGCACGCAATACGCGTTGATTATCGGTTTGACGCTGGGGTTGACGATGTTTGTCAACTGGCGGCGGATGCGCCGGGCGCAGATTTCGCCGCTGGGTGTATCGCGTTCGGTTGAAAAGGTAAAGAAATTGCGCGCTTGGCGGGCGCTGGTGCCAGCACTTGGTATCGCGTTCTTTGCTTGGCTGTCGTCGAAGCCAGGGCGGGATTGGCTGGCGGCAAATAAAGAATCAGCTCTGCCGTCGGTACTATTGATGGCGGCGCTGCTGCTGGTGATGTTCGGCTTGATTCTGGCTGGCGGCTGGCTGACTAATAAGCTGTCGCTGTTGGCAGCGCGCTGGGCTAATAACGCTTCGATGTTGATAGCTGGTAAGCGTACGGCGGTGCATTCGCGGACAATTTTCCGCAGTGTCAGCGGCGTGGTATTGGCGCTGTTTGCGGGTAGCTTTTACTTGACGGCGACCAGCGGTATTGAAGGCTTAAACGCTCAAGCTGTCAAAGATAACGGCTTTTCGCAATTAAAGCGCGGTACGGCAATTGTCATCGGTCGTTCGCTGCCAGGTGATATGGCGGAGCAGCTAAAGCAAGAATCTTACATCACGTCGGTGGCGACGATCTATCCGCGTGAGGACGGCGACGCGATTCGCTGCCAGGATTTGGCGAAGTACACCGAGCATACTTGTCCGAATAACGCTCGGCCCGACCAATTTGCGCTGCTGAATTTTGATAAGCCGGTGGTCAAAAAGGTGTCGCTGATTAACGACAAGGTTGATACGAACGGCGCTAAAGAATATTTGGTGACATTGAAATCAGACAATGATATCGAGAAATTGCGAACCTTGGTGACGGCGAAAGCCAATCAGTACGATTTAACCTATGCGGTGAGCGGCACTGACTCTAAAAAGCCGCATATCAATCCGACGATTCGCGAGTTTGCCGACTTAGCCTATGTTGGTATCGGCGTGACGCTGTTCGTGGCGGTGGCGAGCTTGATTGTCTCGACGATTGGCGGACTAATGGAACGACGCCGCTCGTTGTATACGCTGCGGCTGGGCGGTATGCGCCTTGCGCAGTTGAAACGTTTGGTGATGGCTGAATCGGTGGCGCCGCTGCTCACCACCTCGATTCTGTCGTGCGGTTTTGGCGTGTGGACGGGAGCGGTGTTTACCAGCACATTCTCGACGACGCTGAAGCCAGTGCTGACGCCAACTTACTTCGCCATCGTTGGTATCGGTCTGGCGGCGGCCATCATTGGTATTTACTTAATTCTACCGATGGTCGATAAGCTAACGCGGGCGGAAGCTAATCAAACCGAGTAGTTTTCTCGCGGAGGTAATCTAACGAAAAGCGTTCCAGTTGGCGGCTGGGACGCTTTTTCTTGCGCTGCATTGAACGAGACTTCCGGACGTTTGCAGTCAAATGCGGCCGTACGACGATGGGAGGATGTTAATCAGGGAAATAGGTGAAAATTAATTATTTTTTTTGGAACTTCACGCGGTCGTTAATTATATTCACTTTTACTGCCATGCCGTCATGAATTCGCCCGTCGATTAACTCCAGCGCTAATGGATCAAGCACTCGCTTTTGCACTAAGCGCTTGAGCGGACGGGCGCCAAAGGCCGGGTCATAGCCATCTCGAGCCAGCATGTCGCGGATACTATCATCAAACTCTAGCGTGATGTCGCGGCTGTCTTTGACTTGGCGAGCAACGCGTTTCAGTTGGACATCGACAATTGCCCGCATGGCCTCTGGTCGAATGCGGTCAAAAATCACGATATCGTCAATGCGGTTGAGGAATTCTGGGCGGAAATGCTGCCTGAGCACCTCAAGCATTTGATTATCTAGTGCCGACAAATCGTCGCCAGAAAAATCCATAATTGCCTGCGAGCCGACATTGCTGGTCATGATGATGACTGTGTTGGAGAAATCGACCGTTCGCCCCTGGCCATCGGTCAGGCGACCGTCGTCGAGCACCTGGAGGAGCACGTTGAAGACGTCGGCATGGGCCTTCTCGATTTCGTCAAACAACACCACGCTGTAGGGGCGGCGGCGCACCGCTTCGGTGAGTTGCCCACCTTGGTCATAGCCAACGTAGCCTGGCGGCGAGCCAATCAGCCGGGCCACGGCGTGCCGCTCCATGTATTCACTCATATCGATGCGGATCATGGCGTGTTCGTCGTCAAATAATTCGCGGCACAGGCTGCGGGCCACCTCTGTTTTACCCACGCCGGTAGGGCCGAGGAAGAGGAAGGAACCAATTGGCCGGTTGGTATCACTTAGGCCAGCACGCGAACGGCGAATAGCACTGGCCACGGCGGCGATGGCCTTGTTTTGACCAATTACTTGCGTGCTAATATGCTCCTCCAATTTGGCTAGCTTGCTGGATTCGGTCTCAATCAGCCGCTCCACCGGTATGCCCGTCCAGCGCGCCACCACACTGGCGATGTCGTCAGGAGTGACTTCTTCGCGCAGCAAGCGGTCAGCCGGCGGGATAGCCGCCAGTTCCTGGCGAGCGGCAGCCAGCTTTTTCTCCAGCTCTGGCAAATCGCCGTATTTGATGCGGCTAGCAGTGGCCAGATCGGCGTCGCGTTCAGCCATTTCCAGTTGTGAGCGCAAACTATCCATTTTTTCAGTAGCGGTATTGACGGTCTGGAGGATATCCTTTTCGTGCTGCCATTTACTGTCAATCACCTCGGCTTGAGCCCGAAGGTCAGCGATTTGCTGCTTGATTTCCTCTGTGCGGGATTTGGCGTGGTCGGATTTATCTTTTTTCAGCGCGGCTTCTTCAATCTCCAGCTGCAAGCGGCGGTTATTCAGCCGATCGAGAGCAATTGGCACGCTCTCCAGCTGCATCTTCAGAGCGCTGGTAGCTTCATCCAGCAAATCCACTGCCTTGTCAGGCAAAAAGCGGTCAGGCAGATAGCGGGTGGATAGCCGCGCCGCCGCCACGATGGCATCGTCAGAAATTTTGA
>ERZ773010.527-NODE-527-length-26599-cov-5.986626_pt1 | contig 26599 bp, 23 predicted proteins | sample MGYA00580842_ERZ773010 | MGnify/ENA primary metagenome ERZ773010 (study PRJEB29015, sample SAMEA2737982) | human oral metagenome | biome: human oral; feature: human-associated habitat; material: dental | place: China | collected 2107 ...
GTTTCATTTGTATCTCTTCTTATTTTATATTTCTTTTTATCTTATTTTTGGTTATTTGTATTTCTTTTCATTGATGGTAATGAATATTTAAAATAATATGATAAAACATTTTTTAAAAAGAACTTTATTAGTAATTATAACATTAGTGGTTGTTTTCTTTGTTTGTAATATGGTTATTAAACAAAATGAAGGCACATCAGATGCTATGGGGACAGGAATGATGAAAGCTTATCGAATGATTTTTTCTATGTTTTCTTCGGTAGTTGTTGCTGTCTTTGGGCTGATTTTGATTCAGTATTTTTGTATAGAAAACAAGAAAAAGAAAAAGCCAAAACGAGTCTTTTTGTTTTAATTATATTACTTTTGACCATATTTTTGGCGATTACTATCACTATTACTTTTAGTTAACTTGGATTTGAAATAAAAAATGAATAATAAATTAGGATTGGTATTGTCTGGCGGCGGGACAAAGGGAGTGGCTCATGCAGGAGTGCTCAAATTTCTTGAGGAAAAAGGCATCCAGCCAGATATATTGGCAGGTGCGAGTGTAGGGGCTATTGTGAGCTGTCTCTATGCAGTAGGAAAAACGCCAAAAGAGATTTTGGATTTCTTTAAATCGGTGTATTTTTTCAATTGGAAACATATCGCCTTTAATAAGCCAGGGATTGTCAAGTCTGCTGTTTTTAAAATATATCTAAAACCTATTTTTGGGGAGATGAAGATAGGCGATTTTAAAAAGGAAGTGAACATCACCGCTACGGATATTGTGACTGGCGAACTGAAAATTTTTGACAAAGAAACTAGAGTGATAGATGCCATCATCGCTTCGTCCAGCTTCCCTGGGATTGCTACGCCGTATATGTTCGGCGGGGTGCTGTACAGCGATAGTGGAATTCTTAATAATTTCCCTGCGGATATCATACGAGACAGGTGTGAGAAGATGATAGGCGTTTATCTTTCTTTACCGCAAGAAGTGAAACAAAATCAGATGAATTCCATAAAATCTGTTACCTATCGGGCGTTTGACCTGCTGTCTAATAGGGTGGAATCTTATAAATTTTCCTACTGTGACTGGCTTATAGACTCTCCTAAACTCTCTAATTACAGCACTTTTGAGACTAAAAAGAGTAAAATGGATGAAATTTTCCAAATAGGATACGAGGAGGCGAGAGATAGTTTTGACAGCAGTTTCAATTTAACCTAAATAAAGCCGTTTTTATTTTTGAATAGCTTTTTTTAAGAAACCAATCCGCGCATTTTATCATTTTGGCAACAAAAAAAGCGGTGTTTTACACTCCGCTTGGTTTTTTCAGAAATTTTAGAAACTTGGCAACCGCCTCTTGTCGGTGGCTTATCCTATTTTTTTCTTCAGGAGGCATCTCGGCAAAGGAAATTTCATAGCCTTTTGGGATGAAAATAGGGTCGTACCCAAAGCCTTTTCCGCCTCTTTTTTCTTTGGAAATAGTGCCGTATACTCTGCCTTCGAAATAGTTTTCGCCTGTTTCATCCACCAGACACATCACCGTAATGAAATACGCTTCGCGGTTTTCCATGTCCTGCATTTCTGTGAGGACTTTCTGCATGTTTGCTTCAAAATTATGTGCACCGGCATACCTCGCCGAAAAAATCCCAGGCCTTCCGTCTAAGGCAGGGATGACTAGACCGCTGTCGTCTCCTACGCTTGGTTTTCCTGTCTTTTCAAAACAATATTTAGCTTTGATGAGGGCATTTTCGTGAAAAGTAGTTCCATTTTCTTCAATTTCATCAAAAATATGATAATCGGTAAGGCTGGTTACTTGGTAATTACTTCCGAGAATTTGCTGAATTTCTTCTTTTTTGTGCTGGTTGTGTGTCGCGAGCAGGATTTCCATAAGTTAATGATTAATAATTTGTAAATCTATACTTTTCCAATATTTTTTGGGCAGGAGTATGGTTTTAGAGTGGATATCAGTGTAGAAAAAGAGATACATATTATCATGATTGTTCCTCAGTGTTACGCTGTTTTCATAGCGGGAATTGTAAATGCTAAAACCTGTTCTTTTGAATTGAAAAAACGGAATAGATTCTTCTTTGGAATAATGAATGTTGTATATGGCATAGTCGCCATTTCTTTTTGGAAAAATAAAAGGATAGTTTGCTGCAGAAGCGGCAACGCCTACAATTGACTCATTTGGGTCTGTAATGCTGATATTTAGCTTTTCTAAATATTCTTTCAGATTATCAAATCCTTTGAAAATAGTATTCGTAGAGGCGATTTTATTCAGATTGTCATCTAGAAAAAGTGTAGAATTTTTCTCACTGATGATATAGACTCTGTTCCCTTGCTTTGTTGGATAGCTTTGGATTTCCTCTGGAGCGGGAATTTCTTTCTTTATTTCAAAATCTTTTTTAGAAATGAAATCAATAGTATTCCTGCTCGTAAAACCAGTCAGATAATCTCCTTCATCTCTGACTTTGATGTATCTTTTTGGAAGTTTTATTCTGCTATCCAAATCCAGATTATTCAGAAGAAAGCCATTTCCACTAGAATGAGCATACATATAATCTTTTTTATCAATGCTAATGAGATAAGTATCAATGAGATAGTCTATTTTTTCCATTTTCCCAGTCTGTTTATTTGTGATTACAGCGCCTTTGTTTCCATTTAGAACGATGAAAGGCGACTCATTATCAATCAAACGAGATACCCATTGGTAGGATGGCGGCAGGGTTTCGTTTCCATCTTTATCCACGATGCCGTATTGGTTATTCCACCCAAATTCATAGTAATTCTGCTGTGCATTTGCGGTCAATGCAAATAGCGAAAGAATAAGAAATAAAAAAGTTTTCATAATGAAGAGAATTTTATAAAGGCAAATTTATTAAATAAATCCGATTTATAAGGTTTATTTTTTTTACTTTTGTCTTTTTATTAAAATAGAAATTATTATGTCATCAGCGCCAAGTTTAGCAAAAGGAACTCGGGATTTTACGGCACAGGAAATTTACAATAGAAGATACATCATCGGTGTTTTGCAGCAGAATTTTGAGCTGTTTGGTTTTCAGCCTTTGGAGACGCCGAGTTTTGAGAATCTTTCTACACTTACTGGGAAATACGGAGAAGAGGGAGATAGACTGATTTTCAAGATACTTAATTCAGGAAATTTTACTTCTGATGTGGATGAGGAAACTTGGCAGAATAAGGATTTTAAAAAACTAACTCCACAAATTTCTGATAAGGCGCTTCGATATGATTTGACCGTGCCATTTGCGAGATTTGTTGCTATGAATCACGGAAAACTTTCATTCCCGTTTAAGAGGTATCAGATTCAGCCCGTTTGGAGAGCAGACCGCCCGCAGAAAGGGAGATTTAGAGAGTTTTACCAATGTGATGCGGATGTGGTAGGTTCGGAAAGTTTGTGGCAGGAAGTGGAGCTGGTGCAGTTGTATCTGAAGAGTTTTGCAGAGCTGGGAATCCCTGTGAAAATCTGCATCAATAACCGAAAAATCCTCTCTGGTCTGGCGGAATATGCGGATATATCAGAGCAGTTGATAGACTTTACGGTTGCTTTGGATAAACTGGATAAAATCGGAAAAGATGGCGTAGTTAAGGAAATGCTGGAAAAGGGAATTTCACAAGAAGCCGTAGAAAAGCTGAACTTCCTATTTGAAGGGCTTTCCACGAAGGATACACTTGCCCTGCTGAAAGAAAAATTTAAAGGAATAGAAGTTGGCGAAAAGGGAATAGAAGAGCTGGAGTTTGTATTAAATAAAGCGCTGGAACTGGGTGTAAATGAGGAGGTTTTGGTTTTTGATATTACCCTTGCCCGCGGTTTGGACTACTACACAGGAGCTATTTTTGAAGTAAAGGCTCAGGGCATCCAGATGGGGTCTATCGGCGGTGGCGGAAGGTATGACAATCTTACGGAGGTTTTCGGTGTGAAGGGGATTTCGGGGATTGGGATTTCATTCGGATTGGATAGAATTTACCTTGTTATGGAGGAATTGGGACTTTTTGCTGACAATAAAACATCTAAAATAGAATACCTTTTTGCGAATTATGGCGATGAGGAGGCAACCGAGGCGATGAAAGTAATCCAAAAACTAAGAGCCAAAGGAGTTTCAGCAGAGCTATACCCAGAAAACGCCAAACTGAAAAAACAATTTACCTACGCCGAGAAGAAAGGAATTCCAGAGATTGTTTTTTATGGAGGTGATGAGATTAAAAACCAGCAGGTTACCGTGAAAAACTTGGACAGCGGAGAGCAGAAAACAATAGGTTTGGAGGAGTTTTTGAGATAAGAAATAAAGTTTAACAAAGATAAAGACAAATAACAAAATAAATAATTATGTCTAATTACATAGAAACAGAACAGGTTTCATTTCAGGATTTTAGAAAGCAAGTTTTAGATGATTATCGTTTGGGAAGAATTTCCCGTGAGGCAAGTTATTTAACAAGAAAAGAGGTTCTTACAGGAAAAGCAAAATTTGGGATTGTAGGAGATGGGAAGGAGCTTCCGCAGTTAGCAATGGCAAAGGTTTTCCGTGAAGGAGACTGGCGTTCAGGATATTACCGTGACCAGACTTTTGCGATGGCAGTAGGAGTTTTGAGTGTAGATGCATTTTTTGCTCAGCTCTATGCAGATACTGATGTGGAGCGCGAACCCGCTTCGGCAGGGAGACAGATGCCGTGCCATTTTGCGACTCGTTCTTTGAATGAAGATGGAAGCTGGAAAGATTTGACACAGATTAAAAATATTTCATCCGATATATCGCCTACAGCAGGGCAGATGCCGAGACTTCTTGGGCTGGCTCTGGCGTCTAATGTTTATAAAGAAGTAAAATTCCAAGGCTCTGAAAAATTCTCCCACAATGGGCAGGAAGTAGCTTTTGGGACAATCGGAGATGCATCTACGGCGGAAGGGCATTTTTGGGAAACTATCAATGCGGCGTGTGCTTTGCAGGTGCCGATGATTATGTCTATTTGGGATGACGGCTACGGAATTTCTGTTCCTACGCACAACCAAAGAGCAAAGGAAGATTTATCTGAAATTTTGGCTGGTTTCCAAAGAAAAGAAGGCGACAAGCAAGGGTGCGAGGTTATCCAAGTAAGAGCGTGGGATTATCCGATGCTTTTGGAGGCTTATGCCCGTGCAGAGCAGCTCGCAAGGGAGGAAAGCATACCTGTGATTTTGCACATTATAGAGGTTACACAGCCGCAGGGACACTCTACATCTGGGTCTCATGAGAGATATAAGGATGAGGAGAGAATGAACTTTGAGACAGAGTTTGATTGTCTTAATAAATTTAGAGAATGGATTTTAAATTATTCTATCCAAATAGATGGCGAAGAGCAGACACTTTCTTCTGTGGAAGAGCTGGATGAGATAGAAAAAGAAGCGAAAGCCTTTGTGAGAGAGCAGCAGAAGAAGGCTTGGGCGGAATATAGAGCCTCAATAGACCATATCCAAAATCAAGTTTTACCATTGGTAAAACAGTTTGAAAATCAGCCAGAAGTTGCTGCATTGTTGGAGAAGTTTTCGGCATTAGTTACAGTGGGCAAAAAGGATATTTTTGCATTGGTGAGAAAAGTGCTTTGGGCTACGAGAGAGCAAAATACCAGCGATAGACAAAATCTAGTGCAGGTTTACGAAAGAATTTCAGAGAAAGAGGCTGATAATTATTCATCTCATTTGTACAGCGAATCAGAGTGGAAAGCTGTAAATATTCCAGAAATAAAACCAGTTTTCAGCGAAGATTCTCAGGTTTTGGATGGAAGAGTCGTTATCCGTAATAATTTTGATAAGATTTTTGAGAAATATCCAGAAACATTAATCTTTGGTGAAGATACAGGAAGCATCGGTGATGTGAACCAAGGACTTGAAGGAATGCAGGAAAAATACGGCGAAACCAGAATTGCAGATACAGGAATCCGTGAAGCAACTATTTTAGGGCAGGGTGTTGGTCTAGCAATGAGAGGTTTAAGACCGATTGCAGAAATCCAGTATTTGGATTATGTTTTATATTGTCTGCAAGGAATGAGCGATGATTTGGCGACTTTACAATACAGAACCAAAGGCGGTCAAAAAGCTCCTGTTATCGTGAGAACCCGTGGACACCGTTTGGAAGGTGTATGGCATTCGGGGTCGCCTATGGCTGGGATTCTGAACTTGGTAAGAGGAATGATGGTTTTAGTACCGAGAAACCTTACCCAAGCGGCTGGATTCTATAATACGATGCTGAAATCTGATGACACGGCGCTTATCATAGAACCACTGAACGGATACCGATTGAAAGAAAAACAACCAGACAACATCGGTGAATTTACCGTGCCTGTCGGAAAGGTGGAAATCACCAGAGCAGGGAAGGACATTACGCTGGTGACCTACGGTTCTACTTGGAAAATCGTAACGGAAGCTGTGGAAGAATTGGCAAAACTAGGCATAGATGCTGAGGTGATAGATGTTCAGTCGCTATTGCCGTTTGACTTGTCAGAGGAAATCAGCGAAAGCGTGAAGAAAACCAATCGCCTTGCTGTAATAGATGAGGATGTAGAGGGTGGAGCTTCTGCGTATATCATGCAGCAGATTTTGGAGAAACAGGGGGCGTTTAGATACTTAGACAGTAAGCCGCTGACTATAGCTGCTAAAAACCACCGACCAGCTTACGCATCGGATGGGGACTATTTCTCTAAGCCGTCTGTGGAAGATATCGTAGAAAAAGTTTATGACCTTTTCCACGAAAGCAATCCAGCGAAATTCCCTAAAATATTATAAATTCAAAGCAAAATGAAAACCTCCCTTAAAAAGGAGGTTTTTTTATTTTCATTCTATTCCCAAAAAATTCATTACTTGGTATTAAACCATCTTATTTTGTCACTAGCCCATTCTGGTAATTTTTCCCATCCCTCTGGTGGAGCTTCTTTTATGCTGTCTGGGACAGGATATTCTAGTAATATATATGATAAATTTTCTTCATCTTCTATATATTTTACTATGAAGCGTTTACCTACCTCGGAGCCATCAAAATCATTAGAAGGATAATTGGTTCTGTTTTTAAACATGGTGTTTTTTACTTTATAAGAAAAAAATATATATCTGTGTCAGATATTATTATTAACCTCATGATATTGTGTGTATATTTAATAAATTTTATTTTAAAGGCTAGACAGAAATATTTATTAAATATTCCTATTGTATACCTTCCTTTTTTTTCAAACTTGGGCGCTATAATTACTTGCCCATAAAGGAAAGCTATGATGATGGAAGCTCCTATGCCAATTAATATATATTTGCCTACTTTATTGCTGATTTCCATTTATTTAGGATTTAAACCAAATCTCTATTTTTTATTTTGAGAACTGATTTTTAAAAATCGGACAGCAAGCAGTGTAGCAGAAATGGTAAGACCTATCCCAAAGGCTACCCACATACCATAAGCGCCCATTTCCATGGTTATACAGAGGAAAAACCCTAATGGAAGCGTTACCACCCAGTAGGCGATGAATGTAATGATGCTCGGTATTTTCACATCTTGTAATCCGCGCAGACACGCCAAAGAAACCAGCTGTAATCCATCCGAAAGCTGAAAAAGTGAAGCGAGAACCAGCAGCTGTGAAGCCAGAGCAATTACGGCTGTTTCATCTTCCTTTGTAAAGAATGTAGGCAGGACATTTTTACCAATGGTAAAGGTCAGACAGCTTATAAGCATGAATAGGAAAACTATTTTCATGTTGTTAATGCCGATTTCCCTTACGGCTACGAAATCTTTTTCTCCGCGTTTTTTCCCAATCATAATCGTAGAAGCCACACCAAAACCAGCACAAAGATTAAAGGTAAAGGAAGCCATACTCATGGTAACTTGGTGGGCAGCAATGTCCGTGGTACTTACCATACCGCAGATAAAGGCTGCTAAAGCAAAGGCTGTCACCTCGAAAAACAACTGCATAGCCGTAGGAAGACCTAATTTCAGCAGAGTTTGGAACATTTCCTTTTTGAAAAGAGAAACCTTGAAACTCAGTTCGTTAATGTATCTTCTTGTGATGGAATTTCTTTTCATCACGATGTATAAGAAAATAACGGAGAAAACCCTTGCAATCAGCGTTGCATAGGCAGCTCCAGCCACGCCCATCGGTTCCAGTCCGAAAAGTCCTTTCATGAAAACATAATTCAGAATTACATTGATGAGGTTCGCAGAAACAGTGGCTATCGTTACACCGATGGTGTAGGAAAGCCCTTCGGAAACCTCTCTCAGAGTCTGAAATTTCATTATAGGAATCACACTCAGCGAAATGATAGAAAGGTATAAAATAGCATCAGGAATGATTTCCTCTGGCTGTTTGGCGTAGTGTAATAGTGGCGCTATGGCTAACAGGATGAAAGTCAAAATCGTTCCGATAAGGATATTTATCACTGCTCCATGGCGAAAAACACTATTGATTCTGTCATGGTCTTTTTGAGCCTGAGCCTCAGAGACTAATGGTGGAATGGCAAATGAAACTCCAACACCAAAAATAAAAACTGAGATAAAAACTGAGTTTGCTAATGCCGTGGAAGCCAGTGCATTGGAGTCCAGCATATTTCCCACCATCATATTATCAAACAAATTCACGGAAACCTGTCCTAGCTGTGTAAGCATCACAGGGAGAGCGAGTTTAAAACATTCTCGGGTATATTTAAGATTAAGCGATAAAAGCATAAAATTATTTTCTTACAAAATTGGTTACATCTTCTGCTGTTACAGGGTTTGAACCTAATATAATCAGCCTTTCTACTACATTTCTAAGTTCTCGGATATTTCCTGTCCATGAGAAGTTTTGGAGGGTTTTTATGGCTTTGTCATCAAATTCTTTTACCGAAGTTCCCTGCTCCTCAGAGATGAGCTTCGCGAAATGTTTCACTAAAATAGGAATATCGTCCTTTCTTTCATCCAGAGAGGGAACATGGATTTCTATCACGGAAAGCCTGTGGTAGAGGTCTTCACGGAATTTTCCTGCTTCTATTTCTTTTTTCAAATCTTTGTTGGTCGCCGCCAGCACGCGCACATCTACTTTTATTTCCTTGTCGCTTCCCACAGGCGAAACTTTATTTTCCTGCAAAGCACGAAGGACTTTGGCTTGGGCTACAAGGCTCATATCACCGATTTCATCCAAGAAAAGAGTACCGCCGTTGGCTTGTTCGAATTTTCCTTGTTTATCTTTGATAGCTCCCGTGAAAGAACCTTTTACATGTCCAAAGAGTTCACTTTCAATTAGTTCCGAAGGTATAGCGGCGCAGTTTACCTCTACGATAGGGTTTTTGCTGCGTTCGCTGAGGGAATGGATGGCGTGTGCAACCAGCTCTTTCCCAGAACCGTTGGAACCTGTGATGAGGACTCTGGCATCGGAAGGAGCTACTTTTTCTATCATGGTCTGAATGTTTTTCAGAGCAGGAGATTCGCCAATCATTTGGTATTTTTTGCTGACTTTCTTTTTCAGCTGGGTATTTTCTTTGATGAGCGAATTTTTAGTATTTTGTAAATCCTTCTTTTCCAAGGCATTTTTTACGCTCGTAATCAGCCTGTTGATATCAATAGGCTTGGATATGAAATCATATGCGCCGTTTTTCAGGCAGGTTACGGCGGTGTCTATATCCGCATGTCCCGAAATCATTAGAAAAACACATTCGGGCTTTATTGAAAGACTTTGCGTGAGGAGTTCGTTTCCTGATAATTTAGGCATTTTGATGTCTGAAATAATCAGGTCAAAGTCATTTTTTTCTATCAATTTATAGGCATCCAGACCATTCTCTGCGATGGTGATTTCGGAGCCTTGTATCTCGTCTGAAAGTATGTTTTCCAAGATGTTAGAGATACTTTTTTCGTCTTCTACTATTAAGATTTTTTGCATGAGACAAAGGTAAGAAAATTTTATTTTTTTCTTTTATGGCTTTAATGAAGAATGGAAGAGTGAATTTATATGCACAAATTGTTCGGTAAAAATGTGGAAATATTATATATTTGCTTAAAATATTTTGTAGTGCGCTGGTTTAGGATTATTTTATTTTTATTAGTCTTGTTAGTGTCTGGTTATGTGTGGTTTATGAATTTTCTGGATAAAAATCAGAAATTTGTGATAGAAAGTGAAATTGGCTATCCTGTGGAAAGAATATTTCCTCAGTTTGAAAATTTTCAGAATTTTACGAGGTGGAATCAGTTTTTATTGGAGAAAAAATATAATTACCAATATTTTCAGCCTTATGTAGGGGAGGGTAGTGCGATGAGCTTTAGAAATGCCAAGCAGAAAAACGATTATGGAGAGATATTTATCCGCTATGTAAATCCCAATTCTACCATAAAATATCACTTTTATTGGGCGGATGACACACTTCCTTACAAGATGAATATAAAATTTATCCCAAAAGGAGATAAAACAAAACTTGTCTGGTCGGTAGAGACGCCAGAAATCCCTCTTATGATGCGCTATAAGAGTTTAAATGCGGAAGATAATATCACAGAAAGAGTTAATTTAAGCCTCAAAAACCTGGAAAATCTTCTCGCTGGGAAAGTGTATAAAGAGATTATGCTCAGTGAAATAAAATACGACAGCATAATGGTAGAAGAACAGGGAGAGCGCCTGTTATTGGGATTGAATGTGACGGCTGTTAATCAAAAAGGGATATTATTTAAAAATATTGTAACAAATCATAATAAATTGATGAATTTTGTGACAAAAGATTTATCCAAGCGGGAAGATGAATTTGGCATGCCTGTCCTTTTAATGGAAGAAGGAAATCTTAAAAACAAAGAAATTTCTTATTTTTACGGAATACCTTTGTCTAAGGAAGAGAAAATAATGGATAATAATTTTGTTTTCAGAAAACTGAATAAATCTAAAAAATACAGCATGTATTACAAAGGACAATATGAGCAAAGAATAAAAACAATATCAAAACTAAAAGATAAAATAAGAAAAGACTCCCTTAGAAACGGCACTTTGGAAGAACTGTTTGTAGAAACACCCAGCGAGGGCAGGGAAGTGTTGCTAAAATTGTCTTTTCCTGTTTTTAAATAAAAACTAAGTAATAGATAGATGGACAGGTTTTCATTTTTAAATACAGCGCATATAGAGTTGATAGACAGTATGTATCAACAATATCTTCAGAGTCCTGATAGTATAGAGCCTTCGTGGAAGTCGTTTTTTCAGGGCTTTGATTTTGCATTAGAGAATTATGGAGAATCAGTGCAGGAAGTTCCTCAAGTGGTGCAGACAGCCATAAATACAGGTGCCGTGCCAGAGGATATCCTCACGGAATTTAAGGTTATCAATCTCATTGAGGCTTATCGTACCAGAGGGCATCTCTTTACCAAGACCAATCCTGTAAGGAAGCGTAGAGAGTATTCGCCGACTCTTGATATTGAGAATTTCGGTCTCACCAGGGCAGATTTAGGTAAGAAATTTGATTGTGCTACACAAGTCGGAATGGCTGCTCCAGCTACTTTGGAAGAAATTATCAAGCGTTTAGAGCAGATATATTGTGACTCCATCGGGGTGGAATATATTCACATCAAAAATGTGGAGGAGAAAAATTTCATCAGAAAATGGATTTCAGAAAATGAAAATCACCCAATTCTTTCCGTGGAGGAAAAACGCCAGATTTTGCATAAACTAAACCAAGCCATAGCTTTTGAGCGCTTTCTTCATACTAAATTTGTCGGGCAGAAAAGATTTTCTCTGGAAGGCGGCGAGTCCCTTATCCCAGCGGTAGACCAGCTTATTAGCTACTCTTCACAACATGGTGTGGATGAGGTAGTTCTGGGAATGGCTCACCGTGGGAGGCTGAATGTTCTGAGTAATATTTTTCAAAAATCATATAAAGAAATTTTTTCTGAATTCGAAGGAAAGGAATTCGATGAAGATGTCTTCTCTGGCGATGTGAAATACCATCTTGGTGCATCTAAAAGAGTGACAACGGCTTCTGGCGAGGAAGTTAGAATCAATCTCGTTCCTAACCCATCTCACTTGGAAACCGTGGGAGCTTTGGTTCAAGGAATTTGTAGAGCGAAAATAGACCAATACAAAGGAGATTACACCAAAGTTTTACCGATTGTCATTCATGGAGATGCTGCCATAGCAGGGCAGGGAATTGTTTATGAAATCGCGCAGATGATGACGCTGGATGGCTATAAAACAGGCGGAACGGTGCATATCGTGGTCAATAATCAGGTAGGTTTTACGACCAACTATCTCGATGCTCGTTCTTCTACTTATTGTACTGATATAGCGAAAGTTACGGACTCGCCTGTGATGCATATCAATGCCGATGATGTGGAGGCTGTGGTGCATGCTATTCGTTTTGCGGCGGATTATAGAGCCAAGTTTCACAAAGATGTATATATAGACCTTTTAGGTTACCGAAAATATGGGCATAATGAAGGTGATGAACCGAGATTTACCCAGCCTAAACTATATGATATAATCGCAAATCATCCTAACCCAAGGAAAATTTATAAACAAAAACTACTTCAGGAAGGCATCGTTTCGGATGAAATCATCGCAGAAATGGAGCAGGAGTTTAAGCTTCTTTTGGATGAAAATTTCGAGGCAGCGAAAGAAATTGAACGAAACCAAATGTCCATTTTCATGGAGGAAGATTGGCGTGATTTTTCAAAATCAGCTGTGGGAAAAACCTTGGAAAAGGTGGATACCAGATTTGATTTAGCAGAATTAAAAGAATTAGCGCAAAAACTTTTTGTGCTTCCAAGCGATAAAAAATTCATCTCCAAAATTATTCGTCTTTTCCAGCAGCGACTGAAAATGGTTCAGGAAACCAACGAGCTGGACTGGGCTTTAGGAGAGTTGCTAGCGTACGCTTCTCTGTTGAAAGAGGGCTATAATGTCCGTATTTCGGGCGAGGATGTGGAGCGTGGGACTTTTTCTCACCGTCACGCCGTTCTGAAAACGGAAGACACGGAGGAAGAATACATTTATTTAAAGAATGTTTCTGACAGCAGATTTGATATCTATAATTCTCATCTTTCTGAATATGGAGTTCTTGGTTTTGACTATGGCTACGCCCTTGCTTCTCCGAAAACCCTTACGATTTGGGAGGCGCAGTTTGGGGATTTTGCCAATGGAGCGCAGATTATCATAGACCAATATTTGGTGGCGGCAGAAGAAAAATGGAAAATCCAAAACGGACTTGTGATGCTGCTTCCTCACGGAATGGAAGGACAGGGCGCAGAGCACTCTTCCGCGAGATTGGAAAGATTCCTTACGCTTTGTGCTAATGAAAATATTTTTGTGGCAAATTGTACCACGCCGGCCAATTATTTCCATTTGCTTAGAAGACAAATGAAACAGCCGTTCAGAAAGCCTTTAGTAGTGATGACTCCGAAATCCTTGTTGAGACATCCAAAAGTAGTTTCCAGCATTGAAGAAATGGCGAATGGAGAGTTCCAAACTCTGATAGATGATACTCTAATAGATGCTGAAAAAGTGCAGAGAGTAGTTCTTTGTAGTGGTAAAATCTACTACGAACTTTTAGCAAAAAGAGAAGAGCTAAATGAGGAAAGGGTGGCGCTAGTAAGATTGGAACAGCTGTATCCTTTGGATAAGGAAACTCTTGCAGGGATAATGAACAGATATGCCCATAATAAAGAAATAGTCTGGGTGCAGGAAGAACCTGAAAACATGGGGGCTTGGGCGTATATTTTGAGAAACTTGAGAAATACAGGAATTCAGGTAATCGCTCCAGTGTCCAGCGGTACGCCTGCTCCAGGTACGCACAAAGGTTTTGATAAAAACCAAAAACAGGTAATCCAGCGAGTGTTTGATTTAGAAAATTTAATAAGATAAACAATAGAGTTTATTAACATAAAATAAAGACTTAGAGCTATGTCTATATTAGAAATGAAAGTGCCTTCACCAGGCGAATCCATCACAGAAGTAGAAATTTCATCTTGGTTAGTAAAAGATGGCGATTTTGTAGAAAAAGACCAGCCGATAGCAGAGGTAGATTCTGATAAGGCGACACTAGAACTCCCAGCCGAGCAGTCAGGAGTAATTACCCTAAAAGCCGAGGAAGGAGATGTGGTAAAAGTAGGGCAGGTAGTCTGCCTTATAGATATGTCTGCACAAGGGTCAGCCACAAAGGCAGAAAAACCTGTTTCGGAAATGAAAGTGGAAACACAAACAGCGGCTGTTCCTGCACAAGAGCCTAAAAAAGAGGAATCTCACCCATCTTCTCCATTAGCAAAAGTGATTTTAAAGGAGAACAGCATTGATTCTGATAAAGTTACAGGAACTGGAGTGGGCGGAAAAATCACCAAAGAAGATGCGATAAAAGCTGTCGCAGCGATGGGAAGAACACAAGGAAACCGTAAACAGACTGTTACGAAACTATCTGTTTTGAGGAGAAAACTGGCTGCTAGATTGGTTTCTGTGAAGAATGAAACCGCGATGCTTACTACCTTTAACGAGGTGGATATGAGCGAAATTTTCAGGCTGAGAAAACTTTATAAAGAAGAATTTACACAGAAACACGGCGTAGGGCTTGGTTTTATGTCTTTCTTTACAAAGGCGGTTACTAGAGCTTTGAAACTTTATCCAGATGTGAATGCAGCCATAGATGGCGACCAAAAAATCAATTATGATTTTTGTGATATTTCTGTGGCAGTTTCTGGGCCAAAGGGTCTTATGGTACCTATTATCAGAGATGCAGAGACTTTGTCTTTTAAAGGTATTGAGTTAAAGATTAAAGATTTAGCTACGAAAGTTCGCGATGGAAATATTTCTGTAGATGAGATGACAGGCGGAACTTTTACCATTACTAATGGTGGGACTTTCGGTTCTATGCTTTCTACACCGATTATCAATCCGCCACAAAGTGCGATTTTAGGGATGCATAACATTTTAGAACGCCCTGTGGCTGTCAATGGGCAGGTGGAAATCCGTCCGATGATGTATCTGGCGCTTTCTTATGACCATAGAATAATTGATGGTCGTGAGTCCGTAGGGTTTTTGGTGGCTGTGAAAGAAGCCATAGAAAATCCAGTGGAGCTGCTTATGGAAAATAACGAGAAAAAAGCTTTAGAATTGTAAAGCGTAGAGTATGTCAAATGAATGCCCCCTGACCTGTTCCAAACGGGTCAGGGGGTATTAGTTTAGCAATTGCCGGCTGTTCATAACCACGAGCAGCCTTGGGAAGGCCCCCTAAAGAAAATATGTGGCAAAAATAACTATTATCCCTATTCATAGACATTTGCGATAGGTTCTGAACCTATCGTGACCACCTTTATAGGTGTCTGTGACCGCCTCAGAACCTATCGCACCCGCTTCCGAACCTGTCGCGACCGCTTCGGAACCTATCGCGACCACCTTTGTAGGTGTCTGTGACCACCTCGGAACCTATCGTGACCACCTTTGTAGGTGTCTGTGACCGCCTCGGAACCTATCGTGACCACCTTCATAGGTGTCTGTGACCACCTCGGAACCTATTGCGACCACCTCGGAACCTATCATGACCACCTTCGTAGGTATCTGTGACCACCTCAGAACCCGTTAATAAAGATAAAAAGGCGGAAGAGCGTGCGGAGAACGGAGCTATTTCTTTACCCTTTTGGCTTTGTTGGTATTTTGTTTTTCTTCCTCTTTTTTTCGTTGGGCTTCGGCTTGGTCAAAAAGTAGGGTATCGGCTTCGTATCGGATTTCCTCGTTTTCTGGAGAATCAAGGAAGATGTCCCGCCATTTGCGCAGTCGGTCTTTGGTATTCCAATTGAAATCGGGGAATTTCCTTTTCTCCGGCGCTATCTGGCTCATGGGGTAGATGTCTGTATTGGCACCGATGTTACAAGCGATGATGTGGACTTTCCTTTCCTCAAAAAGGGCTTCTATCTCGCCGCAGGAAGAGAGGGCGATGCCTATTCTGTCCATTTTTTTTGTTTGGGAGTTTTCGTTTTCGGCGTAGGTGATGGCTTGTGCATTTTCGGTTACTTTTGCTAAACGAATTTCATTTTCTTTGAAGTAAATCGTCATGTATTTTCCCTTTACTTGGTTGAACTCATCTTTTAGGCTGATGGAATCTACTTTACTGATGGCTAAGGCATTTCCGATGACTTTCAGCGAGTCCAGATTTTCGTTTTTAGTGTTAAAATAAGCCTTGATGATGTCTCCTGTCACCTGTCTTTCGCCTGTCCATAGGATGGGTTTTCGGATGAGGTGGAGTTCGCCATCGGTCTCGTTGAAACTGAGCGAATCGGCTCTTGCCTGAGCATTAGACTTGAACATTCTGGCTTTATGAAAAGCTCTGAGGAAACTTTTCTTGGTGTTCAGGCTGTCTGGTTTTTGGTAGGCGAGAATCCTCTCGGCGGAGAAGTAGATGGAGTCGTTCTTAAAGATTTTCACGGCGTAGGGTTTTTCGGTAATCATTGCGGAATCTTTAAGTTCGTAGATTTCTCCATATCCTCCTTTTATGAACCTGCTTTCGCGTGGGTCATCCAGAGTTACATTGCCTTTAGCTTTTCCAAAGCCCGTGTTTTGGTTGTAATACATGGTGTTTCCGGTGAGTATCTTGCCGTTGTAGTGGATTCTGGAATTCTTGTTGAGATAGACCTCCTTGGAGTTCATCTTGTATTGCCCTTTCTCGGTGTAGACATAGTTGGAGGGTTTTCTTTTGTTGTAAATAGTAGTAGGGCCGAGGAAATCTGCGGTGTTACTCTTTTGGTTTTGCAGGATTTTGGTGCCTTCCACGCGGTATAGTCCGTTGTCTATATTTACATTTCCGGTGACATCTACTATTTTGGTGTTGATGTTGTAAGTTGCCGTTTTCGTCCAAATCGTGCCGTTGTTGCTGTATATAGTCCCCCCCGTATTGAAATAAGCCGTATTGGGAATGCGGTCGTAGTAGAGGATATCGGTTTTTATGGTTTGGTTAGGGTCCGTGAGGACTACATTTTTCCTTGCGATGCCTCTTTGGCTGTTGCCATCGTATTCTATCTTTCCTGCGGTTATTTTATTGCCGTCGTTGGTAAGCAGCTCGGTATTTCCTATGGCTTTTGCAAAGTTTTCTTCGGAGTAGAAGATTACGGTATCGGCTTTTAGGATAGAGCCTTTGTGCTCCAGCTGGACATTTCCGGACATGAAAGTGTTTCCGTTGAACAAATCTGCCTTTTTCTGGGTAAGGTCGGCATGCACTATTTTTATCTTAACAGGCTCTTCTTGCTTGGGTTGTTTTTCTTGGAAATAGTCATCTTTTGTCAATTTTGAATTAACAGAGCCAACCTGAGCCATCATTGCCGCTGAGGAAAAACAGAGGAAAGTAAAAAAAAGAATCTTTTTCATAGAGGTAGATTTAGTTTGAAGAAAGCGGAGCGTTTTCCTTTTTTCGTCCGTAGAAATACAAGGTGTGGCTGTCTATCATTACCCCGAAAGCCTCTTCTATGGACTCTTTGATAGCCTGAATTCTCGGGTCGCAGAATTCTATAATCTCTGCAATTTCTTTTTCTGTGCCTTCTTTGTAGAGGACTAAATGGTCATGCTGTTTGTCAAAATAAGATTTCTCATAAGTAGAACCTTCTCCGAACTGGTGTTTTCGGATGAGTTGTGCATCTAGGAGGACATCTATCGTATTGTAAATGGTCGCTTTGCTGATGTGGTATTTCCGCTCCATCATTTTCAGGTAAAGGTCATCCACATTGAAATGTTTGTCATAATTATAGATTTCTTCCAAAATAGTATATCTTTCGGGCGTATTCCGTAGGCCTTTGTCTTTAAGGTATTTGTGCAGAACTTTCTTTACAACTTCTATGTTTTTCTTTTTTATTTTGTTTTCCATAGCTACAAAAATAGTTAAATTTTTAACACGGCTGAGGTTTTAAATGAAAATATTAAAATCTCTTGAAAATAAATAAAAAAGAGGCTCCGAGAAGCAGCAGTCCGTAATTTGTAGATTTGGTTTCTTTAATGGAAAACGAATGTTTATTTATGACCAATCTCATCTATTTTAGGAGAGAAAATTCAAATAAAAATATTACTTTTGGGGGCATGGAAACAAGAAATTATTTAGATTCGACTTACCTCAAAACTCCTGCTCAGTCAGGACTTTCTGAGGAAGAGACATTGAAAAAGGTATATGATTTGGCTCAGGAAGCTGCGGATAATGGGCTGTTTGCGGTGATGATTCGCCCGCAGTATGTGAAACAGATTAAGCAGTTTTTGAGTGAAAAAAATCCTGCTGTGAAAGTGGGAACAGTAATAGGTTTTCACGAGGGAACGGCACCTGTTTATGAAAAACTGAAAGAAGCACAGCAGGCGATAGATGATGGAGCAGATGAGCTGGATTTTGTAATCAACTATGAAGCCTTTAAAAAAGGAAGTCTGGAAGCGCTTAAATTTGAATTTCTACGATGCACAGAGCTTTGTATGAAAAATAACAAGGTAGCAAAATGGATTATAGAAATAGCAGCTTTAACCGATGAGCAGATAGCTTCTATTACTAAAAACATCGTAAAATGGGCGACTATCAGCTTTACAAAGGAACAGCTTTCTAATATTTTCATCAAATCCTCTACTGGTTTCTATGAAACTCAAGATGGAAAACCAAACGGTGCGACCAAAGAAGGCATAAAAATCATGCTGGACAATGCAGATGTCCTGCCAGTAAAGGCAGCAGGTGGAATCAGAACCAAAGAAGAAGCCGAAGAAATGATAAAAATGGGAGTGAAACGAATAGGAACATCCTCCGCATTAGCATTGATAGGGAAGGGGCAGAGCAGCTCCAGATACTAAAAATAAAAAGTCAGGATTTTTGTCCTGACTTTCTTTTTTATAGAGATTTAAATTGTTCCAAAGTTCTGATATCATTCTCAAAGAACATACGAATATCTGACATTTGGTAAAGAAGCATTACGATTCGCTCTATTCCCATACCGAAAGCATATCCGCTGTATTTGTCAGGGTCTATGTTCACATTTTTGAGAACGGCAGGGTCTACCATACCACAGCCCATGATTTCCAGCCAGCCTGTTCCTTTCGTGATTCTGTAATCCGTTTCGGAATTAAGCCCCCAGTATACATCCACCTCTGCACTTGGCTCTGTGAAAGGGAAATAAGAAGGACGCATTCTGATTTTTGACTTTCCGAAAAGTTCCGTAGTGAAAAACTGAATGGTTTGTTTCAAGTCTGCGAAACTCACATTTTCATCGATATAAAGTCCCTCTATCTGGTGGAAAATACAATGAGAACGAGATGAAACAGCCTCATTTCTGAAAACTCGCCCAGGCGAAAGAATACGGATAGGCGGTTCGTTTTTCTCCATATATCTGATTTGCACAGAAGAAGTGTGAGTTCTTAGCAGAACATCAGGATTTGTCTCGATGAAGAAAGTATCCTGCATATCTCTTGCTGGGTGATATTCAGGTAAGTTCAGCGCGGTGAAGTTATGCCAGTCATCTTCAATTTCAGGACCATCCGAAACAGCAAATCCGATGGACTTAAAGATATCAATAATTTGATTTTTAACTAAACTAATAGGATGTCTTGCTCCAAGTTCCAAAGGAAAAGCAGGTCTTGTTAAATCCTCTTTTTCAGCCGCAGTCTCGTTAGAAGAGCTGCCCTTTAACTCCTCTAATTTAGCAATGATATTTTGTTTTAAGATATTGATTTTCTGTCCGTATTCTTTTTTTTGGTCATTTGGAACAGACTTGAATTGTTCAAACAAATCATTCAAAATACCTTTTTTACCATTATATTTTATTCTGAATTGTTCAATTTCATCCTTTACAACGGAATGAAACTGATTGACTTCATTTAAAAGTTCATCAATTTTATTAAGCATTTCTAAAATGTTATTAATTCTGCAAAAATACGAAAAATTAAGTATTTTAAACTATTTCTTCACATTTGCTTTTACAGAAATTTGCAAAGTCATTTCGTTTTTTAGGATGCCGTTTTCTACGGGAGATTGGAAATTTACATTAAAATCCTGACGGTTAATGTCTGTCGGCTCGGTAGAAATCGTTATCTGCTCATCCATTACCTTTACATTGGCATTAAAACTTACCAATTTTGTATGGTCTTTTATCGTAAGATTTCCCTCTAATGTGCTGTTGTAATCTCCTTGTTCTGTGGGAGTTACTTTTGTGAGTTCGAAAACAGCAGTGGGATATTTTTCCACATCGAAAAAATCTACACTTTTTAGATGCTGGTTTAGCTTTTCAGAAGCTTCTTTGTCATCAGCTAAGTCTATGTTTGTCAAAGACTTGGTATCAGCGACAAATTTCCCAGAAACAATCGCCCCATTTTTCACGCTGATTTCTCCTTCCGAAAAGTTCATTGTCCCGAAGTGGCTGGTATTCTGTGATTTGAAAATCTTGTAGCCTCTCCAGTCTATGTTGGATTGCTCTTTATCTAAATTATAGATAGTCGCATCAGAAATTTGTTCAGTCTGTTTAGGCTGATTGCTTTCTGCTGTTTCTTTTTTGCAGGAAACTGAAACAGAGAGGATTGAAGCCATAAGCACAATCCGAATGATATGTTTTTTCATTTTATGCTTTTTTCACAAATTCAGATTTTAAAGCCATAGACCCGAAGCCATCTATTTTGCAGTCTATGTTATGGTCGCTATCGGTATTTAAACGGATATTTTTCACTTTCGTTCCCGATTTTACAGGCTTAGGAGCCCCTTTTACAGGCAGGTCTTTGATGACAACTACGGTATCTCCATTCTGAAGCTCGTTGCCATTGGCATCCAAAACTTTATCACCGCTGTTTGCAGACTCTTCCGCAGGATTCCACTCGTGGAAACATTGCGAACAAGCCATTAAATCACCATTTTCATAAGTAAATTCCGAACCGCAGTTTGGACAAATTATAGAATCGCTCATAATTTTATATTTTAAAATTTAATGTCGCAAAGATAGTGAAAAACGATAATTTTTAAAAATCTAATATTTTTAAGTCTGGTCTTAAAAATGTATTTTTGCAGAAATTTAATTTATACTTTATAGAATGGAATTGATACACCGCAACTTACTGATAGGAATTCATGATGCATTGGAGGAGACTTTTTTTCAGGATAAAAAATATGCTGATAAAGTTTTAGAGCGATTACTAAAAGCTCATAAAAAATGGGGAAGTGCCGACAGGCAGGTGGTTTCGGAGATATTCTATGATATAGTTCGTTGGAAAAAACGCCTAGAATACTACATGGGCGAGGGGACAAAGCCGTCTAATATCTATAACTTGATTTTGGCCTATCTTCTTTGGAAAAAGGTGAAATACAAGAAATTTGATGAATTTGATGGAATAAAAACAGGCGGAATTTTGTCCAAATTAGATAAAAAAACATTCCCTACCAAAGCCATAGAACACTCTGTGCCAGACTGGCTGGCAGGTTTGTTTGAAAAAGAACTGGGAGCAAAATGGGAGAAAGAAATGTCCGCTCTCAATGAGCAGGCGCCTGTGATTTTGAGGGCAAATTCACTCAAAATTTCAGCAGAAAATCTTGTGGAAATTTTAAAAGAAGAGGGTGTAAATTCCTTTGTATTAATAGGTTATCCAGACGCTGTCCAGCTGGAAGAAAAGAAAAATGTATTTCTGACATCGGCATTTAAGGAAGGTTTTTTCGAGGTGCAGGATGCTTCATCACAAAAAATAGCCGAACTCCTAGATGTAAAAGAAGGAATGAGAGTGGTGGATGCCTGTGCAGGAGCAGGAGGGAAAACCCTTCATATCGCAGCTTTGATGAAAAATAAAGGGCAGATAATAGCATTAGACATCTACGAATGGAAACTTGCCGAGCTGAAACGAAGAGCAAAACGGGCGGGAGCTTTCAACATAGAAACCAGATTTATAGAGGATAATAAAGTCATCAAAAGGCTTCACAACACGGCAGACAGACTTCTGATAGATGCTCCATGCTCAGGGCTCGGAGTGCTGAAAAGAAATCCTGACAGCAAGTGGAAAATAGATGAAGATTTTATCAACAGAATAAAAACCGAGCAGGAAAATATTCTGCAAAACTACTCTAAAATCCTGAAAAAAGGAGGAAAAATGGTCTATGCCACATGTTCCATTCTTCCATCTGAAAACGGAGAACAAGTCAGAAAATTCCTTGCCGAAAATACAGAATTTGCCCTCTTGAAGGAGGAAAACATCATGCCGAGCGATGGCTATGATGGTTTCTACATGGCGCTGATAGAGAGAAAATAACTACTCTTCCTGCTTTGTAGAAAGCATTCTGTGGCTGAAAAATCCTAAAATACAGATAATAAGAATCATTACCCCCCAAAGCCAGCCTTTGTCCTTGAATAAAGGTTCTTTGGTGGGTTTTTCCTTTTTAGGAAGTTTTTCCTCATCAGAGAGACCTGCATCAGACTTTGATAGTTTGAAAACCTTGTCTTCTATCAATTTTAAATCATATTCTGGAAGGGAAGATTTTTTATTTCCATAAAATAGAAAATAGTTTTCTTCATTTTTTGGTTTAAAATAGATAAAATATTTAGGCGAAACTGCATTGACAGATTTTACAGTTATAGGCGCATTGTCTTGATTTTCAATGATAATTTGGAAATCCTTTGTCCATATCACATCGTTATTTGGAAATGAAAAATCTAAATCCTTTGCTCCGTAGTAAATGATTTTTCCGTAGTAAAAAGTTTCATAATTTTTCACCCAGCCTTTTTCTGTTTTTACGCTGTCTACCAGGTATTTAATCTCTATAGGGCGCGAAAAAGCATCATTTTTCTCTATATTCAAAATCAGTGAATAAATAGGGATTTTGTAGGGTAGAGAAAAAGTGATGACAGAGTTCTTGTCTTTTGTACTGTTGGTTTGTTTTATATTGTTGATTAACAGTTTATTAAATTCTATTTTCGGTGTGAATTTCTCCTGCATAGAAGCCCTTTGTAAAATGGGAGTTTCTTTACTAGGAATGAAAATTCGGTAAAATTTATAATTCGTTTTTTCAAAAGCCAGCAGCTGGAAATTGTAATCAGTTTTGCTATTTTGTATGGAAAGTATTCGGTAATTTTCTAGGATAGAAAACCATTGTTTTTGGTCGTGGCTGCCTTCCAAGGTGATTTTCCAATCAAAATTTTGATTAGAAAAATGCAGGTCAATTTCCTCTATGTCCGCTATAATGGGACTTTCCAGCGTAAAATAGTATCCATCGGCAGTTTTGGTTTGGTTTAGGATTTTAAAACCTATATATTCAGTAGTTTCATTTTCAAGGGAGGCAAATTGCGTTTTGGACAGCAAATACGGAACCTCCAGCGAATCTTTTCCCGAAAGCTGATAAATCCTAATGTCAGAAAAATTTTGGTTCAATTTTTCGTACATCGGCAAGGGTATTTCTATCTTGTTCCACTCGGTGGCAGGATTGGGTTTTATCGTTCTTTTGAACGAAAAATCATTTTTCTGAGCAATCCCCAAAGCAGAAATTCCCAAGAAAATTAGTGAAAATATGGATTTAATTTTTAGTTTCATCACCGATTTTGTCTTTAAATTTATTGTATAAAAATGAAATGATAAGAAGTAGTAACCCTAAGATAATCAATACGATAGTTTTAGAAATCGTGCTGAGATTAGAGATATCGTACAGGAATAATTTAGCCAAAGTGATGCCGAACAACACGAGGGCAAAAATTCTAAGATGTTTCTTCTTCTTGTAAATCCCAAGGCTTACCAAAATAAGTGAATAAACGCTCCAAAGGATGCTTAGTCCTAGTTTGAAAATATCCTGATAACCAGCGATATCCAGCCAAGTTACCAGTTCATTGCTCAAGAAATTAAGAATAGAAATATGAATCACTGCTTCTAAGAAAACATGGAATTTTGTATTTTCCAATTGGGTTTTAGCATTTTTGAAAATCGCCCAAAGCGCAAAGCCAACCGCCGCCCAAAGTGGATATCTAATCAAAATATAGTTGATACTAACATCAAAATACTTGCTATAATGCCCATCAATATAGGAATAACGGAGGTCTCCAAGTTCTCCCAGTCCGTAAGTTTGAGCAGCAAACAAAACTAAAAGTCCGATAACAATGGACGAAACTCCTAAAATTTTGTTATTAAATTTATAGAAATTCAGCAGAGCCATTCCTCCAAAGAATGTTAGGGAGTAGACAAGGAGATATATGTTCCCAAAAATGCCGATATCATTGTTGTATTCATTGTATTCATCTCCTTTTTCGCCAACAAGAACAGATGAGCTTTCGTACCAATAATCAAAATAGTATGCAATCTCATTTCTAAAAGTAAGATACGCTGTCAATACTAATAAAACTGGTAGATAGAACGATTTTATAGTATTAAAAGGACTAAATTTTTCGTCTTCTGTATCAGGGTATTTTCTCGAAAGATAAACAGCAGAACCATATCCCAAAACAGCAAAAATACCTGTCAGGAAATTGATATTCCAGAAAGCATGAATATCTAAATTAACAGCATAACGATAACGCTCCCAGTCTTCGAGAAAACTTAGAAAAGCAAGTCCAAGTATAGGGAGGGATATTTTTTCGTAAATGGATATTTTTTTTGTTTTTCCAAGCCAAAACAAAATAGCTCCTTGAGCTGTCCACATAAGTGTTACCCAGTTTCCGTCCAGCTGAATTGGTATCGCAATCGTAATGAAAGTGAAAACCATCCCTAATGTGGAGTAGAACAGGGTAGAATCCGCAAGTTTTTTCGATTTGATAAAGAATAAAACAGCAAAATGAATAGCAGCATTAAACAAAGTGAATAACCCTAAATAGGAATCTAATATACTATGTCCATTAAAAATACCAAATCCAAAACCAAAGTAAATAAATGAATTCAGTAGAATAAGGATAATATTTACTTTATCCAATTTTTCTTTTGAAATGATATTGTTAAATAAAGAAACTCCATAGAAAACCAAGAAAAATGCTGTAGCAAAGCCTATTCCCAGCGCTTCATATCCTTGCAGACCTGAATCAAAAGATTTATTTGCAAACCAAGAGCCATATATCATCCAAGTGAAAAAGAATGCACTATAATGCAGGGTTTTCCAGTCTTTTTTTATAGAAATAAATAAAATCCCAAGGTTGATTATGAGCATATAGCTGAACAAAATATCCACTCTTCCAGAGCCTGATGACAGAAGGAATGGAACAGCATAAGCTCCTATAAGCCCAATGTGGGCAATCACCACACGGTTGTATTTTATCGCAGTAAAAACACCAAAAGCCGTGAATATCAGCATCATTACAAAAGCCAAAACTTGTGGAATGAGGCTGTAAAAACTATACGCAAAATAAGTAATAAAATAGAAAATAGAGATGGCTCCACTCACCAAAACTGCGCTGTATCCCTCAAATTTAGGTTTTAGTTTGATTCCAAAACCAAGCAGCCCGATTCCCACCAGATATCCGAGTATAATTCGTGTAAGAGGGCTGATAAGTTCATTTTCAATGGAATATTTAGCACCGATGGCAACACCAATTACCACAATAAGAATCCCGATTTTGTTAATCCAGCTTTCTCCTATAATCTTCTCTAAATCAGATGGTTGTTTAGGAAGGTTTATTTTAGGAGCAGAAAACTGTGGCTTAGGAGCGGTAGGCGCTGTTATAACTGGTTTTTCAGTTGCTTTTTCAGCTAGTGTTTCAGTTGGTTGTTCAACAGGAGATTTTACTGTATTTGCAGCAGACACAGAGGAGAAATTGTTTTGTCTTTTTAACTCAGCTAATTCATTCTCCAGCTGTTTTATTTCGTTATAAACAACAGTCTGTCTATACAGCAGATTGTTTATTTTTTGTTCTAATTCATTTATCTTTTGAGGATTCATCTTTTGTATAAATTTAGGCAAATTTACAATTTTATTGTTTATGTAGAAAGTTTTTGTAAAATCTATTTTTTCATGTTAAAGAAAATTATTATATTTGCCGACTAAACATAGAATTAAAATGAGCACTATATTTATTTTATTAATGGCGATAATTATCATAGCATGTATCTTGTTGGCTATCATTATATTAGCTCAAAATCCTAAAGGAGGAGGGCTTTCAGGAACTTTTGGAGGAACATCTTCTGCTTCTTTTGGGATACAGAGAACTAATGATTTCATGGAGAAAGCGACATGGACGCTTGGAGGTGTCGTGGTGGGGCTTATTTTCTTAAGTGTGGTGCTTACAGCGAAGCCTTCTGCGGTTGCGGTACCAAATGGAAAACCTAAGACTACTGCGCCAAGTAATGCGACAAAGGCGCCAGTGAAGTCTGATGAATCAGCAAAGGCAAAATAAGTTTTGGTTAATAATACTGTATTATGGTCGGTTTAGAGAAATTTTCTTTAAACCGATTTTTTATATTTAGTAAAAATTTAAAAGAAAGTGCTTTTCAAGTATTATAAGTTTTGTTTTTGAAATAAAAGTGGTATTTTTGCAAAAACTCTTTGTTTTGAATAAAATAGATGCCGTTATTTACGCGTTAGCAGCTTTGTTTATGGGGATTTTTCTCTATCTATATTTTGAGTATTATATATATATAGTAGGGATTTTTTTCTCGTTCCTTTTTCTTAATGTTCTGCTTTTCAGAATGTATAAAGGATTTAAAAAAATGCCTATGGCCGTGATGGCTTTCATGGCTCTCAATTTTGGGAAAGATATTCTTTGGGTGTTTATGTGG
>ERZ773010.528-NODE-528-length-26528-cov-24.645450_pt1 | contig 26528 bp, 26 predicted proteins | sample MGYA00580842_ERZ773010 | MGnify/ENA primary metagenome ERZ773010 (study PRJEB29015, sample SAMEA2737982) | human oral metagenome | biome: human oral; feature: human-associated habitat; material: dental | place: China | collected 2107 ...
GGCACCAGGTTTTGGTCCTGGCATTCGGGGGTTCGAATCCCTCCGGCCCAGCCATATAGCACATGCATCAACCCACCTTTTGGAGGGTTGTTTTTATATAATAGAAAGCCAAATAAACCTGAAACGTCTTTGCTTTGTATGCTCGCAGCACATGAGAAAAGCGCGAAGCCTTACTGCTCGAATGTTATATCACATTCGAGCAGAGATAGGAGTCAGCAACAATAATCAAATAAACCTGTAAGGTATTATTTTACATTACGCTTCGTTTGCTTCCCGTACCACAAGCACCGCCGCCAGGCCAACCAAGCCCGTAAATGCTACCGTCCACCAGCCATTGAGTAGTGGTAAGGTCGCTCCAAAGAGGCCCGATTCACTCATTGGCACAGCTAAAAAGCACCACAGTGCCATACCAAACCACACTGCGCTCACGACAAGCAAACATGCCTGCGAAATACGGCGTGACCCTCGCGACATATCCATCGAGAGCAAAAATGGCAAACTACCGAGCTCAAGCAGCGGCAATAAGCCAGCCAAGAGAGCAGCCATTATGCCCCCGCCAGCCACATGCCACCCGCTCGTGATATCGACAAACTTCTCAAAAGTAAAGAGCTGCGTGATGATCAAAAACGTCACGACAATACCAAGCGCGAGACGCCGCCAATATGCAGGATCGTGCCGCAGATGCTCTGGAAAAATCGCCTGAAATAACCCAAGCCAAAAATGAATCATACGCTGCTTCATAACTTTATCATATCAGATATTACCCTGTTTTACACGCATTTCCTTGCACTTATGCCGTATGTTCGCTACTATAGAGGAAGCGAACGTTACAAACATAAACATTTTATACATACTTGTATCAATCGCTCTCCGATATATCCACCACAACAGAACACCCGAGTGCTTATGGCATGCTCGGGTGTTTCTTTTGTATGGACAGGGTTAGTCATCCACTGGCAGCGAATGCTCTGCCCGCCAAGCCGCAATGTTGCCGTGGTGGCCACTGAGCAATACCTCGGGCACTGCCATCCCCTGCCACACCTCTGGACGCGTGTATTGTGGAAACTCCAGTGTCTGGCCATCGCTAAAGCTCTCAATCGCTGCGCTCATCTCGCCACCAAGGACACCAGGGATCAGTCGCACAATCGAGTCGATAATCGTCATCGCGGGCAGCTCACCACCAGTCAGGACATAGTCACCCACTCGGAGCGCTTGGTCAACCACCTGCATAATTCGCTCGTCGTAGCCTTCGTAACGCCCACAGATGAAGATATAACCATGGTCGGTCTGGCTATACTGCTGTGCAAGCGCCTGATTCCACCGTTGGCCCCGCGGCGTCATGATGAGCACTTTAGCAGTCGGGTCGCGCTCTTTGGCGTGCCGCGCCGCCCTCCAGAGCGGCTCAACGCGCAATAGCATACCATCGCCACCGCCATACAGTGTGTCATCGACCGTTCGGCGAGGACCGAGCCCAAATTGGCGCAGATCAATTGTCGTCAGCTCCACTAAGCCTCGCTGCTGCGCCTTCCACAGCATTGAAGCCTCAAACACGCCGGAAAACATCTCCGGGAACAGGCTAATCACTTGGAATTTTTTCATCTCTCCTAGTGTAGCAAATTACCGCAGCACCGTCTAACAGATACTGCGAGAGATTCAGGTCTTTACGCTTATGTTTTCTATTTGTTATACTGGTTATGCTATGGATTTTGGATCAGAGACAGGCAATACTACCGCTCAGCGCCTCGAACTATCGAGCCGGCGTACAACCATCACGCCGCTCAACGAGAATATTACACTCGAGCAGTTCGACGGTGAGGCAGCGGTGTCTCGACACCTTGTGGAACCAGCGATTGCCAATATCTCGATTGATACCGAAGCCACCCGCCACGATCCGCGCCATAATCGCGGCTACAATCCACCAAGGTACCAACCCCATTATGGTTTACTGATTGTGATCATCGGCATCTTACTTTTGCTTATTGCTGGCATTGCCGGCTTAACGAATATTTTGAGCCGGTTGCGGTAGTATATGAGAACCTTTTTGGTATCACTCGCTCGCTCACTACTTCATCCGGATAGCATATAAAACTCGTTGCTATATAAGCTCACACCGCTACCACTTTAGCCTCTGCTACACTATACGTTCACCCAACAAAAAAACTGCCTCCACAGCAGTTTTCTTGCACAAATAAGGCTCTCAAACCTTGTTGGTTTGCTCGCAAAGAGCGTTTATTTTTCTCGCAGTTCGTTTCTGAACTGATCGTATTATATATCAAGGTCGTCGAGTTCTGCAAGCTCTTGGCGAGACTTTTTTGCAAAATCCGATTCGCTCTCATCATCGTTATCCACTGTATCAGTGGTTAAGTTATCCACAGACTGGGATGCTGCGGTATGTGGCTCATCATTATTCACCACCTTAAGGTTGTAGCGAGCACTGTTCTTCGTGCCAAGCGCGCGCAGCAAGGTACGTAAACTCTGCGCCGTACTGCCCCGCCGGCCAATCACACGGCCGAGATCCTCCGGGTTGACGGTGAGTGTCAATAAGACGCCCTTCTCGTCGATCACCCGATCGACCACCACGTCGTCTGGATGTTCCACCAGCGACTTTACGACATATTCGACAAACTGTTGATCAATTGTCGCCATAGCTTTCTTCTTTCCCTCCTTATGCTGTCATTCAGATTTATTGTGATTGTGCTTTCATTGTAGCATACCGGCTGGATTCTACCAAAATACGACGCATGGCTAGGTGCTGAGCCATCTGATCCTTCTACTAGTCTTGCCCTGGAATACACGCAAAATATTACTAATAATTACAAAACTGCCCCACAATACGTGGAGCAGTTGGTGTACTTGTAGTAAGAGAATCCGCTCTAGGCTTCTGCCTCTTCCTTTGGCTGATGCTTGCGCAGCTTCTCTGGGTTGCGGACTGCCTTGTGCTTGTCGCCAGCAGGCTGCTTGACCCACTTTGGCAGCGATACACCAGCAGCAGCCAATAGCTTGACCACACGTGGTGTCGGCTGGGCACCATTATCAAGATACTTCTGGGCAAGCTCGGTATTGATATGAGCCTCTTTGGTGTGCGGATTGTAGTTGCCAACATAGGCCACTACACGGCCGCTTGATGGGTGGCGCTGAGCCTCTTGTACGGCGAGCCGGTACACTGGGTAGGCTTTGCGGCCAAGACGTTGCAAACGAATTGCGAGCATAAATAAAACTTCCTTTTCTTGACTTATATTTGCGTTAGTTCGTTCTGTACAAGTCTACACTGTTTGGCTGGCGATGTCAATTTGTTGCGTGCCGAAATCTCAAAACCTAGCTTAGCCCTTGGCTGGCTTTTCTGCCTTCTCCGTCTGAGCCTCTTGCTGTTGATAGGCTGCCAGAGCAGCGCGAGCGGCCTTTTGCTGGGCGGTCTGCTTGCTAGGGCCAGTGCCGCGGCCCATCAGCCGATCATTGACAAAGACACCAAGCGTGAAGGTTTTGTCGTGGTCAGGGCCATCCTCTGCCAAGACACGGTACACCGGCGTAGCACTGTCGATCCGTTGGCTCACCTCTTGTAAATGGCTCTTAGGGTCACGCCACGAGCCATCGGCTAGGATGGCATCAAGTTTGCTAATGGTATGCTTGGCAATAAACTCAGCTGCCGCCCCGTAGCCTCGCTCCAAATAGATTGAGCCAATCACGGCTTCATACGCATTAGCCAGAATCTGCCGGTGCGCTCGCTTACTCCCATGCTTCTCACCTCGGCTCATCCGGATGAGTGAACCATAGCCGAGAGCTTCACCCGAGTCGGCATTACTCTCAGTATTGACCAGCGCTGCGCGCCAGCTCGTCAAGATGCCCTCTGGCTCGGCATAGTGTTGGTAGAGATAGTCAGTTACCGCAAGCTCTAGCACGGCATCGCCCAAGAACTCGAGGCGCTCGTTGTGCTCAGTAACGGATTTTTTGTGCTCATTGACATAGCTGCGGTGGGTGAGTGCAGTGACTAAGAGCTGAATATCGTGATATTCAAACCCGAGCGCTTGCTGTGCCCACGCTTGATACGGGCCAGTTGGCATGCCAGACATAGTAACTCCTTTCGTTTCTGTCGTTATAGACGCTCCTCTCGGATGCGTTTCTTAGCTTTGAGCATAAGCTTGGCAATATCTTCGTACTCGATGAGGTCAAGTGCCTTACTAAAGGGAAACCACTTAATACCATTCATCCATTCTTCTTTTTGAATCTCGTTACCGCTGGTGCGGACGCGAGCAAGGTAGATCTGTGTCGTCATCAGGACAAGCTTTTCCATTCGGCGGTAGCGAAAGTGAATCTTGCCCAGCCAGCCCAGCATATCAAGGTCGTGCAGCCCAGCCTCTTCGCCAATCTCCCGGCGAGCTGTCTGCACTGCAGTCTCCCCTTTCTCGATATGCCCTTTGGGGATCGTCCAGCGATCCTTAGCATCCTGAATTAGGAGGATTTCGAGTTTGTTGTCGCTATTGTAGCGGAATACAATGCCGCCAGCCGTCGGTTCACGAACAATTTCCTGAATAGACGGCTTGCGACGGCCAAAATATTTTTTAAACCGATTGAAGTGTCGGTCAAAGTGTGACGGTGTTGGCATCGTCTGGTGTCTCCCCAGGCAAGTTGCGATAGGCGGTGCCGAGTACACCGTTGATAAACTTGCTTGAATTATCCGAACCAAACGCTTTAGCAAGCTCCACTGCTTCGTTAATTGCCACCTTGGGCGGAACAGTTGCGCGGCAGTGCAGCAACTCGTAGAGGCCAAGTCGCAAGATATTGCGGTCGACACGAGCAATCTGATCAAGCGGCCACTCTGGCGCAATTGGTTGTAAGTGAGCGTCAAGCGCGGCCTGCGTCTCGATCACCCCAGCAACGAGTGTATCGACAAAGGCTCGATCGCCAATGATCGACTCATAACGCTCAAGATTGCGCGCCAGAATCTCTTGTGGCACGGCCTGCGGATCATTCGCCTGCTGGCGGAATTCATATTCGTACAATGTTTGGAGTGCAACTATACGCCCAAGATGACGGTTCGAAGCCATTTGGTTGGTTCTTTCTTTTGTTAAAATTCTTTGCTATCGACGAAAAGCTAGCGAGCTGCTTTGGCAGCGCCAGTCTCGCGCTTGGTCGTCTTAACCTTGACTGGTGAGGTTTTATTGACCATGCGAGCAAGCTTGAGGCGCAGGTGGCTGCGGCGCAAACCGGTTTTGCGTGGGCTACTCTGTTTTTTTGGTTGAGCCATAGTAAAAATCTCCTTCTCTTTAGGCTGGCGTAAAACTTGTAGCTATTATACGCTAAAAGCGCAAAATTCTCTAGTGTTTGCGCTGTTTTGTATAGAAAAATATATTTGTGGCCAATTGCCAAGCGAGCTATTACGCCTTGTTGCCCCATCAAGAACACGCTCGCTAAGACATCTAGGTTATGGCTTTGATATGACAGATATATGTCATATATTGTATGATATGGTATATACTATTAGTCTCAGCAAGGAGCACCTATGGCGATAAAAATAGATGGAGATATTAATCAATATATCAAATTGGTCGGACGAAGTGATGGTAGTGTTAAGAATGAAGTGCAACACATCATCGATGAGTTGGGCTGCACTCCTGTAGTCCGGGAGATTGACAGAGAGTTTACTGGCTACGACTCGAGCGAATCATTCTGGTTACTGCACGATGCTGGGATAGAATTTCGCTGGAACGACAATACGCTCGAAGCAGTTACCCTATATCCCCAAAAGGGAAGGTCATCTGTCTCAGAGTACAAGCCGTACGCCAATCCACTGTTTGCGGACTTCTCCAATACTGCAACGCGTGATGAGATTATTCGCCATCTTGGAACTCCCGATAATGAAGCAAAGCAAAACTCCACATGGGTGCGCTCAGCCTGGATACAATACGACGAACAAGGTGGTAATTGGGTGCACTTCGAATTTGATAGCGATATGCATTTGAAGATGGTGACAATCTGTGTGCCTGTAGTTTAAACGTAAGAAAACTGATCCACCAGCACAATTACATCGCTACTAGACAGATCCGTAGATACCTACAAAGTACGAGACTGTGACCGCGCAACCCAAAACAGGGCGCTCCGTGAGACGCCCTGTTTTTACGGCACGATTAGTAAAGGTGGCTATTTCTAGACAACGATACTGACAAGCTTGCGCTTGACATAAATAATCTTCTTGGGCGGCCCAGTGAGGTATTTTGCGACGCGATCATCTGCTAGGGCCCGAGCAGTGATATCGGCTTCGCTGGCATCTGGCGCAGTGGTGAGCTTAGCGCGGACTTTGCCATTGACTTGCACAACGATGGTCATCGTATCGCGGACAATCTTTGCTTCGTCCCACTCTGGCCAGGCTGCAAAATCGAGCTGGTCACCATAGCCAAGCTGCTGCCATAGCTCAGCAGCCATGTGCGGCGCAAAGGGCTGCACTAGCTGGATCAGCGTCTTGAGCGCTGGCTGCCACTGCTCAGTAAAGCCAGTTGTCTTGAGCTTGTAGAGGTCGTTGACGCACTCCATGAGCCCAGCAATGGCTGTGTTGAAGCTCAGGCGGTAGATATCACTTGTGACCTTTTTCGTTGTGGCATGGATAATCGACTCAAGCTGTGCGACGTCAACCTGTCCAGGCGCTGCGCCCTGTTGCTGCCAATCATCAAACTCTTGCACCAATGTCCAGAGGCGATTCAAGAAACGATAGACGCCAGCAATTCCTCGACTACTCCAGCTTGAATTCTCGTCGATCGGTCCAAGGAAGAGCTCAAAGGTGCGCAGCGCATCCGCCCCATATCCCGCATCGATCACCTCCAGCGGGTCGACAACATTGCCAAGGCTTTTGCTCATCTTGCGGCCATCCTCGGCTTGAATGAGGCCATGATAGACGAGCTTCCGCACCGGTTCGGCAAAACCTGTAAGGCCAAGATCGCGGAAGACGTGCGTCCAGAAGCGCACATAGAGTAAGTGAGCCGTCGCATGGTCACCACCAACATACATATCAAGCGGTGCCCAGTGGTTAGCCAGCGCTGGGTCCCAGGCCTGCATAGCATTGTGTGGATCAGTGTAGCGCAGAAGATACCAGCTACTGCAAGCATAGCCATCCATCGTGTCGGTTTCGCGCTGAGCTGGACCGCCACAGGTCGGGCAGGTCGTCGCCACCCATTCTTCTTGGGCGGCAAGGACGGATTTGCCATCACCACGCGGCTGGAAGTCTTGTACTGCTGGCAAGACGACGGGTAGATCTGCCGCTGGCACTGGCACAGCACCATGCTCAAGGCAGTGGATGATCGGGATGGGTGCGCCCCAGTAGCGTTGGCGGCTAATCAACCAGTCGCGCATCTTGTAAGTTACTTTGGCGTGGCCACGACCTTCCTGTTCGAGCCAGGCCACGATCTGCTCACGAGCATCCTCGCTGCGCATACCATCAAATGCGCCAGAATTAACGAGCACGCCTTCGCCATGGTAGCACTGGTCGGTATCTGGGTCGTCGTCGGGCCGCTCAATGACGGTGACGATGGGCAGCTCGTATTTCTCGGCAAAGGCAGCATCGCGCTCATCATGAGCCGGGACAGCCATCACTGCACCAGTGCCATAACCACCAAGGACATAATCGGCCACCCAGATGGGTATTCGCTCGCCCGTCGCTGGATTTATGGCATAACTTCCAGTAAAGACTCCCGTCTTATCCTTCGTGTCATTAGTGCGCTCAATCTCCGATTTCTTGACTGCCTCGGCAATATAGGCCAAGACTGTCTCTTGGGCATCACCGCGCGCGAGATGCTGCGCGAGAGGATGTTCGGGGGCAAGCACCAAGAAGGTCGCACCAAAGAGCGTATCGGGGCGCGTCGAAAAGACGGTAATATCGGCGGCGTCACTTTCCGTAGCTGCCGCGGGCTTATCAAGGGCGAAGCGGACCTCTGCTCCCTCGCTGCGGCCAATCCAGTTGGTCTGAGCTTGCTTAATCTTATCTGGCCAGTCGAGCGCGGGAATGTCGGCTAGGAGCTGGTCGGCGTACTCAGTAATCTTGAAGAACCATTGCTTCATTGGCTTCTTCACCACCACTTCTTCACAGCGCCAGCACCGGCCATTGATCACCTGCTCATTTGCCAGCACGGTCTTATCCTTGGGACACCACCACTGGAGTGAGTCCTTTTGGTATGCCAATCCCCGCTCAAAGAGCTGCGTAAAAATCCACTGCGTCCAGCGATAATATTCCGGGTCGCTCGTGTTGATCTCGCGGCTCCAATCGATACTCGCGCCAACGCGGCGAAGCTGAGTAGTAAAGTTAGCAATATTGGTCGCGGTCGTCTCTTGTGGCGTTTTACCTGTCTTGATGGCGTAATTTTCTGCAGGGAGACCGAAGCTATCCCAGCCCATCGGGTAGAGCACCTCGTGACCAAGGCTGCGCCGGAAGCGCGCCACTGCATCGACAATGGAATGCTCCATAAAGTGCCCTGCATGCATCCCTGCTCCGCTTGGATATGGGAACATACCAGTCACATAATACTTTGGTTTAGGAGAGGCGTCATCCGCCCGGTAGCGCTGGTCTTCTGCCCAGTGCTGTTGCCATTTTGGCTCGATTTCTGCAGGATTGTATCGTTTCATGTCTTTCATATTCTACCATAGTGGGCGAGGACAAAGACAACCCCGCTTCTTTTCTCAAAAGCGGGGTTGGATTTATGTGCGGCGTTTTGTCTACGCTTCGCCAGTAGTTGTTAGTGATGTGTCATCATCATTGTCTTTGCTACTACTGCTGCCCTGCATGAGCTCACTATACGGGATGCTCTCGCTTGGCTTACGCAAGTCAACCTTTGTGTCGTTGACGTTGATCGTCACTGGCTGCTGAGACGACTGGCTAGTTGGCTTCATGACGATGCGCTTCACATCGTGCGAGAATGGTGACACCCAGAGCTCAAGATCCGTCTGGCTCAAGTCTGGTGTCGAGATAGCAGCGCGTCGCTCGGTCTTGATGGTCCGGCCGTTTTGGCGTGTTGTCACACGAGTTGAGGTTGCATCACTGCAGCGGCGAAGCAGCTCCCCAACACGCGTGTTGCCAAGATCACGGCTGAGCGAGCGTGCTTCGTGGCTCGACGGGCTCGCTACCGTGACCTTGTAGCCCACTGCGCCGTTATCGAGTGCTGGCTTATCTATCTTTTCTACCGTAAAGACATTGCCATGCTTGTGAAGCACTGCTGCAACCTCACTGCGCGCCTTGGCATCATACAAAGCATTGATCGCTTCAGTACATTGCTTGGTCGTTGTGCGGTTCGAGCTTGTCTTGAGCATATCTTCCTGCGTCATCTTGACCCATTTGCCATCGATTTTTTTGATGGCTGCCATCGATCCTTTTTCCAAGAGCTTACGGTAATAGTCACGCATTTTACTCCGCTCTGCATCTTTTTCTTCGTCAGTCATGCTAGAATAGTTACTACGTTTCTGTATCATTCGGTCAACCATGGCGTCAATGTACTTATCATACGCATCCTTGACGTTCTCTACACGGAAATACATTGCTTCGCGATCCATATACACCTGTGCCTTGACAGTAATCTGACCAACCTGCGGGATGTTCATCGTTACTTCACCGTTGCCACCAGCAACTTGGTTAGCATGCTGCAGATTCACTTTGTAGGTGACCTTCGATGGGCCTGAAGTGTTAGTACTGCTTGGTGTAATATCACCGCCCATACTATACGACGCTTGCTGTGCGCTCACTAGATTCGCCACACCATCCGTCACCACCTTGTGTGGATTCTGATACCAGAAGAAGTACAATAGCACACCAGCAATAAGTGCCAGCAGAGCTACACCACCACCGACAAGACCAAGAATAAGCCCAAGATGGGACTTCTTGGCTGGCTGAGCACGCAAAGCTCCTGGAGTCATGTGTGGTTGATATTGAGGCTGGGGCTGAGCTGGCTGCATGGCCGGAGTAGCTGACTGCTCTGATATCGGCTGAGTAGTCGGCTCAGCTACTGGAGCTGGCTCTGCAGCTGGGGTTGCTGGTTCATTAGCCTTGGCCGGGGTTTGTCCTGACTCATTTTTTGGCGACGTCTTGCGCGTTGTGCTACGCTTGGTTGCCTTTGGTTTTTTCTCTGTTGGCATAGATAGTTCTCCGCTTAATACACTAGTCTCATAACTACAAATATACCATAAATCGCGTACCAGCGCTACTGACTTGGCCCGTCAAAGAAGTTCTCGTACTCTGAAAAATACGGCGCTTTGATAGCCTGCCAAGCGAGCGATTGACGCACCAGCTCGGTATCTTCGCTTAGGACACAGAGGATCTTAACCGCCTCTTCAAGGAAGATTCCACCTTGTGACCCCTTAGCAAGAATCACTGCACCAGGCCGTGCCACCGAACGGACAAACTGCCCTGCCTCGATCGCATTACGGCATACCTTCACCTGGCAGCCACGCCGACGGGCAGCGGGCGCAAGATACTTCTCTGCCTCGCCGCCAACCGTCACCACCCAATCAAGCAAATGTGAGTCACAGGCCATACCCAGCTTCTCGTGCTCGGCCTGGCTCGAGGCACCCAGCTCATTCATATCACCAAGGATAGCGATCCGCTGCGGTGCCTGCGCAAAGCTATAGAGCGTCTGCAGTGCAGCCAGCGCCGCAGCCGGGCTGGAGTTGTATGTATCGTCGATAATTGTTGTATCACCAAGGCCAAGTAGCGGGTTCATCCGCCCAGGGACAGGCTTGATCAGTGCAAGACCCTTCACTACTTCATCTGGTGTGCAGCCATAGAGCAAAGCCACTGCGACGGCACCAACGATCGGCCTTAGGCTGTGCTCACCCACCACGTTAATGGCCGCCGCGAATGGCTGAGCAATGTTTGGTGGAGCAATAATCCCCCCACGATAGCCTACCTCAGCGTCAAAGTTCTGCTGTTCGAAGCGATACTCAGCAAGGCCAGTTGTGCCATACGTACTAAAGTGTGGAGTAGCGATCAGGTCAGCAAAGCGACCCTCAATATCATCACGGTTGATCAGCACTCGGCGTGCATACTGCGTCACGGAGAGCTCCTCTTGTGCGACTGCTTCAATTGAGCCAAAGAACTCCATATGCTCTGGTGTTACTGCCGTCACTAAGGCAAGGTCAGGCCGGAGGTAGCGGCCAAAGTCGGCAATCTCCCCTGGCCGATCAGTGCCAAGCTCCTGGACAATCACATCGACGTCAGCTGGCTGAGCAACCCGTCGCCGGGCTGCTGCAAACACTTTAAGCCAGGCACCAATGCTGTGTACCTTGCTAGGGTAGGTCACGCCGAGAATGCCACACGGTGCCGAGAGATTGGTGTTATGGTTATTATCAAGCATGCGCACACGGTAGCGTTGCGATAGCAAGGTAGCCACCGCTCGCTTAGTGCTCGTTTTGCCCACGCTCCCCACCACAACAATTAACTTGACCTCTGGATGGGCTTGAAAATACCGGCTCACATACGTCTCGAGCCGCTTTTGGATAAACTTTTTGAACATATCCTTATTTTATCAGAAACAGGCGGGAATGCTACTGGTTGATTCTCCCGCTCGTTTGTGCTTGAATAGAGGGAGTCGTGGGGATATAGCTCAGTTGATAGAGCGCAGCATTCGCATTGCTGAGGTCGAGGGTTTGAATCCCTCTATCTCCACCAGGTGTTATTATATTTTATTGCGACGAGCAATATCCCGTCGCTATTTTTATAATTCATAACACAAGTCAACTGTCAATAAAGTTAGTGGTAGCATCTACTGCCTCCACCACCGCCACTCCGGAGCCAAAGTGTCTTGTTGAAAACTATCGAATTCAAGATCTCGTAATTTTGGCAAGAGTGGGCGGAGACGTTCTTCGAATTCAGACATTCTGTCGTTATATGTTGAGATTTTACTGATGAAGTCTTTGTCGCGGATAGCACCACGTTCTATGGATCTTACAAGGAATGCGAGAATGCTTTGCCCTTCGTCGAAACTTGTTGCATAGTTATCATGGTGCTCCCATTCGTAATCCTCATCAAACCAGGCGGCTGAATACTTCGAGACGTTATCAGTTAACTTGACTAGCCAATCGCTAAACAGGTAATCCATGTTCTTGCAGATTCTGTCTCGAGCAAATTGCGACTCGATTCTAGATTCGAGTTTCGTTGTGGCGTTTTTTATATCACTACGAAGTAAGTCATAGTTGATCGCTTCGGGAATTCTAAAAATGCGCCTACGATCCACTCGTTCGAATATTTCAGTCACTAACTCTGCATGAATAAGATCTTCAAGATAATAATAATTCGATGGGTTACCGCCTCCCAATAAACTCGAGATAGGACCAGTGTATAACTCTGCAACACACCGATGATACGCGTCGTTTGTCACCGCTTGGAGCGTCTGATCCACCAAACGACTCTGACTCCACCCCGGCCTTATGTTTGAATTATTTTTTCGTAGCTTTGGTAGTCTTGCCATGATAGCTCCCTACTTCGTTATTATTAATAAAAAAATAAGCGAGATATATCCTCGCTTATCTCAGGCCTTAACTAATGCTGATTATGGCTCAACACCAGAAGGGGAATAATCTCAAAATGGTGGATCTTGCAGGATTCGAACCTGCGACCTCACGAATGTGAATCGTGCGCTCTAGCCAACTGAGCTAAAGATCCATGGTGGAGCATACCAGATTCGAACTGGTCACCTCTTCGCTGCCAGCGAAGCGCTCTAGCCAAATGAGCTAATGCCCCGTCTGCTATAGACTATAGCAAAAAATCACCTCTTTGACTAGAGGTGATTTGCCGGTAGCTGCTACGCGCCCACCCTGGGGCACAATGTTTGTTTTGGCACGATGTTTGTGTTTGGACGCAACGGTACCCCTTTTTGCGTACCAGCTTGTCTTTATTATGCACCACCCTTTTACAAAACACAAGCAGTTCGCCGATTAATTGTTGCACTTTTATGGTTCAGGCACTCTATAGCTCTTACGCTTCATCTGGAGAGATGTCCAGTTAATACAAGTGTCAAAGCATCCAAGCAAAGTGCTCGTACAAGTATCTTAATACAAGATCTCCCCCCCCTATTGTTATTTACAAAAGCAAAACACCACCTATCTTGGTGGTGCTGATGTGTCACGAGGCATCATATCTGGTGCGGACGAGAAGACTTGAACTTCCACGAGCGCAATGCTCACCAGCCCCTCAAGCTGACGCGTCTACCAATTCCGCCACGTCCGCATATCTCGCGACACTGTTGATTATACCGCATGTTAGGGGGTTTTGTAAACATCTCGCGTTGTCACTGTCCAGCGAAGGATATCTGCGTAGCGATCTGCGCCCGAAACCAGCGTATCGCCCTGCTGGATGGCCTGCACACCGGGGCCTGTCGCATACACACTAGCCGACCGATAGAGACCAATCGCCGGCACATCGCTGTACCACTGCTCGGCAAACGCTTTGTACTTGGCAGCACGCAACTTGGGCTCGAGACGCGTCCGGGCGCTGGCCAATGCGGCATCTGCGGTGCGGCTCGTGTAATTGACGAAGTTATAGCCCTGGTAGCCCGTCTGCGATGAGTGCCAATAAGCGTAGACATCGGGGTCGGCACCAATCGCTAGCTCATAGAGCAAAACATCGTAGCTTCGCCCCTGCAATGTCCCTTGGACAAAGGTGGATGACGTCGCCGAGCGGTCGATCACTTGCTGCGTCACCGCGACGCCAAGCTGCTGCCACTGCTCCATTACCTTGGCGAGGACAGCTTCGTACTCTGCGCCCTTCGTGGTAGTGATCATAATCTCTAGCTTTTGGCCATCTTTACTGCGGACTTTACTGCCATCGGCGAGCTTCCAGCCGGCTTCATCCAGCATTGCAGCAGCCTTTGTTTTGTCATGCTTATCTGCAGATGGTGTATTGATACCGCCAAGCTGACTGGGGATAAATGGCCCATCGAGGCGCTGCACACCCTCACCCAGCGAGGTGCGAATCGCAGCGGTGTTGGTGCCTAATTGGAGGGCTTTGCGAACCGCGCGATCTTTGAGGATGGGGTTGGTATTGTTCATGAGTAAATACACCCCACGGTCGGTTGGTACAGTAGTTGTGGTGTATTGGTTGCGCGGAATATCTTTGCGCATCACAACGGAGAGGTCGGTTGCGCCACTCAGTTCACCAGCTTGCAAAGCCGAGACAATATCTTGCTGCGTGCTATAAGCTTGGAGCTCGAAGCGATCAAGCTTGGGCCGGCCACCATAGTAGCCATCAAAGGCAACGACATGCACGGTCTTTGGCCGGCGAGCATTGTTGGTCGATTGCAAAATCTGGAACTTAAACGGCCCACTACCAACTGGCGAATGATTAAATGGTGCCTGGCGCATTGAGCTTGGCGTTGCTGAGCCTAGCATATGCTCGGGCAAAATCGGGAAGGTCAATGCATGGGGGAAGGCAGCATACGTTGCAGGTAACACAAACTGCACAGTGGTATCGTTGACCGCCTTAGCCTGGACGTCGACCCAGTTGACGCGCAAGGGTGAGCGCACCGCTGGGTTCTTGATGAGGTTGATCGTGAAGACAACATCCTTGGCGGTCAGCTTGTGTCCATCGTGCCAGCGGACGTCATCACGCAATTGAGCAGTGTAGGTTTTACCCGCTTCGTTATAGGCAAGGCTCGTCGCAACATCTGTGTGGAGCGAGCCCTTGGCGTCGTAATGATAGAGTGAGGAAAACATGAGTTGGCTGGCCGAAAGCTCGGCACTGCTGGTTGCAAAGAGAGGATTAAGCGTCTCAATCGGGCCAAGCGCCCCCTCGATATACGTCCCGCCGGTCCCACCGGTTGCCGTCGTTGCGTCGCGGCGAATAAAGATCTGAGCAATAATACCAAGCAAAATCACTGCAATGAGGACAAGCCACAGCACAACCCGCCGCCGGGCTCGACGCAAACTCTCGAAGCGGCTCCCTAAGAACTTGCCAACGTGACGCGTCGCGCTATCTTCGAGCTGCTTGAAGTCACGGCGTGGTTTCTTGCGGCGAGATGGCACCGATTTCGCTGCTTTGGCTGCCCGCAGCGATTCATCCTCCTGAGGCACAACTGCCGACGAGGTCTCACGGCGCTGGAGGTGCTTCTCCTGCCGATTCGCCATGCTCTACCCCGCAGACGGCAACAAGAGTGCCGCCAAAATAGACCCAACAAAGGTAACAGCCAAAAAGATCGTTGCCTCGAAGAGGTTCTTGTCGAGGCCGCGCCGCGTGGTATAGAGCTCGCCCGAGGCACCAAAGCCTGCACCAAGCGTCGCGCCGCGCTGCTGAAGCAAAATAGCCAGGACCATCAAGATGGCCGAGCCAATCATTATTGTTTGTAGAATACTATCAAGATTCATGTTGTTCCTCCTGCGTGCGCCCATAATTTAGCTCGAGCGCGCTGCTTACTATATAGTTTACCAGACTCATGATCAGACCTGTCAAGATGGAGTGAAGAAACGTCATCTTGAGGCCTGGCGCCAGTATCAGTGAAATATAGACCATAAAGCCATTGACGACGACGGTAAAGAGACCGAGCGTGACGAGAATGGCGGGAAGCGATAGGATGATGGCAATCGGCTTAAAAATTGCATTAACGACTGAGAAGATGAGCCCAGCCAGCAAAAACACCGCAACACTCATATCGGGTTGGACACCGATATAACCCGTACCAAAGATACGTACGGCAATCCACAGCCCAAGCGAATTTAACACCCAGCGAATAATAAAGGCAAAAAATTGTCGTTTCATTTGCTCTAGTATAGCGGTTTTTTACCATTTTGTCGATAAGCTGGCGCTGAGATTATCGTGGCCGCTCGGCGTAATGAGAATGTCATCTTCAATCCGGACACCAATGCCCTCCTCTGGAATGTAAATTCCTGGCTCGACGGTAAGCACCATACCAGCGCGCAGTACCCGCGGCGCGCCCAGACTGTCGTGTGTATCGACGCCAAGCCCGTGGCTGGTAGCATGCGGATAGTAACGCCGGAAGGTAGCTTGGTCGTGGCGATCGCGTAGGAGGCCAAGCTGCTGTAAGGCATCGCGCATAATGTCGTCGCTCTGCTGGATGTAGTCAGCCACGGGGAGATTTGGCTCGAGCAGCTCTATGATGTGTTGCTGCGCTTGCACCACCGCAGCATGGACATCCTGCTGGCGCTGCGTCGGTTTGATACCATAGGTGCGAGTGATATCCGCACAGTATCCATTGACCCGCGCCCCGACATCGATCAGCACCATATTCTCAGCAGCAAGCGGCCCGGCATTATGGCTATAGTGCAATGTACAGGCATTGGCACCACTCGCGACAATCGGGCTATAGGCATGGCGAGCATTATGACGCCGAAATAGGTAGTCAAATTCCGCCTCACACTCATATTCATGCTGGCAGTGTGGCAAGCGCTGCTTGGCTACCTCAAACGCTTCGATCGTCAGCGCAATTGCCTGGCGCAGCGCAGCAATCTCTTCTGGCTGCTTGATAGCCCGCAATTCACGCAGCTGACGGAGGCACGATTGTACTGAAGGGAAGATCCGCTGCAGTACTTTGCTCAGGTCGCGTGAGGCGGGATTGAGCATAAAACCATAGTCAGCGCGGTCGTTTACTTCGTATACAACCGTATGGCGCTTGGCAAGCTGGCGCAGCTCTGCCTCAAAATCGTGGGCGTCAATCACTGCATCAGCACCACTGATCCGCTTGGCTTCCTCACTGCTGAGTTCACCAACGAAGGTCTGCTGCACCGCATCGAGATGAGGCCGCACGAGTGTTGTGCGGCTCCGTCGTCCATCGATAATCAACTTCCAGCCTGGTCGCTCAATTCCACTGAGCCACCAAAAGTTCGACTCCTGCTGAAACGGCGCTGGCTCATCGCCACTGCCCTGCACTTCGTCATACGCAGTCAATACTGCCAGCCCACCCGCAAGCGCATCAATGCAACGCGCTCGATTCTGACGAAAGTCGATCATGACCGCTTGATACCTCGCAGTACCTCTGTCAATTCTGCTGGGAAGAGGATCATCGTCTTCTGGCTTGGCTCGGCACTAATGCGTTCAAGTGTCGTGAGCGTACGCAGGTTGATTGCGCCCGGGGTGTTAGCAAGAATCTGAGCAGCCTCTGCAAGGGTCTCTGCAGCGGCTTTTTCACCATCGGCATTAATGATGTTGGCCCGGCGCTCACGCTCGGCTTCGGCTTGCTTAGCCATAGCGCGCTTCATATCGCCTGGCAGCTCGATGTTCTGAATCTTCACGTTCTCAACGTCAATCCCCCACTTGTCAGTCTCAGCATCGACAATCTCTTTGATCTGCTGGCTGAGCTCTTCTCGCTTGGCAAGCAGGTCGTCCATGTCAATGTTACCCGTCACATCACGCAGCGCTGCCTGAGCAAACTGGCTGGTAGCGTAGATGTAGTTCGTCGTCTCGAGGACGGCCTTTGGCGCATTAATGACACGAAAGTACACCACGGCGTCCACACCAACTGTCACGTTATCTTTCGTAATGACTTCTTGCTTTGGCACATCGATCGGCGTCGAGCGGACATCGACCATCATAATCGTCTGAAAGATTGGCACCACTACACGCAAGCCTGGCGCGCGCTGACCTGAGAAGCGCCCAAGCGTTAGCACCACACCGCGCTGGTATTGATTCACCACCCGAATCCCGCTCAGCATGAAGACAATCGTCGCCACGATGATGCCGATAATGATATATTCCATATTCCTCCTTTGGACTAGCTTATTGCTTTTATCATACCACATTGTGGCAAAATAGCGAGACAGCAACAGCCTTGGGCATCTTACAGCATTATGAGAACCCCTTCTCGCACCGCTTTTGTCTGGTAGAGTGTAAAAACAAATTGCAATAAGCTACTTTAGTGCCTATCCTATTCTCAGATCAGACATAGACCCATCTGTATAAAACAGCCCTTCGACGTGCCAGTCTATTTCCGGTATACTAGACGTAGCTATGCCTGAGCCAGATTCGTCATCGTCATCACGCCAACCACTAGCCGAGCGGCTGCGCCCACAGTCGCTCGATGCCGTGATAGGCCAGACACACTTGCTGGGCGATGCCGAGATTTTGCGCCAGATTGTCGCAAAGAAACAACCCGTGAGCCTCATTTTTTGGGGACCACCGGGCACAGGCAAGACGACGCTGGCGCGGATTATTGCTCGCGAGGTGGAGGCTGAGTTTATCGAGCTCAGTGCCGTTACCAGTGGCAAGAAGGATGTCGAGCGAGTCATCCAACACGCCCGGCAAAATTGGAATCTTGGTCTGCGTACGATGCTCTTTGTCGATGAAATTCATCGCTTTAATAAGACGCAGCAAGACGCTTTTTTGCCTCATGTCGAGTCGGGGCTGATTACGTTGATCGGTGCGACGACTGAGAATCCAAGCTTCGAGGTTATTACACCACTACTGAGCCGGATGCGCGTACTCGTCTTGCAACCACTGAGCAAAGACGAAATTCACGCTATCCTCCAGCGCGCCATCACTACTTTAGGTAAGACAGAGCATGTCACGCCAGAGGCGCTCGATTACCTCGCCGAGCTATCGGGCGGCGATGCCCGAGTGGCGCTGGGCAACCTTGAGCTTGCCCTGAGTCTCGCTGAGACAGTGACGCCCGATATCGTCACAGCTGCCGCCCAAAAGAAGCTCCCAGGCTACGACAAGCAAGGTGAGATACACTATGATGTGATCTCGGCCTTCATCAAGTCGATGCGGGGTAGCGATGTCCGTGCCACCCTCTATTATCTGAGCCGAATGATCGACGCTGGCGAAGACCCAAAGTTCATTGCCAGGCGCATGGTGGTATTCGCCAGTGAAGACATCGGGCTGGCAGGTAATGGTGCGTTATCTCTAGCGGTCGCGACCTTCCAAGCGGTGGAGCGGGTTGGCTTGCCTGAGGCCCGCTATAATCTCTATCACTGTGCCACAGCGCTTGCTCGCTCAGCTAAATCGCGTGAGATCACCGACCTTATGCACGAGGCAGAGGCTCTTGCTCGCCGCTACGCCGATACACCAGTGCCGCTCCATCTGCGCAATGCTCCCACCAAACTCATGAAGGAGCTCGGCTATGGCAAAGGCTATCAGTGGCAGGCAAACTTCCAACATGAGAAGGGATTTTTGCCAGATGAGGTAGCCCAGCGATATAACGGCACCACGTAGCAACGTGAGACTCGGAGCGCCTTGCCTCTTCCAGGGCTACTGCTGCGCTACTCCGAGCTGCTCATCCTTGAGTGCTGCGTACACTCCATTCGTCCAGCCAAAGCCATCTTGCAGGGGATACTCCCCACCGCCACCTGCACTGGCGGTGACGACATCATACTTCTCGACCATTTTGCGCTTCTGGGCAAAGACAGCTTCATTGGTGGCAAGCCAGCGATCGCGAATGGTTGCTGCCAATGTATCATAGCCGTAGTTGCGCAGCCCCACAATGGCAAACCACTGTAGTGGTGCCCAGCCGTTGGGGGCATCCCACTGCTGGCCATTAGTGATGAGGGTTGAAAGAAGTCCACCTGGCTGCAAAAAGTCTTTCTCGAGCCGTTGCGCTACCGCTGCAGCTTGCTCATCGGTTGCAATTCCCACATATAGTGGCGTCACTGCGGCAAGCGTGAGTCGCCCCGTGGTCTGACCAGTGGTGATGGCATAATCCTCAAAGAATTGCGTGGCAGATTGCCAGCAGTAGCGGCGAATTGCCCGAGCTCGGCGCTCGGCCGCCGCCTCGAAACGCCGCGCCAGGCGACGCTGCTTGATGAGTCGGTAAGCTTCGGCGATCGTCATCTCGAGCTGGTAGAGGAAGCAATTGAGGTCGACTGGCACATACTTTGTCGTCTCGATGGTCTGAATCTGACAGGGGTCGGCAAACCACCGGCTGCTAAAGTCCCATCCGCTCTCAGCGGCTGCCCGCAGATCAAGGAATGTCCGCGTCGTATGCGCTGAGGCTGCGTGATGCGCCGTATGGACATCTTCGCGATGCGACTCGGGGCGCGGCGTGGTACGGTTATCATAGTAACGATTGAGCGGCGTGCCATCAGGCATAACAGCGACGCGAAGGTATGCTGGGTACTCAATGGTCTTGGCTTTCGCAATCTGGCGACGACCTTTCATCCAAAAGCGATACTCAGCAAGAAGGCTTGGCAAAAACTCTGCATAGACCCGCTTGCCTCGGTGGCGCGCCAGCAGCTGTACCATCGCTGCAAACATGGGTGGCTGCGACCGACTCAAGAAGTATGTCCGATTGGCCGTGGGGATCATCCCAAATTTACGTAACATATAGGTGTAGTTTCGTATCATGTGCTCGATAGAGCGCCAGCGCCCATCCGCCGCTAGGCCAAGCATAATGAAATACGTATCCCAATAAAACAACTCATCAAAGCGTCCACCTGGCGTCATATATGGATATGGTAGCGCAAGGAGCGAACCCCGATTCTTGCGATTGCGCCGCTCGAGCTGCCGCCAGAGCTGACTCACATGTTGGCGCGCAGTAGTGGTGTCGGTCGGTTGATAGCTCGAAGCAGGGTATACTGTGGTAGAAAAATGCTGCCCAACGAAGGTCGCGAGGTCGAAGCCAGGCTGGCGACGCTGCCGACGATACCGTGCCATAATCGTCCGGGCTGGCTTGGTAGGTGTCATATCGACAAACGCCTTGCCGTCACCATAAATTTGCTGTGTCTGCACCTCATCAAAGAGCTCGCTGAGCGTCTTGTCAGGTGAGTTTGGCGTTGGGCGCACTAGCTCAACCGTCTGCACGGCAGCGGCTTTGGCACTCTCTTTGGTGTCTTTGGTAAGAGCAATGATTTTCGCAGCAAAAGCGCGGCGGACGTTGTGCATGATAGGCGGTTTCTCCCTATGATGTTATGGTTGCTGTTTGGCGGCGCGTTTGCGCTCGTTGGCGTCGAGGTATTTCTTGCGGAGACGAAGGGCGTGCGGCGTGACCTCAAGGAGCTCGTCATCTTCAATAAAGTCAATCGATTGTTCAAGGCTCAGCTGGGTGTGAGGCGTCAGTTGGACAGTGCCGTCACTTGATTTGCTGCGCATATTGGTAAGGTGCTTGGCCTTACAGACATTGATCTCAAGATCGTCTGGGCGGTTATTAAGGCCAACGATCATCCCGGCGTACACCTCTGTCCCCGCTCCGACGAAGAGTTCACCGCGCGCTTCGGCCGCTTGTAAGGCATATGGTGTGGTCGTGCCTGGCTCAAAGGCGATCAAAACACCGTTGCGCGTCCGCGGCAATGCACCACCAACTGGTTGGTAGCCATGCGGCAGGCTATACATAATCACTGTCCCCTTTGTATCTGTCAGGAGGCAGTTACGCAGACCAATCAATGCTCGGGTCGTAATGGTATACGTCATCCGCGCTGCACCGCTGGTGGTTTGTTCTTGTTTGCGGAGCTCCGCTTTACGCTTACCAAGCTCTTGGCTGACAACACCAACAAACTCAGGGCCAACCTCAACCAGTAGCTCTTCAACTGGCTCTTGCTCACTACCATCCTTGGTGATCGTCACAACCTCTGGCCGTCCAACCTCAAATTCGTAGCCTTCGCGGCGCATCGTCTCGATCAATACACTGAGGTGAAGCTCGCCTCGCCCCGATACTACAAAGCCAATACCAGACTCGGCCACTCGCAGCGCCACATTAGTCTCGAGTTCGCGCTTGAGGCGATCACCAATCTGCCGGCTGGTAGTAAATTCACCCTCGCGGCCTTTCATCGGACTAGTATTCGGTCCAAGATACATGCTAATGGTGGGAGCCTCGACTGCCATGACAGGTAGTGCCTCCGGCTGGTCGCGGCTCGCGAGCGTCTCACCAATGTGCGCCTCGGCTGCACCAACGATGTAGACAATGTCACCCGCGCCTGCCTCGCTCACTTCTTCTTTAGCGAGGCCGCGGCTGATGAAGAGCTTATCGATCTTGGCATTGGTAGTCGTACCATCTGTCTTGATAAGAGTCAGCGCTTGGCCACGCTGAGCTACCCCGCGATGGATTCGGCCAATCGCATATTTGCCAAGGAAGGTATCGTACTGGAGGGCCGTCACGAGCATCTGGAAAGGCCCATCTGCCACCTGCGGCGCTGGGATATGCGAGATGATCGCTTGGAAGATCGGTGCCAGGTTGGCTGGCTGGCTCGCATCACTTGGCAGTACCGCCCAGGCTTTGCCTTCGCGTGCTACAGCATAGTACACCGGGTATTTGAGCTGCGACTCGTCGGTAGCAAGCTCGAGGAAAAGATCGGCCAGCTCGTCCTCCACCTCAGCAATGCGCCGCGCAGGCTTGTCGATCTTGTTGATAATCACGACCGGTGTTAGACCAAGCTCAAGCGCTTTGCTCAGGACAAACTTTGTCTGTGGCATCGGGCCTTCCTGCGCGTCTACCACGAGGAGCACACCATCAGCCATGTTAAGCGTGCGCTCCACCTCGCCACTAAAATCGGCATGGCCAGGTGTGTCGATGATGTTGATCTTGTAGTCGACTGCTGACTCAGCATCGGCAGGCTGGTAGTAGACTGTCGTTTGCTTGGCAGTGATGGTAATGCCACGTTCACGCTCCTGTTCGCCACTATCCATGATGAGAGTCTGAGCCATTTCGGCTTGATTGCTGCGGAATGTATTGCTCTGCTTGAGCAAGCCATCAAGCAGCGTTGTTTTGCCGTGGTCGACGTGGGCAATAATTGCAATATTACGAATATACTGTGGATCTGTCATGACATAAAATAACGGCCCGAATTATATCAGACCTTCCTTACTGCTTATAGTATCATACTGGCGGCTGGTTTGCCTAGGGTAATGTGCATAATCGCGATGCATAGTGTAGAGCCTCTACCGCGTCGTATCTCATCACTGTGCGACCACTGTTATTGTCAGGCGATCAAGCAAATCATCCAACGTTTCTACCGTAGCAATTCGACGCCAGCCACGCGCCCCAACGACTATCCGTAGGTCATCGATCATACTGACAATGGCGGGTGTAGACTGCTCTCGATAATCAACCGTCTGCAAGCGCTCTAAGAGGCGCTGCCACCCACCCTGGGCTCGAATCATCCGAATCATAAGCTCATACAAATTGTAGACCTGGGCCGAATAATCCTCGCGGCCAGTTACGAGCAAATATTGCCGCTCGGTATAGTGCCCAGCCGTGCACTCCCTATCATATCCGTGGTTATAGTACCCATACGTTCGCTGCAGCAGCGCGGCGGTATTGGCCTGGATTGCATGCGTAAGCTCAATGAAGACGGCCGCTCGCGGGTCACCCGGCTCGAGATCGATCGATATATCAATCGTATACTCCATCACATCTGCTTCCCACTCCTCGCGCTGAGCAATGATGCCACGTGGCGCTGTCTCGCCCAAGCACTGCAATACGTCGATATCCTGAGCATCATACCATGGCTCGGTATCAAGCTGGTGCAATGCCTCGTGGAGGGCAAGCCGGTCGTGATAGGTGAGCGGATAGCCCTTCTCGGCAATGATTTGCCGGAGCGCACAGTCGATCATCGCATCATCATACTCCGCCACTGGCTGGCGCAGCTGCGCTACAAAGCGCTCGGCCTGCATAGTGTAGAGCGTCGCATCGATCCCCATCACCCCAGCGTCAGAATAGACGATTCCATAGGCTTGGTAGTCAATCGCCTGAAACAACCCTGCCTCAAACAGCTGCCGATGCATCGTCTGCATCACTAAATGCTCGTAGAGGTGTGCCACGAGATGATCGCCACACGGCTTGAAGATATGAAATGACTCCATATCTGTATTATACCCTACTACTCCACATTCCAGCTGATTATGCTATACTAGCCATATGATGTTACAAAATGATACACAATGTTCGTCAAGTGATCGCCCCGCAGTACCCCTCCCACGGCCACTACGAGTGGCAGTTGTTGCCCCGCCGTGGCTCGCTCTACCCATCAAAGGCTACGGCGGCATCGAGCTCGTTGTCGAAAGCCTGGTGCGTGCACTGCAGCAGCGCGATGATGTCGAGGTAGAGCTTTTCGCTAATGGCGCACGACGGATGCGCAACGGCACGCCAACCCACTCATACTACAAGCGCGAGCTCTTCGATACCATCGATGATCCCTACTACGACGCACCACTCCAAGCCCTCCAGACTCATCTCAATTTTACCCTCCACGCTATCGAAGCCGATGGTCATTTTGATATTATTCACGACCACAACCCCTACATTGGGCCAGCTTTTTTCTCACCAGTGAGCCGTATACCAGGATTGCCACCAGTATTGCACACCTTTCATGGACCACCATTTTCTACGCCGCAGACTATTGAGGCGGGGCAGATGGATAATCGCCCACAGCTCAAATATATGAATCCTGGTCGCCTCTACATGACGTGTATCTCAGAGGCAATGGCGCGCAAAGCCCCGCGCGAGATCCGTCCCCATTTGCTACCAGCCGTACACAACGCCATCGATTGTAGTGCCTTCCCCTTCGTCTCGCACAAGCAAAATTACTACATCACCCTCGCCCGCTTCACCCAAGACAAAGGCCAAGCTACTGCTGTAGCCTATGCTGCTCAGTATAAGAAGCGCCTCCGCATGGCGGGTACTGTGGCAGGAATCGGCAGCAACCGCAAGCTGCTCCTCGAGCTCTCTAACCCGCTCACCAACTACCGACGCAACGAAGAATTTCGCTACTATAGCGACCACATCCTCCCAGCCGTTCTCAAGCATCGGCGCATCACTTATGCAGGTAACCTCAGTGGCAAGAAAAAGCTCGACTTCGTGGCTAATGCCAAGGCACTGCTCTTTCCTATCGAGTGGGATGAGCCCTTTGGTATGGCAGTCATCGAGGCGCTGGCCTGCGGCACACCTGTTGTAGCAATGAAGCGCGGTGCCATGCCCGAGATTATCACCCACGGCGTCAATGGCTTCCTTGCGAGCAACCAAGACGAGTTCTTTGCCTATGCCAACCGGGTAGACGAGATCGACCCAGCCGCATGCCGGGCTAGCATTGAGCAAAAATTCTCTGCCAATATTATGGCGCAAAATTATGTGGAGCGGTATCAGGAGGTGATTGCTAAAACGAGGTGGTGAGTGAGCGCTAGCTGGATTACTGTAGTGGTATAGATAGGATAAAGCTAAACTATTTTTATTAACGAAAGCTTATACAACGCATCTGATATACGGAGATGTAGTCTCTCGATACACAGCAGATGCCTGCACTTAGCACTACGCTGTAACGTAAGCCGCAGTCACCTCTCACGCCACATCACTTCTTCAAGCCCATATCTCTATAGTGGCAGTATATAGCCGCCAGTATAAGTGCCATTACTATAAAGAATATGACGATATGAACTGCAACGTCTGGTGTCTTACCAGAAATACCATCACCAAATGCAGTATTGATGGAATTATAGATCAACAGCAGCGCTGCAAGCAAGCATACATTGTAGACTATTTTATATCTGTATTCCACAAGCGTTGTTGTTTTCGTTGCATGCCGCATATTTAATATGTATACCCTTATTGTACATTATTAATAGAACCAATTTTAAAGGGTGTTTGCTACTAACTGGTAGATAATACACAGTAAGCTATCCAGCTATGTCACAATTCAGGCTATTCACCTAGTTGCATTTTTGCAATAAAAAAGCACCTGGTAAAGGTGCATTTGCGAAGATCAGAACCGCTTTTATGTACGACAGAAATAAGCGCTCCAACATTGTTTGCACGCCCGCTTTGTGTTTAAATAGAAGTATGACAAATGAAGAACTCTCGCAACAAATTGCAACACTCACAACAACCGTAACCGAGAAATTCGACAGAATCGACACGCGGTTCGAAGGAATCGATGGGCGGCTCGACAAGTTGCAGGCAGGGCAGGATGACCTGCGTGCTAAGTACGACGATCTTGTCACCAAATACGACGATCTGAAAGCTGGCCAGGACGATCTGCGCACCAAGTACGACGAGCTGAACGAGAAGCAGGGCCACATCGTCAATTCACAGAAGACCATTGCCAAGATGCAGGCTGACCTGCAGCACACCGTGGAGGAGCAAGGTGCCAAGTTGGAGGAGGACTTCACCGACATGAAAGCAACGCAGGCGAGCATCCAGCACGACATCGCACGGATCAACCGCAAGATGATCGTCGAATCCGGCGTGCGCGACACGATGCACGAGAGCGTCTTCACCACACAAGACAGCCACTACCGCGACCTTGACCGTCGCCTCCGCCTGGTGGAAGCCCACTTTCCCGAACTAGGGCAGCAGGGAGCGTAGGTGCTGCTGGAACTGTTTCAGCGACGCGCCGCTCCAGCGTCTATCAGCCGGCCTATCGCCCATCTCAGCCGCTGCGCCGTCTCGGGGCTAACGTCCAGCCCGTGGTGCCCGTCGCCGAGGTAGAGCCACTCATCAGCTTCGCTGGCGTACCGGTAGCGCACCAGGTAGAGCTCGGTTGGCACTGCCAGTCGCTCGGGCCCATCGTCGCTGCCGTGCCCGCGCTGGGGGATGACGCCCGCCACAGGGAGATGAGCACTCTCGTGAACGACGCCATCAAACTCATCGCTCGCCACGTCGTGGTTGACGGCGCACCACGCAGGGCAGCGCTCCACT
>ERZ773010.536-NODE-536-length-26327-cov-6.642776_pt1 | contig 26327 bp, 24 predicted proteins | sample MGYA00580842_ERZ773010 | MGnify/ENA primary metagenome ERZ773010 (study PRJEB29015, sample SAMEA2737982) | human oral metagenome | biome: human oral; feature: human-associated habitat; material: dental | place: China | collected 2107 ...
AGGATGTCTGCAGTAGGAACAAAAATGACACGGGGATAAATAGCCATAAAATAGCCGCCAGATGTGAAAGTGGAAAATTCTTTCTTCTATTCGCAGAAGTAAACAATAATAACAGACTAATCACGGCTGCAATACATTCTATAATCAGTCCTATCTGATATGTATCACCTCGCACCACGAATAGCGGCATGGTAGCCATAACGGCCGTCAATAATATATTCTGCGTTATCTTTTTATTCTTTTTCACAATCACCCCCCCTTCGGTAGTGTATTTAGTTTTGTTAATCCTCGTAGCTTGCAGCCGTTTGATCCTGGTTTGAGTGCTGGTGATAGGTAGTCTTCTGGTTTTAGGACGTAGTAGCCTGCGATAACTTCAGTATTGTTAACCCCGGCTTAGAACTGAAATTCCCTCAGCCCAATAGCTATGATGTAAGCTAATACCGCGATAACCCCAACAAGTATTCCAGGAATACACCATAATTTTATCCTGCCTCGACAACAAACTAGGATAGATCCCCCGATAACAAATGCTCCAATTCCTATAAGTAGATAATTGAAATGAGCTTCAGAGTAATGTGGAAATATGAATTTTTCAGCTATTATTTGATAGATTACGAGTGTGGGGATGGGAATTATCCCTATAATTATAGCGATTACGTTTTGACACGTTTGTTTATTCTTTTTCACAACTTACCCCCTTCGGTAGATTACTTAATTTTATTAATCCTCGTAGCTTGTAGTCTTTTGCTCCGGGTTTGAGTGCTGGTGATAGGTAGTCTTCTGGTTTTAGGGCGTAGCACTTCTCGTTTATATCTTTTGCGAGAACGATTGGCGTTCCTTTTTCAATATCACCGTCATCTTCTTTCGTAATAACCAGTTTCTCAAACGCCAGTCCGCGTGTCTCTTCGCTTAAAGTATGTCCAACCAGCGCATCAGTGCTGTTCTGGTTTTTTGACTTGTCAACGTAATCGTTTGTGATACCAGTCAAGTTAGTTGCCCTCGTATTGCGAAAGAGATAAATCCGATCCTCGTCTTCACCAAGCGACGACTTGCCGTTGCGAGCAGTATACAGGATGGGGCCGGTGATTTCGGGATCGCAGGCATCGTCGATGCCGTCAAGATCTTCGTCTTTGTTAGCGGCTTGGATAAATGCACCACAGGGTTGATTTTTATCTGGTGTACCGTTTTCGTCAATATCGTCCGGGTTTGGACCCTTGACGAGAATTGTTTGGTACAGCTCTTGCTTCTTGCCATCTGGCGCCTCGCCAGACACCACCAGTGTGTGATATCCAGCAGGCAAATCCTCAGGCAGCGCCACAGATCCATTAATTTCACCATTCTTATCAGCTTCAATCTCGCCCAAATCTCTTGGCTCAGAGTAAATCTTTACATATACCTTTTTCCATGGCTTATACGGGCGTCTGGATGTTTTGATCTCTATATATTTTTCTTGAACTTTTGTTGCTGTCCCGTTAGATAGTTTATAGTTTATAACCCTTAGGTCATCCTGGGTTTGACCTTTTTTAAAGTATTCTGTATCTTCTATTGTATTTATCGTTGCAGCCGAATCAGGACAGCTATTCCTTCCGTTCTCGCAAATAGCATAGCGAAGCGGACTCACTCCTCCAAGTTCGGTGGCAAATTTACGAGCGATATCTGAATGACCTTTGGCGTTTGGGTGGAAACTTTCTTGTCGTTCGTTACCATTTGCGCCAAAAATATTTGTAATTGCCGTTACATGGCTATCTCTATCTCCGCACAACCAGTGATTACCAAAAGCATTCTCAACATCTATATATTTAACCCCCGCGGCCTTTGCGGCCTGCTTGATTACTCTATTGTAATACGTCACAGAATTCGTAATCATCTCCCTCTCGCGAGCATCTAGCGTAAAGGTATTCTTACACTGAGCAGTTGGATCGCCATTGATAAATTGTGGATAACCCAAAACATATATCTTTGCTTGATCATTGGTTGCCTTTTTGAGATCCTCGTAGAGAGATTTGAGGCTATAGTATTGATATTTTAGATCAGCCTTAAGCCAACTCCGATACTCTGGCTTAGCCCACATACATGAACTACCCCAGGATTCATGATTGGCACAAAGCGTTAGTTTTGCCCCAAACCCAGCATCATTCCCGCCCGCCGTCAGCGTGATTACCTTTGGTTGGTATTTCTTTACGAACTCGATTTGCTTGACGCGTCCTGGGATCATCTCGTTGAGCGCCATCTTCTGCAGTGTGTTTTTGTCAGCGTAGTCTCTTAGTCGGTCATTTTGCCCGTCGTATCCGCCAGAATTGCTGCCATTCAAGTCATAGATGGTCGCGCCACCGCACGCCACTGTGTCCCATTGCCTAGTGCCAGTTTGCTTCAACTCCATATATTGCGCCAATTTATATGGATACGAACGTGTGCTGATATGGCACTTTTCTCCTGGTATGCCTTGCTTTTTATCTTCGTTAACGTCGGTTAGCTGGCGATAGTACTTTTGCCCAGTTGCATTATTCTTTTCAGTGTCGCCCTCGCCGCTGGAGTACGAATCACCTAGCGCTAAGTAGTCGAGTTTTGTTGGATTGCTTGGAATTCTCATGCCGCGATAACCGTCGGGGTATTCGACGTCGAAGGTGGATTTAAAAAGTTTCATATTGTAGCCATACTCTTCGAACGCTTGATCAGCAGCACCTTCATTTGTATTGTTGCCCCAAAGGAAGCTTACCTCACAATTGCCAGCAGCTTGAATTAGGGCTGGGCTGCCTACTGTAGCAGAATATAGTTTACTAGTTGCGCCACGATTACGCCAAATATACAATTTTCTTTTTGGATACTCACCTAGGAATCTTATTTTGAAGTCTGATTTATTTTCTGCCCAATATACGGTTATAAAATATGGGTTAGATGTATTGTTGTGTCTATTCTTCTGCTCGTATCCTATTGCATAAGCACCCGTCGCCATAGCTTTTTTCAAACTCCTCATATAGTTGCCGTAATAATCTCTACGATAAAAAGCTCCTTGCCGTTCGGTAGCTTTCAGCCACGAGTTAGAATAATCGTTGCCTGGTGAACCGCACGTTGTACCGTAGTAATTATCGATATGATTCACTAGTTTATCGGTAGTGATCTTCTCCATCAAATCATCGTATTGTGATGATGTTGGCCTCCAGGTAAGAGCAGGGTCCTTATTTGGGATTTGTTTGCCTGCGTACCCGTCTGGATATATTGTGTTGAATGTAGATACATAAAGTTCTTTAGAGGAATTTGCATGAATCCATACACTCTGCGTGTCAAAATCAGGATATCCCCAGATAAATTCAGGTGTACAAAGCTTGTACTCTTGAATCAATGGACTAGACACTAATGCGTAATGGAGGTGTTTGTAATGACCAGGCTTACTTTGAATGGCTATACTGCCATCAGTGCGCCACATGTCTGAGAATATAGTCTCGAAGGATTCTTTATCGTGCTCTGTCCAATATACATGTATACGATATGATTTACCCCTATCATTGTCAACACGCTCATATACTACAGCGTACGCTCCATCACTTGAAGAAATGGCTGTTTCTAAACTTTTAACTGCAGCAGGATGGTTCTCGCGATTGTTAGCTTGCTGTCGTCGAAACGCCCACAGCCATTTATTTGCGTAGTCGTCGGTAGTAGAGCCGCATGTTTTACCATACATAGACGTATAGTTAATCATGGTTGGTGTAGTAAGTTTATCAGTCAAAGTGTCGTACTTTGATGCTGCGTGAGCAGTATTCGGTAGTAAAAATGTAAAAACTATTATAGTTCCTGTGATAATACTTACGAGTCTCGTTTTCATAAAGGATGCTAATTTTAAAGCTTATGCTTTATAGTATATCATAGCTTGTACAGTCGCACCCATTCCTCGGGGGTCAACTCTGACGGTTTGCGTTCAGGGTTGATGCTGGCTTTGGCGCGCGGTGCGGCAGCGAAGGCTTTTTGCGAGGTGTAGCATTTTGCGACGAAACTTTGGTACTCGTCGCGTTCTAATGTAGGCAAGAGCGGCTCGGGTCGCGGTTTCAACTCTAGCAGCACGGTATCGACTGCTGGCGGCGGTGTGAAATCTGTGCGGCGTAGCGGTCGGCGGATTCGTGTCTGCCACCATGGAGCTAGTTGTGTGCCTAATTGAGAGGTAAAGTGCCGGTCGCTCGGTACTATTTTTTGCGCGAATTGTTTTTGGACGATCAGGTAGATTGCTTGAGGTGTATGCGTTTCATCGTTGTTGGTCAATTTGCGTACTATGTCGGCGCTCAAGTGAAAGGGAATATTAGCAAAAACTTTGTATGGTTCATCTGGTAATTTCGCTAGCAGAAAATCCTGTGCTATTACTTTGACGTTTTTGTGCCGGTGCATATTTTGCTGTAGTTTGTTGAGAATACCTGGTTCGTTCTCGTATGCTAAAACTTGCCGGCATCGGCGTGCTAACACTGCCGTAATGGCGCCGCTGCCAGCGCCGATATCTATTACCAAATCGCCGCGGCGTATGTTGCTATGGCCTATCAGCTCGGCAATCAAGCGCGGATTACGCAAAAAATGCTGCGAGTGGGTGACGACTTGGCGTTTCATAATGCGATTTTACCACGAAAAGCGGCTAATCAGTTGGCAATATTTACCATAACCTTTATAATATAAAGTTATGAATGCACACGAAAAACACTCGATAAAGCAATATTTGCGTGCGGCAGACTATCTGACGGTGGGGCAAATATTTTTGGCAGAAAATCATCTGCTAAAAAAGGAATTAACTTTTAACGATATCAAATCGCGGATTCTCGGACACTGGGGAAGCGGGCCAGGTATTAACTTTGCTTACGCGCATCTCAGCTATTCGGCCAAGAAACATAATAAGGATATGATGTTTGTGCTGGGGCCGGGTCATGGCTTCCCGGCACTGCAAGCTAATCTTTTTTTGGAAGGTACGCTTGCTAATTTTGATCCGTCGATGGAGACTAACCTGGATGGTATTCGCAAACTATGCCGCGAATTTAGCTGGCCGTACGGTTTTCCGAGCCATTCTAATCCCGAGACGCCGGGCGTGATTCTCGAGGGCGGTGAACTTGGTTACGCGCTCAGTACTAGCTACGGCGCAGCGATGGATAATCCTGATTTGACGGTAGCTTGTTTGGTTGGTGACGGCGAAGCCGAGACCGGCCCGACAGCTGGCGCTTGGCATCTTAACAAATTGCTCAATCCGCGCAAAGATGGTGTAGTATTGCCGATTCTTCACCTCAATGGTTATAAGATTTCGGCGCCGACTGTTTTTGGCCGAATGAGTAATTACGAACTGATGACACTCTTCAGTGGCTATGGTTATGAGCCGCGCATTGTTGACGCTACAAAAGACGGCGTCGATCCGCACGACGAAATGGCAAACGCGCTTGAGTGGGCGCACAATTTGGTTGCCGAGATTCGTGCTAGTACGAACACAGAAGCGCCGCGCATGCCAATGATTATCATGCGCACGCTAAAGGGGTGGACTGGGCCGAAATTTGTCGAGGGTAACAAAATCGAAGGTAACTGCCTAGCACACCAGACAGTGCTTAGTGAAGCGAAATCTGATCCCGAGCAGCTCAAAATCTTGAACCAGTGGCTCAAGAGTTATAAGTTTGACGAGCTATTCAACGAAACGACAGGTTTTGGTGATTTTGTCAAAGAAATTTTGCCAGACAAGTTAGAGAGGCGGCTGGGCATGTCGCCGCACGCCCGTGGCGGTGCTGATGTCTATCAGCCGCTCAAATTGCCGCGCGTCGAAGATTATACTGAAGACGCCGAAATCCCTGGCACTATTGGCTCTAGCAGTATGCGCCGGGCTGGCGCTTACTTGACCGAGGTCTTTCGTCTCAACGCCGAGAGTAAGAACTTCCGTTTCATGAGCCCAGATGAGACCTACTCAAACAAACTTGACGAAATCTTCCAAGCTACTAGCCGTAGTTGGCAATGGCCGATCATGGAGTGGGATAAGGATCTGTCGCGTGATGGCCGAGTCATGGAAATGTTATCCGAACACAATATGCAGGGCTTGATGCAAGGCTACGTACTAACGGGCCGCCACGCTATATTCGCTAGTTATGAAGCATTTTTGCAAGTCGTCGGCAGCATGGTTGACCAGTATGCTAAGTTTCTCACCCAAAGCCGTAACGTCGAGTGGCGCGGCACTATACCTAGTATTAACTATATACTAACTTCGAGCGGGTGGCGCCAAGATCATAACGGTTTTAGTCATCAGAACCCTGGCTTTATCGACGATATTTTACGCCGCCAGAGTAACTTCAGTGATGTTTACTTCCCGTCGGACGGTAATGTCACGCTAGTTTGCTTAGAGCATATGTTATCGAGTGTTCGCCAGATTAACGCGCTGGTGGCCGGTAAGACTCTCGAGCCGCGCTGGCTTTCGCCAGAACTCGCTCGCCAGCAGGTCGATGCTGGCCTGATGGTCTGGGATTTTGCAAGTGATGAGCACCCTGATCTGGTTATGGCCGCTTGTGGTGATTATCCGACCAAAGAAACTATGGCAGCTATTGATATTGTCAAAACGCATTGCCCGAACGCTAAAATTCGCTGTGTTAACGTTTCGAGTCTGACTACTGTCGGCTTTGGTACGTTGCGCCGCGTTGCCGACCAAAAGTTCTTTGACAAGGTGTTTACTGACGACAAGCCAGTTATCTTCAATTTCCATGGCTATCCGCAGACAGTCAAATCGATTCTCTTTAACTATGCTGTCGATTCGACGCGCTTCGATATTCGCGGTTACAAAGAGATCGGGTCGACGACCACGCCGTTTGATATGCATGTTCGCAATGAAACCAGCCGCTATGATTTGGCTATTGCTGCATTCCGCCAGCTGGGCCGCAATGGCGTCGTTCCGTTTGAGGAGGCCGAGCACTTAGCTTCGATTTACCAAGGTAGGATTGACGAGAATACTGCTTACATAAAAGCTAACGGCGTTGACTTGCCAGAAATTGATGCTTGGGTGTGGCCAGCAGCACGCGGACTAGACGAGGCAAAAGAGGAAGCCTGGCACGGGCAAACAAATTAACGTAAAGAAAAGGGTGGGGGAATGTCATTACTACTAATCGCAAATCCAGGCAGCGCTAGTCGCAAATACGCGCTGGTCGACGACAAGCTCAAAGAGGTTGCCGCGTTACATATCGAGCAGAGTGGCAGCGAATTAATCGCGACGCTGCGTACTGGCGGCAATACGCGGCAAGTACCGCTTGGTTTTGCTGACATTTCCCAGTCGGCTGCACATCTGTATGGCATTTTTAACAGCGAACATTTACTAGAAAGTCCTAGCGATGTTCGCGCGATCGGCCTGCGGATTGTTGCACCGAGCAACTATTTTCTCAAAGACAGGCTTGTTGATGATGATGTTGTCCAGCATATACGCGATATTTTGCCGCTTGACCCGATTCACGTCTCCGGTACGTTGCAAGAGCTAGAGGCTCTGCGCTCGTCGCTGCCGACTGTACCGGTGGCGCTAATTTCGGATAGTGCTTTTCACGCTCGCAAGCCGAGCTACGCCTGGAACTATGGTATCAATCTGCAAGACGCTGATCGCTTCGAGATTAAGCGTTTTGGTTATCATGGTTTGTCGGTTTCGTCTGCCGTTAATGAGCTGTGGAACCGCGGCAAATTACCACCAAAGGTCGTCGTCTGTCATCTAGGTAGCGGCTCGTCGGTGAGTGCAGTTTTTCACGGGCGCAGTATCGACAACACCATGGGCTACTCGGCGCTAGAGGGGGTAATTATGGCAACGCGTACCGGTTCTATCGATTACACTGCTGCTATGGCGCTCAAAACTAAACTTGGTCTCGATGATGATCAGTTTGAGCATTATCTTGATGAGAAGGGCGGCCTACTCGGACTCAGCGGAACTAGCGATATTCGTGAAATTCTTGATCGCGAAGCTAATGGCGACCATATTGCTCATCTAGCGCTGATGACTTTGATTCACAGTATTCATAAGGCTATCGGCGCCATGGTGGTCGCCATGAACGGCGCCGACTTGCTGGTATTTACTGGCACGGTAGGGGAACGTTCGGCGAATTTGCGCCGGCGCATCGTTGCTCACTTGGAATGCCTCGACTTCATACTTGACGGCAATCGTAATAAATCCTGCCTTAACCCGACTGAATTTACTAGTATTTCGCAAGCGGCAGTCAGTAAGCCGATAATTGTCATACCGACAGATGAAGGCGTCGAAATCGCTCGCCACACTGTTAAGTTGCTAGCGTCATAATTTTGGTCGTTGGAAAGGCATGCGTTATTGTTATGGAGACGCCTTTCGTAATCTCTACTAAACAGTATCTTTCATTTTGTTATAATAAGTACGATGAAAAGACAGTCACTCGAGACTATTCACCTTGACAAAATCGTTGGCGGCGGGCAAGCGCTAGGGACGCTGGCCGATGGCCGCAAATGTTTCGTATGGGGCGGATTGCCCGGCGAGACGATTACTGTCCGCATTACCAAAAAGAAGTCGCACTTCGTCGAAGCAGTTGTCGAGGAGGTAATTTTGTCAAGCCCCGACCGCATCCAGCCGCGCGATCCAGACAGCTATCTTTCGACTAGTCCTTGGCAAATCATGCCGCTCGAGATTGAACAGGCGTGCAAAAGGCAATTGATCGACGACGCTTTTACGCTGCACAATGTTGCATTACCGGCGGCGATTGGCATTTATTGCGACAATGTTGCATATGGTTATCGCAACAAAGTTGAATTTAGCTGGTATAGCGAAGCCAGAGAATCTGGCGATACACTTGACTTGGCATTTTTCCGTCGCGGCAGCAAGGGTAAGGTGGTCGTTGAGGGCACAAGTTTGGCACGCCCAGAAATCAACAACTTGGCGCGTGCTATCCGCGATTTATTACGTCGTAAACACGTTGCGGCTCGCCAGCTCAAAACCCTGCTCATCCGCTGCGATCAGTCGGGAAGTTGCGTATGGCAGTTGTATATTAAAGATCGCTTGCCCGAAATAATTACCGCTGATGAAGCCGCCAAATTACCGGCTCAGGGCGGAGAAATTATCTATTCCGATCCGCGCTCGCCAGCCAGCCGCATCACCGAGCGCTTGGCGCGTTTCGGTAACACCACCTTGACCGACACCATTCTTGGCGTGCCATTCCGCTACGCCTGCGAAGGCTTTTTCCAAGTCAATATCCCGGTTTACGAGCAGGCGCTGCGCGATATGCGGGAGTGGGTGCCGTGCGATCGTACTGGCCAACACTCGGGTCGGCAACTCAAGCACCATCAGAAAATAATCCGGGACCCACGTAAAGTTGCCCAGATTTTTTCTGAGGTGCTGCTCGCTGCCGATCGACCAACCCTCGACCTCTACGCTGGCGTCGGCACCATTGGTTTGACTATTGGCAACGGCAACGTCACGCTGGTGGAAATCAACGCCGACGCTGTCCGCGAAATGCAGCGCAACATCGCCGAACTTGACCGCACCGACGCCCGCGCCGTTCTCGCTCCCAGCGAACAAGCTCTCGATTATATTACAGGCAAGGAAATCGTCATCGTTGACCCGCCGCGCGCCGGCTTGCATCCCGACGTTATTGCAACATTGTTGCAAAAAATGCCGCCGCGCATCATATACCTCAGCTGTAATCCCGTCACCCAGGCCCGCGACGTCGCCTTACTCCTGCAAAGCTACCAAATCGCCTGGCATCGCGGCTATAATTTTTTCCCGCGTACGCCGCATATTGAACACTTAATCATTCTTGATAAGAAGCCGTAAAGTTACTCTTTCTATGCAGAGTTTATCTGGCTAATTCGAATGCAAGGCTAGCTAATTGCTGCTATACTATTAGGTGATGTTTGACAAAGCCATTGACGCTATCAATAACGCGCAGAAAATTGTTGTAGTCCAAGCGGAAAATCCTGACGGTGACAGTATCGGCAGCAGCCTAGCCTTGGAAGAAATTTTGAGTGACCTCGGCAAAAATGTTCAGCTGCACTGTCCAGTTGATACACCGAAATACTTACGTTACATTCACGGCTGGGATCGAATAACTAGCGATTTTGACACGAATGCCGACTTAGCAATTATCGTTGATACTAATGCCGAACTATTAATCAGTAAAAGTTTAAGTATGCCAGGTGTGCGTCATTTTCTTGAGACGCATCCAGTTGTGGTGTTGGATCATCACGCAACTGATTCGACGCTGACTTTTGATGCTACTCATGTCAACCAGCCGGTAGTTGCAGCTGGCGAACTGATTTACAATCTAGCGCATACTGCTGGCTGGGTAATTAATCCGCAAGCTGCAGAAAATATGCTGATTGCTATCATGAGCGATAGCCTGGGCTTAACAACGCAAAATACCACAGCCGACTCGTTTCGTGTCGCTGGCGAATTAACTGCGCTCGGCGCTAGCAACTCAGCTATTGAAGAACGACGCCGCGAATTTATGAAAAAGTCGCCAGAGATTTTGGCATATAAAGGCCGCTTAATTGAACGTATCGAATATTTGCTCGATGGTAAATTAGCTATAATTCATATCCCGTGGGAAGAAATCCAGAAATATAGCGATCAGTATAATCCGAGCGTTCTAGTGCTTGACGAAATGCGTTTAGTTGAGGGGGTTGAAGTGGCTTGCGCTATCAAAACTTACCCTGACGGCAAATTAACTGGGAAATTACGCAGTAATATGCCAGTGTCAGAGCAGATAGCTGGATATTTCGGCGGCGGCGGGCACGCTTATGCTGCAGGTTTTCGCGTGTATGACGATTATGCAGTGATTGTGCGCGAACTAGTTGAGGTTGCGGATAAGTCTTTGCGCGGGTAATTTGTCTATATCTAAATTAAAAAACCGCTAGCGTAGTTGTAGCGGTTTTTCTAATTCCATTAGTTATTTAGTAGATGAATTGTCCGAATGTACCTGGTCTTACTGTACGTTTGTTGTAATTGCCAGCGCGGTAATTCCAACCCATTTCTGAAACAGTATAGCTGCCATCGCTATTAACCGACTCGACGTAAGCAACATGGCCGTTTGTCACCGCGACAGCTCCAGCGCGCGGGGCGCTACCAGTTGATTTACCGGCAGCTTGAGCGCTGGAAATCCAACCATAACCAGCATTGCCGTATACAGCGACGTCTGGGCGGCGGCTGTGAACGTAATCGGTACACCACATGCCGTTGCCGACGTAGTAGCTTGATGAATTAATCGGCTTTGAGCTATACGATCGCGTAGTAACTGTAGAAGTCCGAGCTGATGGCGTAGAGCTGGCGGCTGCTTGTTGCGCTGCAACGATAGCTGACGAGCGATCTGGCAAGACCTCTTCTGCGCTAGGAATTCGCAGCTTCTGCCCTATATCAATAGCATTTGGGTTACTAAGCGACTCGTTGGCGTCAAAGATACGCGTCCAGGTTGTATTGTATTTTTCGGCAATTGACGCCAAGCTATCGCCTGCGGCTACTATCGCGTAGGTTGATTGTTCGATTGGTTTTGTTTCGTTAGATTTGTCCTTTGGTGTAGACGTTGGTTTTTTGGCTTTATCGTCATCAACTCCGCTGGTTTGCTTTTCGTCCACTTTTGCTAGCAAGGCTTTCTTGTCGTGGGCAGCTAGCAGCGGTGTTTTCTTTGCAATCGTTAATTTATTTTTATTTTGCTGTGCGAGTAGTAGCGAGCGGCCCGTACTCGTTTCGGCATAGGCTGGGTGTGCTGCTATTAAGCATATTGCACCAGCGGCACCGAGTGTCGTCAAGACCCCGTATAAACGCATAATTATCTCCTTGGTTAAATACCCCCACGGATAGGCTAAACTTCAAATACTCGTGGATTTATGTCCTGGCTTATTATTGTTTTAATCGTAATTTTCACAGGACATGAGACCAATCATAGCAAAACGTAGTATTTTGGTCAATAATTTTATAGTGGTAATGCTACACTACCTCTGGAAAATTAGGTAGACTTTCGAGTTATTTTTTGGTATAATTGTAGACGTTTTATTAAATCAATGTTGGGAGACGTCAAGTCGCTTGTACCACAGAAAGGATTAAATATCTGATGGCTAAAAAAGCCGAACTATTAGAAAAAGCTGCTGAGCTTAAGCTTGACGTCAGCGAAAAAAATACTATAGCCGAGATTGAAACGGCAATTGCTGCCGCTGAAAAGCACTCAGTCCGCGAAGCGACAGTTGCCAAAGCTGGTAAGCGCAGCGCCAAATCTATCGAAGAGGCTGAAGCTAAAGCTGAAAAAGAAGCTCGCAAAGAAGCTGGCGACACTACACCGCAGGGCGACGCTGAAGCGGCTGTCAAAAAAGGCCCAGCACCAAAAGTTCGTCCGTTGATTGAACGCCGCGGCAAAGCTTACCGCCAGGCTGCCGAAAAAGTTGAAAAAGACAAAGCCTACACGCTCGCCGATGCTATCAAACTTGCTACCGAAACCAATCCGAGCAAATTTGACGCTAGTGTTGAAGTTCACGTTCGTTTAGGTGTCGATCCGCGTCAAGCCGACCAAAATATTCGTTCGACCGTAGTCCTGCCTCACGGTACCGGCAAGACTGTTCGGGTAGCCGTTTTCGCAGCTGACACTGATGCTGACAAAGCCAAAAAAGCTGGTGCTGATCTGGCTGGTGATGAGGCTATCGTCAAACTTCTTGACAAGGGTACGCTTGATTTTGACGTCTTAATCGCTACGCCGGCCTACATGCCAAAGCTCGGTAAGTACGCTCGTTTGCTCGGCCCGAAAGGCTTGATGCCGAACCCGAAGAGCGGTACTGTCTCGACCGACGTCGCCAAAGCTACCGAAGAAGCCAAAGCCGGCAAGGTAGAATATCGTGTCGACAAGCAGGCTGCTATCCATTTAAGTGTTGGCAAAGTTAGCTTCGGCGCTGAAAAGTTGCTTGAAAACGCCAATACCTTCTTTGCTAGCTTGCAGGCGCAGAAGCCATCCTCTATTAAGGGTGTTTACATTAAATCGGTTGCCGTCGCTACTACTATGGGCCCCGGTATCAAAGTTGATTATCAAGCAAAATAAACTCGTATAATTTTAGAGCGAGACCTAGCATCTCGCTCTATTTTTAGAAGGAGGGTAGGGATGAGACAATATCTTGATTTACTTGACCGTGTTCTAGCAGAAGGCGTCGAAAAGCGCGACCGGACAGGTACTGGTACGCTCAGTATCTTCGGGCATATGATGCGTTTTGATTTGCGCGAGGGCTTTCCACTACTTACCACCAAAAAGCTCTTTACCAAAGGTATCTTCGGCGAGTTGATTTGGTTTTTGCGTGGTGATACCAACGTGCGCTGGCTGCAAGAACGTGGAATTCATATCTGGGACGAGTGGGCTAACGAGAATGGTGATCTCGGTCCGGTTTACGGCGCGCAGTGGCGGGCATGGCCAGCGCCTAATGGTGAACATATCGACCAGATTGCTAACGTCATTAACCAGCTGCGTGTCAACCCAGACTCGCGGCGGCTAATAGTTACCGCTTGGAACCCTGCCGAAGTAAGCAACATGGCTTTACCGCCATGCCACATGTTATTTCAATTCTATACCGCACCCGCTGATTCCAATGACTCCGACCAGCGGCGCTGGTTATCGTGCCGGCTTGACCAGCGATCATGCGATACATTTCTGGGCGTCCCATTCAATATTGCTAGCTATGCATTATTGACTATGATAATTGCACAGCAGGTTGATATGCGGCCGCGTGAATTTATTTGGATGGGCGGTGATGTCCATTTGTACCTGAACCATATTGAGCAAGCAAAACTTCAGTTGACACGCCAACCGCGTCCGTTGCCAACTCTCGATATCACGCCAAAACCATCAATCGATGATTATGATCTTGATGATTTCAAATTAAAAAATTACGATCCATGGCCAACCATCAAAGCGCCAATTTCAGTCTAAATATTGCTGCATGGCAAGGCTACTTTTCATATATCGCAAATATATAAGTATAAGCGTTAGCATTATCAGCAGCATGTGATTCTTCTGATGTTTTACACCAGGTATCGTCAAGCTCGGGGAAAAATGTATCCGCTGGAAGTTCTGCGTCGACTTCTGTAGCGTATATTCTACTTACCACATTTGATTTGAGTGCGGCCGCGTAAACGGTTGCGCCGCCAATGATATATATTGTATCTTTGCTTGCCATTTGCAGAGCACTTTCTAGCGAGCTAGCTGTTGCGACGCCGTCCAGCTTAGTATGAGTTAATACGATATTTTGGCGATTCGGCAGCGGACGGCCGATAGATTCATAAGTTTTACGGCCCATAATTACTGTACCGCCAGTGGTTAATTGGCGAAAATGCTGCAAATCTGCTGGCAAACTGCGCCCCCACGGCAGTTTGTTGTCAATGCCAATGCCGCGCCGGCGATCGTAGGCGACTACTATGCTGCACTGCTTTTTCTGATCGCGTTCCATCAACTTAATCATATCACAGGCTAGTTGTGTAAGCGGTAGCGGTGAATGTATAATGAAAAGACATGAAAACAGATTCGACCGAATTATCATCGCCAACCGGCATTTATAGCGATAGAGAAATTGCAGCCGCACTAGCAGATGGTCATATAGTTTGCGACCCAGCGCCAGCGCGTATCAATGGTAGCAGTGTTGATGTAACGCTTGGCTATTATTTTTATAGAGCTGGTGCTCAAGGTAAGGAAAGGTTGTTTAACCCATTCGACGAAACTGATGTTCGGCGCTACTTTGGTGAATACAAAATTGCCAAACCGTGGCACGAAGTTCGTTGCCGAATTACTGATCAAGGTGTCGCTAGTATTGATAGTATCAAAGGTATTGACGATGATCATCCGGTCATCGTCTTGCGGCCAAACGAGCGAATCCTAGCGCACACTCATGAATTTATCGGTATTCTGCCGCCAGGTACTACCAGCATGCAAGCCCGTAGTACTACTGGCCGTATCGGCATCTCGGCTTGCTACTGTGCTGGTTGGGGTGATCCAGGTTATATTAACCGCTGGACTATGGAGGTTCATAATCTCAACGAAAATGAGTACATCGTGCTACCAGTTGGCTACCGTATAGCGCAGATCGTTTTTAGTACTACCGGACCAGTGGCTACTGAATACGCCAAGGCCTCTGGTAATTATCAAGCTAATATTAGCGCTGATCTTACCGCTGTTAAAGCTGCTTGGCGACCGTGGATGCTACTACCGCGAGCTTATGCTTCGCCGGTAGAATTACCGCAACCCGTCTCTGGTCTTAGCGAAGGATTACTGTAAAGGCCGGAGATTGTGTAATGAGCGGTACTTATATCGTCATCGAGGGTAACGATGGTACAGGCAAATCAACCCAAGCTGGACTACTGGCTGATTACTGTCGCCAGCAAGGCCGGGAAGTGATAATTGTAGAGGAGCCTGGCAGCGACGACCCAGATAAGACTACGCCCATTGCTAGCTACTTGCGCTCGCTAATCAAAAACGGCGCTCTAACCCGCGATCCTGAAATTAACTTAGCACTATTTAGTGCTGCTCGCCGCGAATTATGGCAACAAAAAATTGCGCCAGCCTTAAATCGCGGCGCTATTGTCATTTCGGCGCGTAACTATATTTCAACTTTAGCCTATCAAGGTTATGGCGAGGGAGTTAATACGGATCATATTATGGCAATTACTAAACTTTTTACAGACGAACGTTACATGAAGCCGGATTTCATTATTATTTTGACCCTTGATAACGAGAGCGAGCGTAAAAAACGGATTGCTAAGCGCAGTCAAAGTATAGACACTTCAGATACTTTCGAATCGCGCAGTAGTAATTTTCAGAAACGCATTGATGCCGCCTATCGTACAATTGCTAGCGAATTGCCCTCATCTTATGTCATAGAATGTTACGACAATGGCCATTGCAAGACAGCCGAGCAAATAAGCGTTGAAATTCAATCAATTGTTAAGCAGTTATAATTCAATTATATACAGCTCTTGCAAAAGGTGTTCAAGTTCATGGAATAACTTCTCGCCGCCTTCGTCTGACTGGCCGTTGGTTTCATAGCTATCAGGGTTCAAGCGGCTCATGCGATCATGGATATCGTTGAGGACTCCTACGAATAGCTTGCGCATTTTACGAGCTTCTTTGTCCAGTCTTTTCTTTTTAGGATCGTCATCGGGCAGCTCGTAGTAGCCTTCTTTCTTAAGTTTAGTATCAATATATTTGTAAGCTATATGGGCGATGTCGCCAGTTCGCGATCGTTGGCGCTCATCTTTGGTCAAAAACTGAAACTCGATAGGAATGTTGATTGTTTCGCCAGGTTTATACGGATGTTCTTGTCTTGCGATAAACGTTACTTTTGAAACTTCCATCTTCTTGTATCCCCGTTTTTCGATGTCCGCTTCAGTTTGTTCTTTTATTTGAATTTGCGATTTGTCTATGCCAGCTTCGGCTAAAGTTTGGGTCATAGTCTCGACGTAATCGCTAGCGCCCTGGATATAGATAGCAGATTTTTTACTAGCTGCCTTTTGCAGCTCGACATTTGGCAGGTCAGAAAGGATTTGCACTATTTCGGCAAAGTTTTTCGCCGATGATTCTATGTCTGGCGAGATATCCATCAGAGCAAATGGATCCATAGGCATATTGCCATTATCACGATCTGATTTATCAGCATACGAGCCGACAGATTTCAAGCGGTAATTGCCAGAGGTCAGGCGACCACTGGGCAGTTGAGCTGCGAACTCGCCAACTACGGCAGGACATTCTCCGCTATAATCAGGGCCGACTACAAGCGAAACATCGTATTTGTCGCCGAAAATATTCTCCAATATACGCCTGACGCCGACTGTCTTTATATTGAATAACATGTCTCTTGCTTGCTCTATCGAAGCAAATTTGTTCAGCTTTTCGAGGCGGATGCGTTTTGCTAGGCCTAGCAGTTTCGAGCCTAAAGCTTCTAATCCTAATACCTCGCACAGCGGAGCATAGAACGATTCCGCTTCTAAGACATCTTGCAATAGAGCAGACTCTCGTCTGGACGTTGGGTGTTCCAGATTATCAACCAGCTCGCAGGCTTTAATAATGACAGACTCAATGTTTACGGTTTTCAAGAAGTCTTTCATGTATTCCGGATCGATGCGAGCCTCCGATATAGCCCAAGCTTCTCTTGGAACGACGCCTTCGTACCTATCGGAAATGACGCTGGCTATATCTTTGCGGCGATTATTCTCATCTGGCAAGCTTGCAGCGGCCTCGTCGGCTAATGTTTTCCGATGTCTGCCAGCTGCCACCTCAGTCTTGTCGAAATCTGACAAGATATCCCGCATATAGCGTGCTTTATCATGGGGGATTCTGGGGTCAGTAAAGTATTTTAATAGCGCTATCCCAGCAGCGTCGCGCGACTCTTGGCTGTACTTGCCATCTGGGTTGCGGAATCTGGATACGACATCATGCAGCATGATCGCATCGCGCGTATCGGGCATAAGATCGCCGGCAAAAGCCTTAACTAACCCATAAACTCTATGAGCGTGCTCAATCAGATCAGGACGCTCCCGCGAGGCGGCCCTTAGATAATCAATAGCCAGACCGTCAACTAGATCATTTGAATTATACTTCTCTGGATATTGTTGACTAGAAAACCCCTGCTCGTCAGCAGGGTTAAGCGTATTACATTCCCTTGTACAAACACCAGGGCTTGTCCTCGTTCTCACGAATCTCTATTGTACCAGAAACGCCTAAATATGTCAAGCATTTGCTATTGTGTAATGCAGCAAAATTTGCTATAATAGATACTAGACATTGCCAGAGACAGCGACCGCAGGAGTAATTCTGCTTAATATGCCGCCGAGGGAATCAACTTTTCCTGTAGTATAGTCTTTGGCGAGCGCCAAAGTTTTTTGTTGCTCGCCGAATGTCGCCCCTTAACAATACGATCGCATAAATATCAAATAAACCAAAGGAGTATTATCAATGGCAATTTCCAAAGATAAGAAACAAGCTTTGGTTGCAGAGATGAGCGAGTTGTTTGCCAGTGCAAAAGCTATCGCCGTGGCTAAATACCAGGGCACTAGCGTAGCTGAATTGCAAGAGCTGCGCAAAGCTGCTCGCGAAAACGGTGTAGTTGTCAAAGTTGTCAAGAACCGCTTGGTGCGCGTAGCTTTTGCCGCTAGCGAGACGTTCAAAGAGACTGATACTTCTGCGCTGCAAGGCCAGCTAATTTATGCTGTTTCTAGCGACGACGAGGTGATGGCTGCTAAAGTTCTTAACGACTTTGCAAAGACTCATCCTAGTGTCGAACTAGTCGCTGGATTCAGCGGTGAAGGCCTGGCTCAGAGTGCTGCCGATGTGGTAGCTCTGGCTGGCTTGCCGAGCAAGAATCAGCTCATCGCCGAGGCTGTGGCGCAACTGCTCAGTCCAGTGCACGACGTCACCAACGCGCTTTCTGGCAATCTGCATGCATTGCTGGACGGTGTGGCAGACAAAGTAACCGCTTAAGCAACCAATCTAATTAAAAAAGTTTTAATTACAAGGAGAATCACTATGGCAGACCTAAAGAAACTTGCCGAAGAGCTGACTAAATTGACAGTTCTCGAAGTAAATGAATTAAAGAATATCCTCAAAGAAGAATACGGCATTGAGCCAGCTGCTGCCGCAGTTGCCGTTGCTGGTCCAGCTGCCGACGCTGGTGCGGCCGCCGCTGATGAAAAGACTGAATTTACCGTCACTTTGAAAGACGCTGGTAGCCAAAAAGTTGCCGTCATCAAAGCCGTCAAGGAACTAACCGGCCTTGGCCTCGGCGAGGCGAAAGCTTTGGTTGATAACGCGCCAAGCCCAATCAAAGAGAAAGTCAGTAAAGACGAAGCCGAAGCTGCCAAGAAAGCATTGGAAGAGGCTGGCGCTACCGTCGAAGTCGCTTAATCTCGAATATATTTCCAGATTCGCACGATCGTATTGTTTTAGAAAACGCCTCCAAAATCTGGGGGCGTTTTTGTATGCCTGAAGCGGTCGACGATTTTTACAACGACTTTGCGTTCATATCTGTTAAACTTGTGGAAAGATGGCCTAAAGGGTTGACGTGATATCCTGATGCGTTATAATTGGAATGATATTATAAAAACATACAAAGGATTGCGAGACTAGTATGTCAGAATTACCAGAGAAACAAGTCAAGCGGCTCAAGATGCTTATTCAAGATGCCGAGACTAATTTGGCTGCTGCCAAAGAGCTACTAATTAGCATAATGGGCGAAGATGGGCAAGTCGTTATGCCAACTAACAGCCGCGAGGATGTTTCGGGCAAAGTTATCGAGGGCGTTTTCGACGGCCAGACGATGGTCGGTCCAGATGGCAAAAATTACCCGGTACCGGCTAATTATGCTAGCAAGTCTAAGCTAGTTGAGGGCGATATCCTCAAACTAACTATCGCTGATGATGGCGGTTTCATTTACAAGCAAATTGGCCCGGTTGCCCGCAAGCAAGTTATCGGTACGCTTACACAGCATGACGGCGCTTACTATGTTGAAGCGCAAGGTAAAGAGTATCGGATTTTGCTAGCGAGCGTGACCTATTTCCGTATCAATGTTGGCGATCAGGTTACTATCATTGTGCCAGAAGACAATCCTGATGCCACCTGGGCGGCAGTTGAAGCAGCTCTATAGTCTATAAGTTTGGATCGTCACAAATAGGGGTATTAATGCATGATTTAGGCGAGGGAACTTTTCGGTTTACACGGGTCAGCTACGATCCCAGTAGTAACTTGCCGTATTTGCGCGTTATGGATAATGGCGGTAAGTTCTGGCGTATGCAGCCGCAAGGCGAATTTACTCTGTCGTTTGATACTAGTACCAAAAAATGTATTGGTTGGTACGATTTGGCAGCTAGGCAATGTCATCGCTGTCCTGGCGACCGCCAGCTTGATGATAAATACGAGCAATGTCCAGAGTGCCAGCAAAAGACTGGCTTCAATCCAGCGTTCTACAATACTACCAATATCAGCCAGCAGCAGGCTGAGCTGAATCAGCAGCCGCATATCTTGTACTTAGCTTATTTCTCGCCAGAGGTGATAAAGGTTGGCATTTCTTATGCTGAACGCAAACTAGCGCGATTGTTAGAACAAGGTGCCCGCAATGCTGCTATCCTTGAAGTATTTCCCAGCGCTAATATCGCTCGCCAATACGAAGCGAAGATCGCTCGGCTGCCAGGTCTTTGCGAGAGTGTGCAGTTGCGCAAGAAAGCAGCAATTCTAGCAAATGAGCATTACGATCCGACGCTAGCCGAGCAGAAATTACATCAAACAATCCAGCGGATCGCAGAGCAGTTAGGCGTTAAATTTGATAACAGCGAGTTCTTGGATTTATCGCCATACATGTTAACTATCGAACCAAAAAGTGATGATCTAACGGAAATAATTGAGCCAAAAATTGCCGGTCGCTTCGCAGGGCTAATTGGCGGTATGCTAATTATGCAGCAAAATAGCCGCTTTATTTTCTCGCCAATCAAAAAATATATCGGATACGATATGACCATTAGCCGTACTGTTGAGCAGCTAGATTTAGCGCCAGTTCAAGCTTCGCTATTTTAATCGCTGATTCTGCGCTATAATATAACAAATGGGTAAGGCTTTATATCGGAAATATCGCAGCCGGTCGCTGAGCGAGATTGTCGGGCAGCCGCATATTACGGCGATTTTAGAGCGGGCAATCGCTAACGGAACGACGGCGCACGCTTATTTATTGACAGGACCGCGCGGCGTTGGCAAAACGTCGATTGCACGGATTCTGGCACACGAAATCAATCGCTTGCCGTACCGCGATGAGTCAACTCATCTCGACATTATCGAGATTGACGCAGCCAGCAATAATTCAGTTGAAGATATCCGTGATTTGCGCGAGAAGGTTCAGATTGCGCCCGTTAGCGCTCCCAAAAAAATCTATATTATTGACGAGGTTCACATGCTGAGCAAATCAGCGTTCAATGCACTGCTCAAAACGCTTGAAGAACCGCCAGAGCATGCTGTGTTTATCCTAGCAACCACTGACGCCGATAAATTGCCAGCTACGATTCTTAGCCGTGTTCAGCGCTTCAATTTCCGGACAATTAGCCAAGACGAAGTTGCCGCGCATCTGCGTACCATTGCTGATGCCGAGCAGATTTCTATCGACGACGACGCCCTGCAGCTAATTGCTCGCTATGGGCAGGGAAGCTTCCGCGATAGTATTAGTTTGTTAGATCAAATGCGAAATTTAAGCAGCGAGAAAATTACTGCCGCTATGGTCGAAGATTCGCTAGGCTTAGCAAGCACGGCTGAAATTCAACAGCTGTTAAAGGCTTATTGTGCGGGCGATTTACAAACTATCGCCGATACCTTGCGCATGCTTGAGCATAGAGGCGTGCCAGCCAATGCTATCAACGAGCAATTACTGCACGAAATCCGTAGCGACATCATCAATAAATCTAATTGCTTGCCGCTGGCCGACAAATTATTATCAAATCAGAAAACCGCTTGGCCGTATGTCAAATTGCTGATAGCACTCAGTTCTAATACAGACGTTTCTAATTCTGATGTTCCTGCAATGTCAACGCCAGCGCAGCCAGAATCAGCGCAACCAATGACTGTGAATGAACCAGCACCCGTTTACACGCCGCAGCCAGCTAGCGATACTCCGCAAAAAAAGAAGAAAAATGTCCAGCCAAATCAAACAGCTAATTTTGACTGGTCAAAATTTCTCGAGGCTGTTCACGCAAAATCCACTGGCGCCTATAGTTATCTCGCGAAAAGCGGTTACGAATTAGACGATCAGCAGTTAACGATTTTTGCTGGTAAGAAATTTGCTAAAAACCAAATCGAAAAGTCGCTGCCAGTGCTTGCTGGCGCTCTACAGGCACAAAAGCTTGACCGTGAAATTATCATCAGCGCTAAGCCAAAACCGCCAAAAGATAGTCAAACCGCCGCTATTCTTGATATTATGGGCGGAGGAGAAGAGGTGAATTTGTAATGGCCAAGCAAAAAGAAGTCGCTGCCAAAATACCGCCGCAGAGTATCGATGCCGAGATGAGCTTGCTCGGAGCAATTTTGATTGACGACGACGTGCTAGCGGATGTCAGCGAGACGGTAAAACCGCAAGATTTTTACGATAAACGGCACCAGCTGATTTTTAAAAGTATGATGCGCTTATACGAGCAGCACAAGCCAGTCGATCTCTTGACTCTAACCGAGGAACTCAAGAAAACGGATAATTTCGAGACAGTTGGCGGCTCGACTTACTTAACCGAGCTAACTAACTATGTACCTACGGCTGCTCACGCTGCTAGCTATGCTGAAATCGTTGCTCAGAAAGCTGTTCGCCGGCGCCTAATCAAAGCTAGCGGCGAAATCAGCGAGTTAGGATTCGACGAAGAAACACCAACCCAAGAAATCCTCGAGAAGGCAGAAGCCGAGCTATTCAACGTTTCTGACCAAACGATTAAGCAAGATCTGGTCAGTATCGAAACTATCCTCGATGAGAGTTTCTCGCGTATCGAGGAGCTACATCGCAATAAAGGCCAGCTGCGCGGTATCCGCACCGGCTATCAAGATCTCGACAATATGACAGCTGGCTTACAGCGCAGCGACTTGATTATCTTGGCAGCGCGGCCAGCTATGGGTAAAACTGCTTTCGTGACTAATTTAGCCTATAATGTAGCGACTATAGCCAAGCTGCCAGTACTGTTTTTTAGCCTCGAGATGAGCAAGCAACAACTAATCGACCGCATGCTAGCCGATGCTGCTGGCGTTGATAGTTGGAACATTCGGACCGGCAACCTCAGCGATGACGACTTTGCGAAAATCAGCGAAGCCATGGGTGAAATGGCCGAGGCGCCGATTTATATCGATGATACGCCAGCGCTCAGTGTTCTTGGTATGCGCACCAAAGCCCGCCGAATCGCGCATAATCAAACGCTCGGATTGATTGTTGTCGACTATCTGCAGTTGATGCAGGCTAATGGTAATTACAACGGCAATCGCGTCCAAGAAGTTAGCGAAATTAGCCGCGGCTTGAAGATTATCGCTCGCGAGCTGAATGTACCAGTAATAGCGCTTAGCCAGCTTAGCCGGTCGGTCGAGAGCCGTACGCCGCCAATCCCGCAGCTAGCTGACCTGCGCGAGTCGGGAAGTATCGAACAAGATGCTGATATTGTTACGTTTATTTATCGCCCTGGCTATTACGAACCAGACAACCCAGATGTCGCCAATATCACCGACTTAATCATTGCCAAGCACCGTAATGGCCCGGTTGGCAAAGTCCAATTATACTTCCATCCAGAGCGCCTGCGGTTCATGTCGCTCGATAAGCGCCACGAATAATCTCTCGCGTGATATAATCATAATTAGTATGCGTAAACCTGCGGACTATACTTTATATAAATATCGCTATATTTTGAGTTATTTTTGCATCGCCGTACTTTTGGTGGCAGTGCTATGGATCGGCGTATTGTATACTCCTGGCGGTTTGCGCGAGCAAGAAATCAAATCTGTTAGCCAGGCTAGTATGTTGTCGCGCCAAACTCTTGAGCCGTCGATGGTGGTAAATCTACCGTATTATCTACTGCAGCGGCTATCAATTTTTGTGTTTGGTGTCAGTGAGTTTTCAATTAAACTGCCGTCAATTGCGCTCGGCACATTGACGATGCTAGGTATTTTTATGTTGATTCGCGCTTGGTTCAAGCCTAATGTTGCTGTCATCTCGACAGTCGTATTGGCGACTTCGACGCATTTTCTGTTTCAGGCGCAAGACGGTACGCCCGGTATTACCTTTAGCGCTGTTGCAGTATGGCTGATGGTTGCGGGCATGTATGTAACGCGCGGTAAACATTTTCATACATTCTGGAAAGTGCTTGGCGGCGTATTGATGAGCGTCGCGCTTTATTTGCCGATGGGTGTATACCTGGACTTAATTATAATTATCGTGGCTCTGGTTCATCCGCATATCCGAGCGATTATCAAGCGGCTGCCCAAGAAAAAACTACTTATTGCGCTGTTGGTCGGCTTGGCTGCGATGGCGCCGCTAGTTTATGCCTTAATATTAGAGCCAAAAGTTATTGGCAAGGCGCTACTCGGTTTGCCGTCAGACTTCGTGCATCTCAAAACTAATGCACTGCTTTCGAGCCTTAGCCTGTTTGGCTTTGCTGCTACCGATAGTGCTGCTGATGGTCTACTGAGGCCAGCTTATGTTATGCCTTTGGCGGCTATTGCCTTGCTGGGTTTTTGCCGCCTATTAGCGACACATTATACAGCGCGCAGTTATGTTACTATCCTGATGAGCTTGGTTATGGTGCCGCTTACCTTGCTTAATTATAATAATCAGTATGTAATATTTGTTCTGATGGTGATTGCAGTTGCTACTGGTTTTGATTTCTTGATTCGCTACTGGTATCGGCTATTTCCTTGCAATCCGTATGCTCGTGTTGCGGGTTTGCTGCCATTGAGTGTGTTAGTTAGCGGATTGATTTATATTAGCGTTAATCAATATTTTAACGGGTATACGTACAATCCGGCTGTTGTTCGCGCCTACAACAGTGATTTGTCGCTAGTCAATGCTCAATTGCAGCACCAAAAAAGCATGACACTCTTGGCTGATGCGGACGAGGCGCCTATTTATAATCTAGCTGCTCACTACAATAAATCCTTAACGGTTGCTACCGAGCTTAATCCCGAAGCAACCCAAGCGGTGGCGACGCGCGCCGCCCGTCGCAAGATTCCGAAAGACTGGCAGCTAGAGAGTATCATAACGAACGCTCGCGCTCAAAATGGCGACCGGCTCTATGTCTACAAAAAATTGCCGTAATAAGTTATAATTGGTAGAGTTAATTTCTGAAGAAGGGGAGTCAAAATGGCCTTGAATCAAATGAAAATGTTGAATGATTTGCGCAAAGCGCAGAAAGCTTTAGCCAAAGAAATTGTCGAGGTTGAGGCGGGCGATGGTGCGGTTATCGTTCAAATCACCGGCGAGCTCAAGATCAAGTCAATTAAAATTAATCCAGAGTGCGTTGATCTGGATAATATCCACCAGCTTGAACACTGGATCGAGATTGCTATCCGTGACGGTATGGCTAAAGCACAAGAAATTGCTGCCGAAAAGATGAAACCGCTGATGGGCGGGCTAGGAAGTCTCGGATTATAGACTAATGGCACTATTGCCAAGCGCGCTTGAGCGTGTTATTGAGGAGTTGGGTCATTTGCCAGGCGTTGGGCCGCGGACGGCTGAGCGCTATGCTTATTTCTTGCTAAAAAACGATTCTCGCACTACTAAAGCGCTAGCGAATGCCTTGCGGCAGCTGCATGCGCAGGTCAAAAGTTGCCCGAAAACTTTCGCGCTAATTGACGCTGACCAGGAAATCTCGCCCTTGTATAGCGATCCGAAACGCGATCGCCAGCTAGTTGCCATTGTTGAAGAGCCGCTAGATATAGTGGCGTTAGAACGCACCGGGCAATTCCAAGGTACTTATCACGTATTGGGCGGAACGATTTCGCCGATTGACGGCGTCGGGCCAGAGCAGCTTCATATACCTGAGCTATTGCAGCGATTGCGCGACGATAACGTCGAGGAAGTCATTATCGCCACCAACGCTAGCGTCGAGGGCGAATCAACGGCGCTATTCATACAGCGCCAGATCAAGGAATCGCACCTAGCTACCAAGGTCTCGCGTTTAGCTCGCGGCATCCCTGTGGGCGTCGATCTAGAGTATGCCGATCAAATTACTCTCGGGCACGCGCTGGAAGGGCGGCGGTTTTTGTAAAATGCATTTTGCGAAGCCGTAGTTAAAGATTGACCAAACAAGAAAATAGCCCGCCGAAAACGTGCTCAAGCCGGAAACTGGATTTCAATCCAGTAGACGCTAGAATGTGCGTCTCGAACCGAATTGAACAATTTTCAGCGAGCTATTTTCTGGCGGGCGTTGCTACTCCTCGCTGTCCTGCTTACGCAAGTAGCGCGTGAGCAGGGAGTGAGAGAAGATACCACCAGGGATGGAGATGGCAATGACCAGAGCGAAGCACAGCGCTTCTGCTTTGACAACGCTACGCATTACCGCTCCGGCCAAGATGCCGACAGCGATCGGCAATGAACTAAGAAAGCCGCCAACGACGGCTCTGTTCCGGCCTCCGTCCACTTTTTTCACCTCCTCTCGAGGCATGCTCAAAGCAAGGGCGACTTCTGCCCTAGACTGACTTTGAGCAAAAGTTAATATATATATATCAATATTAGGACAAAAAGTCAAATTTTCCGTAAAATCACACTGTGTTTTGTAACTTTACTTGCATAAAAAGACGGCAAATCCAGTTAGTTATATTATATGAGTTTGTTAGTTTTATTTTTCTAACTTTTTCTTCTGCTTTGACTTTACAATTGGCGAAGCAACAGCGCAG